>ERZ1047472.2136-NODE-2136-length-14389-cov-11.295242_pt1 | contig 14389 bp, 10 predicted proteins | sample MGYA00383095_ERZ1047472 | MGnify/ENA primary metagenome ERZ1047472 (study PRJEB29581, sample SAMEA5548365) | metagenome | biome: marine; feature: coastal; material: water | depth 1 m | study: Short-term variability in the microbial, nano- and picoplankton...
GACGCCAACACTATACTCGTAATATATTTTAGAATCTGGTGCTCTTAAAACTATTTCTGCTGGATTACCTGTAGTACTTAGCAATCTGTTTTCGTCTGACAATTCTCCCCAAACGCCACGCAGTCCTAAGACAGCTCTAAGATTATATTTCTTTAAAAATGGAATACGAGAAAAAATACGTCCATTAAAATTATGTTCTATATGTAAAGACGTATACGTATCTGTAACAAACTCATAAAACTCTAGTTGAGTAAAGGTATTATAAATTGAAAAATAGGTTTGGTTTCCTGGTACTACACTTAATAGTGCTAAAGGTACTTCACCAAATGTTTTACCTGCTTCAACTGATGTGGTCAATCGTCCAAAACCACCAACTTGCCATGGCTGTATGTAAGAGAATTGTAGTTTTGTATAATCAAAATCACTATCAAACCAATTTTTATCTCCTCTAGTAACTTGTGCAAATAATCTTGCAAAATTATCATTCTTCTCTTTGCGTTCTACTCCAAAGCCTGTCATTTCTCTTTTCGGGTAATAAGCTAAAGATAAACGACTCTCAAATTGATTAACTTCAGAGGAAATACCTGTTGTAGAGCTAGTGTCATTAAAATCCAAACTAAATGTTGGTGATGCAGAACTTATTTTCCTAAAACTCCCATCCCAACGAAATTCTAAATTCCTAAATGGTTCCAGAGAGAATCCAAAATTTGTTAAATTAATGTTTGAAAGTTTATCGTTAGAACCTGCTGTAAATACTGCACTTGATGCTAAACTTCTTCCCAGTACATCTGTAGAACTGGTTAAACTAGCACCTATTTGCTCTACATCTCGTCGACTTCCTCCAAAGAGGGTAAATCTACTTTTTTTTTCTAAAAGCCATTTACCAGATATACCATATTTAAACTTATCATCTCTAAAACCATAAGCTACAAAACCTTCTAATCGCCATAAATCATTTGGCCCAAAATAGGTACGACCACCTGCTCGAAGTCTTAGACCTTCGACATCATTAAATCCAAATGTTGAAAATATTGGACCATAATCTAGTGGTAAGCTATTGAACTCTATATATCCTGATGCCAGTATGCTTCCTAAATTATAGAGTCTTTTAAACTTCTTTACAGTTTTTAATGTATCTAACATTTTGTAGATACCTTTTTCATCTTTATTTAATGCTTCTAACCTGTTCAATTGCCAAAAATCTTCTTTCCGATTATAGACATCTTCATCATAGTTATAGACTTCTTGATCGTAATATTTTGGGTCTTTTGGAATATCAAACTTATAATTATCATAAAGTGTCGTCCGCTTTCCATAAACACCACGAGACTTTTCCTTTTTATTTAAGGCAAAGTCAGATAAAAAGTAATCCCGTTTTATTAAAAATAATGAATCATTTAAAACATCGAACTCTTGCTCGATATAAATTTCTTTAACCCAGTTAATATTTGCACTTTTAGATGCTTGTAAGTTTATTTCCTTGATCGCATAAGTAGAATCATTTACCCAAAAATCACCTTTAAAGGTCAATTCATTTTTGCGTCTTGGATAATAAATAATATTGTAACACCATTTGTTATCGATGTATGCACTATCGGAAAGGACATAGTTATAGGTTTGTACACCCGTTCGGCTCAATGGACTTATAAAACTCTTATCGAAAAACTTAAGGTAATTATCGTAAACATTGTATTCAGAATACAAGTCATCAATAAAATCTATAATCACTTGATTGTTACTAAATCCGGAATTTTTATTACCTATTAAATCTTCGCGTTTTTTATCAATTTTGTTATCTCCAGAAATCTTTTTTACTGATTCATTTAAGAAAATTGGCAAGTAAGTTTTTCCTGTAACGCGTGAGGTATCGACTTCTTCGAATACAAATTCCATACCTCTAAATAATTTACTTTTCACAAGCACACTATCTATGGTATTTAAATCAAATTCTACTTTTTCATATTGGTCATATTCGTACTGTTTAAACTGATTAAGTCCATTCTGCCGTTTACGCTCCCATATTTTTTTAAGAATGCGAATCGCAGGGTTCTCTGATGCTTTTTTTGATTGCTTTCCGGTAACAATAACTACAGCATCTAGAGCTGCAGCTTCTTCCTTTAAGATAAATTTAAGTTCGTAATTAACGCGCTTAGGTAAATTATAAGTCAAGATTTCATAACCTAAAAAAGAAACTTCTAAAATATCCCAATTCTCATCCGACTCTAAATAAAACTTACCGTTTTCATTCGAAGTAGTACCAATGGTTGAACCTTTAAAGATAACACTTGCGAATGCTACTGGTTCGTTTAATTCGTCAAAAACGAAACCGCTTACTTTTGTTTGGGCTAAAACAAAAGCTGAACTTAATAGTATAACAAGTAGGAGTAGTTTGTGCTTCATATCAAAAAACTTCATCAACTATCATGCTAAAACGCAAATTCAATAGTAGATGAAGTTTTGCTAACGCAGAAATCTGCGAATTATTTACTTATACATTACTTTTTTCACTGCAGTAATTACCGACTCATGGTTTGGTAACCATTCAGCTAAAAGAACTGGTGAATATGGTGCTGGTGTATCTGCTGTATTTATTTTTACAATTGGTGCATCTAAATAATCAAAAGCTTCAGACTGAACCAAATACGTTATCTCTGTTGATACATTTCCAAAAGGCCAAGCTTCTTCTAAAACAACCAAACGGTTAGTTTTCTTTACCGACTCTAAAATCGCTTTTCTATCCAAAGGACGAACCGTACGTAAATCTATAATCTCGCAAGAGATTCCTTCTTTTTGTAACTCGTCAGCAGCTTTGTATGCTTCTTTGATTATTTTTCCAAAAGACACTATAGTGACATCAGTACCTTCACGCTTTAATTCTGCAACACCTAATGGAATTGTATATTCGCCCTCTGGTACTTCACCTTTATCACCATACATTTGTTCGCTTTCCATAAAAATAACTGGATCATCATCTCTGATGGCAGACTTTAATAAGCCTTTGGCATCGTATGGATTTGATGGCACGACTACTTTTAATCCTGGCGTATTTGCAAACCAGTTCTCAAAAGCTTGTGAGTGTGTTGCTGCTAACTGACCTGCAGATGCTGTTGGACCTCTAAAAACTATAGGGCACTTAAACTGTCCGCCTGACATTTGTCTGATCTTTGCAGCGTTATTGATAATTTGATCAATACCAACCAGAGAAAAATTAAAAGTCATATACTCTACTATCGGTCTGTTGCCTGTCATTGTTGACCCAATGGCAATACCAGCAAAACCTAACTCGGCGATTGGCGTATCAATAACGCGCTTGGCACCAAACTCATCGAGCATTCCTTTTGAAGCTTTGTAAGCGCCATTGTATTCAGCAACTTCTTCACCCATTAAGTAAATACTTTCATCACGGCGCATTTCTTCGCTCATAGCCTCACATATTGCTTCTCTAAATTGAATCGTCTTCATTATTCTTTTTTAATTGGAAAACAAAAATAGCAATAAATGAAAAACTTTTAATCTGAAATTTCTTTAAAATTTACTATGCATGCATAGTAAATATTTGAAAAAAAGTATTTATCTTCGTAACCGCTAAATTGATGGGGTATATTTATGCATAAAACCCTATAAAATAGTGCGTTTTCAAGAAAATTTACGATAACGTTATCGTTAATAAAATATATTATTTAAAAGATAAAAGAAGAGTTATGAAAATTTTAGTATGTATTAGTCATGTACCAGATACGACATCAAAAATAAACTTCACTGACGGTGATACTAAGTTTGATACAAATGGTGTGCAATATGTTATTAATCCAAATGATGAATTTGGTTTAACTCGTGCCATGTGGTTTAAAGAAAAACAAGGTGCCTCTGTAGATGTTGTTAATGTTGGTGGTATTGAAACTGAACCTACATTGCGTAAAGCTTTAGCGATTGGAGCAGATGCAGCAATTCGTGTTGATGCAGAAGCAAAAGATGGCTTTGCTGTTGCTAAGGAACTAGCAAAAGTAGTTATTGACGGTGGTTATGATTTAGTTATTGCTGGTAGAGAATCTATTGATTATAATGGCGGTATGGTACCAGGAATGCTCTCTGGATTGACAGGTGCTAATTTTGTGACTAATTGTATTAGCTTAGAAATTGATGGCAATAACGCCAAAGCTATCAGAGAAATTGACGGTGGAAAAGAAACAGTAAACACTTCTCTTCCATTAGTTATCGGTGGTCAAAAAGGATTGGTTGAAGAAAGTGATTTACGTATACCTAACATGAGAGGTATTATGATGGCTCGTAAAAAACCATTAAATATTGTAGAGCCTGCTGGTGCAAATGCAGATACAATTGCAAATAGCTTTGAAAAGCCAGCCCCCAAAGGCGCTGTCAAATTAGTAGATGCAGATAATATAGATGAATTAATAAACTTACTCCATAACGAAGCAAAGGTAATCTAAGCTCAATCTAATAAGTTTATAACCATTTAAAAAAGAAAAATATGTCAGTTTTAGTATATACAGAATCAGAAAACGGAAAATTAAAAAAAGCAGCTTTAGAATGTGTGTCTTACGCCAAAGCGATTGCAGATGAAATGGGAACTAGTGTGACAGCAGTTGCTATTAATGCAAATGATGCTGATACCCTAGGAAACTATGGTGCATCTAAGGTTCTAAATGTAAAAAATGATGCGCTTAACAGCTTTAATGCAAAGCAATATGCAGCTGTAATAGAACAAGCAGCAAAACAAGAAGGTGCAAAAGTAGCAGTCTTGAGTTCTAGTGCAGACAGTAAATATTTAGCGCCTTTATTAGCTGTAGGTTTAGAAGCAGGATATGTTTCTAACGTGGTTGAAAAACCCTCAAGCTTAGCGCCATTTATAGTAAAGCGTACAGCATTCACTAACAAAGCATTTGCCAATACAGAAATTAGCACAGACGTAAAATTAATAGGCCTATCCAACAACTCTTTTGGTTTAATAGAATCTGAAGGTTCTGCTTCAGTTGAAGACTTTTCTCCTTTAGTTATAGACTCAGGAGTTTCTGTTGATTCTGTTGATAAAGCTGTAGGTAAAGTAACTATAGCCGATGCCGATGTTGTTGTATCTGGTGGTCGTGGATTAAAAGGTCCTGAGAATTGGGGGTTGATAGAAAATCTTGCTGAAGTATTAGGAGCGGCAACAGCTTGTTCTAAACCTGTATCTGATTTAGGATGGCGTTCACATGGCGAGCACGTTGGGCAAACAGGTAAGCCCGTAGCTACAAACCTATATATTGCCATTGGTATTTCTGGAGCTATCCAACATTTGGCTGGTATTAGTGCTTCAAAAGTAAAAGTAGTTATAAATACAGATCCTGAAGCTCCTTTCTTTAAAGCCGCTGATTATGGTATTGTTGGTGATGCGTTTGAGGTTATACCTGTTTTAACAGAAAAACTAAAAGCCTTTAAAGCGCAAAACGCTTAATATTTTTTTGAAATCATAGTATACAGAACCGTTTAGATTTGTTGGCAGTTGCTAAAGTCAAAATTTAAACGGTTCTTTGTGTTTCATAATACTCTAGAGATAAGTTATATTTTGGAGTGTTTTAAAAACGAAATTATTCGGATGTCATTTCGAAATATTAAAATCTCGATCATCGGGTAAATTATGAGTTTAGTACGTTTAAACATAAAAGGCATATCTTATAGTCAAACCCAAAATGGTGCTTATGCTTTAATATTAAATGAGGTTGATGGCGACCGTAAATTACCTATAGTCATTGGTGCTTTTGAAGCGCAATCTATTGCTATTGCGTTAGAAAAAGAGATTAGACCACCTCGACCATTGACTCATGATTTATTCAAAAATTTCTCCGATCGATTTCAGATTATTGTAAAGCAAGTCATCATTCACAAACTGGTAGATGGTGTGTTTTATTCTAGTTTAATTTGTGAACGCGATAATATCGAAGAAATTATTGATGCACGTACAAGTGATGCTATTGCATTAGCTCTACGTTTTCAAGCACCAATATTTACCTATAAAAACATACTAGACAAAGCAGGAATTTATCTAAAAGTAAATCCTAATAAAAATAAACAAGATGAAGATAGTATCCTAGTAGATGAGCTTATAGCTGAAGAAATTGAAACTATAGCCTTTGGTGATGAAGATATCTATAAGGATAAGTCCCTGGAAGAATTACATACACTCTTAGATGAAGCTGTTAATAATGAAGATTATGAACTTGCAGCTAAAATTAGAGACGAAATTTCTAAACGTTAATCCAACCAATATGAAACATTTTTTATTAGCTATTGCAGCTATTTTTTTTGGAGTAACCCTCAGCTTAGGCCAAAACCTAAACAAAACATGGAAATTAGACTCATATGACAAAGAAAATACAAATTTTAAGATTACAGATACTAGCCTTTTGAAGCTGGAAGACGGTGTTTTTGAATACTCTACAAGTTTTCCTGAACTAAAGTCGTCCGGAAACTACATACATCAAAATAATCTAATTCTCTTTTACTACAGTAAACCTAATGACACAATAAGAAAGTTTAATATTGAAAAGCTTTCAGATTCAACTTTAGTACTAGCTGAAAAAAATGTCTTATACAATTACACGAATTTTAAAGCAGATAAAATTGTTCTAGATAATAATGATAAGAAGTCAGAAGTTAACCCAATAATTCCAAGTCAAGGATTTTCATTAGATAGTTTATGGCGAGGTGTTTTAGGCATGGTAACTTTAATCTTTATTGCCTTTTTGTTTAGTAGTAATCGTAAAGCTATTAATTGGAAAACTGTCGGAATCGGTCTTGCTTTTCAGCTAGTAATTGCTGTTGGTGTTTTAAAGGTAGAATTTGTAAAATCCGGTTTTGAGTATGTAGGCCAGGGATTTATAGCAATTTTAGGTTTCACACAAGCTGGTAGCGAGTTTTTATTCGGAGGTATGCTTGATATCGATTCATTTGGTTACATATTTGCTTTTCAAGTTTTACCTACAATAATATTCTTTTCAGCATTAACATCTGTGTTGTTCTACCTTGGAATTATTCAAAAAATAGTAAAAGGTATGGGTTGGCTTTTGACTAAAGTTTTAGGTATTTCTGGCGCTGAAAGTTTAAGCGTTGCTGGAAATATATTTCTTGGCCAAACCGAAGCTCCACTTTTGATAAAGGCCTATTTAGAAAAAATGAATAAGTCAGAAATACTATTGGTTATGATTGGTGGTATGGCAACAGTTGCTGGTGCAGTATTAGCTGCTTATATCGGCTTTTTAGGTGGAGATGACCCAGCACTACAATTATTTTATGCAAAACATTTATTAGCTGCATCAGTAATGGCAGCTCCTGGAGCTATTGTGATTTCAAAAATTTTATTCCCACAAACTGAAAAAGTAAACACTGATGTCACTGTTTCAAAAGAAAAAATTGGCTCTAATATTTTAGAATCTATAGCAAACGGTACAACAGAAGGCTTAAAACTAGCTGTAAATGTTGGTGCAATGCTTCTTGTTTTTGTGGCATTTATTGCCATGATTAATGGGATACTAGGACTAGTTGGTGATATAACATCAATAAATGAATGGGTTATAGCAAACACGCCATATCAAAGTTTATCTCTAGAACTAATTTTGGGATATACCTTCGCACCATTAATGTGGCTGATTGGTATCGCACAAGAAGATATGGCTTTGATGGGACAACTACTAGGCATTAAATTAGCAGCAAGCGAATTTATTGGATACATACAATTGGCAGACTTAAAAGACGTTACAAACGTAACACACCTAAAATATCAAAAATCAGTAATTATGGCAACTTATATGCTTTGTGGTTTTGCCAATTTCGCTTCAATAGGCATTCAGATTGGTGGTATTGGTTCATTGGCACCAGGTCAGCGTAAACAATTATCTAAATTTGGAATAAAAGCGCTCATTGGTGGGACAATTGCTTCACTTATTTCAGCTACAATCGCAGGAATGATTATTGGATAACAATTCGTTTTTATTAAAAATTTTAGTTAATAACTTTTCATATCATTAAAAGTCTTAAACTTCATGGTTTGAGGCTTTTTTTTATTTTTAATGCCATATAAAATGATATACGATATATGAAGCAGTATCACGATTTAGTTAAACATGTTTTAGCCGAAGGCAACCAAAAAGGAGATCGCACAGGAACAGGAACAAAAAGTGTTTTTGGTTATCAAATGCGTTTTAATTTAAGTGAAGGTTTACCGATGGTAACTACAAAAAAATTACATCTTAAATCTATTATATACGAACTGCTTTGGTTCTTAAAAGGCGACACAAATATTAACTACTTAACCGAGAATGGTGTCCGTATATGGAATGATTGGGCTGATGAAAACGGAGATTTAGGACCAGTTTATGGTCATCAATGGCGCAATTGGAATGATGACGAAATTGATCAGATTAAAGATGTAGTGAAAACTCTAAAAAACAACCCTAATAGCCGTCGTATGATGGTTTCTGCATGGAATCCTTCTGTTATGCCAGATACCTCAAAGACATTTTCAAACAATGTGGCTAATGGCAAGGCCGCACTTCCGCCTTGTCATGCATTTTTTCAGTTTTATGTGGCAGACGGAAAATTATCTTGTCAGTTATATCAACGTAGTGCCGATATCTTTTTAGGTGTGCCTTTTAATATTGCGTCTTATGCATTATTTACAATGATGATGGCACAAGTATGTGGCTACCTACCTGGTGAATTTATTCATACTTTTGGTGATGCCCATATTTATAATAATCATGTAGAGCAATTAGAATTACAGCTTTCTAGAGATATTAGACCACTACCAAAAATGGTTTTAAATCCAGAGATAAAAGATATATTTGATTTCGATTTTGAAGACTTTACTCTAGTTGATTATAACCCACATCCTCACATAAAAGGTGCGGTTGCAGTGTAAAAAAGAGCTTTATTAAATTAAGCCTTTTTTATTACATTTTTAGCTTAGATTATCATAACACACTCCCTAATGCTATAATAACAGAAAAACTAAGTTGTAAGTATTGATTTTCATATATCTTGTAATAAAAAATGTTATTTATACAAATGATCCATGTAAACAATTTAGTGAAAAATGGGTATCTTTAACTTTCAAAAAATGATTAAATGTTCTGGAAAAAGAAACATATTCCTACCATAGATAAAGATCAATTAGAACTTATCGAAAATGCTCAAAAACGTATTAAGCAAAAGAAACGTTTGTCTATACATTTTGTAGTATTCCTAATCGGTGCTGTTTTTTTAATTATTGCCAATACAGTTTTAGGTATTGGTATAGATTTTACCATTGCTGGCATTAACTGGTTTGTTTATGCTATTCTGGCTTGGTTATTTCTATTTATCTATCATTTTATCAATGTGTTTGTCACTAATAAATTCATGGGTAAAGATTGGGAGAAGCAACAATTAGATAGTTTAGTTGCCAAACAACAACAACGTATTAACATACTTGAAGCAGGGCTAATAAAAGATAATACCAAGTCTAAAAAAACTACTGTCTCAGAAAAGGCAGAAAAACCGGCTCCTACTACAGAAAATAAAAACAAATCCGAACTCACCGTAATTGTAGCCGCAGGAGAAAACAATGCTATTGGTAAGGATAATGACCTAATTTGGCATTTGAGTGATGACCTTAAACGTTTTAAACGCTTAACTAATGGACATCATATTATCATGGGACGTAAAACTTTTGAAAGCTTCCCAAAACCACTACCTAACAGAATCCATGTTATCATTACAAGACAAAAAGATTACAAATCTCCTGAAGGTGTCATTGTTGTTAACTCGTTGGCAGATGCTTTAGATGCAGCACGCAAAGACAATAACCCTTTTATTATTGGTGGTGGTGAAATATACAAACAAGCCATACCATTGGCAGATAAATTAGAAATCACAAGAGTCCACGCTACTTTTGATGATGCTGATACTTTTTTTCCTGAAATCAATTCGTCTGTTTGGAGTGAAATTGACAGAGTAACTCATGACGCTGATGAAAAGCATAACCATGCGTTTTCGTTTATCACTTTTTTGAGGAAATAGTTTTTTCCTTTAGATAACCATATACTTCCTTTTTGCGTCTTTATTTATATAGATTTTTATAAAAGAAAGCAACGATTAAACCATGTCATATTCATACAGACAGTGTTTCCAAGGACAATGTTAAAGGATTGAGTATAGAAGAATAATTCATGTTTATACAAAACAAAACACCTTAGCTATTAATAGCTAAGGTGTTTTGTTTTAATTAGTTTTGTGATATGGTAAAGGCATTTCAACTTCGTTTAAATTTACACCAAGAAGGTAAACCTGACGGATTACTTAACAAAGCGGCTTACGATTTAGATATTCCTACTTCTAAAATTCATGGTATAAAAGTTCTTCGAAAATCTATTGATGCTCGGAAGAAAAACATCATGTTTAATTATAAAGTTGAAGTTTACATCAACGAACCTAAGCCAGAGACATCAGACTACACCTTTGATTACAAAGATGTGTCCAACGCAAAACCGGTACATATAATAGGTTTTGGTCCAGCAGGTATGTGGGCAGCATTGCGTTGTATTGAGTTAGGTTTTAAACCCATTGTTTTAGAACGTGGCAAAAATGTACGTGACCGTCGTCGTGATTTAAAAGCCATAAATCAGGATCATTTTGTTAACGAAGATTCTAATTACTGCTTTGGCGAAGGTGGTGCAGGTACATATAGTGATGGTAAATTATATACCAGAAGTTTGAAACGAGGTGACGTGCGTCGTATTTTTGAAAGTTTAGTTTATCATGGTGCAACAGATCAAATTTTAATCGATGCGCATCCACATATTGGCACAAATAAATTACCTAAAGTTGTTCAAAATATTAGAGAAACCATTTTAGAGTTTGGTGGCAAAGTTCATTTTGAAACTCGAGTCACGGATTTTAATATAAAAGATAATAAGATTGTTAGTATTCAACTTCAAAATAATAAAGAATTAGAGGTCGATAAAGTTATTTTAGCCACAGGTCATTCTGCTAGAGATATTTTTTATTTATTGAACGAAAAAAATATTGCTCTAAAAGCAAAATCTTTTGCCATGGGTGTTAGAATTGAGCATCCACAACAGATTATCGATGGTATTCAATACCATTGTTCTGGAGAACCTAGACATGATCTATTGCCGGCAGCAGCTTATAGTTTGGTTCAACAAGTTAATAATCGCGGTGTATATTCATTTTGTATGTGTCCTGGTGGTTTTATAGTTCCAGCCGCAACTGCAAATGGCGAAGTTGTAGTTAACGGCATGTCACCATCAAAACGAAATAATAAATTTGCAAATTCTGGTATTGTGGTAGAAATAAATGCCGAGCGTGATTTATACAAATATGAAAAATTTGGGGCTTTAAAAGCACTTGAGTACCAAAAGAATTTAGAACGTTTAGCTTTTACTGCTGGTGGTCGAACACAGACTGCTCCTGCACAAAGACTAACTGATTTTGTTGAAGGCAAATTGTCTTCAGATTTAAATGAAACCTCATACCAACCTGGACTTAATTCCTCACCACTACACTCACTGTTCCCAAAATTAATAGGCAATTCATTGCGAAAAGGCTTCAAAGCTTTTGGAGAAAAAATGAAAGGTTTTTATACTACTGAAGCTAACATCATTGGTGTAGAGTCTAGAACCTCATCGCCTGTAAATATTCCTAGAAATGAAACATTAGAACATCCTGAAATCTCTAATTTATTCCCTTGCGGCGAAGGTGGTGGATATGCTGGCGGTATTGTTTCCGCAGCTATGGATGGCGAGCGTTGCGCAGAAGCTGCTTGTGTCTGAATAATTAAGAATATTTATCCTATTTTTGCCAGACAAATTTAATAAGAATGAACGCATATATATTTCCAGGACAAGGTGCTCAATTCTCAGGAATGGGATTGGACCTCTACGAAAATTCACCTACAGCACAACAGCTTTTTGAAAAAGCCAATAGTATCCTCGGTTTTTCTATTACAGATATCATGTTTGAAGGTTCAGCCGAAGACTTAAAACAAACTAAGGTTACACAACCTGCTATCTTTTTACACTCTGTAATTTTAGCTAAAACTTTGGGAGAAACTTTTAAACCAGATATGGTTGCCGGACATTCACTCGGAGAATTTTCTGCATTAGTTGCCGCTGGTGCATTAACTTTTGAGGACGGTTTAAACCTAGTTTCTCAACGTGCGCAAGCGATGCAAAAAGCTTGTGAAATCAAGCCGAGTACAATGGCTGCTGTTTTAGGTTTAGAAGATGACGTTGTAGAAAAAATTTGTGAAGATACCGAAGGTGTTGTGGTTGCCGCAAATTATAACTGCCCAGGACAATTAGTGATTTCTGGAGAAGTTGAGGCTATTAACCGTGCTTGTGAAGCTATGAAAGAAGCAGGAGCTAGACGCGCTTTAGTACTACCCGTAGGCGGTGCTTTCCATTCGCCAATGATGGAACCTGCTCGTGAGGAATTAGCTGCGGCTATTGAAAACACAACATTTAGCAAACCAAATTGTCCAATATATCAGAATGTAACGGCTTCTGCTATTACAGATGAAGATGAGATTAAAGCTAATCTTATTTCGCAATTGACTGCTCCTGTTCGTTGGACACAATCCGTACAACAAATGATAGAAGATGGCGCTAAACATTTTACAGAAGTTGGCCCAGGAAAAGTATTGCAAGGTCTAGTCCGTAAGATTAATCGTGAAGCCGAAACGGCTTCTGCAACTTTTGAAACTAACGTATAAATTTTATCAGTTTGAATAGAAATATATTTATTACAGTCATCATTATATTTAATGTTGTTATTGACCAAATTTCTAAGGTTTTGGTGAGAACAAATATTAGTCAAAGCCCACGTGAAGAAATCGAATTGATTGGACAGAAATTCATTATGACCAATGTTTACAATGAAGGTGCTTTTTTGGGCATGGGTAGTGATATGAATCCTACGCTTCATTTTATATTCTTAAAGTTGTTACCGCTTTTAGTTTTAGGTTATGTGGTTTATTACATCATAAAAAATAAAAACTTAGACCGTCTAAGCTTAATAGCATTTTGTTGCATTGTTGGTGGTGGACTATCTAATGTATTTGACCGTTTTGCTTTTGGGAAGGTTACTGACTTTTTCTATATAGATTTAGGTGGTGTTTTTAAAACAGGCATTTTTAATATTGCTGATGTTGCCGTAACAACAGGAATGTTTATGCTTATTTTTAGCAACTTCATAATGAAAAAGGATACTACAAACAAGTAGCATCCTTTTTACTTCTATTTTTGATATAGAATTTATTGCTTATAAACTTTCCCTTCTTTCATAACAAAAACAACATTTTCCATTGTTTTTATGTCCTTTGTTGGGTCATTGTTAACAGCTATAATATCTGCTATAAATCCGCTTTTAATTTGACCTAATTTATCTTCCATTTTTAAAATCATAGCATTAGTTATTGTTGCACTTTGTAAAGTTTCTATTGCTGGCATTCCAGCCTCAACCATGTAAAAAAACTCTTTTCCGTTATCACCATGATAAAACACTGCTGCATCTGTTCCAAATGCAATACCAACACCAGCCTTATAAGCTCTACTAAACATACCTTGTATTTTTGGACCAATATCTAAAGCCTTAGGCACAATAACTTCAGGGTAATACCCTTTTATCTTTGCTTTCTCTGACACAAACTTTCCTGCACTAATAGTTGGCACCAAATACACATCATTTTTTTTCATAAGCTCCATAGTTTCAGAACTCATAAGTGTACCATGCTCGATTGTTTTTACACCACCAAGAATGGCACGCTGCATACCTTCATCACCATGAGCATGTGCTGCTACATGAAATCCATAATCTTTTGCTGTTTCACAAATTGCTTTAATTTCTTCTAAGGTAAATTGTGGATTTTGACCATTTTTAGCAACGCTTAATACACCGCCAGTTGCTGTAATTTTAATTAAATCTGCACCGTTTTTATAACGTTGTCTAACCGCTTTTTTTGCATCCTCGACACTATTTACAACACCTTCTTTTGGACCTGGATTACCTACAATAGATTTCTTAGAACCATTAGTTGGGTCTGCATGACCTCCTGTTGTCGCCAATGCCTTTTCGGCTGTAAAAATACGTGGCCCAATAACTTTACCTTCATTGATAGCATTACGCAAAGAAACATTAACACCCGAGCCACCTAAATCTCTTACGGTTGTAAAACCGCTCATTAGTGAGACTTTTGCATAATGCAAGGAATTAAAAGCTACATCTGCATCATTTAAGGTATAAGCCTCAAGATATTTTTTTGGATTTGTTTCGGATTCAATATGTACATGCATATCTATTAGACCGGGCATCACTGTTTTTGATTTTAAGTCTATAA
>ERZ1047472.2140-NODE-2140-length-14369-cov-31.778748_pt1 | contig 14369 bp, 12 predicted proteins | sample MGYA00383095_ERZ1047472 | MGnify/ENA primary metagenome ERZ1047472 (study PRJEB29581, sample SAMEA5548365) | metagenome | biome: marine; feature: coastal; material: water | depth 1 m | study: Short-term variability in the microbial, nano- and picoplankton...
TAATAGATTAATAGGAACATTTAAAAATGGAAATGATACTATTGAAATAGTTTGGTTTAAAGGCACGAAATGGATAGAAAAATCAATCAAATTAAATATCGATTATGTCTTGTATGGAAAACCAAACTGGTATTTAAATAATTTCTCAATTGCGCATCCTGAACTAGATTTGCTTTCAGAATTTACTAAAAAACAGATTAAAGGATTATTACCAATCTATAGTTCAAATGAAAGGGTTCTTTCAAGAGGAATAACAAATAAATTTTTTAGAGAAGTAATTTTCAATATTTTAAAACAATCTAGTGATTGTCTAAAAGAAAATCTAAGTAAAGAAATTAATGAAAAACATTCTTTAATTTCCAAACAACAGGCTTATAAAAACATACATTTTCCTACTAATCATATGCTTTTGTCTAAAGCAGAATTTAGATTAAAATATGAAGAGTTTTTTTACTTACAATTAGAATTTTTAATGAGTAATATCTTTAAAAAATCTAAATTCAAAGGATTTAATTTTTCGAAAGTTGGTAAAAGTTTTAATAAATTTTATAATCAACATTTATCTTTTTCACTAACGAATGCTCAAAAAAAAGTAGTTAAAGAAATAAGAAAAGATTTCTCATCGAATGCACAAATGAATAGACTTCTTCAGGGTGATGTAGGATCAGGAAAAACAATTGTTGCTTTACTAAGTTCATTAATAGCCATAGACAATGACTTTCAGGTTTGTTTTTTGGCACCTACAGAAATTTTAGCTCAACAGCATTATAACAGTTTAAACGATTCATTAAAAAAAATAAATATCAATGTTAACATATTAACAGGTTCTTCATCAAAAAGAGATAGAGTTAAATTGTTTTCGGATTTAAATAATGGAGAAATTAACATTTTAGTTGGAACGCATGCAGTTTTAGAAGATAATGTAAAGTTCAAAAATTTAGGATTTGTTATAATTGATGAACAACACAAATTTGGAGTAGCACAAAGATCAAAGCTTTGGAAAAAAAACATTAATCCTCCACATGTTTTAGTAATGACAGCCACTCCGATTCCAAGAACATTAGCTATGACTGTTTATGGAGATTTGGATATTTCTATTATTGATGAACTTCCACCTGGAAGAAAACCAGTAAAAACAGTTCATAGATCAGATAGAAATAGACTTGAAATCTTTAAATTTTTAAAAGATGAAATTAGAAAAGGACGACAAGTATACATTGTGTACCCTTTAATTGAAGAATCTAAAAAAATGGATTATAAGGACTTGATGGACGGTTATGAAAGTATTTCTAGAGAATTTCCTAATAATGAATATCAGTTAAGCATTTTACATGGCAGAATGAAATCTGAAGACAAGGCCTTTGAAATGAAAAGATTTAAAGATGGAAAAACTAATATTATGGTTTCTACCACTGTTATTGAAGTAGGTGTGAACATTCCTAATGCAAGTGTAATGGTAATTGAAAGTTCAGAAAAATTTGGATTGTCGCAATTACATCAGTTAAGAGGCAGAGTTGGAAGAGGCTCTGAAAATAGTTATTGTATATTAATGACATCTAATAAGCTTAGTTCTGATGCAAGGAAAAGAATAAAAACTATGACTAGTACAAATGATGGTTTCAAGGTTGCTGAAGTAGATATGGAAATTAGAGGTCCTGGAAATTTATTGGGTACTCAACAAAGTGGATTGTTAAATCTTAAGATAGCTAATATAATTACAGATAAAGAAATTTTAGAATCAGCTAGACACGATGCTGAAAAGATTATTTCTAATGATCAAAAATTAATTAAAATTGAAAATAAATTAATTAAGGAAGGATATAATAAGAAAACAAAAAACACTCTTTTGTGGAAGCATATAAGTTAAGTTATTATTTAATTTAAATGTTCTTAATTGTATCTTTGAAATTTAAATAATAAAATCTAATGAATATTTCATTTAATTGGTTATCAGAATTTTTAAAAATTGATTTAAAAATTGAAGAAGTTTCAGAAATTCTTACCGATATAGGTTTAGAAGTTGAGGGCATTGAAAAGTATGAGCAGTTTAAAGGAGGCCTAGAGGGACTTGTTGTCGGAGAAGTTGTTTATTGTGAACAACATCCAAACGCTGATAGATTAAAACTTACCAAAGTTAATATTGGGAATGAAAACATATTGCAAATCGTTTGTGGCGCACCCAACGTTAAATTAAACCAGAAAGTGATAGTTGCAACTGTAGGTACAGTTTTACACCCTTTAAATAATGAAAAATTTAAGATAACTAAAAGTAAAATTAGGGGTGAAATTAGCCAAGGTATGATTTGTGCTGAGGATGAAATCGGAATTGGCAATTCCCATGATGGTATTATAGTTCTGAATACTAAACACAAACCTGGAACAAAAGTTTCAAAAATATATGAAAATTATAGCGATCAGGTTTTTAATATTGGTTTAACTCCTAATAGATCTGATGCTATGAGTCATTTAGGTGTTGCTAGAGATTTAAGAGCAGCTCTAATGCACAAAGGACATAAAGGCGAATTAATAACGCCATCAGTTTCTTCATTTCATATAAATTCAAGAACTCAAAAAGTTAATATAAATGTACAAGACTCTAATTTATGCCCAAGATTTACAGGTGTCTGTATTGAAAATATTTCCGTTAAAGAATCACCTTCTTGGTTACAAAACAGGTTAAAATCTATTGGTTTAACTCCCTTAAATAATGTTGTTGATATTACAAATTTTGTTTTACACGAAATTGGACAACCATTACATGCATATGATTTTGATAAAATCACAACTAAATCAATTAATGTAAAGACGTTAAATGAAGGAACAGAGTTTACTACTTTGGATGGTGAAACAAGAAAACTTCTTAAAACTGACTTAATGATATGTGATGCCGACACTCCAATGTGTATAGCTGGAGTTTTTGGAGGTCAAAATCACGGAATTACTAATGAAACGAAATCGATTTTTCTAGAAAGTGCTTATTTTGATCCAGTATCTGTTAGAAAAACAGCCAAGCATCATGGAATTAACAGCGATGCATCTTTCAGGTTTGAACGTGGAATTTGTATTGGTTCTGTTGATTATGCCCTCAAAAGAGCTGCAATTTTAATTTGTGAACTTTGTGGTGGTAATATATCTAGTGATGTTATTGATGAATTCCCAAAAAAGCCAGAAGAAAAATCAATACTTTTAAATTTTAACAAAACAAATAAATTAATTGGACAAGAAATTCCAAGAGAGGAAATTAAATCAATTTTAACATCATTAGATTTTAAAATTAATAATATTACCGAAACCGGTGTTGGTATTACTGTTCCTTTTTACAGACATGATGTTACTAGAGAATGTGATGTAATTGAAGAAATTCTTAGGATTTTCGGCTATAATGAAATTAAATTATCAAATAACTTGTCACTTCCAATTGTTCAAGAGAGTTATAACAAGAATCATAAAACAGAAAACACAATAGCTAACTTATTAATTCCTTTCGGATTTAATGAAATAATGAATAATTCACTTACAAGTAACAAGTTAAATATTTTAAATAGAGAAAGTGTAAATATTATTAATTCTATTAGCTCAGACATTTCTCAACTAAGAACAAGCTTACTCGAGTCAAGTTTAAAAACACTTAAATTTAATTTGAATAGAAAAAATAAGAATAATAAATTTTTTGAGTTTGGAAAAATATATGAAATGATCAACAATAAAACTACTGAATCTAAAAGACTAAGTGTAGTTTTTGCCAATGACTTATTTAATAATTCCTGGAACAATAAATCTGCCAGCTCAGATTTTTATTATCTTAAAAATATAATTCTTAATATTTTCAGCAAATTATCTATAAATACAACGGAAAAAATAATTAATCATGATGCATTTAATAATACTTTAGGCCTGTTTCATAAAAAAAATAGTATAGCACTAATAGGTGATGTCAAAAATCAATTCCTCTCTGAACTTGCTATTAAAAACAAAGTTTATTATGCATCTTTAAATCTTGATTATATTTTAGAATTAATAAATGATGATTTTATAAAATATAATCAACTATCTAAATTTCCAAACGTAAAAAGAGAATTAAATTTTTTACTTGAAAATAATGTAAAATATAATGAAATTGAAAACTATATATTAAATCAATCTAATATTAAAAATTTAGATAAAATGACTTTAAGTGATGTTTACGAAGATGATAAATTGCCTGATGGAAAAAAATCATACACATTAAACTTCACATTGCTTGATCAAATAAAAACACTTTCTGAGAAAGAGATAACAGTAACAATGAATAAAATTCAATCAAAAATTGAATCAAAATTTAATGCTGAGCTGCGTTCTTAAGAAATTATGATGCACAAACAAGTACTACTATACAAAGGTTCTTTTATAAATTGCAAAAGATTAGAACTAGAACTTATTTCAAATAAAATCAACCCAATTATTGTTAATAATAAGCAGTCTGCTATTCTATCTGGTTTCGGTTTTAACCCAAACGACAACATATTTGTTTATGTATTTGAAGATCAAATAAAAAAATCTAAAAAAATATTAGAAAGTTTAACTGTATAGTTTAGTTCTTAGCTCTTTTATTTTCGGGTCATTTATATAAGAATCAAAAGTAGTTAACCTGTCTATAACGCCATTAGGAGTCAACTCAATCACTCTGTTTCCTACAGATTTAGCAAATTCAAAATCGTGAGTACTTAAAATTACATTTCCCTTAAATTTTTTAATTGAATTATTTAAAGCTGTGATAGATTCTAAATCCAAATGACTTGTTGGCTCATCAAACATTAAAACATTAGATCTTAACATCATCATCCTTGAGAGCATACACCTTACTTTTTCACCACCAGAGAGTACATCACAGTTTTTTAAAGCTTCTTCACCACTAAAAATCATTTTTCCAAGAAAACCTCTTATAAACACTTCTTCTCTTTCCTCGTCATTTTTAGACCACTGTCTGAGCCAATCAACTAAAGAAATTTTTTCTTGAAAATATGAATTGTTATCCAAAGGTAAATATGATTGACTGGTAGTTATTCCCCAGTCAAATCTACCAGTATTTGGATTTAATTTATTGTTCAGAATTTCATAAAATGCTGTTGTTGCTCTTGTATCTTTTGAATACAAGACTACTTTATCACCTTTATTTAGATTAAAATCTATTTTATCAAATAATATACTTGTAGAATCGGAATAACTTAAATTTTCAACAGAAAGAATTTGATCACCAGCTTCTCTTTCAGATGTAAAAATTACGGCAGGATATCTTCTAGATGAGGGTTTTATATCCTCAATCTTGAGATTATCTAACATCTTTTTTCTTGATGTTGCCTGTTTAGATTTTGATGCATTTGCACTAAATCTGGCAATAAAATCTTCTAGTTCTTTCTTTTTTTCTTCAGATTTTCTGTTTTGTTGTGTTTTTTGTCTAAGTGCTAGCTGACTTGATTCATACCAAAACGTGTAGTTTCCAGAATAGTTATTTATTTTTCCAAAATCAATATCTGAAATATGGGTACATACAGAATCTAAGAAGTGTCTGTCGTGAGATACAACAATACAAGTATTATCGTAATTTGAAATAAAATTCTCAAGCCATTTAATTGTTTCAAAATCTAAATCATTTGTAGGTTCATCCATTACTAATACATCGGGATTTCCAAATAGTGCTTGGGCTAATAAAACCTTTACTTTTTGAACACCATCTAATTCACTCATGTTTTTATAGTGTTGTTCTTCTTTTATATCTAAATTAGACAATAATGCTGCTGCCGAACTTTCTGCGTTCCATCCATCCATTTCCTCATATTCTAATTGAAGAACTCCTACTCTATCACTATCCTTGTCTGAAAAATCTGGATTAGCATAAATTTCATCCATTTCCTTTTTAATACTAAAAAGTTCTTTATTACCCATGATAACTGTTTCTAAAACTTGTTTTTCATCAAAAGCAAAATGATTTTGTTCTAAAACCGACATTCTTTTACCAGCTTCTAAATGGACACTTCCTGAATTTGGTTCAATTGATTTTGATAAAATTTTTAAAAAGGTTGATTTACCTGCACCATTGGCACCTATAATACCATAACAGTTACCTTTTACAAAAGAAGTATTAACTTCATCGAATAATACTCTTTTGCCGAATTGAACAGAGAGATTAGAAACACTTAACATATAATAAGATTAAATTTTTGCAAACTTAATAAAATCAGGGTTATGAATTTTCTTTATTATTATTTAAATTAAATAAAAAAACAATTCATTAAATGTTTAGATCAATTGCTATTTGTTTGTTAATCACATTTTTTATTGGATGTAATAATCAAAATAAAACTTTTATCAGTGGAAAAATTATTAAACCAACAAATGATGAGATTCTAATTTTAAAAGATGAAAAGATTATAAAAAAAATTAACATAAATAAAGAGGGAGTTTTTTCATCATCTCTAGAAAATTTAAATAATGGCCTTTATAATTTTATTCATCTTCCCGAATTTCAATACTTAATTATTAATAAGGGAGATAGTTTAGTGTTACGATTGAATTCTTTGGATTTTGATGAATCTTTAGTTTTTTCTGGTTTAGGCGCCTCTAAGAACAATTACTTAATTGATGTTTTTTTAGAACATGAAAAAGAGGAAAACTTTGTGAAATCTAAGTACAAATCTTCTAAAATAGAATTCAAAAGTATCATTGATTCATTGAAAAATGTAAAAAATAAACATTATTCAAAATATAAATCTGTTATCAAAACTAATTTTATTTCTGATTTAATAATAAGACATGCGATACTTATTCCACTCTATTCACACATTGAAAACTTTATAATATTAAATAAAGAAAACCATACAAAAAATATTGATTATTTTAAAAAATATAGAGAAAGCATTGGTTTAAACATCACTGAATTGTCTCACTTTAAACCTTACTTAGATTATATCACATTAAAATCTATTAATGAATCATTTTCATTAGAAAAAGGTTACGATTATAATTTAAATTTTAATCTAGAACGATTGAATTATATAAACGATCAAGTGTCTGATCAAACTATTAAAACAAAATTATTAAGATTTATAGCGTATGAGTATTTATTGGAGGAAAAATTATTGATTAATATAGATCAATTCATTTATGAGTTTTTAAAAATTTCTGAAAACAATAGTACAAATAATGAAGTTTCTGTTCTTTATGACAATATAACAGCTTTACAAGAGGGTAAGTTATTACCAAAAATCAATCTTTACGATGAAAATAATATAATTAATGATATAGGTTTACAAATTAATTTTAATAAAAAAAATATTATTGTTTTTTGGTCTTATGATCAAAATGCTCATCAAGTCAACTTGTTCAATAATGTAAAATTATTAAGTATGAAATATTCTAATTATCATTTTAATTTAATTAACATTAATGATGATGGTTTGAAATGGAAAAATAATTATCTAAATAATTTTAATAGTAATAGAATAGATAATTTTAGAGCAGTAAATTTTGAATCTATGAGTAAAAAAATGATTTTAAACAATTTGAATAAGGTTCTTATTACTGATAAAAAAGGTGTGATTATAAAAATCACGACTCTAGCAGACTTAGAAAAAATAGTAAAAACTGATTAATTGCCCTTCTTGTAATCTGCTAAGAACTTTTCTAAACCAATATCAGTAAGAGGATGTTTTATTAAGCCTTTAATTGATGATAAAGGACCTGTCATAACATCAGCTCCTATTTTAGCACAATCTATAATGTGCATAGTATGTCTTACTGAAGCGGCAAGAATTTGAGTATTAAAAGCATAATTATCATAAACATTTGCAATTTCTGAAATAAGATTGAGACCATCAGTTGAAATATCATCCAATCTTCCAATAAACGGGGAAACATATGTAGCTCCGGCTTTGGCAGCTATAAGCGCTTGACCAACAGAGAAAATTAATGTACAATTTGTTTTAATTCCTTTATTTGAAAAGTATTTTAATGCTTTAACTCCATCCAAAATCATTGGAATTTTTACAACAATTTGAGGATGTAGTTTAGCTAAAGCTTCACCTTCCTTAACCATACCATTAAAATCAGTAGAAATAACTTCCGCCGAAACATCTCCATCAACAATTTCACATATTTTATTGTAATGATTTAAAATGTTTTCACTTCCTGTTATGCCTTCTTTAGCCATCAATGAAGGGTTAGTAGTAACTCCGTCAAGCACACCAAGATCTTGTGCTTCTTTAATTTGTTGAAGATTTGCAGTGTCTATAAAAAATTTCATAATTTAATTTTTACTATAATTTAAAAGTATTTTTTCATACAACCTATCCGGAAGAATATTTTTTAAAACTATTGAAAATTTCTGAATAAACTTACCTACTTTGTAGTGAATTTTTGGATTTTTTGAATTAATTATTTTATATATTAATGTAGAAATAATTTCTGGAGTCCAAGCATTATCAACATGTTTATTTGCTGAAATCAAGGACCTAGTATAATCGTCAGTATAATTAGAATGATTTTTTGATATTGAATCAATTCTTCTAGTGGCTATGTTTGTTTTAAAGTCACCAGGAGCAACATTAACTACATTAATATTAAATTTTTTAAGTTCCATACTAAAAACTTCACCAATGATTTCAAGCGAACTTTTTGTAGCACAATACACTCCTCTAAATGGAATTCCAAAATAACCTAGTATTGAAGTTATATTAATAATTAAACCATTATTACGATCTCTCATTGATGGTATGCACTCCTTGATAATTGCTATTGGTCCAAATAAATTAGTTTGATATGCACTTTTTATATCTGACTCACTTGTTTCCTCTAGTGGTCCAGTTATTCCAATGCCGGCATTATTAATTAGTACATCGATATGATTTTCAATACTTAGAATATGTTTTATTGTTTTTTTTATGTCCAGACTAGATGTTATATCACATTTTAATAATTCATACTCTGGAATATCGTATTTATCTGGGTTTCTACAGGTCCCATAAACCTTATATCCTTTAGTAGTTAAAAATAGGGAAATGGATTTTCCTATACCAGATGAAGCGCCTGTAATTAAAATAATTTTAGACATATTAAAAAAAAAAGGGCAAGCTACTTACATCACACCGCTACAACTACCTACCCTTGCTGTGTTCCCACCCTGGGGGAATTAAATAGGAGCTGGTTGTGTAAGACTTGCCCATTGCAAATATATATATGTTTTATTAAATAAATATCTTTAGAAAAAATAATTAATAACTAAATTTGAAAAAAAATTATAATGATAAATAGACTTTGTTCAATAATAATTTTGCTTTTATTAATCTCTTGTGGCTCAACAAAAAAAGAAAATTTTAACATTGATCTTATAAAAACAAAAGAATATTTAAAAAATAATGATCAAATTGAATTTACTATCAATAACCCCTTAGATAAAAACATTACAAATCTTCAATTTAAAATTGATAACAATTTAGTTTCAAGTCCATTTTTATTAAATAATAAGCTAGGTAAAAATATATTAAAAGCTAGTTTTACTGTAAATGATAAAGAATATACTTTAAAAAAAGAATTTGTTATTTATTCTTCACTCAAACCAAAAATATATACATATGAAATAATTAACGAGTTTTCACATGATATGAATTCTTACACACAGGGTCTTGAGTTTGATAATAATAATTTTTTATACGAAGGGACTGGTCAATATGGATTTTCAATGTTAAAAAAAGTAAATTTTGAATCTGGAGAAGTTCTAGAAAAATTATTTTTAGACAAGTCTTATTTTGGTGAAGGAATTACTATTTTAAATGATAAAATTTATCAGTTGACTTGGAAAAGTAAAATTGGTTTTATATATAATTTAAATGATTTTAAATTAATAAAATCCTTCAACTATAAAAATAGCATTGAAGGTTGGGGTTTATGTAATGACGGTGAATATTTATATAAATCAGATGGATCTGAGAAAATTTGGAAATTAAATAAAAATAATTTGGAAGAAATTAGTTTTGTTAATGTAGTAACCAACAATAAAGTGATTAATAAAATAAATGAACTAGAATGGTTTGACAATAAAATTTATGCTAACACTTATCAGTTTAATAAAGAAGTTGGGTTAATAATAGAACCCTCTAATGGTCAAGTTGATGGCGTTATAGATTTTAGTGGATTAAAGAATAAAGTTAAGAACCATCCTAAACTTGATGTTTTAAATGGAATAGCTTACAATAAAAAAAGGGGAACTTTTTTTATTACTGGAAAAAACTGGAATAAATTATTTGAAATTAAAATAATTGAGAAAAATTAGTTAAACAAAAGTCTTCCCTTCATTAGTTTGTTTACCTCAACTTTAACTCTACTAATCTCATCTAAGTTTTGATGATTTTTAATAACTCTATCGATTAAATCTACAATTAGTATCATATCTTTTTCTTTCAAACCTCTTGTTGTTATTGCAGGTGTTCCGAATCTGATTCCGGAGGTTACAAAAGGTGATTTATCATCAAATGGAACCATGTTTTTATTGGCAGTAATATCTGCTTTAACTAATGCTAATTCAGCATCTTTACCTGAAATATTTTTATTCCTTAAATCAATTAACATCATATGATTATCCGTTCCTCCTGAGATAATTTTATAATCTCTTTTAATAAACTCATCTGCCATTGCTTTTGCATTTTGTCTTACTTGAACCATGTAAGACATGAAATCGTCAGTTAATGCCTCACCAAATGCAATTGCTTTCCCTGCAATAACATGTTCTAATGGACCACCTTGATTTCCAGGAAAAACAGCTAAATCAACTAATGAGGACATTTTTTTTAATGATCCATTTTTAAATTTTAATCCAAAAGGATTATCGAAATCTTCACCCATTAAAATCAGACCTCCTCTTGGCCCTCTCAAAGTTTTGTGCGTAGTTGTGGTTACAATATGACAATGCGGAATAGGATCATTTAAAATTCCTTTTGCAATTAGTCCAGAGGGGTGTGAAATATCTGCTAATAAAAATGCATCAACAGAGTCAGCAATTTCTCTAAACTTTTCAAAATCAATATCTCTAGAGTAAGCTGATGCTCCTGCTATAATTAATTTTGGCATTTCTTTTAATGCTATTTTAGATATATTTTCATAATCTAATTCTCCGGTTAATTCATTTACTCCATAAAATACCGGATTATACAATCGTCCGCTAAAGTTAACAGGCGAGCCATGTGTTAAATGTCCACCATGAGACAAATCAAATCCTAAAATTTTATCACCAGGGTTTAAAAAAGCATGATAAACTGCAGTATTAGCTTGAGATCCAGAATGAGGTTGTACGTTTGCGTATGCTGCTCCAAACAACTCCTTAGCTCTATTAATAGCTATAGTTTCTATTTCATCAACCACTTCGCAACCACCATAATATCTTTTTCCAGGGTAACCTTCTGCATACTTATTAGTTAATACAGATCCAGTAGCCTTCATCACATCTGGGCTAGTAAAATTTTCAGAAGCTATTAATTCAATTCCATTTAATTGTCTGTTTTCTTCTTTTTCAATTAAATTAAAAATTTCCTTGTCTATTTTCATTATTAATTATTTAATAGGCAAATTTAATAACCAAATAATAAATCATAAACAAATTGATAACATATTATCAAAAAATAATTAACAATTTAAAAATTATTTTTTTATGTTTTTAAACGATATGTTAGAATGTGATGAATTATGAACTAACTTTCCGTTTTTAACAACCATCAACTGAGGTGATTCATGATTTATATTAAAATCATACGCTAATTCATTCGATAGTTTTTTGTTTTTTACAACATCAATCAAGTAAAATTTTATATTTGAAAAGTCCTTATAATCAAATTCAAATTTCTTTAAAACTATTCTACTTATAATACACCTGTAAGAATGTTTGAATATTACAATAAAATCATCATTATAATTTATATCGTTATTGTCATTCGGCTCAATCCATTTAATTTTAGACATTTTAAAAATACTTGTAACTTTGTTTTGTGAATAAGGCAGTAAATATATTAAATAAAAAAGCAAAATTTGAATATCAGTTACTTGATCAGTATAATGCTGGAATTGTTTTAACTGGAACAGAAATTAAATCCATTAGACTAAATAAAGCCTCAATCTCAGAAAGTTTTTGTGAATTTAATGATAATCAAGAATTATTTATTGTTAATATGTTTATTGATGAATATGAATTTGGAAATCATTATAATCACAAGACAAAATCTCAAAGAAAACTTCTGCTAAATAAAAAAGAATTAAAAAAACTTAATAAAGATGTTAAGAATTCTGGTCTTACTATTGTTCCATTAAAAGTTTTTATAAACGAAAAAGGATTTGCAAAAATTTTAATATCATTAGCAAAGGGTAAAAAGACTTATGATAAGCGTCAAGTTATAAAGGATAGAGAAAATAAAATACAATTAGATCGATTAAAAAAAATTTAATTTATATCTTTTAATAATGGAACAAATTTAAAACTTCCATGATTTTCTTTTTCAAATTTTAATTTTGATATTCTTTTGACAACAATCATTTCTTGAACATTTTTTCCTACAGGAATAACCATTATTCCTCCAACCTTAAGCTGAATCAATAATTTTTTGGGAATTTCTTCTGCACCAGCAGTAACTAATATTTTATCAAAAGGTTGTTTTTCATCAAGTCCTTTGTATCCATCTCCATAAAATATGTTATGTGATTGATAATTTAATTTTGATAATAATTTTTTTGTTTTTCTATATAATCTATGTTGCCTTTCTATTGTAAATACATTTTTACATATTTCCATTAAAATAGCAGTTTGATAACCCGAACCTGTCCCGATTTCTAAAACTTTATCAGATTTAACTAAATTTAATAGTGAAGTTTGAAAAGCTACTGTATATGGCTGTGAAATGGTTTGATTTGAATCAATTGGAAAAGCTTTGTCAAGGTAAGCGTAGCTTTCAAAATCACTATCAATAAAGACGTGTCTTGGAACTTTTAGTAATGCTTTTATCACTAAAGTAGAATCAATTCCTTTATTGATTAAATTATCTACTAATCTTTTTCTTAGCCCTTGATGCTTTGAAGAGTCTATCATATTAAATTAAAGCTAAAATAAATAAATAAGAATTGTATTTTTGAAAAAAATTAAAAATGATTAATGTTGGTGTAATTGGAATAGGACACTTGGGTTCTATTCATCTTAAATTATTATTAGAATCAGATTCTTTCAAAGTAATAGGTTGCTTTGATAAAAATACAAGTTTGAAGTCTAAAATTAATTCAGATGTATATTTTTATGAAGATGTAAATCAGCTGATTCTAAAATGTGATGCTTTATTTGTTTGTTCAAACACACCTTCTCATTTTGAAATGGTAAAATTGTGTCTGATAAACAATAAACATGTTTTTGTTGAAAAACCCATAACTACTACTTTAGAGGAAGCTTTAGAACTAGTTAAGCTTACAGAAAAAAATAATTTAATAGGTCAAGTTGGCCATGTTGAAAGATTTAACCCTGCTATAACCTCTGTTTTAGATATTATAGATAAACCTAAATTTATTGAATGTCATAGATTGGCTGAATTTAATCCAAGAGGAAATGACGTTTCAGTAGTATTAGATTTAATGATTCATGATATAGATATTGTTCTTAAGGTTATAGATTCAAATATTAAAAATGTTAGTGCTAATGGTGTAGCTGTTATAAGTGATTCTCCTGATATAACTAACGCAAGAGTTGAATTTGAAAATGGTGCGGTTGCTAATTTTACTGCAAGTAGAATATCTTTAAAAAATATGCGAAAAACTAGATTATTTCAAAATAACGCATATATTTCTGTTGATTTTTTGGAGAAAAAAAGTGAGGTTGTAAAAATTACTGATTTTCAAGAAGAAAAAGATAATTACGCTATGGTTATAGAAAATCTTAATGGAGAAAAAAAGCAAATTTATTATTCAAATCCAGAACTAAAACCTGTAAACTCAATTGTTGAGGAACATAACAATTTTGCAAAATCAATAACTAATAAATCTTCCCCGTTGGTTAATTTTAGAGATGGCTTTAACGCCCTTGAACTTGCGACTAAAATAATTAATAAAGTGAATGGAAATAGTTGAAAATTTAATTAAGATTTCTAAAATAATTCCCGAACATGTTTTACTTGTAGCTGTAAGTAAAACTAAACCGATAAACTCTATTAAATCAGCATATCTTCATGGTCACCGTGATTTTGGAGAGAACAAAGTCCAGGAAATGGTAGAAAAACATGATTCTCTTCCTAAAGATATAAACTGGCACATGATTGGTCACTTGCAAAGAAACAAAGTTAAATTTATAGCACCATTTGTTAATTTAATACACAGTG
>ERZ1047472.2146-NODE-2146-length-14343-cov-3.752100_pt1 | contig 14343 bp, 11 predicted proteins | sample MGYA00383095_ERZ1047472 | MGnify/ENA primary metagenome ERZ1047472 (study PRJEB29581, sample SAMEA5548365) | metagenome | biome: marine; feature: coastal; material: water | depth 1 m | study: Short-term variability in the microbial, nano- and picoplankton...
GTTCTACCGAAGAAGATGCCGCGGCGCTTGCCGGTAAAGCACGGGTACGAATTGGTCAGGAAAAAGAGCTGATTGCCGATGGCTATCATTTTTGCTGGATCGTTGATTTCCCGATGTTCGAAAAAGACAAGCTCACTGGCGAAATAGCGTTTTCCCATAACCCGTTTTCCATGCCACAAGGCGGGCTGGAAGCTCTAAACACCATGAACCCGCTGGATATCAAGGCATGGCAATATGATCTGGTTTGTAATGGGATTGAGCTATCATCCGGTGCTATCCGGAACCATTTGCCCGAAGTAATGTATCGCGCTTTTGAAATTGCCGGTTATGGCCCCGAAGTAGTGGATAATAAATTCCCCGGCATGATTAATGCGTTCCGTTTTGGCGCGCCGCCGCATGGTGGGATTGCACCGGGGATTGACCGGATTGTTATGTTGATTGCCAATGAGCCAAATATTCGTGAGATTATTCTGTTTCCGATGAACGGTAAGGCCGAGGACTTAATGATGGCCGCCCCGTCTGAGGTTGATGACAAACAGCTGACAGAACTGCATATCAGAAAGCAGTTACCTATCAAACCAGCAGGCTAGATATGGTGACGCGCTTGCCGTGTCTGCTATTTTAGCCGCATCAGCCCATGTGACACCCATATCACACAGATCAGCAGAAACGCGGCACCAGCTTGATGCAAAGTGCCAAGGCTGACCGGTACCTGATAAAGCAAAGTCATCACGCCAAGCACAAACTGGCCAAATATAGCCAGCATCATAACGCCCCCGGATAGCCCCAGATTAACGCCGTTAAGATGGGCTTTGCGGGCGCGGAACCACAGACTTATCACGCCTAAAACCGCAAGCATGGCTATCCACCGATGATGGAATTGCGCTGATGCCGGATTTTCAAACGGGTCGGATACGCCATAATAACCATATTCAATCGGCACCAATTGTCCGCCCATAAAGGGATATTCATTATAGATCAGTCCGGCATTCATTCCGGCAACAAATGCACCGGCAATGATTGTTATCGCCAGAACACCAATAACACCAGCGACATGACCACGCGGCAGAATGGCGCGTCCATGTTTAAGATCAGCAATCGTCCAGATCAGCACCGCCAGAATAGTCAGCGCAATCCCCAGATGTGTAGCCAGCCGGTATGCCGATACATAAGGATCATCCACCAGTCCGGATTTCACCATCCACCAGCCAATAGCTCCCTGAGTTCCGCCCAGTATCAGAAGAATCAGAAAGCGGCGGCCGAATCCGTGCGGGATTTGTCGCCGGAAAGCAAACCATAGCAAGGGCAGAATAAATGCCAGCCCGATTAACCGGCCAAATAACCGATGCAGATATTCCCAGAAAAAAATCCATTTAAAAGCGGATAAATCCATGCCGGCATTAATTTTCTGATATTCGGGTGATTGTTGATAAAGCGTAAATACCCGCATCCATTCGGCATCTGTCAGTGGCGGCAATGTGCCAATCAAAGGTCGCCATTCCACCATGGAAAGCCCACTATCGGTTAACCGCGTAATGCCGCCGATAGTAATCATCACAAAAACCATTAATGCTACGCCCATTAACCATATGATCACGGATGTATTGGCTGTTCTGTCCATTTATGTTCAATCCTTTTGATCTATCTACGTCATCTGTATATAGGGAATCGTTAACCGTTTCCCAAATCATTGACAATAGCATGAGGCGTGGCACATCAACGCGCATCTATATATAGACAACAGTATTAAATATTGGTGCAAACCTAGATCAGCGGATTAATTCTTTTGAAATATCTTGACAGTGATGGCTTCTATGCCCATATGTCACTCATCGTGAATTAGCACTGTCATGATGAGAGTGCTAATTTAAGCACAACGCTTATTTGATATGAAAAAATAAGGAGATATTGGCATGAAATTCAGGCCACTTCATGATCGCGTTCTTGTTGAGCGCGTAGAGCAGGAAACAAAAACAGCTAGCGGCATTATCATTCCTGATACTGCCAAAGAAAAGCCAATGCAGGGTGTTATCAAAGCCGTAGGTTCAGGCAATCGTGATGAAACCGGCAAGTTGGTAGCACTGGATGTCAAGGCAGGCGATTCTGTTCTGTTTGGTAAATATTCCGGCACCGAAGTCAAAATTGACGGCACCGAATATCTGATCATGCGTGAATCAGACATTCTTGGGATCATGGGTTAATCCTCACGAAGGACTAATCTTAACGACCTCCCTAAACCCACAAGATATAATGCAGAAAGACATGAAAGGTTTTAACCATGGCTGCTAAAGATGTAAAATTCGGCTCAGATGCGCGCCAGAAAATGATGAAAGGCGTTGATATTCTTGCTAACGCCGTAAAGGTAACACTAGGCCCAAAGGGTCGTAATGTTGTTCTTGATAAATCATTCGGCGCACCACGCATCACCAAGGATGGCGTAACCGTTGCCAAGGATATTGAGCTCAAGGACAAGTTCGAAAACATGGGTGCACAGATGGTGCGCGAAGTAGCATCAAAAGCCAATGATATGGCTGGCGATGGCACAACAACAGCAACTGTTCTGGCACAGGCGATTGCACAAGAAGGCTGTAAAGCCGTTGCTGCTGGCATGAACCCGATGGACCTCAAGCGCGGTATTGATCTCGCGGTTGAACACATCGTCCAGAACCTGCAAAAGCAATCAAAGAAAATCTCCAAGTCTGACGAAGTCGCGCAGGTTGGTACGATTTCTGCCAATGGCGAAAGCGATATTGGTGAAATGATCGCAAAAGCAATGGAACGTGTCGGTAACGAAGGTGTTATCACCGTCGAAGAAGCAAAAAGCCTGGAAACAGAGCTGGATGTTGTCGAAGGCATGCAGTTTGATCGTGGCTATCTGTCACCATACTTCATCACAGACAGTGAAAAGATGCGTGCCGAAATGGAAAGCCCGTATATCCTGATCCATGAAAAGAAGCTGACAAATCTGCAAGACATGCTGCCAATTCTGGAAAAGGTAGTTCAGTCTGGCAAGCCGCTTCTGATCATTGCCGAAGATATCGAAGGCGAAGCACTGGCTACGCTAGTGGTAAACCGTTTGCGTGCTGGCCTCAAAGTTGCGGCTGTTAAGGCACCGGGTTTTGGTGATCGCCGCAAAGCCATGCTCGAAGACATCGCTATCCTGACTAATGGTACAGTGATTTCCGAAGATGTTGGTATTTCTCTTGATGCGGTAACGCTTGATATGCTCGGCACAGCCAAGCGTGTTGAGATCACAAAAGAAAACACCACGGTCATTGACGGTGCTGGCAAGCGCAAAGATATCGAAGCACGTTGCAACCAGATCAGAGCGCAGGCTGACGAAACTACATCTGATTATGATCGTGAAAAGCTGCAGGAACGTCTGGCCAAACTGGCTGGCGGTGTTGCCGTGATCAAGGTCGGTGGAGCAACCGAAGTCGAAGTGAAAGAGCGTAAGGATCGTGTTGATGATGCGATGCATGCGACACGCGCGGCTGTTCAAGAAGGCATCGTCCCCGGTGGCGGTTCTGCTCTTGTCAAGTCCATCCGTGTTCTCGAAAAGCTGGAAGGCGATAATGATGACCAGAATGTTGGTATCAATATTGTCCGCCGTGCCATTCAGGCACCTGCTCGCCAGATCGCAGACAACGCCGGTGCCGATGGTGCGGTGATTGTTGGCAAGCTGGTCGAAGACAAGTCTGCAACAAATGGCTACAACGCCCAGTCAGGCAAGTTCGAAGACCTGATCAAAGCTGGTGTTATTGACCCGACTAAAGTTGTGCGCTCTGCTATTCAGAACGCGGCATCTGTTGCTGGTCTTCTGATCACTACCGAAGCTATGGTTAGTGAGCTGCCAGAACCTAAAGCACCTATGGCTCCTGCTCCTGATATGGGTGGCATGGGCGGTATGGGTGGCATGGGCTTCTAAGCCACAGACACCACATTATGCATACAAAAAGCCGGGGTTTTTCCCCGGCTTTTTTTTAATCTTTATCACTCACTGGCAAGAAAGGATCGGGTTTCCCGGATAGCTTCGGCCAGCCCACAGCGGATGATTGGGGTGCCGGCTGGAAAGGCGCTGGTGAGGCGGGTGGGCAATCGGCTATCCAGCATGATAAACACGCCTTTATCGCTCTCACGCCGGATTAATCGGCCAAAGGCCTGCCGCAATTTCATACGGGTCAACCGGTCTGTCCATGCCTCACGGCCAAACGCATTGGCGCGGGCTTTGAACAGCATATCCGGCCTTGGCCACGGCACGCGGTCAAAAATAATCAGCCGGAGCGCGTCCCCCGGCACATCAACTCCATCACGCACCGCGTCTGTCCCCAACAGACAGGATGTTGGCTGAGCTCTGAAAATCTGAATCAATGTGTTCAGATTCATGGCATCGATATGCTGGGCGTAAATGGGCAAACCCGCCTCGCTCAATTCTCTGGCCAGATCAGGATAGACAGCTTTAAGTCGCGTAATGGCGGTAAATAGCCCCAGCGCCCCACCACCAGATGCCAGCATCAGCGTTGACATGGCGGCAATGGTTTGCCGGATATCATTCCGGTCACAATCATTAACCACAAATACGCGTGCCTGTTCAGCATAATCAAAAGGTGACGATACCGAAATAATATGCGGTGGTTGTTCCAGATAGGCGGCACCGGTTAGCCGCTTTGCCATTTGCCATGCCTCTGCATCCGGCTGATCACTATCAGGCGTGGTTCGGTCGGTCAGCGTGGCAGAGGTAATCACCGCGCCTTTGGATGGTATCAGAACATGATCATGAAAGGGACGGGTCGGATCTATCCAGTGGCGGTGAATACCTATATCCGTGTCTTCGCCCATGCGGCGCGTGGCTTCCATCCAGTCAACAAATCCGTCTGCCCCGCTATCGCCAATCCCGCCCAGCAGATCAATCCATGCCGCCAAGGGCCCCGATGCCCGGCTGACTAATCCGCGCACCGCGCCTTCCAGCCGTTGCCGTGATGCGGTATCCAGCGTCTCGCTTTCATCAGCAAGCATATGTTTCAGCTTTTCGGCCAGCCGCATTAATGGCGTGGCCAATCCGGTGATAGCTTGTCTGAGCGGGGCAATCAATGGCGCCAATCGTGGATCAACCGGATGCAATGGTGCCTCAAGACTATATAAGCTTTCGGGTTGATCAATGCGGTCATAAATCACTTGCCGGATATGATAGAAAAATTCTTCTAATATGCCGTATGGCTCACCATCCGTCAGCCGCTTGCGCCAGCCGGTTGCTGGCAGGATATCAGCGGCTTGAAACGCATCTTCCAAATCCTGCATGGCCGGGCTTCCGTTTTCCAGTAAGTCACCTAGCCGTTGGCGAATTCCGCGCGCCCGACGATTGCCGCGACTTTGTTCTGCGCCTCTGATCCAGCGCCGCATATCAGCGGTTTCCGCGCCAGTAAAAGCCGCCGCAAAAGCGCTGTCCGCGGCATCAAAAATATGATGCCCTTCGTCAAACACATAGCGGCTAATGCGTCTGGCATCGGGATGCGGTGCCAGTTGATTCATTACTGCCGTAATCATGACCAGCGCATGATTGGCAATGACAATATCGCTCATAGTGGCGCGCGCGCGGTTTTTTTCCACAAAACATTTCTGATAATGCAAACAGGCAGAATGAATACATTCGCCGCGCCTATCCGACAGCCCAAGCGTTAATCCATAGCCGAATAAATCTGTCAGCCATGCCGGAAACTTTGATCCGGTCAGATCACCATCACCGCTGGCTTCTGCCCATCTGGCCATTAACCCCAATCCAATCGCGTTGCGTGGGGTGGCTGATGCGGCGGTTAAGGCGTCTTCCAGATTGAGCAGGCAGAGATAATTTTCACGTCCTTTTCTGATGACAACACGCTTTTCTCTTTCGGTTTGATCCGCATGAAGCCGCCCCATTTCCGTTTCGATCTGATGCTGCAGACTGCGGGTATAGGTAGACACCCATACCGGTGCCATATTGTTTTCCGCCCATACCGAAGCAGGCGCCAGATAGCCGAGCGTTTTGCCGGTTCCTGTTCCGGCTTCTGCCATGATCAGATGCGGGCTTTCATCGTCTTTTGGTGGATCAAAAGCGGCCAGCAAGCTGTCGGCATAGGCCGTCTGGCCATCGCGAACACGTCTGCCGCCCAACATATGTTTTAGCCGCGCATGCATTGCTTCCGGTTTGACTGGCAAGACGCCGGCAGGCGGCGGCGTTCCGTAATCCGGAATATCATCCAACCGCGTCCAGATAGCACCATCACGGCTATTGGGCGGGGCGGCCGCCGGCATGTCTTCGCCGCAAGCATGCAGAACCATAGGTGCCCAGCCCCAACCGCCCGATGCCATGAACCGTGCCATCTGGCAGGCAATTTGTTGTTGTTTGTCTGGCCATGATGCGATGTGTTCCAACAAGGTATCGGCAATGACAGGCATGAGTATAGTCTGGTCTTCGGCATCATTATGACTGCTCAGGCCAAGCGCGGTGGCAAGCCCGCCAGCGGTAGGAACAGCAAACCGTGCCGGATGCACAAAAGCATATAATTCCAGCAAATCCAGCCCTGATAAGCTGTCCTGATTATGTTTCAATTTGCTCATGGTCCAGCGCCGGTGACAAAACAGAACAGGTTCATGATCCAGCCGGTTGCCGGCCTCGTTATGGCTTAGCTGATTGATGCTTCCATCGGAATCAATCCAGATCACGTGGTCTGGCATAGGCATGATGGCGGCCAGTGGCATGGATGGATATGCGGTCATAATAGTGATGATTGCTCCGGACTTGGGATAGCGGATATCATAGCAAAGTTTTATCTATCTGGCAGTATCCCTATTGACGCTGGGGCTACTTCCCCTTAACTATCGCTTTCAGTAGAAAATTCAAACCCGATTGTGACATATTATGGTATCCGATTCTTCATCTTCATTAATTGCACTGGCACAGGATGCCAAGGCCTGGCCTTTTGCCGAAGCGCGATTGCTGATTGACCGGCTCAAAAAAATGAAGGTAGCAGATGACTATGTGGTGATTTTCGAAACCGGATATGGGCCATCCGGCTTGCCGCATATTGGCACATTCGGCGAGGTTGTCCGCACGTCTATGGTGCGCCATGCTTATGAGGTATTAACCGGACGACCAACACGGCTGATCTGTTTTTCGGATGATATGGACGGGCTTCGCAAAGTTCCGGATAATGTCCCCAATAAAGACATGCTGGCCGAACATTTGGGCAAAGCATTGACGCAAGTGCCTGATCCGTTTGGCACGCATGACAGCTTTGGTGCGCATAATAACGCCCGATTATGCGCCTTTCTGGATAGTTTTGGTTTTGAATATGAGTTTTATTCAGCAACAGAATGTTATCAGTCCGGCCAGTTTGATACAGCGCTTCAGCGTATTCTGGAAAAATATGACAGTATCATTAATGTGGTTCTGCCCACACTTGGTGAGGAAAGAAAAGCAACTTACAGCCCATTTCTGCCAGTTTGCCAGCGCACAGGGCAGGTGCTTCAAGTGCCGATTACCCATACCGACCCGGAAAACGGCCAGATTCAATACACAGACCCGGACACAGGCGAGATCATTACCACCGGTATTGATAAAGGCAAGGTCAAGTTGCAATGGAAATGTGACTGGGCGATGCGGTGGTTTGCGCTTGGCGTTGATTATGAAATGAGCGGCAAGGATTTAAGCGAATCTGTTAAGCTTTCTTCTAAAATCACCAATATTATGGGCGCAACCCCACCAGCCGGTTTTTCATATGAGCTGTTCCTTGACCAGAATGGTGAGAAAATATCCAAATCACGCGGCAATGGATTAAGCGTTGAAGAATGGCTGACCTATGGAACAGCTGAATCGTTATCGCTGTTCATGTATAATCAGCCAAAACGCGCCAAACGGCTTTATTTTGATGTTGTGCCAAAAATGGTGGATGAATATTACAGCCATCTTTCCGCCTATGCCAGACAGGAAGCCGCGGCGCAAATCGATAATCCGGTATGGCATATTCATAAAGCCGAAGTGCCAGCAACCGATATTCCGGTCAGCTTTTCGCTATTGCTTAATCTGGCTGGCGTCTGTCAGGCCGAAACCGCAGAAGTGATCTGGGGGTATCTGGGGGGGTATCTGGCGCAATACGCATCAGATGTCACACCAGACACGCATCCTGAACTGGCCAGTCTGGTTGATTATGCTGTTACCTATTATCAGGATCGGGTGCGGCCGTTTAAACATTACCGCCAGCCAACCGAAGATGAAATCGGGCATTTGAAAACGCTGGCCAGCAAACTGGCTGAATTGCCCGCCGATGCGGAAGCCGAAGATATCCAGTCAGCGGTATTTGCGGTGGGCAAAGATGCCGGATATGAGCCATTGCGGGGCTGGTTTTCCTGTCTTTATCAAGTCTTGTTAGGGCAGGATGAAGGCCCCCGCATGGGATCATTCATCACATTATATGGCATGGATGCCATGCAGCAATTGATCATGCAGGCGGTTAATGGTGATCTGGCAGGAGAAGCCGGTTGATCAGCAGGCTTGCGACTTTACTTGCGCATCGTCTTTCGCCAGAAAAGGCACATCATCTGGCTGTCTGGGCTATGTCCCATGGTCTGGTTCCGGCGTTCGGACGGGAACAGGATTACCCCCGCCTCAAACAGAACTGTCTTGGTTTGAATTTTGCGAATCCTATCGGGTTAGCCGCTGGTTTTGATAAAAATGCGGCGGCAATGTCAGGCGCATTCCGCTTGGGGTTCGGATTTGTTGAGGTTGGAACCATCACGCCAAAACCGCAAGCCGGTAATGCCAAGCCCAGAGTATTTCGTCTGCCGCAGGATCAGGCGGTGATAAATCGCTACGGATTTAATAATGACGGCGCAGAACAGGCAAAAACACGGCTATCGGCATGGCGTCAGACGGCATCCGGTCAATTTGGTCAGCAAGCGGTGCTTGGCATCAATATTGGCGCGAATAAAGACAGCATGGATCGCATCGCCGATTACGCGGCAACAAGTGCTATTTTATCGCCTTATGCCGATTATATAACGGTCAATGTGTCATCCCCGAATACCCCCGGTTTGCGTGATATGCAGACACCTGAAATTCTGGCAGATATTATGAAAGCGGTAAAAACCGGATGCGCCAGACCCGAAATACCGGTTTTGATTAAACTGGCACCAGATATGAATGAAGCAGATTTTCTGGCTGTTCTGGAAAGGCTTCCTGATATGGGTGCGGCGGGCGTGATACTAACAAACACAACCATAAGCCGCCCAGATAGCTTGCGTTCCCCGCATAAAACCGAAACAGGCGGGCTTTCCGGTGCGCCATTGCTGGTATCGTCAACAGAATGGCTGGCGCTGGCCAGATCGCGACTGCCCAAGGATATTCCTATTATTGGCGTTGGCGGCGTTGATAACGCGGCGGCGGCATATGCAAAAATTCTGGCAGGGGCACATCTGGTTCAGCTTTATACAGCACTGGCGCTTAACGGCCCGCATATCGTGGCAAAAATGATACATGATCTGGATACATTACTGGCCAGAGACGGCTTTGCCCATATAACCGATGCTATCGGGCAGGTGAGCAACGCGGCAGAGGCATTACGTATCAGTGGCCGGATTAAGCCGGTTTAATGCTTGATGCAGGCGTGATGGAAACATCATCTGGTTATTGTGAAAAGCATGTCCGGATGTGGAAGAATTAGTCTGAACAACACGGCAGGCCAGCACAGCAATAATCCGCAGAACAGAGCTAATGCTTTCTGATCCGTCATGAAAATGATGGATTTGGTTGCATAGCTCATCAATGGATAGCCCTTCTTCGCGAGCCAATTCATCCAGTATTGTCCAGATTTCCTGTTCGAGCATCAATGTCGTGCGTCGTTTATCAATGGTAACATTGCGTTTAATTTTTGTTACCGGATTGACCTGATAGTCGACAATATCATCTGGATTCGGCGTTTTCATCATTTATACCCAGAAAAACGGTGCTACTTTTTTATGCAATTCCTATATTTAAGTGTAGTATACTATCTTAAATAATATAAATAAATCAACACGAGATGATAATGTCGTTTTGGCCGGTATGTTGGTAAAAAAACAATAACTTATCTTGACGATTGCCGCTGGATGCGCTAATACCTCCCTTCGTAATGATTAAGTCTGCATAAAGCATATATGTGAGGAGTTTAATATGTCCCGTCGCTGTGAATTGACTGGTAAAGGCGTAATGACTGGCAACAATGTCAGCCATGCTAAAAATAAAACTCGTCGCCGTTTTCTGCCAAACCTGCAAAACTCATCCATGATTAGTGATGCACTGGGTAAGTCTGTATCGTTTCGGGTATCAACAAACGCTATTCGTACAGTGGAAAAAACAGGCGGTATTGATGCGTTTCTGTTATCCGCTAAAGACGAAAACCTGAGCTCTAACGCGGTTCATGTCAAACGCGCTATCAAAGCGGCCATTACTAGCTAATCATTCAACCTAGCTAATTATTAAAACTGGCGTTTAACTTCATATCTTTATTTTTGAATGATACCGGTTTAGGCAATTTGCCTTTTCCGCGCTCTACCGCGTGGCGTTTTGGCATCTTCGTCAAACAGATCGGCCAGTTGTGTTGTTACGGCACCGCCTAGCTGATCCACATCCGTGATGGTAACAGCACGTTCATAATATCGGGTCACATCATGACCAATACCGATGGCCACAAGCTGAACCGGCGATCGCGATTCGATATAGGCAATGACTTGCCGCAGATGCCGTTCCAGATAGTTTCCGGGGTTTACCGATAGCGTCGAATCGTCAACTGGCGCGCCGTCAGAAATAACCATAAGAATTCGGCGTTCTTCTGACCGTGCGATCAGCCGGTTATGCGCCCATAGTAATGCTTCGCCATCTATATTTTCTTTTAGCAAGCCTTCGCGGAGCATTAGCCCTAATGATTTTCTGGCGCGGCGCATCGGGGCATCCGCCGATTTATAAATAATATGGCGCAAATCGTTTAGACGGCCGGGATAAGCAGGTTTGCCAGCTAATTGCCACGCTTCACGGGCTTGCCCGCCTTTCCATGCTCTGGTTGTAAAGCCAAGGATTTCGACCTTGACCCCGCACCGTTCCAGCGTCCGTGCCAGAATATCCGCCGCCGCCGCCGCAATAGTAATCGGTCGCCCCCGCATGGAACCGGAATTATCAATGAGCAAGCTGACAACGGTATCGCGGAACGTAATATCGCTTTCCATTTTATAGGACAGGGGATGCGTTGGCTGGGTGACAACACGGCATAATTTACCTGCATCCAGAATACCTTCTTCCAGATCAAAATCCCAGCTTCGGTTTTGATGCGCCATGAGCTTTCGTTGCAACCGGTTAGCCAGTTTTCCAATCACCCCATTCAGATGATCCAGCTGTTTATCCAGCAATTGTCTTAGCCGCGTTAGCTCATCAGGATCACATAAATCCATCGCATCAACGACTTCGTCATAGCTTTCGGTACAGATACGATAATATTCGGCATTGCCTCTATCGCTCTGGCTGTTGGAATCCTGTTCGCCTGATGGTTGCTCACCCTCGGTTAGAGCAGAATCGCCGTCTTCTTCAGACCCGTCGCCATCGCCTTCGGATGCTTCCATGCTTGATGCTTCCCCGGGCTGATCCATGCTTTCGCCGGCCTCACCGTCATCACTTTCCCCTTGCGGGTTGGCATTATCATCCTCGCCCTGATCACCTTCGGCTTCGGCTTCGTCATCCTCATTATTATCATCATCCGGATCAATCGGATCACCTAAATCTGTTTCTAATGCACCAATCAGCTTACGGCTCAATTCCGCATAAGAAGCCTGATCATCAACAGAATTACCTAGCTGATCAATCAGATCACCAGCGCGGTTTTCGATCCATGGTCGCCATAAATCAACAGACATTGCCACGCTTTTGGGTGGTTTTTCACCGGTCAGCGCTTCTCTGATTAGCAAATTGGTCACATGGGCAATAGTCTGGGATTGATCATCCGCGTCTGCCGGCCCCGGTGGCGGCAATGTTGTCTGGGTGAACTTTGCTTCTGTGCTGGTGCGGAGATTCCGGGCAACCCCCGGCATATCATTAGCGCCAATAGCTTCAACCCGGGCATGTTCCACGGCATCAAATATGACGCGTGCCTGTTGTGCCATCGGCGCTTTATTCTGGTGGATATGCTCATTGTGATGCGCTAGCCATAACGCGGCGCTATCAGCTGCGCCACGGATATTGGCATCAGCCTGATTGGGATTAGCCTTTGTGACGCTCCCATCAGAATGTATCCGCGTGTCTTCTTTATTAGGGGCAGGAAGCCGTATTTCTGTTGGCGAGATAACCGTCTGATTACCGCTGAAGCGCACCGTATGCTGAGTTCCCCCGGCCATCGCGCGCAAGCAGGCAGATGTTGATTTAAGAAACGGATTATCGGTATCGTTAGCCATTAATCACCTAATCTTAACTAGCCGTACGCTGGGCATCGATAAGCAGTTCTTCGGCAAAGCAACGCTGATAATATTCCGCCACAATAGCGCGTTCCATCTCATCACATTTATTCAGAAATGACAGCCGGAAGGCCAGTTTGATATCCCCCAGAATATGGGCGTTTTCTGCCCATGTAATCACTGTCCGTGGTGACATGACGGTGGAAATATCACCGGCGATAAAGCCCTTTCTGGTCAAATCAGCCAGCCGTACCATGGCGCTGGCCTGTTCTTTATCAATAGCATTACCCGCGGCCTTGGTTTTTTCCATGACAATCTGGCATTCTACATCATGCGGCAGATAATTCAGCGATGATACGATTGACCAGCGATCCATCTGTCCCTGATTGATTTGTTGTGTGCCATGATACAGTCCGGTTGTATCCCCCAGACCAATGGTATTGGCGGTGGCAAAAAGCCGGAACGCCGAATGCGGACGGATGACGCGGTTGGTATCCAGCAATGTCAATTTGCCCTCAACCTCAAGTATACGCTGAATAACAAACATGACATCAGCCCGGCCAGCATCATATTCATCAAAAACCAGCGCAACCGGATTTTGCAATGCCCATGGCAGGATGCCTTCGCGAAACTCTGTCACCTGCTTGCCGTCGCGCAGAACAATGCTGTCCTTGCCGATCAGATCAATCCGGCTGATATGACTGTCCAGATTAACACGGATACAAGGCCAGTTCAGTCTGGCCGCGATCTGTTCGATATGGGTGGATTTTCCGGTTCCGTGATAGCCTTGCACCATGACGCGGCGGTTATAGGCAAATCCGGCCAGAATGGCCAGCGTGGTATCATGATCAAAAATATAGCTGTCATCACGATCCGGCACATATTCGGAGCTGCTGGAAAATGCAGGAATATCCATATCGATATCGAGATTAAAAACCTCACGCGCTGATACAGTCATATCAGGTGCATCCAGTTGATGTGCAGGTTTGCGGTTTGGAGTATCGGTCGATGTTTGCGTTGTAGACGAAGGTGACATGGGTAATCCTTATTGTTTATCGGGCGGTTTTAACTGAACTGATGAAAGAAATCAAATGACTGAATATATGTACTACCTGATTACATAGCTTTGCTGTAGGTCTTTTCCAGAACAGAAAATGCCAGATTGATAGATTTTAGCTTTTCTTCGGCATCTTTTGCCCCGCCATTAGCATCGGGATGATGTATTTTTACCAGTTTTTTATATTGTTGCTTTATTTGTAGCCATTCGGTGCCGGGGGTGAGTTGCATTTCTTTCCATGCCTGTTTTTCTTCTTTTGGCATTGGTTTTTCTATGGGCTGTCTGGCGTTATCCTGCCCGAATATTCCAAGCGGGTCGTCAAACTGATTAGCAAAATCGCGTGTCTTTGAATTTGTTCCAAAATGCCATGATGGGCGTTCCCATGTGGTGGCGCGTCTGATGCATTGATCAATATCGCCTTCATCCATATCAGCAAAATAATTCCATTTTTTGTTGTATTCGCGCACATGATCCAGACAGAACCAGAGATAATTGCGCAAATCTTCACGAGTGCGTGGCGCCGGATACATGCCATCCGCATCACAGCCTTCATGCTCACATTGCTGTGGCATATCTTCTTTACCACGCAAGGATGGTATATCAGAGGTTGAAACATGAGCTTTTTTCATTTTTATATACTATAATCCACATGTCAGGCACGCAACCATGCCGTTATAATAGGTAACATAAATCAGGAATGCCAGATGACTAGAGCCAATCGCATAAAAACTCAGCTAGAAAGCCATTTTCAACCCACCCGACTGGAAGTGATTGACGAATCGGAAGCGCATCATGGTCATGCAGGCTGGCGCGAAGGCGGCGGCACACATATTGCGGTG
>ERZ1047472.2149-NODE-2149-length-14314-cov-6.626341_pt1 | contig 14314 bp, 14 predicted proteins | sample MGYA00383095_ERZ1047472 | MGnify/ENA primary metagenome ERZ1047472 (study PRJEB29581, sample SAMEA5548365) | metagenome | biome: marine; feature: coastal; material: water | depth 1 m | study: Short-term variability in the microbial, nano- and picoplankton...
ATTGGTTAACCGTGGACATGGCGGATCCCAGTGCTATCGCCGAGTTGGCTGCGGCCATTGATCAACCGATTCACCGCTGGATTTGCTGTACTGGCTTGTTGGCAGGCTCTCACGGTCAGCCAGAGAAGACCTTTCGACGATTGGCCTCACAGAAACTCCAGCACGATTACGCGGTAAACGCTGTAGGACCGGTTACGCTATTTGCGCAAATGGCCAATCACCTTCGTTCCGATGAATTGCGCGCGGTTTTTTTGTCTGCCCAAGTGGGCAGCATAGAAGACAACCGGCTGGGCGGTTGGTACGGCTATCGAATGTCTAAGGCCGCCTTGAATATGGGTGTACGCTGTCTGGCCATTGAATGCAGCCGCTGGCGTAGCCAGCCCACCATTGTTGCGGTTCATCCCGGCACGACGGCATCGAATCTGTCCAAGCCGTTTACGAAAACCCGAACCGCTCCCGTGCAGAGCCCCGAGCAGTGCGCGACTCGGCTCTACCAACTGATAGAGACATTAGAACCCCAGCAGAACGGGCAGTTTCTTAAGCTCAGTGGTGAGATCCTGCCTTGGTAGCTTGGTGGTGGGTTACTTAAGCGCTGATGAGTCGCAGATGGGTATCAGGATTTCGTTTTTGCGCAGAAACCAAGGCATAAACGGAGGATCGTACCTAGCCCAGCGGGGGGTGCCGCAGGCACTGAGGTTCAGGGCGTTTAAACCGCTTAACAACAACTGCTCGTGGGCTTGATAGTTTTGCTGGCTCCAACCGCCGCTGTATTTGATGGCAGCAACCACCAATTCGGGCTGGGCAGTAATTTGAACATCGTCGTCGGACGGTGCTGGTACGCTTTGTTGGTTGAATTCACTGGGCACGACAAAAGAGATAAACCACCGGCCGGGCTGAGATTGATCCGACGAGGCGGTGGCCTGCTGCAGTACCGGAGCGGTCATGGCAATTTTCTCTGACCCATTGTTCTCGCCGCTGATGTAGTCAAATAGCGGACGAAAACCTTGGCTGCCCGCCTTGCTGAATTTGCCCTCAATTTCCACGGTGGCGAGCAGATGTGGCTCATAGCGCCTAATTTCGATCTCACCCTCAGTTCGGAGCACATCGTAGGCGAGAGTTTCTAAGGCACTTGCCGTTGTGGAAAGGCAGCAAAGCAGCACTAAAGACGTAATGACCGCGTGTCGCATGGTATGAACTCCTGCAAAACATCTAACTTTCCAAAAGTTGGGTGAATGCAGGATGAAAAACTTGCAACAACCCCATTACGGCTTTGCGCTCATGCCAGAGTAACCCGCCTTGCGGGATGATAGCCCTGTGCTCGGTTAACGGCTCTGGCTGTGGTACTCGGGGTTGGGCACCATGGCTGTGCCGCTAGCCACCCGGTTGGTCATGTTGAAGAACGCGGCAACGCTGGTGATATCCCAGATATCTCGATCCGAGAAGCCTTGGTCCCGCAGCCCTTGGCGGTGGCTTTCCTCTACGGATGCGCTGGAACGAGTGAGCAAGGCGGCAAAGTCCAGCATGGCCCGCTGCCGATCATCCAGTTCGGCTGCTTTGTAGTTCATCACTAACTGTTCACCCAACAATGGATTTCCCGAAAGTTCTCGAACTGCTGCGCCGTGAGCGGTGAGGCAGTAAAAGCAGCTGTTGATAGACGAAACCACCACGGCAATCATTTCCCGCTCCAGTTTGCTCAAGCCGCTGTTGCCCAGCATGAGGTCGTTATAGAACGCGGTGAAGGTATTGAGTTTGTCGATATCAAAGGCATAGGCCTGAAGCACATTGGGTATCATCCCAAGTTTGTCCTGGCAGATATCGAAGTATTTCTGGGTGGCCTCTGGCAAGGGATCTGCCATGGGTAAATCTAGGGCGGTTGGGGTTTTCATACAATCTCCTCTCTAATGCACGAGCGATAAAACACAGCAGACGGTAAAGCAACTTGGACGCCGTTGCGAGATGTTGCTTAGGGTGCGCGTGAGTGCTTCATCCGACCCGCCGAGGCAGGCATGGGTGGACGGCTAGGTGTAGGCCATAAGCGATGCCACGTTGAAGCCGCCTTGCCGGATCGCGTCACTGCCACCTAGGTTCGGTAAATCGATAAGGGCCAGCACCAAGATATTCTGTCGAGCCACGCCGAAATGTTCACTGAGCAGCTCGGCACAGGCCACAGCGGTTCCCCCGGTGGCGATCAAGTCGTCTACGACGACGACGCGGTCTTGGTCGCTGAGCTGGGTGTTTTTCTGAATTTCTAAGGCAGTGCTGCCGTATTCCAAATCAAAGGCTTGAGAAAACGAGGCATTAGGTAGCTTGTCCGGTTTTCTGGCCAGCACCAAGGGCTGGCTCAAGCGGCTGGCGATGGCGCCAGCAAATATAAAGCCACGGCTCTCAATACCTATAACAGCGGTCGGAGAAAACCCGGCGCTCAGGGCAGTCATTTCGCCACAGGCGGTAGCGAAAGCTGACGGGGTTTCCAGCAGGCTAGTGATGTCGCGAAACTTGATGCCCGGGATAGGGTAATCGTCGACGCTTCGAATGAAAGGTTTAAGGTTGTGCGGATCGCTCATACTTCAAGTCCTGTGGCTGCCTATGGCCGAATGGAATGTAAACCGGAAGCCCTGGGCTGCGGCTTATGCCGAGATGGCGTTCAATCGCCGGAAGTAATAGTGGAACACTGCTGGCGGTATTAAGTAGGCCATAAAGTATTCCCCAAGCAAACGATCTAGAAGCGCCATGTCCAGATTTGTATTCACCGGGTACCAGAGAAGGATTTGAAAAACAAAGGTCGCGATGCCGCCAGCCCAGAGGAACGGAATTGTCCGTTTTGGCCTGAGTAGCGGTATCAGTCGGTAGGGCAATATCCACAGCAAGGCACCCGCCGCGGCTATTAGCAGTTGGTTTGCTATGTTGAACCATGGATAGGACCATAAAAACTCTGGGGTGATATCCCATACTGCGTCGGGTAATTCATAGAGGTTCGCAATGCCTGGAACCTCAACAATCCAGCATTCCATTAAGAAAACGTAGGCAGCCATGTTCATCGTGAGAGTAAAGCGTGCAGAGGATGTGTCGAAATAGCGCGACATGATTCGGTTCCTTGGAGTGCTTATCACAGGTCTTGTTGGCTTATTTGCATCGCTAGCGCCGCAACAAAGCCTCACCGCGAAAGAGGTTCTCAACGCCGAAAGAGCTAATCGGATCCGCCGCTGCGGTGGGTGGGGGTACAGTGGGCGCCCAACGTCGTGATGGCAACTGGCGCGATGCGTCTGTAAGCGCTAAACGACCACTAATAGTTAACGAAAGCCAGCACCTTACCATTACACTTAGGGCGACGTTTCGAAACTCATTAAAGGGAGCGGTCTACGTGCGATGTCTTATGTTTGCATTGTTGTTGGGTACTGTTACAACCGGTTGGGGCGAAACGTACCACTGTACATTTCGCGTTGAGGAAGGAAGCTTTCAAGAACAGTTCTTGCTGACTCGAGAGGGTTCTGAATTCAATTACCAAATGACTCTGTTCGGCAAACAGCAAAATTCCTCTTGGAAGATCAATGCCGAAACACATCGGGAGATCCGCCTCTCCAACGAGGAAATGAGCCTTCTTTTGTTTGTCGACAAACAAACTGGCTCGTTCTTGGGTGTGGAGATAGCCCAGCCAGAAGCTCAATCGGCTCAGCCGGCCTACCAGGCATCTTTGGAGTTCGGCGAGTGCCGCATGTAGGCATCATAGAGTTTGCTAAACAGTCTTTATTAGAGTCGATCCGTGGCGGTTTAAGAATGACGATAGCAGCCTGGCCCTTAAGGCGCTTTTGATCTGGGTTTGTTTGGCCTTACCTATGTGGCTCCGCTGATGCAAGTGTGAATTACTGACGTTAGCCTCGATGAATTGACAATGAACAATCAGCGCAAAGCGCACGGGCTTGCTGTAGTGTCACCAGCTCATGGGCGTTGGCGGGTTAAAAACTGGTTGTACATACCAGTGTCAATGCTCTGCCAAACCACGGCAAAGGCTGGCTCGGTTTTTCTGAATGGTGCCCAGGAGAGGACTTGAACCTCCACGGGGTTGCCCCCACTAGCACCTGAAGCTAGCGTGTCTACCAATTTCACCACCTGGGCATACGCGGTCTGATAGGGTCGCGGACTTTACTGAACACACACACAAGGTGTCAAACTTGACGAAACCTCGCGGCGAAAAAAACTCGTCCCCAACTAAGCTCAAGGCACAAACCCTGCTGGGCATACTTTCCAAGCAAGAGCCTCAATCTTGGAAGTCTCTCACTGCGTCGCTGCAAGCGAACGCTCCTCACGAGATTAAAAAGCTACGGCAATTGCTTAAGGGCCTGATTCGTCAGGGCCTAGTTACCGAGCAAGATGGCCATTTGTATCGCTTGGCCCCGGATAATCCCGCGGCAGATGCTAATTCCACAGTGGGCGACAAATCGGCGGGCTCCGGTCAATCTCTTCGGGGCACCGTTCAAGGCTATGGGGGCAGGCTCAGTGTTGGCGGTTTGCCAATACAACGCGCTGGTAATCGTGATGCCATTGCCGTTAGGCAGGGCGATGAGGTCGTTTATCGGTTGATCGACGGCGCTACAGATCCCGGTAGCGAAGCCAGTGCCCAAGTAGAGTCCATCGCTCTGCGTTCTGACCAGCCCGGTGTTGGCATTGTTAATCTTCGGGGCCGGGTGCCCTGTGTCGATCCGCTAGCCAGAAGTTTTACCGGCAGGCTGCGTTTGTTGGAGGGGCCGGGCGAGGCTACCCACGGTGATGCGGTTCGGGTTCAGATTCTCGATCAAGACCGTGATGGCCTAGTTGGTCGGGTGCTGGCGGTGTTGCCTAATGCATCGGTGGTAGAGCAAGCCATCGACGCAACCCTCGAAAGCTTAGACATCCCTCGAGATTGGCCCGAGGCTGTGACCCGGGCGGCGGCGAAGCTGCCGAAAGCGGTTCAGCCCAAACAGCACGGTGATCGGGAAGATCTTACCGATCTGCCCTTGGTGACCATTGATGGCGCTACCGCTAAAGACTTCGACGATGCCGTCTTCGCCAAAAGCCTCGGTGGGCAGAAAGGCTGGCGTCTGGTGGTGGCTATTGCGGATGTTGCCAATTACGTAAAACCCAAGTCTGCCTTGGATTTGGAGGCGGCTGAGCGAACCACGTCGGTCTATTTACCCGGACACGTGGTGCCCATGTTGCCCGAGGCTATCTCCAACGAACTGTGTTCTTTAAAACCTGATGTTTATCGGCTTGCGCTGGTGTGTGATATGCAGGTCTCCAAAAAGGGTGTGGTGCGAGACTTTCGCTTCTGTGATGCGCTGATTCGCTCCCATGCCCGACTGACCTACGAGCAGGTTCAAGCCCATATTGACGACGGTGCTTCCCTGCCCTGTGATGAGGTCGACCGCGTTGCGGTGGCGGCCAGCATCTCAGACTTGGCCAAGGTCCACGCGGCATTCCGTCTTGCCAAAGACGCTCGAGGTGGCTTGGACTTTGATAGCCGAGAGGGTGTTATTGAGATTGAGCAGGGCCATGTCACCGGCGTTCACGAGGTGGCTCGGCTGCAAGCCCACCAGATCATTGAAGAAGCCATGATCAACGCCAATGTCTGCGCTGCAGCCTTTATCGAGAGCAATGACAGTCGCTCTCTTTACCGGTTGCACGAAGCCCCAGATGCGCTAAAGCTGGAAACCTTGCGTCAAGACTTGATGGCCATTGGGCTGCAGCTTCCAAACGGGGTGCCCAGTTCACAGACCTATCAAACCTTGTTGCGCGACATGGCGGAAAAAGAACGGGGTTGGTTGTATCAGCAGTTGGTGCTTCGCAGCATGAAGCAGGCCGTTTACGGACCCAACAATGCCGGACACTTTGGTTTGGGCCTCGAACGCTACATGCACTTCACCAGTCCCATCCGGCGCTATCCGGACTTACTCGTGCATCGAGCGATTAAGGCAATTTTGCAACAACGAACGAACCGTGCCGGCTGGGTGCCTTCCACCGAGCAGCTGGTTGACCTTGGCGAGCATTGCTCCAGCAACGAGCGCAGGGCTGAGTCTGCGGGCTGGACTGTTGAAGCGTGGCTCAAGTGCGATTTGGTCAAGAATCATCTAGGCGATGTCTTACCCGGTACCATTGCTGGCGTCACAGAATTCGGACTGTTTATCGATTTAGATGGTTTCTATGTACAGGGGCTACTGCACATATCCGATCTGGGCGCCGATTACTTTCGTTATGACCCCCGTGGCCAGTGCCTCATTGGCGATCGCAGTGGCCGGCGTTTCACCCTGGGCGAAGCGTTGGAGGTTCGCATCGCCAATGTGGAACCTCCCCAGGGCAAAATTGAGCTGCAACTGCTGCCTGTGGGCGGTCGTAAAACCGGTAAGACTAAAAACAGTAAACACAAGGCGGGTAAATCCAAAACCGTAGAACCCAAAACCGTCAAACCTAACAAGGGTAAAGCCGGGGCCGATAGCGCCAGGGCTGAAAAAACCAGGGATGCTCAGGCTCGCGGAGATCTACAGTCTGGCGAAACGCGTGGCAAAGGCCGTCAGCAGGCCGTAAAGGAAAGCGCAAAACAAGCCCGTGGAGCGAAGACCTCGTCGAAAAAACAAAAGAGCGCAGGCGCAAAAGCATCAAGTAGCGCGACGACGAACAGTGTGTGGGAAAAAGCTAGCCAAGCCACCGAAAAGAAAAAGACCAAAAAACAGAAAAAACAGACAACCCCCAAGGCCGTAAAGCGCCGTAAGAGAAACGACAATGGATGAAATCATCGGCATTCAAGCCGTGCGCGCGGCCCTGCGGGAGACCCCGGCCCTAGCTCGAACCCTGTACCTGATGAAGGGGCGTCGAGACGCCCGATTTAACGAGCTAATCGGTATGGCCCGAGACGCCGGCGTTCGCTATCAAGTGGTGGAGGATGCCTGGTTTAAGCGCAAAGCCATTGAAGGGGCCCATCAGGGTGTTTTGCTGGAGTGCCACACCCGCGCCCTAGCCGATGAACGAGAACTGCACCAGCGCTGGCCTGAGTTGGGTCCGACCCCACTGGTCCTCGTCTTGGACAGTATTACCGATCCCCGCAACCTGGGCGCTTGCCTGCGTACCGCTAACGCCGCTGGCGTAGACGTCGTCATTTTACCCAAACGCAACAGCGCGCCCCTAAGCGCGGTGGCTCTGAAAACCGCCCAAGGCGGTGCGGAGGACTTATTCATTGTGCAGGTCACGAATTTGGCCCGAACTCTGTCTTGGTTAAGGGAACAAGGCGTTTGGCTGTTTGGGGCTGACGCCGAGGGTGACGATGTGTGGCAAGCGCTGGATAGTTCAACCGCTACAGCACTGGTTATGGGCAGCGAGGGTACCGGCCTGCGTCGTTTGACTCGCAGCCTGTGCGACAAACTGGTGAGCATTCCGATGTTGGGTAAAGTCGAAAGTCTGAACGTCAGCGTCGCCACTGGCGTGCTGCTTTACGAGGTTGTTCGTCAGCGTCGGTAAAATGCGGCGGGAATAGCGTGGCCAATCGGTTTTTCTACGTTCAGATGTGCCTTGCACCCATGTCCTTTGGCCCCTAGAATGCGCGTCCGCCAAAAAGGGCGGGCACAGACAGTAGTCTGATCACACATCCTTGCTCCACAGTTTGCGCCAGCACGCCGGGGGCTTTAACCATAAGGAAGCGCAATGCGACATTATGAAATTGTTTTCTTGGTGCATCCTGATCAAAGCGATCAGGTGCCCGGTATGATCGAACGTTATCAAGGCGTCATCGAGCGCGGTAACGGTGTCGTTCACCGAACCGAAGATTGGGGCCGTCGTCAGTTGGCGTATCCCATCGCCAAGATTCACAAAGCACACTACATTTTGATGAACGTCGAAGTGGGTCAAGAAGCTATCGACGAGCTAGAAAGCGCGTTTCGATTCAACGACGCTGTGATCCGTAATTTGATCATTCGTCGTGACGCGGCAGAAACCGGCAACTCTAAGTTGTACGAAGAGGAGCTGCGCGAGCAAGAAAAAGACCGCGAGCGAGATCGTCGTCGACAAGAAGAAACCGCATCACGGTCAGCTGCCTCCGAGGAAAAGAGGGAGCCAAAGAGTGAAGCGCCTGCCGAGGCAGCTGAACCAGCAGAGGAGAATGCAGAATGAGAGGCGGTAGAAGACCACAGGTCCAATTCAAAGATTTAGAAGTTGATTACAAGGACCTAGATTCCTTGCGTCAATTTGTTGGCGAAACCGGGAAGATCGTGCCCAGCCGAATTACCGGCGCTTCTGCGCGTTTTCAGCGCAACCTTGCAAAGCAAGTGAAGCGCGCGCGCTACTTGGCATTGATCCCTTACACCGATCAACACAAATAGCAGGCTGAGGAACGACCATGAATGTGATTTTATTGGAGCGTTTGAATAACCTTGGCGACTTAGGTGACGAAGTCTCCGTCAAGCCAGGGTTTGCGCGAAACTACCTGATTCCTCAGCAAAAAGCGGTGCAGGCAAATGCTGCCAACCGTGAAGTGTTTGAGGGACGCAGAGCAGAGCTAGAAGCGGCTGCGAATGAACTGCTGACGGCGGCTCAGGCTCGGGCCGAGAAGCTGCAAGACCAAATCGTGACCATCATGATGAAGTCTGGTGAAGAAGGCCGGCTGTATGGCTCTGTTGGCACCCAAAATATTGCCGATGCCTTGGTAGCGGATAGCTTCGAGGTGGAGCGCAGTGAAGTGCGTATGCCCGAAGGCGCTATTCGCGCTCTGGGCGAATACGATATCGCCCTGCAGTTGCACTCGGATGTCACGGTGAACATCAAAGTTGCCGTTGTCGAAGAGTAGCATCGTCTGAGGGAGGCTGGCGTGTCCGGCCCGGAAAAAAGCGGGATTTATCCCGCTTTTTTGTGCCCGTTTGTCTGTCTGGGTTAAAGCGATCAGACCGCAGCACCCGGTTTGAGACAATGTGGCCAAGGGATTGCTTCGAACTATTGCAAATCTGATGGGATAGGAGGAATCTTTCAAGGCTCAAGCTCCACGCCCCGATCCCAAGTCCGAGGCCAAACGCGAAACCAAATTTCAGTCCTAAAGTACCCGACACATGTCCGACTACGCGCCCGATACAAACCCAGTTACCGCCTTAAAAGTGCCGCCTCACTCTATGGAGGCAGAGCAGTCGGTGCTGGGTGGCCTGATGCTGGACGATCAGTCGTGGTTTGATCTGATCGAAGTCGTGGCAGCGACGGATTTTTATCGCACCCAGCACCAAATTATTTTTGACGCCATGAACGAATTGGCAGCAGATGATGCGCCCTTAGATGCGGTCACGGTTTCTGAGCGCCTGTCCTCCAAGGGATTGCTGGAAAAAGCCGGCGGCATTAGCTATTTAGCCGAGCTTGCCGAATCCACTCCGGGCGCCAGCAATGTCTTGGCCTATGGAAAAATCGTGCGAGAGCGTTCCGTGCTGCGGCAGCTCATTGGCGCCGCCAATCAAATCGCCGATTCGGCATTTACGCCAGACGGGCGAGACACGAACACCCTGTTGGAGCTGGCAGAGCAATCGGTGTTTCAAATTGCCGAGAACCGTCTAAAAGACAGCGGCCCAGAAAAAGTAGCCCCGCTGCTGATTAAGGCCGTGGAAAAAGTCGAGTTTTTGCACGGCTCCAAGGGGGCGCTAACGGGTCAGGCGTCGGGCTTTACGGATTTAGATCGAATGACCACAGGCTGGCAGGCCTCAGATCTGGTCATTGTGGCGGCGCGTCCTTCCATGGGTAAAACCGCCTTCGCCGTGAACATGGTGGAGCATGCGGTGATGACCGGCGGCTCGGTGCTGGTGTTCAGCATGGAGATGCCGTCGGAACAGATTGTCATGCGTATGCTGTCCAGCCTAGGGCGTATCGACCAAACGCGTCTGCGAACCGGTGACCTAAAAGACGAAGATTGGGACCGATTTGCCAGCGCGGTGAGTCAGTTGAAGGACAAGCGCCTGTACATTGACGATACAGCGGCCCTAACCCCCGGTGAGGTGCGTTCCCGAGCTAGGCGCGTGGCGCGTGAAACCGGCGGTCTGGATTTGATCATGGTGGACTATCTGCAGTTGATGAGAACCGCCAAGGAAAGCGAGAACCGCGCCACAGAGATTTCCGAGATTTCTCGGTCGCTCAAGGCTCTTGCCAAAGAAATGAAGTGTCCGGTTGTCGCGCTGTCTCAGCTCAACCGACAGCTGGAGTCCCGGCCAGATAAGCGACCGATGAACAGTGACTTGCGTGAATCTGGCGCTATCGAGCAGGACGCGGACGTGATTTTGTTCATCTACCGCGACGAGGTTTATAACGAAAACACAGAAGATCTGGGCATCGCTGAAATCATCATTGGCAAACAGCGTAATGGCCCCATTGGTAAGGTGCGCCTGAAGTTCACTGGCAACCTCACCAAATTCGAAGATCTTGCCCACGAGATGTACAACGATTTTGTGCATTAAGCCTCTGGCCACCTAGCGTTTATGGCGAAATCAAAAACCAAAACCGCCTATGTTTGTGACGACTGCGGTGCTGAACACAGCAAGTGGCAGGGTCAATGCGGCACCTGCAGTGCGTGGAATACCCTAAGCCGAGTGAATGTGACTCCAGTGGCATCAGCCGCCCTTGGTTATGCCGGCGTAACTGCTGAAGTAAAAAAACTCGGTGACATCGAAGCGGTGGAGGCCCAGCGTATTCGCTCTGGATTTACCGAGCTTGATCGTGTGTTGGGTGGCGGCTTTGTGCCGGGTTCCGTGGTGCTGATTGGCGGTGATCCCGGTGCTGGTAAAAGCACTTTGTTACTGCAGGCCTCCACGGCGCTGGCTGCAAATCAGGGTGTGCTCTATGTCACCGGTGAGGAATCCTTGCAGCAGTTGGCCCTGCGCGCCCAACGCTTGCAGCTGCCCATGGACGGGCTCAGCGTCGCCGCGGAGACCCGTGCTGAGGTCATCGCCAAGCTCGTTGAAACCCAACGTCCGAAAATCGTAATACTGGACTCCATACAGGTCATGCAGATGGAGTCCGTGGATTCTACCCCTGGTTCCGTTACCCAAGTCCGCGAAACCGCCTCGTTTTTTACCCGGCTCGCCAAGCAGCAGGACATCGTCATCGTTCTGGTAGGGCATATCACCAAGGAAGGCGGTATCGCCGGGCCCAAGGTGCTGGAGCATATGATCGACTGCTTCATGATGCTGGATAGCCCAGCAGGCAGCCGCTATCGCACCCTTCGCGGTCACAAAAATCGTTTTGGCGCGGTGAATGAATTGGGCATCTTTGCCATGACTGACTTGGGTATGAAAGAGGTGGCGAATCCTTCGGCTATTTTCTTGCAGCGAGGCGACGTAGATTCGCCGGGCAGTATAGCCACGGTAACTTGGGAGGGCACACGCCCGTTGCTGGTGGAGCTGCAGGCATTGGTTGATGATGCTGCTGGCGGCCACCCCAAGCGCGTGGCCGTAGGATTGGATCAGCAGCGTCTGGCCATGCACCTAGCAGTACTGCATCGGCACTGTGGTATCGCGCTCAGTGATCAGGACGTATTTGCCAACGTGGTAGGCGGTGTGCGAATTACCGAAACCGGTGCCGATTTGGCTTTGCTGTTGGCGGTCTTGGGATCCTTCCGGGATCGAGTGTTGCCCCGAGAGCTTATTGTCTTTGGCGAGCTGGGGCTCACCGGCGAACTGCGCCCGGTGGCTAATGGTCAGGAGCGACTGCGGGAAGCCGCCAAGCATGGCTTCAAGGCCGCCATCGTGCCCTTTGCCAATCGGCCAAAAGAACCCGTTGGCAGCATGACGGTTCATGGCGTTAAAACCCTGCCCGCGGCCCTAGAGGTGCTGCAATCTCTCTAGGCTAGTATCTAGTTAGACCAGACCAGACCAGACCAGACCAGACCAGCCGGTCCCGGTCAGATTCTGCTGGTTATTGGCCGAACCCTGCAGCTACCGGTGGATGGGTTTGTACTGAACTCGGGTCGGCTGGGCATCTCCCAACCGCTTCTTTCGGTCCGCTTCATATTCCGTGTAGTTACCCTCGAAGAAGGTCACATCGCTATCGCCAGTAAAGGCGATAATGTGCGTTGCGATACGGTCTAAGAACCAGCGGTCGTGAGAAATGACTAGGGCAGTACCCGCATAACTCAACAGCGCTTCTTCCAAGGCGCGCAGGGTCTCCACATCCAGATCGTTGGTGGGTTCGTCCAGTAACAGCACGTTGGCTCCCCGGCGCAACAGCTTGGCCAGATGCACGCGATTGCGCTCACCCCCTGACAGGTTGCCAACAAATTTTTGCTGGTCTGTGCCTTTAAAGTTGAAGCGCCCGCAATATTGGCGACTCGCGATTTCGTGCTTACCGATGCGCATGATGTCCAGACCCTCAGACACTTCTTCCCAAACGGTTTTGTCGTCAGCCAATTGGTCTCGGCTTTGATCCACATAGGCAAGGTCGACGGTTGAGCCTTTATCGATGGTGCCGCTGTCCGGAGTTTCCTGGCCTGTCAGCATTTTGAAGAAAGTGGACTTACCCGCACCGTTACCGCCGATGATGCCAACAATGGCACCGCGCGGGATGATGGCGCTGAAGTTATCAATCAGCAGGCGGTCACCAAAACCCTTGCTGAGATTGTTGATCTCAATCACTTTCTCACCAAGGCGCTCGCCGGTGGGAATAAACAGCTCAGTAGTCTCACGGCGTACTTCGCTTTCTTCGGCGACCAGCTCGTCAAAACGCGCCATGCGCGATTTGCTTTTGGCTTGGCGGGCCTTGGGATTTGAGCGCACCCATTCCAGCTCAGATTTGATCGTTCGCTGGCGCGCCTCATCCGTGGACGCCTCCTGTTCCAAGCGTTTTTCCTTGGCTTCCAGCCATGTGGAGTAGTTGCCTTCGTAGGGCAGGCCGCGTCCTCGGTCCAGCTCCAAAATCCAGCTGGCGACATTGTCTAGAAAGTAACGGTCGTGGGTCACCGCCACCACGGTGCCTGGATATTCGTCTAGAAACCGCTCAAGCCAAGATACGCTTTCAGCGTCTAGGTGGTTGGTTGGCTCATCCAGCAGCAGCATGTCTGGCTTCGACAGCAGCAGCGAACACAGAGCCACCCGCCGTCGCTCTCCGCCGGACAGGCTGACCACTGGCGTTTCCCAAGCGGGAAGGCGCAAAGCATCTGCGGCAATATCCAAGGTGCGGTCTATTTCCCAGCCATCCACAGCATCGATTTGGGTGGCCAAATCGCCTTGGCGTTCCAGAAGCTTGGTCATCTCGTCGTCGTCCATGGGTTCGGCGAAACGCTCTGATATGTCGTTGTATTCTTTCAATACGGACATGATTTCCGCGACGCCAAGCTCCACGTTGCCGCGCACATCCAGATCATCGTCCAAAGCCGGTTCTTGAGGCAGGTAACCTACGCGAATGTCTTTTTGCGCTCGGGCTTCGCCATCAATGTCCGTGTCTTGGCCGGCCATAATGCGCAACAGGCTGGATTTACCGGAACCGTTCAGGCCCAGAACGCCGATTTTAGCGCCGGGGAAAAACGACAAATTGATGTTTTGCAGGATGGTTCGCTGGGGGGGAACTACCTTGGTGACTCCCTGCATGGTGTAGACGTACTGCGCCATAATAAAATCCTAATAAAAACAGTAACTTACTGGTATGAAAAAAGCGTAGGTGAACTATAGGTGAATAGTCTCGCTTTTCGTAAAACATATTCTACACGATCTCACACACGCTTTTTTAGGGTATTACCGAATAGACCTGTATATATGTTTGCGCCTGTCAGCGGACGATCTGAGGGGTCTGGCAGTAGTTTTTTGTTGTCTTCGCAGACAGGTGATACTGTCCTGAAAAAGCATTTGAGTAAGGAGGAAACATGTTGATAGCAGTTCGAGCACAAGTGGAAAGTGCTGATCACTGGAGAACCCAGTTTAAGACCCACGCGGATCTGTTCAGGAGTCAGGGGGTCTCAGTGGCTCACATGGGTTCTGCTGATGAGAAAACCGTCCTAGCAATTTTTGAGACGGACGATGTTGACGAGTTCATTAGAATATTTAACGACCCTGCCACCATGGAGGCGATGTCAAACGACAAGGTGACTGGTGGTGTAGAGATGTTCGTCATAAACGAAAGTTTTGACATCTGAGGGGAGATAAAACGTCTAGGGAGTGAGAATCACAAGGAGGGGGAGAGGGGACGCGATATGCATCACTCCCTAGACGTTTTCAGACTACGGTGAGTGACGTAAAAGGGTTGTGTAGAACAACTAAAATGTCATGGACGATTTTTCAACAACTTCTCTAACTGTTTGTTCGTTCTCTCATTGAACAACTGACCCGAGACCACAATAGAGGTG
>ERZ1047472.2150-NODE-2150-length-14311-cov-5.655513_pt1 | contig 14311 bp, 13 predicted proteins | sample MGYA00383095_ERZ1047472 | MGnify/ENA primary metagenome ERZ1047472 (study PRJEB29581, sample SAMEA5548365) | metagenome | biome: marine; feature: coastal; material: water | depth 1 m | study: Short-term variability in the microbial, nano- and picoplankton...
CGAGTCTGCCCGGCGTGCTCTCTTCCACATCCGTTTCTACCTCATCCAAAGAATGATAACCATCCAAGATTGAATGACGAAATTTTTCAAAAACGTCGCCGGGGTCCGACAGACGCAACACTAAAAGGAGGGCGCAAAGCATTGTCGGGATCAACACATTGAGCCACGGCCAGATATTCTTAGGAATTAGTTTTATCATACCGCCTCGTTCGCAAAATGTTGATTAATTAAACGGCCGCTAAGCGTTCGTTAAAGTTTGTTTAATCAGATCAATAGATTAACCCTAACGCACTGATCTATCAAATATCTGAAACCTCTTGAAACGCTGATTTCAGTTGTAAAGCCGACTCCGCGATAGCTTCTTTTGCTTGGTCAATAACACCGCCCATTAAATAAAAGCCGTGAATCATTCCCTCATAGTTCGACAAGCGAACGCGATTACCCGCCTCAATCATCGCACGAGCATACTCAACGCCTTCGTCACGAAGCGGGTCATATCCTGCGACGATGACTAACGCTGGTGGCAATTCTGATAAATCATCTGCTTCAAGCGGTGCATAACGCACATCACGAGCATCTTTGGGAGAGCGTAGATACTGCCGATAAAACCATGTAATCGTCTTTCTAGTTAAAAGGTAATTCTCAGCAAACTGATGGTGGGAGCGAGTTTCTGGCTCCGGCGCTACACAAGGGTAAATCAACAACTGGAAGCATAACCCCGGCGTACCTTTATCACGAGCTAATAACGCGACCACCGCCGCTAAGTTCCCCCCCGCACTGTCTCCGCCAAGTGCAAGTTTCGCCTTATCACCCTGAATTTCAGACGCATGCTCAACAACCCAGTCCAATGCGGCCTCACAATCGATCACTGCAGCGGGAAACTTGTGCTCAGGTGCCAACCGATAGTCAACCGCAACGACAAGACAATCTGCCTGATTGGATAACGCACGACATGCTGAGTCATGCGAATCCAAATCTCCAATGACAAAACCACCACCGTGATACCAAATTAGTACAGGTAGTCGCTCATCAGCAACAATGGCTCTTGGTGTGTAAATTCTTACCTTTATCCCACCCATCGGACCTGGAATTTCGCGGTCCTCCACTTTAAAGATTTCCACATTCTCTTTTGCTCTCGCTGTTCGTCTGAGATATTCCTCTCGGGCGACCTCGGGTGTCAGTTCGCACAGTTCTGGTACACCAGACGCCTTGACTGCGTCTAATAAAATCCTGGCTTGTGAATTGAGACTCATAGTGTTTATTCTTTCGGGTATTTGAGTTTAAAAGTACCACTCGCTTTAGCGGCCAATTGTTCCTCTGCGTTAAACAATTCAGCTTCTACAAAAATCAGATTGCGGCCGGCGCGAATCGCTTGCGCCTTTGCCAGAATACTTCCAGTCACTGTTTGAAGAAAATTTGTTTTTAACTCAATTGTGATCGCACCTGATGCTGATGGATCGACCGATTTGGCACTTAAACCCATAACCATATCAAACATACTAAGAATCACACCCCCGTGTGCAGCACCCCACGAATTCTCGTGTTCACTTCTTAACGTCATCGAAATTTCAGCCTCACCCGCATCGTAAAAATGCGCTCGGATCCCCAAATGTTCAGCGAACGGAATGAAGATGTCGATGCCCGTCGAGTTATCTTTGGCGGTCATGGCGAGAAGAGTCCTTTACAACTCAGGCCTACACCGACACATAACCGCCATCGACTGCAATAATCTGCCCTGTGATAAACCCTGACGCATCGCTGGCTAACAGCGCAGTCACACCCTTAAGGTCTTCACTTCCACCATACTTCCTCATGGGAGTTTGATTCATGATGTGTTCCTCAGCCCGATCAATCATTCCGGCCGACATTTTCGACGGAAATACGCCGGGCGCAATGGCGTTAACAGTGATGTTGTGTTGTGCCCACTCCGCAGCAAGAGAGCGGGTAAAATTGACAATACCGCCTTTGCTGGAATTGTAAGCGATTGTTGGCATGAAGCCAGGCTCTGTTCCTACTAATCCAGCAATGGACGCGATATTGATGATCCTACCTGACCTTCGAGGAATCATCGATAGCTTCCCAACCATTTGGCTCAGCAAAAACGGTGCTGTTAAATTTAAATTAATAACCTTTTCCCAAGCTTCCAGCGAATGGTCCTCAGCCTTTTCACCCCATGCCGCGCCTGCATTATTAATCACCACATCAATCTGACCGTGTCGTTCCAATATACCCTCGACTAACGGTTGCACTGAACCAGAGTCCTGCAAGTCGTTTACAACGGTTTCCACTTTGACCGATTGCTTAGTTAACGTCGCCGCCGCGTCTTCTAACTCATGCTTTTTACGCGCTGTAATGACGACAGTGGCTCCTAACTCACCCAACACTTCGGCCATTTGCAAGCCTAGCCCCCTCGAACCACCAGTAACTAGCGCCACTCGTCCCTCTAGATTTTGCAGATCTTTCAAACTCATTTAAAAACCTCTTTTTTTATTATTTTTAGCTTAGGCGACATTAAGCACAAATTATTTAACCACTTCAAATAAACCTGCGGCACCCATGCCTCCGCCGATACACATCGTGACGACTACCCACTTTGCATCACGCCTGCGGCCTTCAAGAAGTGCATGCCCAACCAAACGACTGCCACTCACTCCATACGGATGACCAAGAGCAATGGCACCACCATTTACGTTAAGGCGCTCGTCTGGGATCCCTAGGCGATCTCGGCAATAGAGAACTTGCACAGCGAACGCTTCATTAAGCTCCCACAAATCAATATCGTCTACTTTGAGACCGGCGCGTTTGAGAAGTTTAGGCACCGCATACACTGGGCCGATTCCCATTTCATCGGGCTCGAGGCCAGCTATGGCAAAGCCTCGAAACACACCTAATGGCTTAAGACCACGCGCTGCTGCCGCGCGGTCACTCATGATCAGTTGAGCCGAAGCACCATCAGAAAATTGGCTAGCGTTGCCTGCTGCAATCACTCCATTTTCAATCGCAGGTTTAATTTGTGAAACCGATTCATAAGTAGTACCGGGGCGGATACCTTCGTCATGCGCTGCCGTCACTTCCTTCAATTGTTCTTGACCGGTCTCCTTATCCACTATTTTCATAGTGGTTTGAATAGGGACAATTTCCTCCGAAAACAAACCATCTTTAGCAGCACGCTCAGCCCTATTTTGACTTTCCACACCATATTGATCTTGTGCCTCACGAGAAACTTGGTAACGACTAGCAACAGTTTCTGCTGTTTGTAACATAGGCCAATAAATCTCTGGCTTATTCGTGGTGAGCCAAGGGTCTTCTATAAAAGACGTATTCATCTGATTTTGAACACAGGAAATCGACTCAACACCTCCAGCTACATAAATTCCTTCTTCACCCGCCAACACACGCTGAGAAGCAAGAGCGACGGTCTGAAGTCCTGAGGAACAAAATCGATTCACGGTCAGACCCGACACAGTCACAGGCAAACCAGCCCTTATCGCGATCTGACGAGCGATATTTTGGCCAGTTGCACCTTCTGGGCTGGCACACCCCATTAGCACATCTTCAATTTCCTCTGGCTGAATTTCCGAGCGGTCTACCACCGCTTTAACCACATGCGCACCCAAGCTTGCTCCGTGAGTCATGTTCATTGCGCCCTTCCAGCTTTTACACAACGGCGTTCGTGCGGTATCTACTATGACTGCGTCCATGATCGACTACTCCCAAATAATTATTATTAAAACTAAACTAAAGGTTGTTTCTCGTTTGCCAGTTTGGTCAGGTGAGGGGAAACATTCCAATGCTCACCAAGAGACTGTTTTGAAAAACGCTCAATACCATCTACAACTGAGGACAAACCCAGAGTGTTGGCATAAAACATCGGACCACCGCGATAACGGGGAAATCCATAACCAAAAGCGTAAATCACATCAATATCAGATGCTCTTTGTGCAACACCCTCGGCCAATATGTCCGCCCCTTCGTTGATCAGAGCAAACATAAGCCTGTCAACGATTTCGGAAGCATCGATTGAACGTCGATTAATTTCTTTCTCCGCCGAGGCTGCCTCGACAATTTTCGAAACCTCAGGATTCACTTTTGGCGCTCGACTTCCGGGCTCGTATATGTAGTACCCCTGACCTGTTTTTTGTCCGAACCATCCTCGTTCACAAAGGTGATCAGGTATCGTCACGTAACGCTTATTCACTTCACCCTCTGACTTTTTCCGTTTACGAATTGCCCAGCCAATGTCCAAGCCAGCAAGGTCACACATTCTAAAAGGGCCCATGGCAAAACCAAAAGACTCGATCGCTTGATCCACCTCTTGGGGTAAAGCGCCCTCCTCAATCAAATATTCAGCTTCTCGCAGATAGGTGTGGATCATACGATTACCAACGAAGCCATCACAGACTCCAACGCAAACAGGGACTTTTTTAATTCTCTTGGCGATTTTCATCGCCGTCGCTATGACCTGATTTGAAGTTTTCTCAGCTCGCACGACCTCCAGCAACTGCATCACATTTGCGGGGCTAAAGAAATGTAGCCCAATCACCTGATCGGGTCGCCCGGTAACTGCAGCGATAACATTAATATCTAGGGTAGAGGTATTTGTCGCCAGGATTGCTGATGGCTTCGCAAGGGTATCGAGTTCCTTGAAAATCGTCTTCTTGATCTCCATTTCCTCGTATACCGCTTCGATGATTAAATCTGCCTCAGCCACTGCAGATAGTTGAGTGCTACCACTGAGCAAACTGATTCGATGGTCACGATCCTCCTCTGTCAAACGTCCCTTTTTAACAGTAGCAAGATAATTTTTCTTAATCGTCTCAATCCCTTTGTTGAGAGTCTCGTCGCTGGTATCGACAATCACCACCGAAAGACCTACATTTAAGAAATTCATCGCGATGCCTGCGCCCATCATTCCGGCGCCGATTACGGCAATACTATTGACTTGCAAGGGCGCCACATCTTTGGATAAGCCGACGACTTTATTCGCCTGTCGCTCAGAGAAAAACAAATGACGCAAAGATTTTGACTCTTCAGTCGAAACCAAGTGCTCAAAATTTCTACGCTCGACCTGTAATCCTTCCTTGAAAGGTTTAGTTAACGCCGCCTCCACACAATTGACGATCGCTCCAGGGGCCGGGTATCCACGCCATTTTTTAAGGACGACTTCGCGAGCTTCATCAATGAAGTCTTTGGGGTCACCCGACATCTCGATCGAACGCTCACTGACTCGCGCGATTGGTAAGTTATTCTTTAAGTTTCGCTTAACCCATGTTAGAGAACCTTCTAACAAATCCCCCTCAATAATTTCATCTACGACACCCAAGCCCTGAGCCTGATTAGCAGACATAAACTCACCAGAAGTCATAACCTTTAGCCCTTGCTCGGCACCGATAATCCTAGGTAATCGCTGAGTGCCACCCGCCCCCGGCAAAATGCCAAGCTTAACTTCTGGTAACGCCACAATCGTCGTGGCGCTGGCAAGTCGGTAGTGGCAGGTCAACGCTAGCTCAAAACCACCCCCCATTGTCGGACCCGACAAAGCGGCCACGATCGGCTTAGTTACTGTATCCATATAAGCCAATAAATCAGCCAAGGTCGCCATTCCGGGAGACTTTGGTTGACCAAACTCAGAAATGTCTGCACCACCTGAAAAATTCTTCCCAGCTCCGATAATTAAATATGCGTTGACTCGTGGATCATGGTCACCGGCTTTAATCGCATCCAATAGCCCTTGGACGACACCCTTGTTAACTGATAACGCATTAACAGGAGGGTTATTCATTTGAATCAATCCTATCGATCCACGTACTTCATAGCTCACTACTTGCGACATAACCATTCCTTATTTGTCTAACTATCTTTGAACACGATTTTTACGAACAATAATGTTCGGTTAAAATTCTAAACTTCGAGCCACTCTTTACGAATAGTCTCATCCGCTTGAAGGTTAGCAGGAGTGCCCTCAAAGACAATCCGACCGTGCCCCATCACGTAAAGCCGTTGTGAAATACGGAGCGCGATGGTGAGCTTTTGTTCAACCAAGAGTATCGATACGCCCCGCGAGGAAATTTCACCAAACAAGGTTGCCATTTGCTCGACAATCTTAGGGGCCAGACCCTCCGTTGGCTCATCAATCATGATCAGATCAGGATTGCCCATCAAGGTACGGCAAAGCGTAAGCATTTGTTGCTCGCCTCCCGATAAAACACCTGCTGGGGCATTTAAACGTTCTTTGAGTCTCGGAAATAAGTCATACATATCCCCCTCTGACCAACGCGACTCTTTTTGGCCAGGTTTCCTTCCCAAAAAGAGGTTTTGCCTTACAGTCAGCGTCGGAAATATGTCCCTATTCTCTGGGACGTACCCCAATCCTTTGCGCGCGATGTCATGGCTTTCCAACCCCAATAACGATTGCCCCTTAAAGTTAACGTCCCCTGTGTGCTCAACCTGCCCCATGATCGTCTTAACCGTTGTCGATCTGCCAACCCCATTTCGACCGAGCAAGCTAACGATCTCACCCTGACCAACGAATAAATCCACGCCCTGAAGCACATGGCTCTTCCCGTAATACGCGTGCAAATTTGAGACTCGGAGCATGCTCTCACTCATGCTGGAACCTCTCCGTCCTCATCGGACTCTGAACCTAGGTAAGCTTCCTGCACTTTTTTATTCATTCTAATTTCATTAGGCGTACCTGTTGCAATTACTTGGCCATAAACAAGCACTGATATTCGGTCAGCAATATTGAAAACAACCCCCATATCATGCTCCACCATGAGCAGCGTCTTTCCCTCTGTCACCCGATGTATTAAAGCAACGGCGGCATCCGTCTCGGATCGACTCATTCCTGCAGTGGGTTCATCCAACAAAATGACATTAGCTCCGGATGCAATGGTAATTCCTATCTCGAGAGCCCGTTGCTCTGCATAGGTCAACTCACCAGCCATTTTTTCCCTACGGTTCTCAAGCCCGATCATTGTTAAGGTTTTCTCGGCACTCTCTCTAACGTCATTCAAGGCTGACATTCTTCGGAAAAATGAGTAGCGATAACCTAAAGCCCATAAAACAGAACATCTCAAATTTTCGAATACTGAGAGCTTTGGGAATATGTTGGTGATTTGAAAACTTCTTGAAAGTCCCAACCGGTTGATAACTTGCGGCTCTTTGTTTGTGATGTCTGACCCATTTAGCGATATGGAGCCCGCCGAAACCGGGAAACGTCCACTGATTAAATTGAACGTAGTTGACTTACCCGCTCCATTTGGACCGATCAACGCATGTCGCTCCCCAGCAACAATCTCGAGATTCACGCCATTGATGATGTCAGTTTGACCGAATCGCTTACGGACGTCTTGCAGAACTAGTGCTTGCTGATTCATCTCATCCCCTAAACCCACCTAGCGAGATCTGGAGACATATCCTCCCAAACTCGCCGCACCGAACCAATTGCTCGCTTTAAGAAAAATCCGCCAACACAAATCAGCAGTGCCGCGACAACCCAAGTTGTCCCATCGTTAATACCACCAAAAAGAGTGCCTCGATACAGCATCTCGATGCCCCCAACGACTCCGAGCAACGTCACAAATCCAGTCAGCAAGGCATAACCATATGACGGCAATAATTTTTTGATGAGACCCGCTCGCCAAACTGGCACATGAATGGAAATTAAGTTGGAAATTCCGCCGGGAGAATAAAGGATAATTAATAAAAAAAGCAGACCAAAATACAGAAGCCACGCTTGCGTGAAGTTTGACAATGCGGACTGTAGGAGCGTCACCAAAACCGCACCAATCATTGGTCCCCAGAACTGACCAATGCCCCCGATAAACGCCATCAACACCACATTACCTGAGGCCATGAGCCCAAGTGCTTCGGCGGTAATAATCTCGTAATTAATCGTAGCGAGGGCCCCACCAATTCCAGCAAAGAAACCAGCCAGACTCATCATTAACCAACGAACTCGAGTTGGATTGTATCCAACGAACTGCGCACGCTCAGGATTATCCCGAACAGCATTCGCGATCCGACCCAAAGGGGTCCGTGTAATGGCAAACATTAATACCATAGACAAAAAACACCAAACGGCAATAAGGTAATAGACTTGAATCTGAGGGCCATAAGACACACCCCAAACTGCCCCTCCGGCCGTTCTGTTGGTCACAATACCGCCTTCGCCACCAAAAAAAGTCGTAAACATCAATGCGCTGGCAGCGACCATTTCCGCAATACCCAACGAGATCATGGCGAACGGCGTACCCGGCCTTCTCGTTGTCACAAAACCAAGCAAAAGACCAAAACATAGACCCGTCAAGCCTCCAATCAGAGGCATCAACGATATTGGTAAGCCGAGCGTTCCTGCTTCAACAAAATTAATAGCATGCGCGGTCATGAATGCTCCCAGACCAAAATAAACTGCATGGCCGAAGGATAGAAGACCAGTTTGGCCAAGCAACATATTGTAGGACAGCACGAAAATGATCATGATCCCCATTTGCGAGAGCATGGATAGCGAAAATCCGCCTGAGAATATAAATGGCAGAACAACAAAAATCAAAGCAACGAAGCTCCAAAGTACCAAACGTCCTTTGTTGAACATATCATTCATGTTAAGACTCTCTTGTACCCATAAGGCCCCTTGGGCGGACAATTAACATCAACACCATGAGAAGGTAAGGCAATACCGGAGCGGTTTGAGAAATCGTGATGGATAGTCCTCCATACCAACCCGAGTCAGGGTCTATAGTCACACCCAAAACCGTCATTAGGTCGATAAACGACAAATCCAAAGCCACTGAAAACGTTTGGATAGCGCCGATCAAAAGCGAAGCGATAAATGCCCCAACGAGAGACCCCATACCGCCCAAGACGACGACCACAAAAACAATCGACCCCACCGCAAAGGCCATACCCGGCTCGGTGATAAACAGATTCCCACCCAACACGCCCGCTAAACCAGCCAGAGCGCAACCTCCGGCAAATACCAGCATAAAAACACGAGGGACATTATGCCCAAGTGCTTGCACCATGTGCGGATGAGTAAGCGAGGCTTGAACAATCATTCCAATACGCGTTTTTGTCAGGACTAAAAATAATGAGATGAGCATTCCGACGGACACAATCATCATGAAAGCTCTGTAAGCGGGATATTGCGTGTTATAAAGTGTAAACAGCGTGAAATCTAATGACTCGGGGATACGATAGTCGACCGGCGCTCTCCCCCAAATAATATGAACAATCTCCTCAATGACATAGGCTAGGCCAAAAGTGAACAATAATTCCGCGACATGGCCGAACTGGTGAACCTTACGAAGTCCGTAGCGCTCGGTCACGGCTCCCACGATTCCCACTAACAAGGGTGCAAGAAAAAGTGCTGGCCAAAAACCGACGACTAAGCCAGTTTGATACGCAAAGTAAGCCCCCAACATATAAAAGCTAGCGTGTGCAAAATTCAACACACCCATCATGCTAAAAATCAATGTCAAGCCGGACGACAGCATGAACAGTAACAAGCCGTATGACAGGCTATTTAACAACGTAATTAAAAAGAACTCCAAACCCAGATTCCCTCTTTAAACTCGAAACATTCTCTCACCGCAACTCTATGGATGCGTATGCGCCGCGGTGGATTTTCCACACAGAATGCTCCCGAATGTTGCAAAAATTGCAACGATATTTCAGCACTCACTCATAAGTCACCTTTGAAACAACTTATGACAGAACCACAAAACTCACTAAATTTGATTCTACCACCGCGCCGATGAACATTCTCACGATGCGTCAAAACGAAACGTAGTGAACACCATTTGAGGTATGAGTATTACTACTTGACGCTTTCGTGTCATTAACTATTTATATATGATACTGGCATTCAAAAAAAATTATGATGAGGACGAATTATGCAAGGCCAAATGATGGATATGCCACTCCTAATTTCGCAACTTCTAAAGCACGCGGATCGCTATCATGGAGATACCGAAATCGTCAGTCGATTAGTCAATGGTGATATCCATCGATACACGTATCGTGATGCACATAGAAGGACTCGACAATTTGCCAACGCCCTTCGAAGGCTAGGGGTAACCCCTGGCCAACGGCTGGGAACATTGGCTTGGAATACGCATCGTCACTTCGAAGCTTACTTCGGGATTGCAGGTATCGGCGCCATTAGTCACACCATCAATCCACGCTTATTTCCCGAACAAATTGCTTATATTATTAACCATGCTGAGAATAAACTATTGTTTGTCGACGAGAGTTTTGTTCCGCTCGTTGAGCAGTTAGCGTCACAGCTTCCAACTGTTGAAAAAGTAATCATTCTTACGGACAAAACTGACTTCGAGACCTCCTTAGAAAACTGGGCCAGCTATGAGACGCTCATTTCGGAGGAATCAGATCAATTTGAATGGCCCACATTTGACGAGCGAGAAGCGTCTTCATTGTGTTACACCTCCGGAACAACCGGCAACCCCAAAGGAGTTCTCTATTCTCACCGATCCACATTGATACATACCTATACAGCGGCCATGCCGGATGCACTCAATGTCTCGGCTCGCGACGTAGTTATGCCGGTGGTGCCAATGTTTCACGTAAACGCTTGGGGCTTACCCTACATATGCTCTATGGTAGGAGCCAAATTAGTCTTTCCAGGGCCAGCGATGGACGGCAAAAGCTTGTGTGATTTAGCACTGGCTGAGAGCGTGACCCTATCAGCAGGCGTTCCCACAATTTGGGCTGGAGTAGATGCCTATTTGTTAGATAACAAAATAAAATTACCCGATCTCAACCGCATCATCATAGGTGGATCTGCGTGCCCGAGCTCGATGATTCGCTCGTTCGAAGTGAATCACAATATTGAAGTTGCACACGCTTGGGGAATGACTGAATTAAGCCCATTAGGTACGTTTAACTCCTTCAAGGCAAAGCATTCAGAACTAGACAACGAAGCGAAATTAGCTTTCAAAGAAAATCAAGGGCGAGTTCTATTTGGGATTGACATGAAAATCACTGATGAAGCAGGTGAAGATTTACCGTGGGACGGAAAAACGTTTGGTGATCTTTTAGTTAGAGGTCCTAACGTCTTAACTAACTACTACAAACAAACAGACCCCCTACTTATAGAGGACGAAGAGCAAAACGGTTGGTTTATGACGGGTGACGTCGCGACGATTAATCCGGACGGCTATATGCAAATCACCGATCGATCTAAAGATGTCATCAAGTCTGGTGGGGAATGGATCAGTTCTATCGATATTGAAAATGCGGCTGTATCACATCCCGAAATCATTGAGGCTGGCGTGATTGCAATACCTCACCCCAAATGGGACGAGCGACCGCTACTGGTCGTAGTTAAAAAAGCCGATTCTCATATTACAAAAGAAGCGATTCTAGAATTTTTCGTTGGTAAAATCGCCAAATGGTGGATTCCCGACGACGTTGTTTTCGTCGATGAAATCCCTCACACCGCAACGGGAAAAATACTAAAGACCAAATTAAGAGAGGATTTCGCTAACTACCAAGCAGAGTGATTGCAGACGTTGGCGGCTCTAATAACCGCGATCCAGATCTACCAGCGAACGGGGAGTCTCACCAAACTCTATTAGTTGGATATTTTTGACGATTTGATCCAAGGCGATCTGAGGCATAGTGATGCCAGACACATGAGGCGTAATGAGGAGGTTCGGGTGACGCCATAAAGGGCTGCCGTTTGGAAGAGGCTCTTCATCAAACACATCAAGCATCGCACCTGATAGCAACCCTTCCTCTAGTGATTCTAGAAGATCGTCTTCACGGACGTGCCTTCCGCGCCCGATATTAATTAGAAACGCACCTGGGCGCATACGCTTTATGAAACTTCTATCGATTAAATTCTCAGTTTTGTGAGTTAAAGGCAACAAATTGACCAAAACACGAGACTCGCGAAGCAACTCTGCTAAGTCATCCTCGCCAACATAAGTCCGGACCCCATCAATTTGCTTAGGTGAGTTACTCCAGCCGAGCACAGCAAAACCCAAGCGAGCGATCTGTCTGGCAACGACCGAGCCTATCGCGCCCAAACCCAGGACACCGATAGGAAACTGCCCTGCTGGACTGATGTCCAGAATCGGAGACCAACGTTGTTCCATTTGGAATTGTCTATATTCACCAAACCTCCTATGGAAATGAAGTACGCCATAAGCCACATAATGGGCCATTTGATTTGCCATACCCGCATCAGACAGTTTGACAATAGGTACTGGTGGTAACGTTTTATCTCGAAGTAGCGAGTCCACGCCCGCACCCAAAACGAAAACCGCCTTTAAATTGACGAATTGATTTAAAAAGCCAACAGGAGGATTCCACACTAAAGCGTAATGGACACAATGAACATCTGAAACATTCTCTAACAGCTCAAACCGAAATTCAGGTAAATCCAACTCCAGGCGAGATTTCCATGGTTGGGGTTCCTCGTCAGGACTGTAAAACCCAATAACTCCGCCTTGATCTGCCATATTTGGTTAGCTACTCAACGTTAATTTCCAAGTTATCAATTAAGCGAGTCGACCCTAACGTTGCCGCTCCCAGGACCACTAATTTTGATTCGCCCTCTGTTGGCCTGCGTAACCCTTTCTGGGCCCGGATAACTACATAATCAACATTCCACCCGTAACGCGCGAGGCTTGCACCGGCAGCATATTCCATCGCAACATATTTTCGGTCACCATCCAAAATGGCGGTTTTTATTTTATTCATCGTGTCCCTTAATCTAGGAGCTTCACTTCTCTCGGTCTCAGTGAGAAACCGATTTCTCGAAGACAAGGCCAGGCCGTCCTCCGCCCGGACTGTTTCAGCCGACACGATATTTATCGGCAGAGCTAACTGCTCCGTTAATTCACGGATTATTGCAAGTTGCTGATAATCTTTTTTTCCAAACACAGCATGTTGTGGCTGAACAACATTAAACAACTTGGTTACAACCGTGCAAACTCCTCGAAAATGTCCGGGTCGGAATCTTCCTTCTAGACGTTTCGCAACTTTGGGGGGATCGATAAAAAATAACTGAGGCTCTGGATACATCTGGTCTTCATCAGGGCAAAAAACGATATCATTACCTGCAACTGCTAACTTTTCGCAGTCGTCATCAAAGGTTCTTGGATAGTGCGCAAAATCATCACTTTGGCTAAATTGAAGTCGATTCACAAATATAGTGGTGATAACAGTCGGCGCTCGCTCCTTACCAATTTTTACCAAACTTAAATGGCCATCATGAATATTTCCCATTGTTGGGACACAACACGTTTCGTTCTCGGTTGATAAGCGTCTACGCAAATCAGATATTGTTCTAATCACTTCCATTACACTGCCCTTTAAATTCTCATTAACAACATCAGAACCAAGATCCCGCTAAAAACAATGTTCAGGACCAGGGAAAGTTCCTGCCTTAACTTCAGTAACGTAAGCTTTCACGGCATCTAATATGGATGATGAATCTGCCATGAAGTTTTTGACGAACTTGGGTTTGCGTCCCTGATAAATATCCAACATGTCATACAAATTCAAGACTTGGCCCGAACAGTAAGGGCCCGCGCCAATTCCGATCACTGGAATGTTAATAGACTCGGTTACCCGCCCGCCGACGTCATTCGGAACTAACTCAAGCACGATTGCGGATGCACCGGATTGTTCAAGAGCTTTTGCTGCGACTATCAGATCATTGATCGCTTCCTCGCTTTTACCCTGAACTTTAAAACCACCCAAGGCGTGAACAGATTGAGGAGTCAACCCAATATGACCACAAACAGGGATACCACGCTCCACCAAGAAACGAACCGTATCCGACATGACAACTCCGCCCTCAAGCTTCACCATCTGCGCACCGGCGGCCATTAACTCGATTGCATTTTCAATCGCCTGCTCAGGGCTTTTTTGGTAACTTCCAAACGGCAAGTCCCCGACGATTAGCGCTCGATTCGTAGCTTTCGCAACGCATCTTGTATGGTAGACCATATCGCCCATTGTGACGCCAAGGGTCGAGTTGTCTCCTTGAATAACCATACCGAGAGAGTCGCCAATAAGGAACATATCAACCTCAGCCTGATCAAGCATGCCCGCGAAACTTGCGTCCGTACATGTCAACATGGTGACTGGGTCTTTGTCTAAACGCATTTTTTGTATCATAGCGCTCGTTACTTTTGCCATCCTAACTCCCTCAAAGATTTACCCTACGTCAATGGACCTATGACAACTAATCTGAATATTCTGGTTTAAGTTAACTGCCTAACTCATTCGACGCACTTTAACTCGTCCGAAATTATATCTCTGTTATGAAATATTT
>ERZ1047472.2151-NODE-2151-length-14300-cov-5.212636_pt1 | contig 14300 bp, 10 predicted proteins | sample MGYA00383095_ERZ1047472 | MGnify/ENA primary metagenome ERZ1047472 (study PRJEB29581, sample SAMEA5548365) | metagenome | biome: marine; feature: coastal; material: water | depth 1 m | study: Short-term variability in the microbial, nano- and picoplankton...
AGGCCATGAAAAGACTTATAGCGGTTTTAAGAGACATTGATCAAAACGGTCTTGTTACTGTTAATATATCTAATAATCCACTCAGCTACGAAAAGCAAATCATACAAGTAGAAGACTTGTTGCATCAACTTTACTTTTGCAAATATTGGATAGCCGATGAGGGCGATTATATCGCTTGGAGAAAATTCTACGAGACCAGTACAATCGATGATAAACCACTTTTGAATATACTGACTACGCTAGATTCGTCCGTCCTCCAGGATCAATTAAAGTATATAGAAATACAGCAGTGGAAGAATTATGTGAGGGACAAAGGAATACCGACAGCAAATGATTCTCATGCTCTATTCGAAGCATACAAAGTGTTTAATACTGTTATAGATTGGAGTTCTGTTAAGCTTGTAGCAGATACTGTGTGTAACGGAGATTATACGGTGACATTTGATGGTGCTCACTATATATTAAATAATAGAAGTGATACTGCCCAGAGGTGTTCAATCACATTAAACGATAAGACGTTAGAGAATATAAAACCGATGGTTACATTGGATTATTATAATAAAAGTAAGCAGGCAAACCAATTGGCTGAAGCTGTGGTTGCCTCAAAAGCAAAAATCAGAACCTTCCAAACAAAGTCACTTAATATCATCTCTTTTTTGGATTATACAGATAATGAAGAGATGCTACGATTATTCGCAGACGCCAAGATCAATGAACTTAAAGGAGAGTCCGAATCTGATCTGATCAAAGGAAGTATACTAGAAGAGGGCAAAGAGAAAATTCTGCTTGTGTATGATGATATGCTCAATGTGCGGCTAATAGAGCATTATATTTGGCAAAGATTAGTGATTCAATGTATGTCGTCAGCTGGATATACAGTAATTTCTGTCAACACTGAAGATGCGCTTGATCACATTAGTCTAGAAAAGTATTTGGCTTCATATCTGCATAATTCATCAAATGTAACTGCGAAGTATGCCTTATGATAGATATCAATCTACATAAGTTTCGATCGCAATTAAAAGTAAGATCTGAAGGTAATACTAAGTTCATATGGGATCCTTTAAGAAAGAAGTACCTCGTACCTCAACCAGAAGAACTGGTAAGGCAGTTACTTATTCTATACCTCACACAGAAGCTAGATTATCCTATCTCAAGAATTCAAGTTGAAAAGTCATTCAAAGTATTTGGTCAAAACAAAAGATACGATATCATAGTCTACGATCAAGATATAAAGCCCTATTTACTCATTGAATGCAAGTCACATAAAGAACCTATAAATCAATCAGTGTTAGACCAAGCATCTAGATATAACATTACGCTCAATGCACCTTATCTATTGGTAACCAACGGTGTACAAACATATTGTTGTGCTATCGATAAAGGAAATAAAAAAGTTAAGTTTTTGAGGGAAGTTCCTAATTATAATGACTAAAACTAATTAATATTTTAAATGCTTTGGGATAGCTAAAAGCTCAGATAATAAGCTATTTATCAATCAGGATACATTGAATAAGTTAATATTCAAAGTTCTTAGATATTATTGTGGGAAGAACTATCTTGTGTGGAATATACCAAACTAAATGAGTAAAGACAAAATTCTTATCACTGGTGCCAATGGCCAGCTCGGAAGAGTATTAGCTTCAGAACTTCGTATACTACACGGCAAAGATAATGTACTGTCGACTGATATATCTAGTGTGGACATATTGGATAATGAACCATATGAGTTTCTAGATATCATGAATGTCACAAGATTACACGAGATCGTAGAGAAGCACGAAATCACGCAAGTATATCATATGGCAGCGATACTATCAGCAAGCGGTGAGTTTAACCCAATGAAAACCTGGAAGGTAAATTTAGATGGTTATCTAACTATACTTGAGCTTGCTGAGAAGTTTCAATTAGACAAATTGTTTTTTCCAAGTACCATTGCAGTATTTGGAACTACCACACCCAGAGAAAATACATCGCAACATGTACCCTTGATGCCAAGTACTGTGTATGGCATCAGCAAATCCTCAGGGGAGCTTTGGTCTAATTATTATTACGATAGGTATGGTACAGATATAAGATCGATAAGATATCCGGGTATTATCGGTTATCAATCTTTGCCTAGTGGTGGCACTACTGATTATGCAGTAGAAATATATCACGCTGCTGTCAAAAGTGAAGAATATGTCTGTTTTCTTGCAGAAGAAACTAGATTACCTATGATGTATATGCCGGATGCAATAAGAGCCACGATACAGCTTATGCAAGCAGATAAAAATAATCTGAATATTAGAACTAGTTATAACTTGTCCTCGATGAGTTTTACTCCGTCAGAGATTGCAGAGAGTATTCGTAAAATAATTCCAGATTTCAAAATTAGTTATGAGCCTGACCATAGACAAGATATCGCTGCGAGTTGGATTGAATCTATAGATGATGGTATGGCTCGTAGAGATTGGAACTGGAAAGAAGAATATGATCTAGATGCTATGTCGGTAGATATGATTAAGAATTTGAGAATGCAGTATTCAGTTGGAAGTTAATGTAAGAATACTATACTGCAGACAGCAGAAGAAAACTTACTTAATAGAATAAAGAAAAAACAGAAAATGTCAGAGTGTATAAATAAGGCGATACAAGCAGAATTAAATCAGATTAAAAAAGATGGACTCTTTAAAGAAGAGAGAATTATTGTAACTCCTCAGAGTTCTAAAATAGAAACATACAAAGGTCATCAGGTACTTAACTTTTGTGCTAATAATTATCTAGGATTGTCATCGCAACCAGAGATTATTGAAGCAGCAAAAGCTGCCATTGATTCACATGGATTTGGTATGTCTTCGGTTAGGTTTATTTGTGGGACTCAAGATATCCACAAGGAGTTAGAGCAAAAGATTTCAAAGTTTGTAGGTACAGAGGATGCAATACTCTATGCTGCGGCATTCGATGCCAATGGTGGATTATTTGAGCCATTACTTACTGCAGAAGATGCGATCATATCTGATACACTTAATCATGCGTCCATCATTGATGGGATAAGATTATGCAAGGCGAAAAGATTCAGATATATTAGTAATGATATGTCAGATTTAGAAACTAAGCTTAAGGAAGCCCAAAAGTCTGGCGCTCGACGTATTATGATCGCTACCGATGGTGTCTTTAGCATGGATGGAGTAATTGCTCAGATAGATAAAATATGTGATCTTGCAGAGAAGTACGGTGCATTGACTATGGTCGACGATTGTCATGCTACAGGATTTACAGGTATGACTGGAAGAGGAAGTGCAGAGCATTGCGGTGCTTTTGGAAGAGTAGATATTATCACAGGTACATTCGGCAAAGCGCTTGGTGGAGCGTCGGGTGGATTTACTGCCGCTAGCAAAGAGATAGTGTCTATGCTTCGTCAGCGATCTAGACCTTATTTATTTTCTAATACATTGGCCCCAGCAATTGTAGGAGCATCATTGAAAGTATTGGACATATTAACAGAATCGACAGAGCTTAGAGATAAACTAGCTAAAAATACTGCAAGATTTAGATCTAAGATGGTAGCTGCCGGTTTTGATATAGTAGAAGGTACGCATGCTATCGTTCCGGTTATGTTATATGATGCGCCTCTTTCTCAGAAATTTGCTAATATGCTTTTGGAAGAAGGAATATATGTGATAGGATTTTTCTATCCTGTAGTACCCCAAGAAAAAGCACGGATTAGAACACAAATTAGTGCCGGACATTCATTCGATCAAATCGATAAATGTGTAGAAGCATTTACAAAAGTTGGTAAAGAATTGGGTGTTATTTAATAATAATAAATAAAGCAGTATTGTAAAGGATATCTTCATTTCACTTGTGTCTACTGAAGAATCTTTTAATTCGGTCACTATACAGCTATATTACTCAAATAATGTAACAAAGAGACACATCATGCGGACAACCCCAATCGATATATAGGTGCCGTCTAGGTAAACCAAATTCCCAATGTATCTGAATCGTGAGACTGATTGACTAACTGAAGCAAACAAAATATCTAATAGATTTAACTTTTGATTTCACTAAAGATCAAGAATTACTCAGATTTATAAATTATACAAAAATTTAGAAATCTATATTTTTGTATTTATTTTAAATAGAAATTAATATCAATATCCATACTATGAAAGATAATTTAAGCTTTGACGAATTTATCTGCATTACATTATTATATGCCGCTAATGTAAATGAAGAGTTTACTCCTAAAGAAAAAGCTACTATTATCAAATCTGTGAGTATCACTACCTATGAAAAGATCTATGCCATCTTTGATAAGATGAGTGACTTTGAGGCACTTGAAACGATCATGGCATATAAAGGTATTCACTACCCTACATCAGATAGAAAGCAAGAGGTGCTAGACAAGATTGAATCTATATTCAAGGTTGACAATGCCTATGATATCGTTGAAAAAGAAATATTTCATTTTCTAGAAAAATTACTTTAATGGATCTAAAATTAGAAGGAAAACTATTCGTAGTTACTGGTGCTACTAGTGGATTTGGTAGAGCTATCGCTATAACACTCATTGACGAAGGTGCACATGTAATACTCAATGCTAGAGGTGAGGAAAAACTTAATAAACTAAAATCAGCCTATCCAGATCAAGTAGAAACCGTAGCTGGAGATATAACTACAGATGCTACAATGTCTGAGATCATTTTCACACTGGGTCTCCGCAGACTAGATGGTGTACTTATGAATGCTGGCGGCCCACCTGCCAAATCATTTGTTGCTACAGAAATGAATGATTGGGACGATTCTTACGCAAGTATTTTACGTTGGAAAGTGAAATTCACAAAAATACTTTTGGACAAGTTTGTCGATCAACAATATGGTCGTATACTATACATCGAAAGCGTGAGTGTCAAACAGCCAGTAGAAAATCTAGTTTTGAGTAACTCACTTAGATTAGCCGTAGTAGGATTTGTAAAAACACTTTCTCAAGAAATTGCAGACCAAGGAATCACGCTCAATATATTAGCACCAGGATATCACGCCACACCAGCGATGGAGCGATTGTTTTCCCATAAATCTATGCTTCTAGGAATCACTCCAGCAGAAGCTCGACAACAATATGAATCTGAAACGAAGATGAGTAAATTAGGAAATCCAGAAAACTTGGCTTCCCTAGCAATATGGTTATTATCTGAAAAGTCTTCGTTTATCACCGGACAAACTATAAGTGTAGATGGCGGTGTGGTACATGTGACTAAGGAATAAATACATTGGTACTTATAATAAACCTTCTCGAAATTTTTGGATTCACCAAGCCTCTTGAATTATGAAGCAGTAATAATTATGTAATAACGGAATTACGATGATCAACAAAGTTTTATTTTAAATTTATAAAGAAGCACTATCGTTAACTTTTTTTGATACAAAGCTTCATTCATATGTAATCGCAACTACGATGATCAACAAAGTTTTATTCAAATATCTGACTCAGACCTAATATAAAACCATGATCGCTGATCCCGTATTTGTCTTTCGCCCAAGCATAGTCCATTCTAAATAATGTGAAAGGTCCAATACTAATACCTTCTAATCCTACTGAATATTCGTAGTAGTATTGATTTTTGTATACCAATGCATTACCACCTACAATTATATTGGCGCCCATATTTCTGAATAATGGAATGCGATCCAAGATATAACCATCAAAATGATGCTCAAAAAATGCAGTTCCAAAATTTTCAGTGGTGCTATACACATACTGAGGCATCAACTTAAAAATGCCTAGATTACTACTAGAGTAATTGATGAAAGTCTCGTTACCTCGGAAATGAAATAAGTCAGGAAATGCTACCGATTCATCAGAAAAAAACATGCCGCCTTCTATTAAGTATGAACTGTAGCCAAATAAATTTGTGTTCACTTTTTTGTCCAAAATTTGAATTTCTAATTTGTTGTATGATACATCATTCAAGCCTAGGGTATAATCAATTTGAAACCTGGGTGCACCACTTTGCATACGACTTTTAAATGCTGGAAACGACATATATTTTTGTCCTGGATACCAAACAAATTTTGTACCTAGAGTAACTGCATCATGATTTTCTAGGAAATACAGAGACTCTAATTCGTCTTTGCCGATGACATCATTAGGCCTATACGTATAATTGTCTTCACTCCAACTATAGTCCGAATTATTATTCAGTGGTCGACGATTTTCATAATTGACAAATGGTATGAGATAGATTCCATTAGATACTTCTCTTGTGACTTTGGCACTCACATATCTTTTTTCATACAAGTGAAGAAGGTTACACTTAGAAAACAAACTATACAGCGAATTGATATTCGACATTACCGGATTACGATTATCTAGCTGACTGTACTCACGTCCTCCTCCAAGAAAAGCGTTTCCATAATTTTTACGATCAAATAGATACCTCAGATTTACAGATGCCTTGATCTTTTTATCTGCATATCCATAGCGAATTAAAGGATTAATTTTGAGCTGCTTATTTTCTGTACTGTCATAAATCCTCGCTTCGAAAGCTACTGACAAAGTATGACCTTCCACCGCATTGAATTGATAAGTACTCAGTGGACTTTTATAGCTATAATATCTTTTGCTAAACGTCTGATCATACTCATAGCCAAAGAGTATATCTGACCATTTAAATTTATTATTGGCTCTATCCAAAGAATCTAGGTATGGCTTTGATTCCCATATTTGCTTCAATGAATCTTTACGTATATAATCTATCTTTTCTTCGGCGGTCAATGGTATAGGTCGGACATCTTCCCAGAAAGCACTATCTCTAACTATTGCATCTTTATTCATACTAAATAGCTCGGCGGTAAAAGTACCATCTGCCACCTGCTCATTAAGTTTATAATCAGAGAATATATAATTAAATGAGCCACCTATTTTGAAGCCAAACATATTTGCAGAAAATTCTAGTGTTTGCGATATCAATGGATGACCATCAAATCCATTCAAAGAAACGAATATCTGCTTCACTCCAATAGTATCAAAGAACTTTAGCTTAACCGATTTACCAGTGTATTTGAGATCTATACTATGAAGGTCCCAACTATTTTCATAAATGTAAATTATACCAAAAAAGCAAGGTTGATAATTAGACTTGGGGATTACTTTTATTTTATTAACCAATTTTCCATTGGTATCATAGCTCGTCCCCAATAGTTTAAATTTATAATAGTCCATGGAATTGTCTGCTAAAGGCGTGATCATACTTCTATTAAATTCCTGATACTCTTCATAAAAGTCAAATCGTGCATTGCTAAACTGATTCGCATTGAGACCATTATCACTTCCACTGACAATGGAGCTATACATTTCTTCTTTTATCTTATCAGGTCTTTCGAAAGTAATTTTAGACTGAGACTCTGACAGATATATAATTCCTTGCCTTGTAGAATCATCTAATATACCGTCTAAATTTCCGATATCTTGGCCAAATATACTTTCCGGCGCATCTAACATCTTGACATTCCCTTTAACATATACATTGGCAGTATAGGATTGTATAAGATTCTTATTTTTATTTCTATTCTTGATGGCTTTTCTAATTATAGCATAAGCTGGATCTTCTGCATTTGCCGCGATGAGTATATCATTCATTTGATAAGCAATCTCTTTAAGTATCACATCATTAAATTGAGCAACACCATTGATGGTGATTTTATGCACTACTTTTTCATATCCGATGTATTGATATACGATACTATAAGTTCCTTTTGCTAATTCTAAGTTATACTCACCGTTTTCATTAGCTATCGTACCCTGGGCTGTACCTTCTACATATACAGAAGCATAAGGGAGCGTATCACCAATTTCGCCAGTAATCGTGCCAGTGAGTTGCGATTGGGCACAAGGGATTAATAATAGAAAGAAAAATAGAATATATATATATTTCATATAAGTGGTATATGAGCTCACAAGTTAAATATAAGAATCCTAAAACGATATTTATATTGTTGAATACCCCATTACTGTTTAAGATCTTAATGAAAAGATCATAAAAAAAGGTGAAGTTATTCAGGTAAAGCAATTAATTCATTTCTAACTTAGATTTAGTATTAACAATGCTTATAACTTCATTAATAACCTAAAGACTCAAAATATTTATTTTGGGCTACAACTATTGAGATAATACTTATCTTGAGTTCTTGATTTACGGAACCACATATCTCTCAAAGACTGTAATAATAAGATCAGTTTGGCTTCTTATTTTATCGGCGGCCTATCTATCGGCTGTGGTAGCACAAGATACCATTCCTACCATCATAATAGAAAAACTTGAAGATACATTGGAGAATCAAGCAGAGGATGCGGAAATAGACATCAATAATATAGCTGACGATCTTAGTTATTTTAGTCGTAGCCCCATAGATCTTAATAAAATCTCTGAAGTCCAAATGGAGGAGATGCAAATCTTAAATAGTATTCAAATACAGGATTTTCTTAGTTACAGAGATATTTTTGGCCCTTTCTATTCTACATATGAGTTGCAAGCAATTAAATCCATGGATATGGAGACGATAAGAGAGTTTTTGCCATACGTCAAAGTATCAGGAAATAATGAACAAAAAATATTCAATCTCAGCGACATTCTTAGCGAAGGAACTTCGCAGGTACTTTTCAAATGGAAACGTATACTCGAAGACCGCGAGGGATTTGAAAGCAAAGACGGCGAAGTACCGGGTTACCTTGGAGACCCTAACCATCTTTTCGCTAGATACAAGTTTGACTACGGACAGGTATTTAAGATGGGTCTTACTGGGGAAAAAGATCCAGGAGAAGAATTCTTTACAGGCAGTAATAGCGATGGTTTTGATTTCTACTCAGGATATATAGCTGCGCGCGATATCACTGGTTGGCTTAAAGATGTTACCCTAGGTGATTATACGATCAGTATGGGACAAGGATTGATTCTACACAATAGTTTTGGAGGTAATAAGAGCTCGCAGGTAATGAATATCAAGAAAGGAGGCCGTGTGATCAAACCTTATAGCTCAGTAAATGAAGCAAACCAATTTAGAGGTGCCGCGACAACATTAGGCTTACACAAAAACCTAAATCTGAGCGTATTCTACTCCAATAGTGATGCGAACGGAACTATCAGATTAGATACTACGATTGATACTGGATTCAGCAATGTAAGTTCGATCATAAGAGATGGATTCCATAGAACAGAGAATGAGATAGCTAAAAAAAATAGCGTTACGCTGCAATCTACAGGTTTCGCATTGGAATATAAGCTAAAAGGCCTAGGCCTATCACTTAATGGTCTCAGAACGAACTTCAGTCTCCCTCTGCAACCTACTCAAGATTTGTATCGACAATATAGATTTTCAGGTGATCAATTGACTAATTCTAGTGTAGGATATAGTTATAGATGGCGCAATTTCAATTTCTTCGGAGAAGTAGCCCAAAGTGATAACAATGGTACTGCTCAGGTACATGGTTTGCTGTTGGGTTTGGATCGAAAATTCGACATCTCATTTTCCTATCGAAACTTTGACAGAGACTACCAAGTGCTCAATGCCAATGCATTTGGTGAAGCCAGCAGCCCTAATAATGAAAAAGGTTTGTACATGGGTATCTCCATAAGACCGTATAAAAGATGGGCTGTGAGTGCATATGTCGATATGTGGCGCAATCCTTGGTTGAGTTTTAGAAGAGATGCTCCAGCTAGAGGAGTAGAATATTTTGGTAGAATTGAGTACAATATTAAACGTAAGCTCAATGTCTACATGCAATACAAATACGAAGAAAAACTTCGCAACACCAATATAGAAACCAATCCTATAGATGCATTGGGCATCAGCAAATTACATAGGCTAAGAGTGCATCTGACTCATAGAGTCAATAAGAGCATAACTCTTAAGTCTAGAGCAGAATTCTCCTTATTTGATTTACAGAATGAAACCTCAAGAGGTAGTCTTTTCTATCAAGATTTTGTGTGGAAGCCTCAAGGGGCTAATTATCAGATTACTGCTAGATATGCCTTATTTGACACTGACAATTTCGATTCTCGTATCTATATGTACGAAAACGATATCTTGTACGAATTCTCTATCCCGTTTTATCAATACAAAGGGTCTAGGTATTACATCAAAGCGAAATATAGATTTAGCAGATTACTCGGTGCGGAGATGAGAGTATCACGTACCCATCTCAACAATAGAGACACTAGTGGAAGTGCCGGTCAAATCATCAACGGACCGGATAAGACAGAGGTAAAAGTCTTATTGAAGTTTAGATTTTAGACATGCATTGGGAATATTTTTTTGAAGAAATTAAACTATTGTAAAGGAAATAAAATGAGAAAATACAAAATCGTTCTTGCAATAGCTTGCCTGTTCATATTATCAGTGAAGTGTTCAAAAGATGAGCCTACACCAGATAGCGAACTATCAGCAATAGAACAAGCTCAACTAATTGAAGCTAAATTAGGACCTATTCCGACCTTCACTTGTGAAGATGGAGTTTTAATTCCCATTTATGTTAATGGGATTGAGGTTTTTGAGGATAAACCCGATGGTGCTTGCGACAATCCTGATTTAAAAGGAGCTTGTAAAGTTGGAAGTCGCATAGGAAGAATTCAAGGAACGTATGAAAACGGTGACCCAAGAGCGGAAGTAGTATGGGTTTTCTTTTGCAGACGAGGTGACAATTTTGCACAAATGATTGGTCACAACACTACCACAGGGAAAACCTGTTTTTTGGAATTAAAAGATGGTTACTTACCGACTAATACATTTTTGCAGCCGAATGTTGATGTTCCAACCCCAAAAGACGCTGATTATAACGATGCTTGGAAAGCACCCAAAGCAATAGCTATTCAGGGATGCAATGATTGCCACCGTTCAGACCCTTTTATACATTCAAGATGGGTTGTAGGTGCAAAAATGCCCAACAATTCAAACGAACCTGTTTTACCAGAACTTGCAACACCAAGCAGCCCATACTGCATAATTGGTCCAGACTTTAAAAGTTGGGAATTACAACATATAAATATACAAGGCAATAGTTGTCTAAGTTGTCATAGATTGAGTAACATCAATTCTTGGAATTCATCTAACAACACCGATTGGAATTTGTATATGCCTCCAAATAATCCAGGTAGTCAAGCATCTGATTATCAGGAGATTAAGGATTATATTTTGAATAATATTTCAATGGAAGATGTGCCTCCTTGCAATTAAATAACTTGACTTAAACAATAATTGTAAATTAATTAATAAAAAATTTAGAAATAAATTTTTGGGGAGTTGTTATATCATTAGTCGGTTTATTTTTATTCATAAGTGGGTTAACAAAGAGTGACTTTTTTATTTATCGACTTTTTGTTGCAAGAAGTAAAATGCTTTGGAAAGATGAACAGATATTTCATAAATTTTATCAAGTTGTCGGTGTGATGATAGTAATATTTGGTATATTAGGACCTCATGTAATTTTAAAAAAGTAATATCAATTGAAAGAATTCAAACAACACCCTGCGGGATGCTAAACTTCATATACTAAGCGTTATCAGCAAGAAACAAACTCAGGATAATTCATTATTTCTGAACTGAATAATTAATATTAAATATTAAATAAAATGAGGTTTTTATCTTTTATAATAATTTTTAGTACGATAATTTTCTTTGGAAGTTGTAACAAAGAGGATTTGTCTCCAAATACTTCTGATGCTGATTTTGATGTGCCTATAATCATCCCTAAGGGAGATGAAAATTATCTTACAATGGACTCTGATTACGTTTTTGATCAAAATGCACTTCACACTTTCGAACTAAAAATTTCAGAAAGTAATCTTGCATTTCTAGATGCTGATCCAGTTGCTGAAGAGTATGTAGAAGGGATGCTCATTTTTCAGGGCGATACTATCAGCCCTGTAGGAGTCAGATACAAAGGCTCAGTTGGGGCATTTGTGGGTTGTTTGTCAGGAGGCAATGTCTTCGCACCTTCAGGAGAAAAGACCTGTACTAAGTTGTCTATGAAAATCCAAATTAATTGGGAAGGGAGAGATGAAAAATTTTTCAAACAAAAGAAATTGCAATTTCATTCTATGAATCTTGATCCAACTCAGATGCATGAAAGACTTGGCTATTGGTTATTTAGAGAATTGGGAGTCCCTGGCCCAAGATCGGTGCACTCAAGACTATTGATTAATGATGAGTATGTTGGGTTATTTGCATTGACAGAACAAATTGACAATAGGATGATCAAGTACAACTTTGATGATGACGATGGAAATCTTTACAAAGAAATTTGGCCACTCAGTATGTCAGGTGAACCATACAGTGATCAAAAATATATTGATGCTCTCAAAACAAATGAAAATGATAACCCAAGCATTGATCTAATCAAAAATTTCGGTGAAGAAATAAAAAATGCTAGCTCAACAGATATCAATGCCATCGTTGAACAATATATGAATATCGATGAGATCATATCTTATGCAGTAGTAGATCGAACTATCAGGCATGATGATGGTCCTTTTCATTGGTACTGTGGTGGAAATGATTGCAGCAACCATAATTATTATTGGTATGAAGAACCATCTAAAAGTGAGCTTCATTTGATCCCATGGGATTTGGGTAATGCTTTTGAAAATATTAATAATAATGCCAATCCCGTTACGCTAATTGCTGACGACTGGGGAGAGACAAGCAATAATTGTGAGCCTTTTCCCTTTGGGAGTTTTGGCATTGAGCAATGGTCGGCATCATGTGATAAACTTATAAAATCCTGGTCTACTAATACGGAGCTGTATGATCAAAAGAAACAACTATTGATTAACGGTTCGATGTCTGTAGCGTCTACAGATCAAATATTGACAGATTGGCAAAATCAAATTAAGGCAGCCACAGTGGAAGCTAGTGATATGCACAATGACGCTTTATCGCTTGTTCAATGGGAAGCCGCGATTATGAATTTAAAAGAGCAGCTTGAGTTTGCGAGAAATAATTAGAATATAGCTGATAACAATGTATATGAAATCAAAACCGCCTATCAGCAGGCTTCACTTCGGATACTAAACGTTACTGAAAGCCTAAGTCTCCAGTCCTAGGTCCGGAGGACAAAGAATCTCTTGTAAGTTGAGTTAAGACTAAATCGTCTCTAAGATCAGTAAATCTACTTCCGAATAATCCCAGGCCGTATGAAAGACTACCCTCATACACTGGTATTTCACCACTACTTGTGATTCCTAAGTTGGCTTGGCCAATGCGTATATAATCCGAAATCTCGATTGATCCAGATATTAGTGTGAATGATGCACCCCTTTGCTGACGAGTAATGCTTGGATCCACGACAAGAGAGTTACCAACCAAATCATAAAATCCAGTACTGAGTACATCTATTTCATTAATCTCAGAATTCTTCAATAAAGACCAATCTATGCTCTTGGGGGTCGTTACCCCATCTATAGTCTCATCATAGAATAATCTCACATAGGCGTCATAGATTGCATTAGTCGAATTGTTATTCCAATTGATTCTAAATCTTCTTGCTGGATCTATGTTTAGTCCGCCTTCATCTGCAGGTGTAGCTAAAAATGGAGGTTTAATTAAAACTGTAGTTGCTTCTATCTGAGGTCTATTATCCCCTATGTCGATAGTCAACATATATTGCTCTTCTGGTTCTAATGTAATATCTGCAGTACGAAGTTTGTATAATGTATTTGGTGCAGTAGCAAAAACTCCATCTTGCCTAGGGTATCCCTCAAGATTGCCATCTACCTCATCCATTATCCATGCCTCACCAGTGGTCACTCTTGTCAATGTCACTACCGCATCAGCGTAATACAAACTATCTGGAATCTGAGCTATATCTAATGCAGAAATATTCTCATCTATAAATGCTCTCTCTACTCTAAAATATTGAGCGGTATCAGCAGCATTGATGATAGCATATACCACAGGTATTTCTACTTTATCTGTAACTAAGTCAAAATCGTTATCGCAGGCTGTGAAAATGACTACAGAGACAATAATTGCTACAAAACCTTTTATTATCTTATTCATCTATCAATATAGAATTTATTAATGTTATCAATTAAACCACAAAATTAAGATAAACAATGATTTTTAGATGCTTAAGTTGTACTACTTTGAAGAAAAATTGTGGATATGTTTTTCATGATATTTTATAACCGTTATATTTCCAAACAGCAATTGAAATAGCCAAAGTTTAATCCAATCAGGACTTTGGCGAATTCTATTAAATAAGGTTTACGAATTAGTTTAATTATACAAATACAAATAAAGATTATACCTACCTTGTCCAA
>ERZ1047472.2157-NODE-2157-length-14283-cov-3.985240_pt1 | contig 14283 bp, 10 predicted proteins | sample MGYA00383095_ERZ1047472 | MGnify/ENA primary metagenome ERZ1047472 (study PRJEB29581, sample SAMEA5548365) | metagenome | biome: marine; feature: coastal; material: water | depth 1 m | study: Short-term variability in the microbial, nano- and picoplankton...
AAGCGTAGCAGCCGAGTGGTCCAAAGTTGTACGCGAAAGGCGACATGGCGCGGGGTGAGTGTGTCAGGAGGGGTTTTTAGTCAAAAGTTCACCATCAATACGCTCGATGGACGTACCCGTAATCGATTAGACTGAAATAATGAAACGTCATGTGGCATTGATTATCGAGACGTCGAGTATCTACGGGCGTGATCTCCTCGCGGGAATCGTGCGGTACATGCGGATGCACGATCAGTGGTCAGTATTTTTGGAGCAACGAGACTTATTCAAGCAGCCCCCAACGTGGCTGAACGACTGGCAGGGGCATGGAATCATCTCTCGGGCGACAACGTCTCGTTTGATCGATGCAATTTCAAAAACAGGAGTGCCGTTTGTTGAGTTGACGGACCGAAAAGGCACTGCAGAATTGCCGCAGGTGCGTTCCAATGATGCAGCAATCGGACGAATGGGTGCCGAGCATCTGCAGGAACGAGGGTTTGAGCGTTTTGGTTTCTGTGGGTACACGGGTGAGGCGTGGTCGAAGCGTCGCGAAGATGCGTTCGTAGAAATAGTTCGCGAGAAATCGTCAGAACCGTGTTCACTTTATCATTCCGCTTGGCAGGGTCGGGCTGCACGAAATTGGGAAGATGAGCAGCAGTGCATTGTGGATTGGCTACGCACGCTGACGCCTCCGTTTGCGGTTATGGCTTGCAACGACATTCGTGGACAGCAGGTGATTGATGCGTGCTAAAAACTTGGTCTGGCCGTACCTGAGCAAGTTGTGGTCATCGGAGTTGACAATGATGAGCTACTGTGCCGGGTCTGCTCACCACCACTATCAAGTGTGATTCCGAATGCAGAGACTGTCGGGTTTCGTGCGGCAGAAGTGTTGGCTGGGCTGATGAATGGTGAGCCACCGGCATCGGAAGTTCAGTTGGTTGAACCGCTGGGAGTGGCGACACGCCAGTCGACCGATGTGGTAGCAATTGATGATCGCGATATCGCAGCGGCGCTTCGGTACATCCGTGAACACGCATGTCGCGGACTCACGGTCGAAGAGGTGATTCGTAATAATCCAGTTTCTCGCAGTACGCTTGAGCGACAGGTGAGGAAATATCTTGGACGCACGCCACAAGCAGAAATTCGATTTGTTCAGGTCAAGCGTGTGCGAGAGTTGTTGATATCCACGGAACTCTCCGCCGAACAGATTGCCGATCTGTGTGGATTTGAGCACCCGGAGTACTTGCACGTTGTTTTCAAGCGAGTGACAGGCATGACGATCGGAGCATTTCGCAAACAAGCCAAGCCGTAGCAGGCTTTGGTAGAAATTCGGTGTGGGTGACAACTGTTCCGAAGGATCTAATCGCCATGAAGAGGTATGACAATATAACTCAGTTACGCGACGGCATATCTCATTGACCGATGATCGGAGTTGTGGATGATATTTAATCGTGTATGCAGGCATTTATTGTCAGTTCTTCAGAAGAGTGACAGTTCGTTGACAGATTTATCCCATCCAGCTTCGTTACTCGCAGTTGAGCAGTTCGTAAAGCTGCGGCAGCGTGCGGAAAATGAATTTCAATCGCGATTTGGTCGAGAGCCGTCCGTTGTGGCTGCAGCTCCCGGCCGCGTCAATCTGATTGGCGAGCACATCGACTACAACAACGGCTTTGTTCTTCCGATGGCAATCGAACGCTACGTGATTGTCGCAGCAGATTCATGTTTTGATTCACCTCGGGAGTATGCAACGTTCCATAGCAGTAGCCTGCAGGAAAGCATGGACATTCCGATCGGTGAATCTTTCGGGCCAACGTGCTTCGGGTGGGGACGATACATTGAAGGCGTGATTGCTGGTTTCGTGTCAGCGGGGCACGATGTCCCTGCATTGGATGCGGTCATTGAATCAAGCGTTCCAAGCGGTGGTGGATTGTCCAGCAGTGCAGCTTTGGAAGTGGCGACGGCCACCATGCTTGAGGGTATTACGGGACGCAAGTTAGAGTCATCAGAAAAAGCACTTCTCTGTCAACGTGCCGAGCATGAATTTGCTGGCATGCCCTGCGGAATCATGGATCAGTTTTCCAGTGTCTTTGGCATGCCGGGCGAGTTGATGTTACTGGATTGTATGAGTCAGGATATACAGGCGGTTCCATTTCGTGAGGAGGATGTCTCGGTTCTGATCACCAACAGCAATGTTAGTCACGAGCTAACCGGCGGCGAGTACGCGGAACGAAGACGTCAGTGTGAGTCCGCGCTCAAGAAATTGGGTCTACTGTCTTGGCGGGATGTCAGTTTAGTGGACCTCGATTCAGCATATGGTCGACTGACTGACGACGAGTTTGCATGCGGACGCCATGTCGTAACAGAAATTGCCAGGACTCTGGACGCAGCAGAGGCTTTTGCAAAAAGTCAGTGGGCAGCCGTCGGTGAGCTGATGTACTCCAGCCACGAATCGTTACAAAAGGATTTTCGAGTCAGCTGCGCTGAACTCGATGTGTTGGTTGAAATCAATCGTGAGATAGGTGCCGAGGGTGGTGTCTATGGCTCACGGATGACGGGCGGCGGTTTCGGTGGATGTATTGTTACACTAGTTCATTCGGACTGTGCGAACGCAGTGCGCGACAGGATTCTAACTCAGTATGCAAATGAAACCGGAGTCCAAGGGAGTTCTTTTGTCAGTCGCCCGGCACTCGGTGCGCATCTGATTAAAAGAAGTAGCAATGACAGCTGAATCTCCACATCGGCGATTGAACTCACTCACCGGGAACTGGGTGTTAGTCTCTCCGCATCGCACTCAGCGACCATGGCAGGGAAATCAGGAGTTGACTGCTCCTCCGCGTCCACAGCACGATTCTGATTGCTACCTTTGCCCAGGCAATACTCGAGCAGGCGGTCAGATAAATCCAGCCTACACAGACACATTCGTCTTCGATAACGACTATTCGGCGATCTTAGAAGAGACCGACGGTCCATCAGATGCTGAGGCGAAATCGTCACCGGACGCGGGACTATCGAGTCTGTTTCGTAGAGAGCCAGTTCAAGGAGCCTGTCGCGTTATTTGTTTTTCGCCACGCCACGATCTGACGTTGCCGCAGATGTCAACGAATGCAATTCGCTGCGTTATTGATCTTTGGGTTGAACAAACGGAACAACTTGGTCAGAAATATAAGTGGGTCCAGGTCTTTGAGAACAAGGGAGCGGTGATGGGTTGCTCGAACCCTCATCCACATGGGCAGATCTGGGCAAGCAATCAGATGCCCGACATACCCACTTCTGAAGACGAACAGCAGTTGGAATACTTGCGAAACACAAACAACGTCATGTTGGTTGACTATATCAGCCAAGAAATTGGCTGCGAGGAACGAGTCGTGGTGGAATCTGAACATTGGGTTGTGGTTGTGCCATACTGGGCGACGTGGCCATTTGAAACACTGCTTGTGCCGAGGCGGCATGTTCAGCGACTGCCTGACGTTACCGATGCAGAGCGAAATGACTTGGCGTCAATAATGAAGCGTTTGCTGACTCGGTATGACAATTTGTTTGAGACATCGTTTCCGTATTCCATGGGATGGCACGGTGCTCCATTTGTTGATGGTGATACATCACATTGGCAGTTGCATGCTCATTTTTTTCCGCCACTCCTTCGGTCGGCGACCATCAAGAAGTTTATGGTCGGTTACGAGATGCTGGGTGAGCCGCAGCGTGACCTGACTCCTGAGCAAGCTGCCGTCCGGCTACGAGACCTGTCAGATACCCACTATCTTGAAATGGAGTGTAATCAATGAAAGTGCTGGTGACAGGCGGGGCGGGTTACATCGGAAGCGTAACAGTCGAACAGCTGATCAAGGCTGGGCATCAGGTTGCTGTCTTTGACAATCTCTCGCAGGGTCATCGTGCGGCGATTCACGAGGATGCAGATTTTATTGTTGGCGATTTGGCGAGCCGTGATTGCATTGACAACGCAATCACTGGATTTCGTCCTGATGCGGTGATGCACTTTGCAGCGAAGTCGTTAGTAGGCGAGTCCATGCAGTTCCCACTTCTTTATTTGGGTGACAATGTCCGCAATGGACTGAACTTGCTTGAGAGTGTTGTGGAGTATGGCATTCAGAAATTCATCCTGTCGTCAACGGCTAATCTGTTTGACGACCCCGAGACTATTCCGATTGACGAAAATGAACGCATCGTTCCCGGAAGTCCCTATGGCGAGTCCAAGTACATTCTCGAAAGGATGCTTCACTGGCTTGACCGTACTGGCAAACTGCGGTTCGCTGCACTGCGATATTTTAATGCCGCGGGTGCAACGCAATCGCGAGGTGAAGACCACGACCCGGAAACGCATTTGATTCCACTGGTGCTGCAGGTCGCACTGGGACAGCGAAAGGATATCAAAGTCTTTGGTGACGACTACGAAACTCCCGATGGGACCTGTGTTCGCGACTACATTCACGTGGCGGACCTTGCTCAGGCACATAGGTTGGCCTTACACGCGATTGATCAACAGTCCCAAGTTTATAATCTTGGGAATGGGCTAGGTTTCAGCGTTCAGCAGGTGCTCAATACGGCGAGGGAAATTACGGGGCATTCTATTCCAAGTGACGTTGTGGGACGGCGGCCGGGAGATGTCGCGACGCTTGTCGCAGCGAGTGACAAAGTACGGGCTGATCTCGATTGGAAACCAGAATACCCAGAGATTTCACAAATTATTGAATCTGCATGGAGGTGGCACTCTGATCATCCTCGTGGTTATGAAAAATAGACAGTGAGCCAAGACAAGACGTGTAGCTTGTCAATCAGGTACATTCATTCTCCATCAACTCTGATACATCATTAAAGGTGGTTACCGTGTTCTTAACAATTGCTTCATTTGTGTGCTTCACATCGCTTGTCGCGTTCCTCACATGGCGGATCACTCGCAACAGCGATGTTGAAAGCGACGAAGGCTACTTCTTGGCAGGCCGCAGTTTGACGGGCGTGTTCATCGCTGGTTCGCTACTGCTAACGAATCTTTCTACAGAGCAGCTTGTGGGCTTGAATGGCGACTCGTTCAAAGATGGGTTGTCGGTGATGTGCTGGGAAGTCGTCGCGGGCATTTCGCTTGTCATCCTGGCGTTGGTGTTTCTGCCTCGTTACCTGAAGTCGGGCATCGCCACGATTCCGCAGTTTCTGGAAACGCGATACGGTCGATCCGTCCGCTCGGTCACCGCCGCGATTTTCATTGTGGCTTACATGATGATCCTGCTACCGTTTGTGTTGTTCCTCGGAGCCAACGGACTCAACGGCATGTTGGGCCTGCATGTGAAGTTCGGCGTAAGCGAACTGACAATGATCTGGATGCTGTTGGTCTTCATCGCGACGCTTGGCGGTGCCTATGCAATTTTTGGAGGGCTGAAGGCGATTGCGGTCAGTGACACATTCAATGGTGCCGGACTCCTAGTCGGTGGCCTGATGATTACGTTCTTTTCGTTGCAGTTGATTGCTGGCAGTGAAGGTGGTTTCATGGGTGCGCTTGCGAAGATTGAAGCAGCTGATCCTGATGCGTTTCAGTCACTAGGAACGTCAGATGAGTCAACTCATTGGCCAACGCTGTTCACTGGCGTGCTGTTGCTGAACTTCTTCTACTGGACGACGAACCAGCAGATCATCCAGCGAACGTTCGGTGCCAAGAATTTGGCTGAAGGTCAAAAAGGTGTGTTGCTAGCCGCGTTCTTTAAGATTCTTGCGCCGCTGATTCTGGTGCTTCCTGGCATCGCGGCGGCTTATCTGGTCATCACCGTGGAAGACACTCAGATGATTGAATCGGTTGGGATGACTGAGGATGGGGCATGGAACACCAGTCGTGCCTACGGGGCGTTGGTCGCTCGAGTATTACCAAATTGGCTGCTTGGTTTTTTCGCCGCTGTGGTGACCGGTTCAATTCTTTCGACGTTCAACTCGGTTCTGAATTCGGCAGCAACCTTATTTTCATTGGACGTTTACAAGCAATATATCAATCCGTCAGCGACAGGTAGCCAGGTGCGGCGCTCGGGACAAATTTGCAGCTTTGTTGTTGCTGTGCTGGCTGTGATCGCTGCCCCGTTCGCATTCTATGGTCGCGATGGAGTATTCAGTTTCTTCCAGGGTTTGAACGGGGTCTATTTCATACCGCTGGCGGCTGTCATTCTCGTTGGCATGTTCAATCGCTGGGCGGACGGGCGTTCCGCATTGATGACGTTAATCGTTGGGTTGTTTCTGATGATATTGGGCACGTTCTTTGCCGGTGGTGATGAGGGTTGGATGAACAGCACGTTTGGCAGTCCCTTTCATTACATGGGTGCTGTGTTCGTTCTGCTGCTTACGTTGCAACTGGTCTTGTCACAGTTTGGCTTTCGTCGTGAGACCGCTTACGAACAGATTGACGTCGAGGCCGTTGATTTGACTCCGTGGAAACCAGCGCCCATCGTAGGTGCGATGCTTTGTTTATGTGCCATTTCCATTTACGTCTACTTTGCGATGTAGTGTAGGTTGCCAGCCTGCGATGTACCTTTCACGATCAATACCTAAAACCCATTCCAAAGGAAATAGTGAGATGCAATCCATTCGTCGTACCAGAAGTTTATTTACTCTTTGCTGCAGGCTTGTAGCTTGCATGACACTTTTCGCCTCAACTGCGTTAGCTCAGGTGAAGGATTTTGATTCGATCAAACTCTACACCCTGAAAAATGAATCTGGCATGACGGTCCGCGTCACCAACTACGGCGCGATCATTTCATCGATCATTGTTCCAGATCGCAATGGAAAACAAGCTGACATTGCACTTGGATACGACCGAGTTGAAGACTATATCAACGCGGTTGATAAACCGTACTTCGGAGCCGTTGTTGGCCGCTATGGTAATCGTATTGCGAAGGGTAAATTTACGTTGGACGGCGAAACTTACTCGCTTCTGAAAAACAACGGTGAGAACCATTTGCACGGCGGAGCAATCGGATTCGACAAAGTCGTCTGGACGGTGGACGAATATGTGGAAGGCAAATCACTGACCCTGTCGTATCTCGCCAAGGACAAGGAAGAAGGCTATCCCGGCAACCTGCAATTGAAGGTTGCCTACACGCTGACTGACGATAACTCGCTTGTCGTTGACTATTACGCCACCACGGACAAGGCGACGCCGGTGAACGTGACTCAGCACACGTACTTCAACCTCAAGGGCGAGGGGCAAGGCACGATTCTTGATCATGAGTTGATGCTGAACGCAAAGAAGTTCACGCCGGTTGATGAAGGATTGATTCCGACGGGTGACATGCCTGACGTCGCCGGAACGCCCTTTGACTTCACCTCAGCGAAAGCCATCGGTCGCGACATCGGTCAGCAGCACGAGCAGCTTAAGTTCGGGCTTGGGTTTGATCACAATTGGGTGCTGGACAAGGCTGGCAAAGACGGTGAACTCACGCTGGCTGCCCGGGTTTACGAACCGACGTCTGGGCGAGTAATGGAGATTCACACAACCGAGCCCGGAATCCAATTCTATTGCGGCAACTTCCTGGACGGACGGTTGAAGGGGAAATCCGGCAAACCCTACGTCCATCGCGGCGGGTTTTGTTTAGAAACTCAGCACTATCCCGATAGTCCCAACCAAACACATTTCCCCTCAACGATCCTGAAGCCCGGTGAAGAGCACCAATCGCAAACAGTCTTCAAGTTTCGACGAAGTAATTAACCAATCATAAATGCAAATATGAAAAATCTAAAACTCCATGGCGCTAACGTGCTGAGTGTGGCTGCAGCCCTGCTCTTACTAAACGTGACATCAGTCGCTGCGGACGATCGCCCCAATGTATTGATGATTCTGGTCGACGATTTGAAGCCGACGCTTGGCTGTTACCAAGACGCAACTGTCAGGACGCCCAACATTGATGCGTTGGCAGCGCGGGGCATGCGATTCGATCTCGCGTACTGTAACCAGGCTGTTTGCGCACCGTCTCGGTTTACGCTGATGCTCGGTTCTCATTCGACTTCAACAGGTTTGTACGGGCTGGGAAGCCAGTTAAGGCAGGTGATGCCAGACGCCTTGACGATGCCCCAGTACTTTGCGAAGCATGGTGGATATCGAACGGAGTCGCTTGGCAAAGTCTTTCATATCGGTCACGGGAACCATGGTGACCCCGAATCTTTCAGCGTGCCGCACTATAAAGAAAAAGTGATCGAGTACGTTGATCCGGCAAGCACGCAAGGTGGAAAACTGACTCGTGAAGAAGCGTTCTTCACCAATCAGCAACTCGAGAAGGTGAACTCGCTTCCGCGCGGAGCGGCTTTTGAGTCGCCAGCTGTCGCCGACGAAGACTACGCGGACGGCCGAGTGGCGATGGAAACCGTTCGACGGCTGCAAGCTGCCAAGTCACGTCTCGAAACGAGTGGGACGCCGTTTTTCATCGTTGCCGGATTCGTGCGACCGCACTTGCCTTTCTCCGCTCCGAAAAAGTACTGGGATCTTTACGATCCAGCCTCGCTGCCGATGCCGAAGTTTGAGGATTTGCCAGCCAATGCACCGGCAGTCGCAGGCAAACGAGGCGGTGAGATTCGCAACTACTTCCCGGTTCCTGATAAAGGTGATCCCGAAACGATTAACAATGCCCTGAAACGAAAACTGATTCACGGCTACTACGCAAGCACGAGTTTTGTAGATGCGCAAATCGGTAAGGTCGTGAGTGAACTGGATCGTTTGGATCTTGCCAAAGACACGATCGTTGTTTTGTGGGGCGATCACGGGTTTCATCTCGGCGACCTCGGCATTTGGACCAAGCACACCAATTACGAGCAGGCCAATCGGATACCGATTCTCATCACTGCTCCCGGCATTACAAACCCAGGGTCGTCCACGCGACAGCTTGCCGAAAGTGTTGACATCTTTCCGACGCTGGCAGAATTGGCGGGCCTACCTCCTCCGCACGTGCCGCAACCGATGGACGGTGTAAGTCTTGTGCCGGTGTTGAAAAACCCGGACGTCCGAGTAAGAGACCACGCATACCATGCATTCCCCAAGAAAAAGCTCGGGCGAGCCATTCGGACGCAGCGATACCGCCTCGTCGAGTGGCGACAAGTCGGTAAGCCAGTGGAGTCCGCCGAGTACGAACTCTATGACTATAAGACCGACCCACAGGAGACTCGTAATCTTGCCGCAGACAATCCAGATATTGTCGCGGCATTACGAAAAACGTTAGCAAAATACCCGCAACCGATTCGTCGAAAATCCAAGTCGAAACCAGCAGCCACATCGGTTCCAGCCAAAACCCTGCAGCCAGTGGCCAAGGCTGAAGAATCAAGGAAAGAAGCCCTTGTCGAACTAGTTACAGACAGAAAACCAAGCCCAGTGATGGACACCGAGACAATCCATGCAGGGCTCAAGTCACATGACAGGGCGCTGTACATCAAATCGGGTTGGATTCGCGATCCGTATATATCGATCGGTCCCGAGAAGAAGTATTACTACCTGACGGGCACGCAGCCAAACGAAAATGACCCACGGGAAACCAAGAATCCATACAACATTGGATTGGGTGAAGAGAGCATCGTTGGTCACCAAGTTCGGTTATGGCGTAGCAAAGATTTGATTCAGTGGGAATCGTTAGGCCCGGTTTTTACAGTCGACGATACGATGAAGGCAAAGAGCGGCAGAAAAATCCCGAAGCGTCTGATCTGGGCACCGGAAGTACACTGGCTGGCAGACAAAAGCCGCTGGGCATTAGTGCATTGTCCCAAGAAGCACTCCAGTCTGGCACTGACCAGCGGTGCGGAGTTGCAAGGCCCTTGGACGCACCCGATGGCTGGCAACATGGGGCAGCGGCACGACCCTTCCATTTTCACTGACGATGATGGCAAACGATACCTGTTGTGGGACAACACGTTCATTGCTCCACTCAACGATAGCCTTACCAGCTATACCGCCGAGCCGGTGCGAATTGATCCGGCTGGTTCTCGTCCGGGGCCAGACGGCAACCCCATCAGTCATATTGGTCACGAAGGAGCGACCATGATCAAAGTCGGTGGCAAGTACGTTCACTTGGGCACCGCGTGGTCAACTGATCAAGGGCGAAAGGGGTCGTACAATCTTTATTACTGCGTCGCCGACAAGATCACTGGTCCCTATGGGCCGCGCAAATTTGCCGGTCGCTTCCTTGGTCATGGGACACCGTTTAAAGACATGAACGGAAAGTGGTGGTGCACCGCCTTCTTTAACGGCAACGTGCCACCTGAATCACGTGACGGTATCGTGTCACGCAATATCGGTGACAACGCCAGGACAATTAACGAACAAGGCGTGACCATCGTGCCGCTCGATGTTCAAGTGCTCGACGATGGTGAGGTTTATATCCGTGCAAAGGACCCCGCGTATGCCAATCCCGGGCCGGATGAAGTCCAGCAGTTTGGGCAAAAGAAAAATAACGCCACCAAAAGCGGCAAAGGGTAATTTCTTACCACGAGAGGTTGTGACCTCCCTAGCCGAAGCTGCTGGCCAGAGTGAAGCCTCGTCGTGTTCAGTCGTGATGTGTTGCTCATCACGGCCTTGACGCATGGGGCTGATCTGCCACGTGTTCCTCTGCAAGTAGCAGGCTGGGTCCGACTGGTAGACGATATTGTGAGTAGGAATCGGTCAGATCTTCAAACGCTGGTACATCGATATAGCCGGATAGGGAATCTTTACGAAGCAACATGCTCCGCTGAATAACAAGATCAGGATTGAGCTGTGGTGAAAGACCATCGAAGCTGACTGGATCACGAAAATGATCACCGTCGGCAACCTGCGTAGACATCAAAAGCACGTAGGTCAGTCCTTGTTCGAGCTCAACAGGCTCCGGTAAACGTATATATCGGAAGGAGTGTATGAATTCGTCGGAGGTGCCGGGTTTCATTTGACATCGGGCGAGCTCAACCTGCTCGCCTTTAGAACACACCAGAAGCCGGATGGCGTGTGGACTCTTTAACGAATGGTTTTTGCTGCTTAGGAGGCTCTTCGATGGTTGGTCGCGCTCATGATCCCTTGGGATGGATCGAGCTGCACGGGCTGGTTTATCGCCGTCGTGATCATCAAACATTCCGAGGTGGGTTACCATTTTGTTACCTCCTCCGGGACGCAACTGAAAGGTAAACCCAACGTCTCCAGTAACGTCATTTCTCAGATTATGCCATCCTGGGTTCTGAATCATCGGGCCACCACCGCCAACCCCCACTTGTCTCGCATGTCCGCGATTATGAATGCTTAAGAGCGTGGCTGCGAGTCCATTGATAATGTCATTGGATGAAGCATCTGCATACGGTTTCGTCTCGTAAAGATCCTGCTGAAGGTTGTACAGAGCGACTGGCGCTGCAGCACCGCGTGAGCCTCCCCTCGCCCAAGGCATTGCCAAACCACCTTCGACGATCAATTTGTTGTGCCCTTGCCGAATAGCCAAGGCATCGTTGAGAAACGGCGGGCCCAAGTGGCAAAAGAAAATGCGTGGCCGTGTATCTTGTTTGTCAGGCTGTCCAACCCAATACGCAAATACATTATGACTGTCCTGGGCTTCTTCAGGATTTAATGAGTGACCGATGATGTGAGCAAGTGTCGCATAGAGATCGGTCAGGGTCACAATCGAGCGATTAAGCTTGCCTCCTTCAAGAACAGCTGGCCAGGAAACCATGAACGGTACTCGGATGCCACCTTCCCAGATCTTGGCTTTCTTCCCTCGCAATTCACCGCTTTCCTGGTTGGGGCCCAGGTTGTCTCCGACATTGGGACCATTATCGCTGGTGAAGATGACGAGTGTGTTCTCAATGAGCTTATGCCCGGGCCACCTTGGGTCATTCGTGTTTTCCAATTTCTCTAGCAGCTTGCCAAAGACAACGTCATTTTCCAGCACCATATCTTCACGATCATCTGCAACTGAGCCATCCGAGTAACGACTTGCACCCTTGATTGTCGTTCCTGCTATCTCGTCCGGAACCGCATACTCGCCATGAGGGTTTCTTTGGAAATGGTTGGCGTTTGGAACGTAGTAAAGAAAGAAAGGTTGAGTGTTGTGTGACTGCCGCGTCAGAAAGTTTTCTGCTTCTTGCAGATATAGTGGGCCAAGTCTGCTGAGATCCCAGTCCGGGGCTGACAGGATGCGTCCTTCGTGATTCTTCATTCCGATAAGCTTCATCTGACTGCGGTCGGTGAAGGTGAAGCGATCATTACGAATCAGGATGCGTGGTTCTGTGTCGAGAGGATCTTCAGTGTTGCCGGTGACGCCATAGTATTCGTCAAACCCGTGATGTGTTGGGCCATCCAGTATTGGCTTTGTAAAGTCGACATCATCAAAGAAGAAGTCTTCTGCTGGCCTGCCTTGGCCGTTATCGAACGCCATGCCCACGTGGTATTTGCCGATGCCAGCAGTGTGATATCCGTTTTCCTGTAACATCTCGGGTAACGTAGTCAGACCCTTTTGGATCATTGGTGTATTAGGGCCGTGAGGAAGCCATCCTTGATATTGAAGGTATGACCTATGAGCGAAACGACCAGTGAGTAGAGAGTAACGCGTTGCACTGCACATAGAGGCTGGTGCATAGCCATCAGTGAATACAGTCGCCGAATGTGTGAATCGTTTGAGGTTCGGTGTGCGTAGTGTTTTTTTGACGGGAGGGCTTTCGGGAGATAGCCGCACATTCAGATAGGCACTGGTATCACCAATTCCCATGTCATCTGCCATCATGATCAGAATATTAGGTTTCGTTGGCCGGGTGGTGGCATCACCTTTGGCAGTTAGCACAGGAGGAATGTCATCCACTGCGAAGAGGGAATGATTGCTACATCCAAACAGAACGAGTGCCGCTGTGATTTGCAACGCCGCTATGATGCGGGAATGAGGGGTGTGGAAATTCAGATGCATGATGAAGTGTGAGAGTTCACAAAATCCTACAAGTTTTTAACGTTGAAGTACTCAGAGGTCTGGTCGAATACAAATTTGCTTGACAGTGCCATTTTCTTGACAGCGCAAATTTTCTTGACTGCGCAAGTACGTTTGATGATTAATTCTTATTATTCGGGTGAGCGGTCTTGGTACGAGCCGAGGTTTCTTTATACAAAAAAATGTATGAAAGGTACTACTCGCAGTTGGTGCGGATAAAAAAAGTATGGATCGTACCAAGCCATCAAGGAAAAGAAAAAGAAGCACTGCGATTGGCAGAATCAGCTTGCAAGGAACTTGGATTCACTGCCCCGAGGGGCCAGTAATGGGCACCATTGCTTTTGATGTCTACGGAACCCTGATCGATACCGACGAGAGTCTGGTCGCGTTGAAGGCGGGTGGGCATCGTCTCGAGGCGTTTTTCAACGGCGCTGCCGAGGCGGTCGAGGAAGTTGTGGGGGGCAGTGGATTACGTGAATGGTTTGAAGCTGTGGTGAGTTGTGACGCGATTAAGACCTCTAAACTGAACCCAGCGATACTGTCAAAGGTTTGAACGAACTCGGTGAGAAGATAGCCAGCCAGAGATAATGCGAGCCGGTACTGAGAGAATATGAAGGAGCACTCTGGAAACGTGCCACTTGCTCTACTCCAGGAAAAACTCTCAGGCTCTTCGTGCTTTGTCTTACTCCACACGTCAGAAGCGTGTGCTACGCCTGACAATATGTCTCAATACGTGTACGGATCGTCTCATTCTGTTTCTTACTTCGCCGGGTAGAATAATGCCGGGTTTTATTTTTTTTCAACACAGAACCGGACCATACTTATGTGTTTAACACTGCGATCATTCGTGGCGGCGATTCTGCTTTTCGCGATGGTTTGCTCGGACGCGATGTCTCAGGAACAGCCAAATATCATTGTGATTTTGGCAGACGATCTGGGGTATTCAGACCTTGGTTGCTTTGGTGGAGAGATCAAAACTCCAACACTCGATTCACTCGCTCAAAATGGACTTCGATGTACTCAGATGTACAGCACTGCTCGATGTTGCCCCTCGCGCGCGAGTTTACTGACTGGTCTTTATCAGCATCAAGCGGGCGTGGGCCATATGGTCTACAGGAATTGGGGTGAAGGGTATGAGGGTTCTTTGAATGAAAACTGCCTCACACTTGGTGAGGCGCTAAAGTCTGCTGGGTACGCGACGTTTATGAGTAGCAAGTGGCATGTCGCTGCGCACAAGGAGCCGCCAGCACATTCCCTTCCAGAGAATCGTGGCTTCGATCGATCGACTGCTGTGCGAACCCACATCGACAGCTACTGGAAGGTTTTGGCTGGCTGTGATATCTATCGCGATGGCAAAATTTTTATCAAAGGAGATAACGAAAAAACGAATTTACGAAATCCCTTT
>ERZ1047472.2158-NODE-2158-length-14276-cov-8.143801_pt1 | contig 14276 bp, 16 predicted proteins | sample MGYA00383095_ERZ1047472 | MGnify/ENA primary metagenome ERZ1047472 (study PRJEB29581, sample SAMEA5548365) | metagenome | biome: marine; feature: coastal; material: water | depth 1 m | study: Short-term variability in the microbial, nano- and picoplankton...
CCTAAATTTACGAAATAATTATGGCTCGAGACGAAGAACTTAAAAAACGATGGGAGGAAGTAGTCAAAAAACTATCCGCTCAATTTGCTGATGGCGACCCTTTAGACCTAGATGGAATCATCTATCTAATTGGCGTACAGGAGCTTGGGCAACTACACAGAACCTTTAAAAAAGACGAAAAACTCAACCTTATGCACATTGCAATATGTCGGCTTTTAGAGCCCTATGGCTATTATGCATTTGACTATTTCGATGAACAAGGTTGGCCACATTACACCATTAAAGAGGCGTTACCAAATCTTAAAGCTGGTGAGCAAAGCATTCTTATGAAAGACGCCATTGTAAACTATTTTATTGAGGCGAAGTTTATTAGCTAAGTTTTCTTAAATTTGGCCTTTATTTAATATTATCATGATAGAAAACATCCATAAACTTATAGAAGAAGCTGAAGCATTTTCGACACAGTCCTTAGAAGAACTAGAGGCTTTTCGAATTAAGTTTCTTGGAAAAAAAGGGCTTTTAACTGATTTATTTGCCCAATTTAAGGAGGTTCCAAATGAGCAAAAAAAGGACTTTGGACAAGCCATCAATAAATTAAAGAGCGTTGCTCAAGAGAAAGTAAATACCTTAAAAGCATCCTTAGAAAACACTTCGAGTGATTCTGCTATTTTTGGTGACTTGACGAGACCTGGAGAACCTTTTAATGTTGGCGCACGTCACCCGATATCCTTAGTTAAAAATCAAATTACAGATATCTTTTCAAGAATCGGATTTAACGTTAGTGAAGGGCCTGAAATTGAAGATGATTGGCATAATTTCACCGCATTAAACTTACCTGAGCATCATCCGGCAAGAGATATGCAAGACACGTTTTTCATACAAACAGATCCCGATATTTTACTCCGAACACACACAAGTTCAGTACAAGTGCGTTATATGGAAAATAACCAACCTCCCATTCGAACGATTTCGCCGGGCAGAGTGTATAGAAATGAAGCTATTTCGGGACGTTCTCATTGCTTTTTTCATCAAGTAGAAGGCTTGTATATTGATAAAAATGTAAGTTTTGCAGACCTCAAACAAACACTTCAGTACTTTACTACCGAGCTTTTTGGAAAGTCAAAAATTAGACTTCGACCATCTTACTTCCCTTTTACCGAGCCAAGTGCCGAAGTAGATGTCTATTGGGGTTTAGAAACTGAAACAGATTATAAAATGACTAAAGGAACGGGGTGGTTAGAAATTATGGGCTGTGGGATGGTCGATCCAAATGTTCTTGAAAATTGTGGCATTGACTCTAAAGAATACTCTGGTTTTGCTTTTGGGATGGGGATTGATCGAATTGCGCTACTCCTCCACCAAATTAGTGATATCCGATTGTTAAGTGAAAACAATGTGCGCTTTTTAGAACAATTTAAAAGTGCGCTTTAAATCCCTTTTTTTTGAAAAAAGACATTCTTATTCCAGAAGTTAAAAATGTACACGTTGCGGTCGTTCGTGAGTACAATAACGACTACAAAGTCTTTGACTGGAATGCGTATATCATAAACGATAAGCCCGTCGCTTTGGAAATGGTAATTATCGTCACAAAAGGCTATTCTGAAGACAAAAAAACAGCGACCTTTCGAAAAAAAATAGAATCGCTACCTGCTAAAAGCTATGCGAAAATCGAAATGCTATTAGAAGAAGTCTTGGCGATAAACAATCTTTTTAATGTCTCTTTTTTTGACGGTAATCAACTGTTTGAAAAATCTTTTGAATTCAGAAAAAATACAATTAACGAAAAAGCACTTCAAGAGGTTCCGTTAATGAATTTAAAAGGCGTTTTAAAATCTTAAGTCTAGCTTAATTTATCTGTTAGTTTCTTAAACGCTTTTTTGGAGTTTTTGTTTAAGTATAAGACCTCATAAACCGTATCGATAATCGGAGTTTGGGCAGGGGATTCCTTGCTTTGATTTATTTCATAAGCGCTTTTTGTAGCGTAATAACCTTCGGCAATCATACTCATTTCCATTTGAGCGGATTTAACGGTATAGCCCTTTCCAATCATATTTCCAAACATTCGGTTTCTAGAAAACAACGAATAACACGTTACCAATAAATCTCCAAGATAAACGGTTTCGTTAATATTTCGTTTCATTTTGTGAGCCTTTTTTATGAATCGTTTCATCTCTCGAGTTGCATTACTCATCAACACACTTTGAAAATTATCGCCATAGCCTAAACCATGCGCCATTCCAGCAGCAATCGCATAAATATTTTTCAGCATAGCCGCATATTCGGCACCCACAACATCATCATTTGTTCTGGTATTTATATAATCACTCGAAAACTGATTTGCTACTTCGTTAGCGATATCAAGATCCGCACAAGCAAACGTTAGGTACGATAGGCGTTCTAAAGCGACTTCTTCGGCATGACAGGGACCCGCCAAAACAACCACGTTATTTAAGTCAACTGCATGTTTTTGTTGAAAATGTTCCCCAACTAAAAGACCCGATACAGGAATAATACCCTTCACTGCTGATACAATTATTTTAGAAGAAATATCAATATTTAATTTATCGAGTTCGGTTTCTATAAACGCAGATGGAATCGCAAAAATTAACACATCGGCGTAATCTGCTATTTTATTAATATCACTGTTTAAATACAGTTGATCCACTTGAAATTCAACAGCACTTAAATAAGATGGGTTGTGTTGTTCAGAAAGAATATAGTCAACCGTTTGAGGGCTTCGAACATACCAACCAACCTGGTCGCGATTTTCGCAAAGCATTTTAACAATTGCTGTTGCCCAACTTCCACTTCCAAAAACTGCGTATTTTAACTCTGAAGACATTTAAATTTTGTTTTGCGGTTCAAAAGTACTGAAAATAATACGTTCATCACGTGGAAGCCATCCGGCTTACTTAAATTTATTTTCTATAATTTCTAAAAAACGTGTTTCAATATCCTCTTGGCCTTCCCAATTATTGTAATCTGGTTTAATAATCGTGTTTAATAAATCAGCAGCTTCTTCAAATGAACCTAAGGTGCTTAGTTGTGATAAAACTCGGTCATAATCTTCGTTACTATTTTCGAATAGGTTTTTTACAAAGGCGAGACGGTCGTTCAATCCCACTTGAAATCCTTGGGTTTTTAACTGATCGTTTAAAGACGTTTGTGAAGACTCCGGAACTGCTTCAAAAATTGGAAGCTCAGCGTAGCTTGGCGAAAGCTCATTTAGGTCGTGTTCAATAGCTTCGCTTGGTTGGTTTATCGCGGCTAGCATTGAGTCAACCTCTAAAGTTTCTTCAGGCATTTGAGCGACGATATCTTTAATTTTTTCGATCGCAGGTTCCATAATTGCCTCGGTATCTTCGGTGTCTATATTTACAAACGTTTTGTCTTCCACTTCTACGGCGTCCGTCACAGTATTGTTGAAAGCACCGTCAAGCGAATCAAAGAAAGAGGCATCCATTCCAGATGTCTCTGGAATTTGTCCGTCATTATTACTTTCTAAAAACCTCAAAACCGTTATTTTTTGATAAAGCAACGCTATTTCGGTTTGCATTTTATTAAGATCTTCTCTCCCTGTAAGTTTAAGAATTCTATGAGCGATACTGACTAATTCCGACTCTAATTGCTTTTTCATTGTGTGTTGTTAATTAATTGATGTCCATTTAATGGCGACTGCAAACTTTATAATAATGTCTTTTTTTAACTTTTAAATTTATACTTTTGATTTTTAATAAATTTACGTGACCTTTATAAAAAACGAATATAAATTTCGTTTGGTGTTAAAATTACAAAATGTTTCTCGAAAATACAGTAAACCCTAAAGAACAATTTGGTTGGATCGAAGTGATCTGCGGATCTATGTTTTCTGGAAAAACAGAAGAGTTGATTCGACGATTGAAACGTGCACAATTTGCAAAACAAAAAGTAGAGATTTTTAAACCTGCTATTGATGTTCGGTATGATGACGAAATGGTCGTTTCTCATGATGCAAACGAAATTCGCTCAACTCCTGTACCGTCCGCTTCTAACATCCCTCTTTTAGCAGATGGATGTGAGGTTGTTGGAATTGATGAGGCGCAGTTTTTTGATGATGAGATTGTAAATGTTTGTAATGATCTCGCCAATAAAGGCGTTCGTGTGATTGTAGCAGGACTTGATATGGACTTTAAAGGGAATCCTTTTGGGCCCATGCCAAATCTAATGGCAACCGCCGAATACGTTACCAAGGTTCACGCCGTGTGTACGCATACAGGAAATTTAGCCCAATACAGCCATCGAAAATCTAAAAATGACAGCCTAGTTCTTTTAGGAGAAGTCGACGAGTATGAGCCACTTAGTCGATCGGCCTATTACAAGGCCATCACCAAAGATAAATTGAGTGATATGGATGTGGTTAGCCCAATAGAAGTCAATAAAAAGAAATCAAATGCCTAAAGTGTTCGAAACAACTTTAGAAATTAATCTCCCTGCTTTAAAACACAATTTTGAAGTTTTAAAAGCAAAATTAAATACTGACACCCTTTTTTTAGCAGTCGTTAAAGCTTTTGCATACGGAAGTGATGCGGACGTTGTTTCTAATTATTTACAACAACTTGGGGTGGACTATTTTGCAGTTGCTTATGTCGCTGAAGGCGTTGCACTTAGAAAAGGCGGGGTCACAAAACCTATTTTAGTGCTTCATCCCCTGGTTAAAAATCTAGGCTTAGCAATTGAGCACTGTTTAGAGCCAAGTATATACAGCTTAAAAATATTAAAGGAATTTGAGGGCGTTGCAAAAAATCTAAATCAAAACAACTATCCAATACATATAAAGTTTAATACCGGCTTGAATCGCTTAGGATTTGAACCGGAAGAACTTGGTTTGGTTTTAGAATCTTTAAAGGAATCTTCGTCCCTAAAAGTAAAATCTGTGTTTTCACATTTAGCAGCAAGTGAAGATTTTGAAGAACAAGAGTTTACACTTGCTCAAATTAATCTCTATAAATCGCTTTCCGAGACCTTTATTAATGGCTTGGGCTATCCCATTATCAAACACTTGTGTAATACTTCGGGAGTGCTAAATTATCCAGAAGCTCATTTTGATATGGTCCGATGTGGAATTGGTTTATATGGATTTGGAAACTCTGAAAAAGAAACTAAAAACTTAATTCCTGTCGCTTGCTTAAAATCTATTATTACGCAAATTCACCAAATAAAAAAAGGCGCAAGTGTTGGATATAATCGGGCTTTTAAAAGTATCTCTGATATTGAAACCGCTACACTTCCTATTGGTCATGCTGACGGAATAGGACGTCACTTTGGAAATGGCGTTGGGTTTGTAATGATTCACGGAAAAAAAGCACCTATTGTAGGAAATGTATGTATGGATATGATTATGGTCGACGTCACTAATATCGATTGTAAAGAGGGGGATGAAGTCGTGTTTTTTGATGCGAGCCATTCTGCAGAAAAAGCCGCCACGAATGCCAGTACAATTTCTTACGAACTCATCACAGGAATCTCACAACGAGTAAAACGTAAGATCGTAACAACTTAGTTAAAACTCAAAAAAAACTCTTTTACAACTTTTTTTTTATTAATTTAGTTTGATTATTAACTCAAAACCTACTTAATTATGTTCAAAGAATTTAAAGAATTTGCCATGAAAGGCAGCCTCATCGATATTGCAGTTGGCTTTGTGATGGGCGCAGCTTTCAAAGAAGTCGTTACTAGCTTTACAGGAGGAATTATTTCGCCACTTGTTGGATTGGTATTTAAAACGGATCTAAAAAATTTAAAATACATTTTATCAGATGGCAGTATAAATGCTCAGGGTATTTTAGAAGGGGAGTCTGCGTTGTTGTGGGGGCAGTTTTTAACTCACACAATTGACTTTATTATTGTTGCTTTCTTTATGTTCATTCTTGTAAAAGGAGTTAACAAATTTAAAAAAGATGAAGAGGTTGTCGTAGCAGCCCCTACTGGTCCGTCAGACAACGAGCTATTATCAGACATTAGGGATTTGCTAAAAAAATAGCCTTTTTTAGTGAGATTCATAAAGACGAACCAAGAGGTTCGTCTTTTTTTGTTTTACAGAGGTTGTTTTCAGTTTATTTATTAATTTTACAGGCTTAATTAAAGATAAAAAAAATGAAAATTGCAGTTGTAGGTGCTACCGGAATGGTTGGAACCGTCATGTTAAAATTACTCGAAGAGCGTCAATTTCCAATCACAGAACTTATTCCTGTTGCTTCAGAACGAAGTGTGGGTAAAAAAGTGGCGTATAAAGGGGTTGATTATACCATTGTTGGCCTGGCCACAGCAGTCGAAATGAAAGCTGATATTGCTATTTTTTCCGCTGGTGGAGACACCTCTCTTGAATGGGCTCCAAAATTTGCGGATGCTGGAACAATTGTGATTGACAATTCTTCTGCCTGGCGAATGGATCCCACAAAAAAGCTAATTGTTCCTGAAATTAATGCTTCTGAACTGACGGTTGATGATAAAATTATCGCCAATCCAAACTGCTCCACAATTCAATTAGTCATGGCGCTATCGCCATTACACGATAAATATAAAATGAAACGTGTCGTTATTTCAACATATCAATCTGTTTCTGGAACTGGTGTCAAAGCAGTTCAACAATTAGAAAACGAAATTAATGGAGTTAAAGGCGAAATGGCCTACCCTTACCCAATAGGCCGAAATGCCTTACCACATTGTGATGTGTTCCTTGAAAACGGGTACACTAAAGAAGAAATGAAATTAGCAAGAGAGCCACAAAAAATATTAAATGATCGTTCATTTTCAATTACCGCGACTGCCGTTAGAATTCCAACTGCAGGTGGTCATTCTGAATCTGTAAATGTGCAATTTGAAAACGATTTTGATCTCACTGAAGTCCGCACTATATTAAGTCAATTTGGTGGAGTCACCGTCCAAGACAACACCGATACAAACACCTATCCAATGCCAATTTATGCGCATGGAAAAGATGATGTTTTTGTAGGTCGTATTCGAAGAGATGAAACCCAACCAAATACTTTAAATATGTGGATTGTTTCTGACAACTTACGTAAAGGGGCGGCTACCAATGCAATTCAAATTGCAGAATATCTGGTTGCAAATATTTTGTAGTCAATAGATGCTTTTAATAAAAAATGTTTCTTTTAATTACAACAAACGCACCGTTTTAAAGGCAGTTTCTGCCGTCGTTGAAAGTGGCGATTGTTTGGCGATTGTTGGAGAAAGTGGTTCTGGAAAAAGTACACTACTAAAACTAATTTTTGGACAAATGGATGTTGATAACGGATCAATATCTTGGAAAGATCAACCTATTTTAGGTCCAAAAAACAAACTTGTTGTGGGGCATGATTTTATGAAATATGTGGCGCAAGAATTTGATTTGATGCCCTACACCAGTGTCTCCGAAAACATTGGAGATCATCTCTCTAATTTTTATCTCGACGAAAAAAAAGCACGCGTTAAAGAGCTCATTGAGGTTGTAGAATTAGAAGGCTTTGAAAACACTAAAATACAATTCTTAAGCGGGGGTCAAAAGCAACGTGTGGCCTTAGCACGAGCAATTGCAAGACGTCCTGAAATAATTCTTCTAGATGAACCATTCAGCCATATCGATAACTTCAAAAAACAATCTTTGAGACGTAATTTATTTGCGTATTTAAAAACAAATAACATCGCCTGTGTGTTGGCAACTCATGACAAAGATGATGTTCTGTCTTTTGCAGACCAAATGATGGTACTACATAACGGCACTATTTTAGTGACAGATACTCCTAGGAATATCTTCTTAAATCCGAGGCATCCGCTTGTCGCTGCCTTTTTTAGTGAATACAGCGTTATTGATGGTCACTACTATTATGCGCATGAAATTAATTTAACAGAAGACGGTTTGCTCAAAGCAGTTGTCATGCATAATTTTTATAAGGGAGCTTTTTATTTGATTGAAGCAGACCTCAACGGAACGGTTATTCGTTTCACAAATGCGAATGCGCTGAAAGAAAACTCTGTGGTTTCGTTAAAACTAAGTCGTTAATATTTTTTTGTCTGGTTCGTTTCGTTTTTTCAATATAAAATACTAAATTACAAATATCTAACTCTAATTTAAACCTTGTTACTATGTCGTTTTTTTTAATACCCTTTATTATTTTTGGATTAATTATTATTTTTGCTGCACTTTTTACAGTCAAGCAACAAACTGCCGCTATTGTTGAGCGATTTGGAAAATTTCAAAGCATTCGTCAGTCTGGACTTCATTTCAAAATTCCTTTAATCGATCGTATTTCGGGTCGTTTAAGTTTAAAAATCCAACAGTTAGATGTCTTAATTGAAACTAAAACACTGGATGATGTTTTTGTTCGTTTAAAAGTATCTGTTCAATTTAAAGTGATTAAAGACAAGGTGTATGATGCCTTTTATAAGTTAGACTATCCTCACGATCAGATCACCTCGTATGTGTTTGATGTAGTACGAGCTGAAGTTCCAAAAATGAAGCTTGATGATGTTTTTGTTAAAAAAGATGATATTGCTATTGCTGTCAAGTCGGAGTTAAACCAGGCCATGATGGATTATGGATATGACATCATAAAAACCTTGGTAACAGATATAGATCCAGACGCCCAAGTTAAAGAGGCAATGAACCGAATTAATGCCTCTGAACGCGAAAAAATTGCTGCACAATTTGAAGGAGATGCCGCACGAATTCTGATCGTAGAAAAAGCGAAGGCTGAAGCAGAAAGTAAACGCCTACAAGGGCAAGGTATTGCCGATCAACGTCGTGAAATTGCTCGTGGCCTTGAAGAGTCTGTAGAGGTGCTAAATAAGGTGGGGATTAACTCTCAAGAAGCTTCGGCATTAATTGTAGTAACACAACACTACGATACCCTTCAATCTATTGGGCAAGAAACAAATAGTAATCTTATTCTATTGCCTAATTCACCGCAGGCAGGCAGTACAATGCTAAACGACATGGTGGCTAGTTTTACCGCAAGTAATCAGATAGGAGAGGCGATGAAAAACGGTCCTAAAAAATTAAAAAAATAACTTAAATACGGCTCGCTTCCTCGTTTAACAAAGGGTGATCATCCGATTTAGCGGTTGCTACAAAAATATCGATTTGTTCGCTGCGTTTTAAACCGTTTTTTAATAATTCATTTAGAGTGATGACGGTAGCGATGCGTGTCCCCACTTTTTTGGCGGCGGTATTAAATAACGGTTCTAAATCTTCATAAGAGACGTCTTTGGCTAAAGCTTGAATCTCCGTTTTGACTTTGAGCTGCTTTTCTTGAGGAAGGTTCGTGTATTTTTTTCCAAGTTGTTTAATAACGTCAATCGGTTTTCTTTGAGATTGTTGTGATGCACTTGATTTAGACTGGTTAAGCGTTTGTTTAGGTGCTTGTTTTTCCCAAGTATCTCGTAATCCAACTGTTTTATTGAACACTAAGTTGTGTTCACTTGTGTCTTTATCTAGATTGAAATATCCGATGCGTTGAAATTGAAATTGTTCACCAATACTTGCATTTTTAATGTGTGGCTCAATAAATGCTTTTCTAACGTTTAATGATTTTGGATTTACAAATTTCAAAAAGTTTTCTGTTTGATTGTCCGGTTCTGCGTGTACAAACAAGCGGTCATATTCTCTAACTTCTGCTTCAATGGCGTGCGCTCTAGAAACCCAATGCAAAGTTCCCTTTACTTTTCGAAGGCTTTCGGGAGTTCCGCTACCGCTTAAACTTTTTGGGTCATAACTACAGTGAATTTCTAAAATTTTCCCACTAGCATCTTTAACGACACTTTCCGCTTTGATAATAAAAGCATTTTTGAGTCGTACTTCTTTCCCGAGTGAGAGTCTAAAATACTTACTATTAGCTTCTTCTTTAAAATCATCGCGTTCTATGTAAAGGTCTTTAGAAAACGGAACGGTTCGCGAACCGCTACTTTCATCTTCTGGATTGTTTTCAGCGTCTAACCACTCCTCTTTTTCTTTTGGATAATTTTTAACCACAAGTTTTACAGGATCTAAAACAGCCATAATCCGGGCGGCTTTTTTGTTGAGGTCTTCTCGAACACAAAACTCTAAAAGAGAGACGTCTATTATATTATCTCGCTTAGCGACACCAACCGTGTCTACAAACTTGCGAATCGAAGTAGGGGTATAACCTCGACGTCTAAGTCCAGAAATTGTTGGCATTCGAGGGTCGTCCCAGCCGCTCACAATTTTGTCTTCCACTAATTTTAATAACTTTCGCTTACTCATAACGGTATAGCTTAAGTTTAGACGTGCAAATTCGCGTTGTTTTGGAATTAAGGTTAGGGATTCTTTCGTTGTATATTTAGAGACAATGGTTTTAAACCAATCATATAAATCTCTGTGGGGCTTAAACTCTAAGGAACATAAGGAGTGTGAGACCTGTTCTAAATAATCACTCTCGCCATGAGTCCAGTCATACATTGGATAAATACACCAGGTCGATCCGGTTCGGTGGTGGTCCGCATGTAAGATGCGATACATTAACGGGTCGCGCATCAACATATTCACATGCTTCATGTCTATTTTAGCTCTTAAAACATGTGTACCTGCCTTAAATTTGCCGTTTTTCATTTGATTGAAAAGGGCTAAATTTTCTTCTACAGATCGGTTTCTAAATGGGCTATCTACTCCCGGTTGCGTCGGCGTTCCTTTTTGAACAGCCATGGCTTCACTTGATTGGGAGTCTACATACGCTTTGCCGTCTTTTATCATTTCTAACGCCCAAATGTATAATTGCTCAAAATAGTCTGAGGAATATAGTTCTTTGTCCCATTGATATCCTAACCAAGAGATGTCTTCTTTGATTGCATCTACATATTCCTGATCTTCCTTTGTAGGGTTCGTATCATCAAAACGCAAATTTACTGGTGCGTTATAAGTTTCACCTAAACCAAAACTAATACCAATCGCTTTTGTATGTCCAATATGGAGATAGCCATTCGGTTCTGGGGGAAATCGAAAGCGGAGTTTGTTTTGTGGCAAGCCGTTCTTTAAATCTTCTTCTACTATTTGCTCTAAAAAGTTGAGCGGTTTGTGGGTATCTGACATAATGCTATGTATTTCTTGAATAAATACGTAGCAAAATTAATCAAATAAAAAGTTTATAGATATATCTTCGGTATAATTATTATTTTTAACAAAATAAAAAACTATAAAATGGGAGTAATTAAGGTTGAAAACATTCGGGTGTATGCGTATCATGGGTGTATGAGCGAGGAAACAACGATTGGGAGTGACTACAGAGTAGATGTAAGTGTTAATGCTGATTTAGAAAAATCGTCTATGACAGACGCTTTAAACGATACGGTTGACTATGTCACATTAAATGCGATTGTGGTTAAAGAGATGAGCGTTCCAGCGAAGCTGTTGGAGGCTGTTGCAAAACGAATCATCCTCCAAATCTTTGATAAATGCCCCACGGTAACCGCCACGACTGTTTCGGTGTCAAAAATTAATCCGCCTTTAGGTGGAGATGTCGAAAAAGTAACAATTGTATTAAGCGAAAATCGGGTTTAACTCTAAGGAATAATAACTGAAAGTGCCTCTTTTTTAATACTGATCTTAAGTGTGTTGGAATCAATTTGCCTTGATTCTCCATCGATTTGGGTTAAAACGCTTCCATTTAGAAGATTGGTTATTTCTATGTTCTTAGTTAGAAAATAGTGTGCTTTTTTGAATTTTTGCGGTTTTTTTATTAGTAGTAAAAAAGCAAAATGAATAATTTCTAATTTGTTGAGGGTCTCCACAATAATAACGTCAAGCATGCCATCTTGAATAGATGCTTTTGGTGTTAGCGAGATGTCATACCCCATCTCATTAGAATTTGAAACAAATACCATAAAGGGTTTTAACGAAAAACGTTCGGAGTTAATAGCAATTTCGACTGAAAGGGGTGGTGGTTTAGAAAAAAACGTGGAAAGTGATGCCTTCAAATAGGAGACTAATTGTCTTTTTTTTGTGTTTGAATAATTATTAATAACGTTCGCGTCGAAACCAATTCCAGAGTTGCTGAAAAAATAATGATTGTTTATTTCGCCTGCATCAATTTTAGTAGTGATGCCTTGTTTAATCACTCTTAAGGCATCTTCACTATTTTTGGGTATATTAAGGGTGGTTGCTAAACCGTTTCCAGATCCAAATTTGATAATACCAAGTTTAACACTGGTACCTATTAAACATCCTGCAACTTCGTTTATCGTCCCGTCACCTCCACAAGCGACAATAATATCAACTCCTTTTTTAATCGATTCTAAGGAAAGCTCAATGGCGTGGGATGGTTTAAGGGTTTCCGAGATTTGTACTTTGAACCTCTTTGTATTAAAAATCCTTAAGACCATTGCGGTGTCTAGGCTATTTTTTCCTTTTCCAGAGATAGGATTCACAATAAAATGTATGACTGTAATGGCTTGCAACTTTCTTTTTTCTTTTGTAAAGGTTATCTTGTTTTTACTGATATATTTATTTTATCTTGTGTAATGTTTAAATTTGCTTAAATTTGCGTTCGTTTTTGGCGTCTTGGCCGAGTGGCTAGGCAGAGGTCTGCAAAACCTTCTACAGCGGTTCGAATCCGCTAGACGCCTCAACTTACTTAAACCACATCATCCTGATGTGGTTTTTTTATTCTCTTATTTCTTCAATAATCGTTTGAGGGTTTAATTTATCCTTTGGTAAAAATCCTTTCGTTATAAGTGTTAATCCACAAATTATTAAAAGTGCGCCAAGAATTTTCTTTGTTTTTATAATAGTTCCAGGGGTTAATTTTTTCTTTAATTGTTTTGCCAACACAATTTTAATTAAGTCTGTTATAAAATAAGCGAGCATTAATGTTCCAAAAAACACCACAAATCGATTGATGTCGTTCTCAAAATTTGGTCCTGTAACAATGACCACTCCTAACCAAAATAGTAAAACACCAATATTTATAAAGTTTAATAAAAACCCTTTAATGAATAGCTCTATATAATTAGCTTTAAATGAATTATTAAATTGATTTTTAATTTCTTTTAGGTTGGGCTTTTTAATAAAAATGATTAACCCGTAGATCGCTAAGATGGTTCCACCAAAGACATACAAACCTGGTTGATTACTTAAATTTTCTAATAGTTGAAAGCTACTAAAATATGCCACTGCAATGAAAATAACATCTGCAATAATAACGCCCGCATCAAAAGCAATGGCAGCTCTAATTCCTTTTGTGATACTTGTTTCAATGAGTACAAAAAAAACAGGACCAATCATAAAAGCTAAAAAAAAGCCAAGAGGAATCGCAGCTTGAATATCTTCGATCATGATTGTATTATAAAATTAATTAATTTAAAATAAATAATAATTAGTCCTTAAAACTAATAGTTCCACCAATCCTATTGGTTTCCTTCAAGTGTTTTGTGGTTCCATGAATAGTTAAGTTGCCACCTGCAATAATTCTAACTTCAATAAGATCAGAACTATTAACATCGACATCCCCGCCAGCCTTAATTTTTATTTTAGAATTTAAAGCTTTTAATTGTGATCCATTATAAGCACCTCTAGTTCTTATGTTTAAGTTTTGTGATTCTGTAGTACCACTTGTTTCAATAACTCCACCTGTTACACTCTTAATCGTTAATATTTTAGTATCCGTCTTAACAGATATTGTACCACCTTCTTGCGCTTTTAATTCTAACTCATATTGTTTAAAAGTGGATTCTGAAACGACTTTAGCACCTTCATTAACATCGATGGTGTGAATTTTAGTGTAAAATAATTTTATAAATGTTTTACTTCCATTAAATGATTTATGAAGCGCCATTCTTATTCTAAGAATATCATTTTTTTGAATAACAATTACATCTGTTGCATTAGCGCCTGTTATTTCAATTTTGTTTTCGGTAGACTCTATGAGTTCTATATTGATTAAATCATAGATTTTGAGTTCAGAAAACTCTCCTAATGACTTACTAATTGGGGTTTGAGAAAAGACTAAAAAATTAAAAAGTAAGAGTAATAGTGTATAAGGTTTCATTGTGTAAAAATTTAAGTAAAATTAAGCTAAACTAAAGTCTAAGTGTTTTTTAACCAAATCGGCTTGTTTGACGCGGACCTCAATTTCATCACCTAACTGGTATTTTGTTTTTGTTTTTTCTCCTATTAAAGCAAATTCCTCAGCATCAAACCTATAGAAATCGCCTTTAATATCTCTAATTCTTATCATACCCTCACATTTGTTTTCTATAATTTCTACATACATTCCCCATTCGGTTACTCC
>ERZ1047472.2163-NODE-2163-length-14224-cov-5.941421_pt1 | contig 14224 bp, 18 predicted proteins | sample MGYA00383095_ERZ1047472 | MGnify/ENA primary metagenome ERZ1047472 (study PRJEB29581, sample SAMEA5548365) | metagenome | biome: marine; feature: coastal; material: water | depth 1 m | study: Short-term variability in the microbial, nano- and picoplankton...
TTGGCGCACTATAGTTTCAACCTTGCGAAATACCCGCAGACCCAGAGGCAGCCAGCTGTATAATCCGGCGGCAACTTTGCGAATCATGCCAGCGCGCAGCATTAACTGGTGGCTAATGACCTCTGCGTCGGCGGGAGATTCTTTTTTGGTGGTGATCAGGTATTGGCTGGCGCGCATAGTTTTCTTACACTTATTGGCAGGATTAAAGCAGGTATTTTACGGGGCGCGGCTGTCCCGGTACAGAGCAAAGGGGAGTAGATAAGAAAAATGTTTGAATTACACAAGAGATTGCAGGCTGATACGGTATTAATTGGCCAATTTCCTCTCTGTCTGGCGCTGCTGTGCAAAGATGCCAATTATCCCTGGGTTATTTTGGTACCTCAGCGTCAGGGGGTAAAAGAGATCTATCAGCTTGGCTGGGAAGATCGGCAGCAGTTATTGCTGGAGTCTTGCGCGCTGGCTGAGGCCATGGACAATATTTTTCAGGGAGATAAATTAAATATAGCGACCATTGGCAATAAGGTGCCCCAGTTGCATATGCACCATGTGGTGCGCAGGGAGTCGGATGCTGCATGGCCGGGCCCGGTCTGGGGAGCGGTGGAGGCTATGGAATATGAGGATGGGCTATTGCAGCAGCGGCTGACTGATCTGCGCCACAGTCTGGCGGATACTCTAATCTGAGCCAATGCTCATTAAAATTCCCCATTAAAAAGCCCCATCAGATTGATGGGGCTTTTTTGTTGCACTGGTGACCCTGGTGCTACTGTTATTGCGCCATGTCCTTTAGACCTTTGAGGGCATGAACCTTTACGGCGACTGAGGCTGGTTTGGCTTTGAACCTGGTCAATTCACCAGTAAATGGGTTGATGGCCTCGCGGGCTTTTTTGGCAGGTCGTTTTACGGTGGTTATTTTAATTAGGCCCGCCAGCACAAATTCACCCACTGAGCGTTTTTTAACATGCCGGGAAACCAGCACCGCTAGTTCGTCGAGCAAGGTGGTTACCTGTTTGCGATTTAAACCAGAGTTAATAGCCAGTTCGTTGACTATCTCGGTCTTGCTGTAGCGCTCGCGTATTGCGGTGGTTTTGCGAGCTGGGGCTTTGGCTGGCCTCTTGGCTGCTGGCTTTTTACTAACAGTTGTTTTGTTCTTCGCTATGGGCTTCTTTTTAGCTAAGGGCTTTTTCTTCGCTAAGGGCCTCTTTTTAGCTAGGGGCTTTTTCTTCGCGGCAGCTTTTTTCTTTGCGGGAGTTTTTTTGATAGGAGATCTTTTTGCGGCAGCTTTTTTAGCCGCGACCTTTTTCTTTGCGGGCGCTTTTTTCTTTGTGAGAGTTTTCCGTTTTGCAGTACCTTTTTTGACAGCCATTGTAAATTCCTTTGTGATAATTGGTTATCCGATTAAAACCAACCCTGTGGTAGCTCAGGTACCGTAAACAGGGCCTCGACATTATTTATAGCTGCTGAATTGCGGTTGTGCCATGTATACAGGCTTTTTTTAGTGGATTTTAACTCTGACGGATTAAACAGGCCCGATTAAGCATTCGCCTGATGGCATGGCTGATGTATAATGCTGCGCTTTTTAAATGCCAGACAACTGTCTGCAGGCTTTAGACAAGGACCCCAACATCATGCCGATTTATGAGTATCGCTGTGACGACTGTGAACATCAGTTTGAGGCGCTGCAAAAAATGAGCGACGATGCTCTGTTAGATTGCCCTGCCTGTAATCAGTCGGCACTGAAAAAACTCTTGTCTGCCGGCGGCTTTCGCCTTAGTGGCAGCGGCTGGTACGAGACCGACTTTAAGAGCGGCGATAAAAAGAATATTAGTGGCGAACAAAAAACTGCCGATAGCAAAACTGCGTCGGCCGAGTAAGGCTGAGAGCAAAACTAGACAGACAAATTACACAATATACTGCCGCCAGTGGGCGTCAGTTGATTAACCTGGGAATAAATGACTGATGTATCGAACCACTTATTGCGGACTAGTTAGAAGCGCACATATTGACGAAGAAATTACCATTTGCGGCTGGGTTGACCGTCGCCGCGATCACGGTGGTGTGATTTTTCTCGACTTGCGCGACCGCGAAGGTATTGTGCAGGTGGTATTTGACCCTGATGCGGCGGAATTTTTTGCTCAGGCAGATAAGGTTCGTTCGGAATATGTTCTCAGGGTCACTGGTAAAGTCAGAGGGCGCAGTGAGGCCACCATTAACCCTAATATGGATACTGGTGAAATCGAAGTTTATGGCACTCATTTGGAAATTCTTAATGCTGCTGTCACTCCTCCTTTTCAGATGGACGACCATGTCACTGTGGGCGAGGATGTGCGCCTGAAGTATCGCTACATGGATCTGCGTCGCAACGAGATGCAAAATAGTCTGAGATTCCGCTCCAAGGTCACTTCATCTATACGCAACTACCTTGTGGATAACGGGTTTCTGGATATAGAGACTCCGATTATGACCAGAGCTACCCCCGAGGGTGCCCGTGACTATTTGATTCCCTCGCGCACCCACCCTGGTCAGTTCTTTGCCATGCCCCAGTCGCCCCAGCTGTTTAAACAGTTGCTGATGGTGGCCGGTTTTGATCGCTACTACCAGATTGCTAAATGTTTCCGCGATGAAGATCTGCGCGCTGACCGTCAGCCCGAATTTACCCAGATTGATATTGAGGCCTCTTTTATTGATGAAGAGGACATTATGTCAACCACCGAAACCATGATTCGCGGCATCTTTGCCGAGCATATGAATATTGAGTTTGACGCATTTCCGCGCATGACCTATGCAGATGCCATGGAAAAGTATGGCTCTGACAAGCCAGATTTACGCATACCACTGGAGCTGGTTGAGATCAAAGACCTGCTAAAGGATATTGAGTTTAAGGTATTTGCTGGGCCGGCCAATGACCCTAGCTGCCGCGTTGCTGCACTGAAGGTGCAGGGTGGATCAGAGATTTCTCGCAAGCAGATTGATGATTACACCAAATTTGTAGGTATCTATGGTGCCAAAGGTTTGGCCTGGATTAAGGTCAATGCCATAGAGACTGGTATAGAAGGTCTGCAGTCGCCGATTATTAAATTCCTCGGCGATGAAGTGACCATGAATATTATGCAGCGTCTGGATGCCAAGAACGGAGATATTGTGTTCTTCGGTGCAGACAAAGCCAATGTGGTTTCTGAGGCCCTGGGCGCACTGCGCTGCAAAGTGGGTGAGGACCTCAATCTCTATACTTGCGACTGGGCACCTATGTGGGTTGTAGACTTCCCTATGTTTGAGCGCACTGACAGCGGCGCGCTGACTCCGCTGCACCATCCATTTACCGCTCCCTCCTGCTCAGCTGAGGAGCTTAAAGCTGACCCGGCCAATGCACTATCGCGGGCCTACGATATGGTGCTCAATGGCTGTGAGTTGGGTGGCGGTTCTATCCGTATTCATGACCAGGCTATGCAGGAAGTGGTTTTTGATGTGCTGGGCATAGGTGAAGAGCAGCGTGAGAAGTTTGGCTTTTTGTTGGATGCACTCAAGCACGGTGCGCCACCCCATGGTGGTCTTGCCTTTGGTCTTGACCGTTTGATTATGCTGATGGTGGGTGCTGACAGTATTCGCGATGTTATCGCCTTCCCGAAAACCCAGTCGGCGGCCTGTCTGCTTACAGATGCACCGGGCACAGTAGAGGCAGCGCAACTGCGCGACTTAAGTATTAGGCTGCGAGTAAAGGAAGAAAAGCCATCCAGTTAATCTGGGGTGGCAATCAATAGTTTAGCAATGGAGGTTGTTGATGGCAGGTCATAGTAAATGGGCCAATATTAAACATCGCAAAGCGGCGCAGGATGCCAAGCGCGGTAAGATTTTTACCAAACTGATCCGCGAGCTGGTGGTGGCTGCAAAAGCTGGCGGCCCCAATCCGGATGATAATCCCAGGCTCAGAGCTGGCGTAGACAAGGCGCTGGGCGCCAATATGAAGCGCGACACAGTAGACAAGGCCATTGCCCGCGGCGCTGGCGCCGGTGACGGCGAGAATTATGACGAGATTACCTATGAGGGCTATGCCCCGGGCGGCATAGCTGTGCTGGTTGAGTGCATGACCGACAACCGCAACCGCACTGTAGGCGATGTGCGCCATGGCTTCTCCAAGCGCGGTGGCAATCTGGGCACCGATGGCTCGGTGGCCTATCTGTTTAATCGTATTGGGCAGATAAGCTATGAGCCCGGTGTGGATGAAGAAGCATTAATGGACGCTGCACTGGAAGCTGGCGCCGAAGATATTAAGTCCCATGACGATGGCTCTGTGGATGTAGAAACCAGTTTTGAAGAATTTTTAAATGTTAAAGATAGTCTGGTTGCTGCCGGTTTTGAACCAGTGCATGCAGAGGTGACCATGGTTGCAGATATTACTGTGCCACTGGATAAGGCCGGGGCGGAAAAGCTATTGGATATGATCGATAGCCTGGAAGATTTGGATGATGTGCAGAACGTGTATACCAATGCGCAGATTCCCGATGAGGTGATGGAAGAGCTCAGCCAGTAAGGGCTGAGACCATGGCCGAAGTTTTAAAACGTTAAACCCTAAACTCAAACGAGTAATCATTAAGCGAGGAAAATGCGATGAAAGTTGTAAAGAAGACAAAAGAATATGTTGTTTACCAAAAGGCCAGTGGTCGTTACGCGGTAAAGGACGCCAATAAAAACTGGGTTAATGCAGATGAGAAAGTTAAGATTCTGCTGGCTGAAGGCCTGATCAAGGCTGTAATGCCCGCTGCCCCGGTAGTTGAAGAGCCTGCTGTCGAGGAAGTAGCACCTGCGGCTGAAGAAGCACCAGCAGAAGCAGCTCCAGAAGCGCCTGCGGCCGAAGAAGCTCCAGCAGAAGCAGCTCCAGAAGCACCAGCAGAAGAAGCTGCGCCAGAAGCTCCAGCAGAAGAAGCAGCTCCAGAAGCGCCTGCGGCTGAAGAAGCACCAGCTGAAGAAGCGCCCGCAGCCGAAGAAGCCCCAGCAGCCGAAGAAGCCCCGGCAGAAGAAGCTCCAGAAGCACCTGCAGCAGAAGAAGCAGCTCCAGAAGCGCCTGCGGCCGAAGAAGCTCCAGCAGAAGAATCTCCTGCAGCCGAGGAAAAGCCCAAGGCCAAAGCTAAAGCTAAAGCCAAGGCGGCACCAAAAGCTAAGGCAGCTCCAAAAGCCAAAGCTAAAGCCAAGGCAGCGCCAAAAGCCAAAGCTGAGCCAAAAGCAGAAGACTAAGACAGCAACCCAGTTTGCGGTTGCGCTCTGTCTGAGCGATACAAAAAGCCCTCTGAAATTATTTCAGGGGGCTTTTTTAATGGTTGACTGATTGCCGTGCGGTTGCAACACTCTGCCACCAGGCAAACACAAGTATCTCCATGACTCGAATAATAGGCATAGACCCAGGCTCGCGGCGCACCGGCTACGGTGTGATTGACGTTGTTGGCAGCAAAATTAGCTATGTCACCAGCGGTATTATCCGACTGCCCGAGGGTGCGCTGCCCGAGCGATTAAAAATTATCTTCGATGGGGTCAGTCAGATTATTGGCCAATATCAGCCCCAGGAGATGGGTATTGAAGAGGTGTTTTTGGCTACCAATGCGGGCTCTGCACTAAAACTTGGTCAGGCGCGGGGTGCCGCCATAGTGGCGGGGGTACAGGCGCAGCTGCCGGTGGGGGAATACTCAGCCCGCAGCGTTAAAAAATCTGTGGTGGGCACAGGTGCGGCCGATAAGACTCAGGTGCAGATGATGATTGTGCAGATGCTAAAGCTATCTCAGTCTCCCGCCGAAGATGCTGCGGATGCTCTGGCTGTGGCTATTTGCCATGCCCACAGCAGGCGCACCAATCAGGCTCTGGCCAGTTCTGGCGTCAAAGGCTATGCCCGCGGCAGATTAAAATAGCACAACACAGGTTAGAACAGATTAAAAGGTGATCTACAGCTATGATCGGACGACTTCAAGGTACGGTAATCGAAAAACAGGCCCCGGACTTGCTGCTGGATGTGCAGGGGGTGGGCTATGAGGTGCTGGTATCTCTAAGTACTTTTTTTGCAGTACCCAATATTGGCGAGTCGGTCACATTGCACACCCATTTTGTGGTGCGCGAGGATGCCCAGCTGCTGTTCGGTTTTTTTGAACTGGGCGAGCGCGCATTATTTCGCCATTTAATTAAGGTTAATGGCGTGGGCCCAAAGATGGCGCTGGCGATTCTCTCTGGGATGTCGGCCAGCGAATTTGCTCTCTGTGTGCACAATAATGATGTTGCCACCTTGGTAAAGCTGCCCGGTGTGGGTAAAAAGACCGCCGAGCGTCTGGTGATAGAGATGCGTGACAGGGTGGGGGATATTGAGGCTGGTGCCACTGGCACTCTGGCAGCGGCCAGCAAGCAACCAGATATTGCCGAAGAGGCCGAGAGCGCGCTGATAGCTCTGGGTTATAAGCCTCAGGATGCGGCCAAGATGGTTAGCCGTTCAGTCAGCGATGATATCTCCAGTGCCGAACAGCTGATCAGGGCTGCACTTAAGAGCATGGTCTCCAAATAGCAGGGTAGCAAAGCTAGTGTAAATTCAGGGTCATCAAGGTATGCTTACAGGCAAATTTGAGATGGCGCCCCATGATAGAACCAGATCGACTTATTTCCGCAGATATTTCCGTTAGCGAAGAGCGTTTTGACCGCGCTCTGCGGCCTACAGCCCTAGCCGATTACGTGGGCCAGCCGGCAGTTAAAGAGCAGTTGGAAATCTTTATAGAGGCCGCTCGCAAGCGCGGCGAACCCCTTGATCACACATTGGTATTTGGCCCTCCAGGGCTGGGTAAAACCACATTGGCACATATTATTGCCAACGAAATGCAGGTGGATCTAAAAACTACCTCAGGGCCTGTGCTGGAAAAGGCTGGTGATCTGGCGGCACTGCTCACCAATCTGGAGGCGGGGGATGTGTTGTTTATTGACGAAATTCATCGCCTGAGCCCAGTGGTTGAGGAGATTCTCTACCCGGCGCTGGAAGACTATCAACTGGATATTGTGATTGGTGAGGGGCCGGCGGCCCGCTCCATCAAATTGGATTTACCCCCCTTTACCCTGGTCGGCGCCACCACTAGGGCTGGGCTGTTGACCTCGCCTCTGCGCGATCGCTTTGGCATAGTCCAGCGACTGGAATTTTATTCTGAGGCTGATCTCACCAGTATTGTGCGCAGGGCAGGGCATATTCTCGAGGTGCCAGTGGACGACAATGGCGCCAGCGAAATTGCTCGCCGCTCCAGAGGCACGCCCAGGATTGCCAATCGGCTGCTGCGTCGAGTGCGAGACTATGCCGAAGTAAAAGGCGATGGCACAGTGACAAGTGCTATTGCCGATGCTGGGCTGAATATGCTCAAGGTGGATCAGAGCGGCTTTGATCATCTGGATCGCCGCCTGCTGCTTACCCTGATGGAAAAATTTGATGGTGGCCCTGTGGGTGTGGATAGTCTAGCGGCTGCCCTGAGTGAAGAGCGGGGCACCATTGAAGATGTACTGGAGCCCTTTCTGATTCAGCAGGGTTATCTGATGCGCACATCCAGAGGGCGCATGGCCACCCGCATGGCCTATGAGCACTTTGGGCTAAAGAGCCCCAAGTCAGTGCAGGATCAGTTGGATATTCTGGATGACTGATTTTTCTCTGCCGATCCGTGTTTACGTCGAGGATACCGACGCCGGTGGCATTGTATTTTATGCCAACTACCTTAAATATATGGAGCGGGCACGCACTGAGCTAATGCGCACATTGGGCTATGATAAACCAGCGCTATTTGGTGATCTGCAGCTGGTGGTGCGGTCTGTTGATCTGCTCTATCACCTGCCGGCGGTGCTGGATGATGAGATCAGAGTGACCGCCAAATTTGACAAGGTCTCCCGGGTGACCTTTGTAATGAGCCAGCAGGTGTTTCGCGGTGATGAATTGCTGGTTGAGGGCAGTATCAAGGTGGCCTGTATAGATGTGGCAAGCAAGCGGCCCTGCGGTATACCCAAACCTATGTATGAAACCTTAAAAAGCCATGTTGGCTAAATTTTACTGGAGCCTATGCTGTGCATGAAGAAAACTTATCCATACTAGCGCTGATGACCAACGCCAGTCTGCTGGTGCAGGCCGTGATGGCTATATTGTTTATAGCCTCGGTTATCTCCTGGATTATGATTATCCAGCGGGGTCTATTCTTAAGCGGTGCCGAACGCAGTTTTCGGGAGTTTGAGGATACCTTTTGGTCCGGTGTTGACCTCAATAAGCTCTACCAGGAGCTGACTGAGCGGGCCCAGCAAAGTGGGCATGTGGACGGCATAGAAAATGTTTTCCGCGCTGGCTTCCGCGAATTTAATCGTCTTGCTCAGACCGACAAGGCCGACCCAGATGCAGTTATGGAGGGCACAGACCGCGCTATGCGCGTGGCCCTTAGCCGCGAAGATGAAAAGCTCAGTACCAACCTGCCGTTTCTGGCCAGTGTGGCCTCGGTAAGCCCCTATATAGGGCTGTTTGGCACCGTCTGGGGCATTATGAACTCATTCCGAGGCCTGGCTATGGTGCAGCAGGCCACATTGGCCACAGTGGCCCCGGGCATCTCCGAGGCATTGATAGCTACAGCCATGGGGCTGTTTGCAGCCATACCTGCGGTGATTGCCTACAATCGCTATGCGGCCAAGGTGGAGGTTATCAATGCTAACTACGAGACTTTTTCTGAAGAGTTCTCGAGCATTCTGCACCGCCAGGTTCACTCCCGCTAACTCTGCCTGAGGCCTAAGTTGTGAAGCATAAAAAACCGAAACGCAAGCTAGTCGCTGAGATCAATGTAGTCCCTTATATTGATGTCACCCTAGTGCTGTTGGTGGTATTTATGATTACGGCGCCTCTGTTGATGCAGGGGGTTAAAGTTGAATTGCCTGATGCCAATTCGGCGCCCATGGATACCAAGGACCAGGAGCCCTTTATTGTTTCCATCAAGGCCGACGGCAGCTATTGGATCGATGTGCAGGGCAACAATAAAACCGAGACATTGGCAGTGATTAAAGACCGTGTATCCAAGGTGCTGCGGCAGAAGCCAGCTACGCCTATTCTAGTCTGGGGCGACAGTGCGGTTGACTATGGTGCTGTGGTTAATCTGATGAGCGAGCTGCAGCTGGCGGGTGCCCCCTCTGTAGGTCTGGTGACGGAGCCCCCCAGCAACTAATATGAGAGAGGTTACCAGCTATTCAACTGGCGCGCTGTTTAGCATTGTTCTCCATGTGGGCATGGTGGCGGCGCTGTTGGCTAACTGGGAGTCCGACAGTAAAAAGGTGATTATTCAGCCCCAGTATATTGAGGCGAAAATTGTTGAGCTGGCGCCCAAAAAAAAGCCTGTGGTCAAGCCTCCCAAACCCAAGGTAGACAGGGCGGCGAAAGAGCGCGAGCAAGATAGGCGCCGGGCGGCGGAAAAGAAAAAGGCTGAGGCCAAACGGCTGGCGGCACTCAAGGAAAAACAGCGCGTCGAAAGAGAGCGTGAAAAACAGGAACAGCAGCGCCGCGCCGAGGCCGAGCGCAAGCGTATCGAGAATGAGTTTGCCGAAACTCTGGCTCAGGAACAGGCGGATATCAATGCTCAGGAAGATGAGTTGGTGGCCAATAGTTTTATGCAGCTGATTCGCCAGAGGCTGTCTGATAACTGGAACCGTCCTCCCAGCGCTCGCCGCGATATGGAGACCCTGGTGGAGATCAGACTGGTACCCACTGGACGGATTGTGGGCGTGACCGTTGTAAAATCTAGTGGTGATATTGCCTTTGACCGCTCGGTGGAGCAGGCCGCCTTTAAGGCTGAGCAGTTTGAAGAAATTCAGCAGCTGGAGCCGCGGCTGTTTGAAAAGCATTTTCGTATTGTTAAAGTAGCCTTTACTCCGCAGGATTTAAGGCTATAACTCTGTGGATAGAATCTGTATTTTGGCGACTTTTTGGGAGATAGCCGGTTGAAATCACTTTATAGAAGTTTGGCTCTGACAGTTTTACTGGGCTTGCCTCTGGCTGGCAGTGCCTGGGCCGAGCTGGTAATCCGTGTGACCCAGGGGAACGACCAGCCGACCATAGTGGCGGTGTCGCCAATTGCCCTTAACGGCCTGCCACTGAGTGAAGATATAGGTGCCATTGTGGAAGCCGATCTGCAGCGCAGCGGGCTGTTCCGCAGTATTCCCAGGCGCGATATGTTGGCCTTTCCCTCCCGTGCATCAGATGTCTATTACCGCGACTGGCGCATGCTGGGAGCTGAGTATCTGGTGGTGGGCTCTATGGGGGCTATGGACGATGGCCGCTATGAACTGGAGTTTAGCCTGCTCAATGTGACTGCCCAGAAGACCGAGTTCAAGCACCGGGTTAGAGGCAGTACCAATGAAATGCGCGATTTGGCCCATCTGGTCAGTGATAAGGTGTACCGGGAGATCACTGGTATTCCCGGCGCATTTTCTACACGTATAGCCTATGTCACGGCTAACAGAGCCAGTGGCAAGTTTATTTACAGGCTGAATGTCGCTGATGCTGATGGCGCTAGAGAAAAACTGATGCTGGAATCTCCAGAGCCTATAATGTCGCCGTCCTGGGCGCCCAATGGCAAGGAGCTGGCCTATGTGTCCTTCGAAACCGGCCGGCCGGCCATATTTCGCCAGAACCTAATTACTGCCAAGCGTCAGCAGCTGACCAATTTTAGGGGCTTAAACGGCGCTCCATCCTGGTCGCCAGATGGCAAACAGCTGGCGCTGGTGTTGTCGAAAGACGGTAATCCAGAGATTTATACCCTGGATTTAGAGGCCTCGAAGTTCACCCGCCTGACCCGCCATTTTGCCATTGATACCGAGCCCACCTGGATGGCGGACGGTAAAAACCTACTTTTTACCTCAGATCGAGGCGGAACGCCCCAGATTTACAAATTAAATGTTGCCACAAGGGCCACAGAACGCCTAACATTCAGGGGTAATTACAACGCCCGCCCGAGTTTAGCGCCGGACGGACGTACCCTGGCTCTGGTGCACAGAGAGACCAATACCTTTCACATAGCGTCTTTTGACCTCAAAACCGGCCGCATGATTGAACTTACAGAGACAAGATTAGATGAGTCGCCTACTGTCGCACCCAACGGAGCTATGTTAATGTACGCGACAAAGCAGGGTGACCGCGGGGTTCTAGCCGCAGTTTCACTGGATGCTGGAGTGCGCTATGTGCTCCCAGCCAAGAATGGAGATGTGCGAGAACCGGCCTGGTCGCCCTTTTTGCGCTAACTGTTAATTTTTAATACTAGTAACTCACAGGAGTTAATATGAAGACCTCGTTTAACAAAACTGGCTTAGCCACAATTTTATTTTCAATGGTACTGGCCGGCTGTAGCTCTGCTCCAGTTGAGGAGACCACTGAGATTGAAGATACTTCAGTTCAGACTGGTCAGGTTGATACCTCTGGGATTGATGATACTGAGGTGACTACCTCAGCAGACACAGTCTTCTACTTTGACTTTGACAAGGCACTGCTGAAGCCAGAATCTCGCGCTGCTCTGTTGGAGCATGCGGCGGCACTCAATAGCAGCCCTCGCAGCGTGCGTCTTGAAGGCCATGCCGATGAGCGCGGTACACGTGAGTACAACATGGCTCTGGGCGAGCGTCGTGCCAATGCGGTAAAAGAGTTTTTGGTACTGCAGGGTGTATCTGGCGGCCTGATCGAAGTGATTAGCTATGGTGAAGAGCGTGCAGCTTCCTATGGCAGCAACGAAGGTGCCTGGAGCCTGAACCGTCGCGTTGAGCTGAAGTAATACATACTGCCCAGCTATGGTCTATATTGTTGTGTAGACGGCTGGACAGGCTGCTTTGCAGTGCATGGTTGTTCTAGTACGGCCGGGGTTGATATCAACTCTGGCCGTTTCTGCGTTTAGCTTTAACTGGAAAACTGATACTACTCATGAAATTTTCTCTTGCAGTGCTGATTATACTGACCCTGGTTACGGTAACAGCTGTCGGGCAAAACCTGACGCCTATAGTTGATCTCAATAGTCCGGTAGATGCAGCGGCAAATGCCCCGGCGTCTCTGTCTATGGATGCGCCCGACAGAGCAGTGGATGGCCAGGGTGATCGCTATTATCAGATGCAGGTACTGCAGGAAGAGGTGCAGATGCTGCGCGGTATGGTTGAGGAACTAAACTACGAGCTGCAGCAGCTTAAGCAGCGGCAAATGGATGACTATTTGGATATTGACCGGCGACTGAGTGCCCAGGTAGCGGGCTCTGCCGTCAGTGGAGCGACCTCTGCCTCTGGGGTGCCGGCAGCGCCCGCTGCCCGAAGTTTTGGTAGGGAGCCAGTTATGCCCCCGTCCGACGGGTCCGCGGATGGGATGGTAAATCCTGCCGATAGCTCAGCTATGAAGGCTAACTATGACAAGGCCTCTGGCCTGCTGCTTAAACAGCGGGATATCAATGGCGCTGCCCTGGCGTTTAAACAGCATATTGTGGATTACCCCAGCAGCCCCTATGTACCCAATGCCTATTACTGGCTGGGTGAGATCTATCTGTTGCAGGATCAGGCAGAGCTTTCTCGTCAGTCATTTACTGCCGTGGTTGAGGGGCATCCATTGCATGCCAAGGCCATGGATGCGCGATTTAAGCTGGGCAAGATATATCATCAGCTGGGAGAGGATTCCCGCGCAAAAGAGCTGCTCGAGATAGCGGCTACCAGTACCGGTGGAGTGTCCCGAAAGGCTCGCGCCTACCTAGATAATAATTTTTAATCGCCAACCAAATTGCTGGTTAGCTAAAGTCCGAATACTTTATGTCAGAATTGCGTATTACCGAAATCTTTCACTCCTTGCAGGGTGAGACCAGTACCACAGGCCTACCCACGACCTTTGTGCGCCTGACTGGCTGCCCCCTACGCTGCGGTTACTGTGACACTGCCTATGCCTTTGAGGGTGGCCAGAAAATGGCGCTCAGTGAAATTATGGCCACTGTAGATGACTATGGGGCTCGCTATGTCACTGTGACAGGAGGAGAGCCTCTGGCTCAGCCCCAGTGCATTGAATTGCTCAAGGAGCTGTGCGATGCCGGCTACAGGGTATCTCTTGAAACCAGCGGGGCCATGCCTATAGCTGATGTGGATAAGAGGGTATTTAAAATTGTCGATTTAAAAACGCCGGGCTCGGGCGAGGTCAACCGCAATCTGTATGACAATATTCCGCTGCTGGCACCCCATGACGAAGTTAAATTTGTGATCTGCGATCGACAGGATTACGACTGGAGCTGTCTGAAAATGGACGAGCTAGGACTGGCAGATCGCGCTGCGGAGATACTGTTCTCACCCAGCCAGGGTCAGTTGGCGCCCAAACAGTTGGCAGAATGGATACTGCAGGATAAGCGCAATGTTAGAATGCAGCTTCAAACCCATAAATATATCTGGGGCGATCAGCCCGGCCATTAGATCGAAAATCTACTAGGCCAAAAGTCACAGGTTAGAAACATGTCAAAAAAAGCCGTTATTCTAGTCTCCGGTGGGCTGGACTCAACCACTGTACTCTCTATGGCTCTGAATCAGGGTTATGAGTGTTATACCCTGAGCTTTGACTATGGCCAGCGCCATCGCTCAGAGCTGGAGGCCGCTCAGCGAGTCTCCGAATCTGTGGCCGTTGCCGAGCACAAAGTGGTGGTGTTGGATCTGGGTACCATAGGCGGTTCTGCACTGACAGACACAGCTATAGATGTGCCTGAGTATGAGACAACTGGTATTCCTGTGACCTATGTGCCGGCGCGCAATACGGTGTTTCTGTCTATTGCACTGGGCTGGGCCGAGGTGCTGGGCGCCAATGATATTTTCCTCGGTGTGAATGCAGTGGATTACTCTGGCTACCCGGACTGTCGTCCGGAATATATCAGTGCATTTGAGGCCATGGCCAATCTGGCGACCAAAGCCGGTGTAGAGGGTCAGCGCCTGAATATTCACGCACCCTTAATTGCCCTGACCAAGGCTGAAATTGTGCAGGCCGGCGTGGCTCTGGGTGTGGATTACAGTCAGACAGTTTCCTGCTACCAGGCCAGTCTGGATGGCTTAGCCTGCGGTAAATGCGATAGCTGCAGACTGCGGGCACAGGGCTTTTTGGAGGCGGGATTAAAAGACCCCACCAGATACAAAAAAAGTGCTTGAATTTTGTCTTCTGGCCAGTATAGTACGCACCTTCCTCTGAGGGCCGTTAGCTCAGTTGGTAGAGCAGTTG
>ERZ1047472.2165-NODE-2165-length-14208-cov-90.622907_pt1 | contig 14208 bp, 23 predicted proteins | sample MGYA00383095_ERZ1047472 | MGnify/ENA primary metagenome ERZ1047472 (study PRJEB29581, sample SAMEA5548365) | metagenome | biome: marine; feature: coastal; material: water | depth 1 m | study: Short-term variability in the microbial, nano- and picoplankton...
TCTTGCTGCTACGAGGGTAGATGTTAATGGTCTTATTGAGAAGGGTAGAGAGAATGTTGCTTTATATTCAAATGACTTCACACAAAGTGTTTATTTTAAAAGTGATGTTGTCATAAGTAGTACAAGAGTAGCAGACCCTTTTGGAGGTACAACTGCTTGGAGTCTTAACTTTGGTGCTACTACAAATTCAAGAATAGAACAAAATGTTTCATCAACATCGGGTGTAAAAACTCAAAGTGTTTGGGTTCGTGTACCAAGCGGAACACAAGATTTTATTTTAGGTTTTTCGGGTGGTGAATATGTAACATTTACGGCAACCACTACTTGGCAGAGATTTGAAACATTCACACCGAGTGGTAGTGCTTTCCCCCGTGTGTTGTGTGAAGATTCTGCAACACTTGAGGTTTTTGGCTTTCAAGTAGAACAAGGATTAGTTGCTACTGATTACATTGAAACAGGAGCGAGTACGGCACAAAGTGGAATCTTGGAGGATATGCCTCGTTTAGATTATAGTGGTGGTGCATCGTGTCCTTCTCTTTTGCTTGAGCCTCAACGCTCAAATATAAATCCTAACGGAGAATACTTTGAGGCTTGGAATAGAGTAAACAATGCAGTAGCTGTTTTAACTGCTAACGAATATACTTCTCCAGAGGGTAAGCAAAATGCATACGAGGTGGAGTTTACTGCAAGTGGAGGTTCAAGTCAAATCTACAAGGTACTTAATGGCTTTACCATAGGAACAAAATACACATCAAGTATTTATGTGAAATACATTAGCGGAAGCGGTGCAGACTTTCAAATCGTAAAATCATTTGGTACGGCAGGTGTTAGATGTACTTTTAGTAATGCAGGTGCTGACCTTTCAGTAATTGCAGTAGGCGGTACACAAGCAAACGACTTTGGAAAGGAACCTCTTGAAAACGGATGGTTTAGAATTTGGTTTACCTACGCATCAAATACTACGAATTGGGAAATCAATATATCAAGACAAACAGGTTCAGGAAGCGATGTATATGGCATCTATGGTTTCCAACTTGAAGCAGGAAGCTACCCCACCTCATATATCCCCACCTACGGAACAAGTGTAACGAGGTCGCAAGAAGGAGCGCAAGTAACAAGCGTATCGGATTTGATAGGTCAAACACAAGGCACTTTATTTGCTGAAGTAGATTCATTTGGAGTAGGCGAAGTTGCTAATAGAATTTTGGGTATTTCGGATGGGGGTATGACAATGCGTGTAATTATGCTTACTCGTTCTTATGGGTTTAGATTTATTGTAACAAATAGCTCTTCTAATAGCGTTGATTATACATATTCTACAACTACTGATGGAGTACATAAATTGGCAATGACATACGATGCTAATGAAGTTAGGATATTTGTAGATGGAACAAAAGTCACAACCGATACAAGCATAACTTTACCAACACCATTAAACTCTATACACATTGGTAAGTTAGAACAAAGCGGAAGTTACGCTAACAACTTTGGCGGTAGCGTTAAACAATCCGTAGTATTCCCAACGGCATTAACTGATAGCGAGTGTATCGCATTAACAACTTTGTAATATGTTGAACTGCTCTAAATGTAAATTGGAAAAAGACTACTCTGCTTTTGCTAAAAACAAGAGCAAGAAGAGTGGGTACAATACCTATTGCAAGGAGTGTATGGTAGCATATCGCAAAGAAAATGCTGATAGATTAAAGATATACTTCAAAGAGTACGGAGAAGAGAATAGAGATAAGATTAACAAGCGTAGTTTGAATAGATACCATAACGATATCCAAACAAATCTTCGCCATACTTTAAGAGGTAGATTTAACAATGCTATTAAAAGAGGATGGAAGAAAGGTTCTGCGGTAAGAGATTTAGGTTGCTCTATTACAGACTTTAAGTGTTACTTGGAAACAAGATTTGAAGATGGTATGTCTTGGGATAATAAAGGCGCAGGTGGATGGCACATAGACCATATCGTACCATTATCAGCTTTTGATTTGACCGATAGAGAACAAGTCAAGAAGGCTTGTCATTATACTAACTTGCAACCATTGTGGGAGCAGGATAACTTAATAAAAGGAAATAATATATAACTATGGCAAGTATATACGACAAAGCCTCGTTAGTGATGATACCTTCGGGTACGAAGACATCAAAAATTTTCAGTCAGAAGCCTGTATCGGGAGATGGTGATTTTACTTTCTCTCGTTCAACTGCTGCAACAAGGGTTAATGAAGGCGGAGCCATTGAGAAGGAGACTCAAAACCTGCTCTTGCAGAGTAATACTTTTGATACTACTTGGAGAACGGCTAACTCAAGTGTAACAAGCGGGCAAACTGGTTATGACGGCACAAGTAATGCTTGGCTACTTAATGGTTCAGGTGCATTTGCAAGGTTAATTGGAGATGTTTCGGTAAGCGGTGTTTTTACAATTAGTATTCACGCTAAAGCAAACACTACCAACTATTTAGATATAAATATGCTATTTAATGGAGTTGGTAAAAATGTTATTTTTGACCTTGTAAATGGTGTCAAAACTGACGAAGATACACCACCCGTTGCATCTAAAATGACAAATGTTGGAAATGATTGGTGGAGAATAGAATTAACTCTAAATGGTACTTTAGGTTCACTTTCTATCGGTATGTCTACCGATGGAACCATAGGTGGTTTTATTAATTTCACAAGTGGCTCATTCTACATCCAAGATGCCCAATTAGAGCAAGGACTTGTAGCAAGAGATGTTATCACTACAACTACATCAGCCGTAGAGGGAGGTATTACTGATAATGTACCAAGATTAGATTATACGGATAGTTCGTGTCCTGCACTCTTGTTAGAGCCACAAAGAACGAACATAAATCCTTATTCAGAATACTTTGGTACTTTTTGGAATGGATTAGGCAATGAAACAATTACAAGTAACTATGGTATAAGTCCAGAAGGACTTTCAAACGCCACAAGATTTCAAGCAACAAGTGCAGGTCGTGGTGGTATGTATGCAAGTATTGCAGTAAATAACGGAACTACATACACTCTATCTTTTTACGCTAAATCATTAAGCGGAACTCAAAAACTTCGTGTTGGTGCTGATAATGGTTGTGTAAATCCTCAAGGAGCAGAAACCTTTGAAGTAACAACCGAATGGCAAAAATTCACCAAAACAATAACAAGCACACAAGGTGGATGGAACATCTTTTTTGACAATGTAGAAAGTGGTAGTGGTTGTACAGGGACTTACCTTAATTGTGATATGCTTGTTTATGGTTATCAAGTAGAAGCAGGAAGCTACGCAACAAGTTACATCCCTACCTATGGTACGAGTGTTACGAGGAATCAAGATAATTCTATTATTGCTGATACAGGTGATATTATTGCTGATGCTAAAGGCTCGTTTTTCATAGACATCAATGTTGATTTTCTTGATACCAATGGTTTGATTCCTATAACCGCAGGTAGCGGTACTGCTGCTTTATATTATTTATGGTTGCAAACGGGTAGAGTGATTAGGTCGGAATGGTATAACGGAGGTGGATTACAATCAGCAATCGCTACTTCTGGAGGATATTTTGACATTGGAGATAGATTAAAAATTGCGGCAGCATATCAAAACAATGATTTTGTAATGTATGTAAACGGAACGCTGATTGGTACTGATACAAGTGGAAATGCTCCATCGCCAACATCATTACGAATTGGTCAATACAATGCAAGTACATATTCGGGAGGCGCAATCAATGAGTTTATTGCATTCCCTACACGACTATCAAACGAAGAATTAGCAACATTAACGACTATCTAATATGAATACATTTAGAAAATACGAGTTTGGCTCACAAGGAGCAGCAACTACAAAAATCAACGCATTAGGAGTTGATGAAGAAGGTAACCCTACACACTCTCACTCAATCGTAAGACTCGGGCACATAGTTGTAACCGAAGGAACATACGATGAGGAAGGAAACGAACTAACCCCTCCTGTACTATCCGATAACTATTGTGTAGATGTGCTATGGAATGGTGAGGCAGATGCTTCTTGGGATTCTGCAATGATATGGTGTGCGCCTATCGGTGTCCATACTTTCGGTAGCAGTTCAGCTATTCGTGAGTGGACAGAGACTTGTAAGGAGTTGCACCCAGAATACTTTCCAGAACCAACTGAAGAATTAGCATAATGGCTGTAGGATTTTCAAATACAAATAAACCTATAAACCCAAGGGGGAATGATGCAAGCCCGAAGGGGTACAACCGCGCCGAATTATTCAGCGGGAAGGCCTTGGATTTTGATGGGGTTAATGATGTTGTGAACTGCGGTGATGTTTCCGCTTTAGATTTTGGAACGGGCAACTTTTCGGTTTCTCTTTATGTGAAAATAAATTCTGCTCAATCAAGTTTAAAAAACATATTTAGCAAAAAGGATGCGGCGGCGGCAACTGCTGGATATTCTATTTTTTACAATCATTCAACGGGAAAACTTTTATTTTCAAACGCTAACGGAACGAGCGCGAGTGAGATATTTTCAGCAGATTCATTCACTCAATACGAGGACCAATGGATTCATTTGGTAGCGGTAAGAGATTCAAGCGATGACAAAAACGCTTATTTCTACATCAACGCCGTTAAGCACGAATTAGCCTCAACGCTTACAATTTACGACACGGACAATTCTTACGACTTTAAAATAGGCAACACTCACACGGGGGCTTATTTTAATAACCAGCAAGTGGCGGGACTCAAAGCATTCAACACCGCCCTAACCGCCGCACAAGTGGCCGACCTATACAACAACCCCGAAAAGATTGTACCAACGGGCGTGGCTGATTCAGCGTTGAAGTTATGGCTACCAATGCAAGAAGGTGCGGGGACTACGGCGTACGATGGTAGCGGCAATGGAAACCACGGCACTATCAGCGGGGCAACGTATACGCACGGCATCGGCGCACCCGTAGCGCAAACGGCGGTTATTGATTGGAATAAGGGGACGAACATTATTCCAAATATAGAAGTTTATGGGGGCGCACAAGTATCTAATACCACGGGATTAGCAAACGACCCAGCTGGTAGAAATTACGCGGTAAGACTTACAAAAGACGATGCAACTACTCCAAGGTATGTTCAACAATCCATAGGAACAACTTTAGATGGTAATTCAACTTATGTGCTTTCATCGTTTTTTAAATATGATGGCCACGCGTTTACCTCAAGTCTTGAATATAATAACAATTCACATTGGGGTGGAACATCTTGGATTTGTCCAGTTATTGTGTCATCAAGTGGCGTTACACTTGGAACACCTTCAAATTGCACATCTAATGTTGTAGCGTATTCAAACGATTGGTATCGTGTTGATGTTACGATAGTAACGGGAGGAAGTCCCGGATTTACTGCGGACTATTTAATTAAAATGCAAGGCGGTTCGGGAACAAGTTTACTTGTTGCTTACTCTCAAGTGGAAAAAGCCTCAAGCGTTGGTGCATTTGTCCCAACCTTTGGCACCGCCCAAACCTCCGACGTATTACTCCCCCAAGGCCTCACAACGGGACGCGATTTGTTGGGCAATCTATTTGAAAACGTGCGGAAACAAGGGGCGCTAAATCTTGACGGGAATTCGTGGGCAGAGGTTCACGATAATGAGAGTTTGGATATTGGGGACTTTAGTTTAGAAATGTGGGTTAAGTTTGAAAAAAACGGAAATTATCAAGTGTTTTTTGCAAAAGACGATTCAAGTAGCGACCGAAGTTATGAATTAGGTTTAGATGTGAGTGAAACTAATTTTTTTGCTAATATATTCGGAACGGGTAGTGGTTATACGACTTCAATAATAGAAAATAATGTTTGGTATCATTTAGTTTCTACTTTTGACATTTCAGCAAATGATACAAATCATTATATAAATGGTGTGCTAAATAGAAATTTCACATTGACAGAAACCCAAAACAACACCGATGCACCACTAATTATAGGGGCTTGGTATACTAAAACTCATTTTTTTACAAACGGCCAAATCGCCCAACCGCGCATCTATAACCGCGCATTGACCGCCGCTGAAGTTCTACAAAACTATAACTCTGGAAAGAACACTTACAAATAAATACAATGAAAGGAAACATTTACATTAGCGTACCGTCAGCAGACATCACCAACGCACTGCCTGCATCTATCACTCGTTACGATTGGACAGAGTATACCTACAACGAAGAAGGTGAGGTAGAGACTACCACAAACCATCACCCTACTTGGGAAGAGTTTGGTAGCCGCAACAGTGGATTATTCGGTAGCCCCGTTAGCGTAGCTGACGTAGTAGTATACGAGATGGAAGCATCTTGGTTAGACAGCGAAGTGTCTGCACTTATTGCCCTTGGTAATGGTCAGTCAGCTCCTAACTACACCGTATACACCAACGCAGAAGTACGCTCGTTTATTGCAGACAACACACCTGCTGAACTATAATTAATCATTAATGAAAAGACTTAAGACAGGAGTAGTAAATACTCTATCTTTCGTCAAGCTCTCATCCTTCACGGTGAACAGCTTTGACGTTACATTGGATAAGGTGGTAGGAACTGGTAGTCTAACGATTACCAACCTTACCGACCTTAACAACCTTGACTCCTGTAAGGATTTCATTCAGATTAACATAGACCTTTTATCTAACGATATAGAAGGTGGTGAGTACGAGCTTACAATTACCAATAGCGGAGACAGCTACAAGTATCTTACAGAGGTGCAAGATTATACAGTTACTCAAACAGGTTCAGGTATTTATGGCTCTACTGTGAGGTTTACTGACCTATAAATTGTAAATTAATACAATGGGACTACTATCTAATATATCAGAATTCTTTGCATCTAACACTTATGTGCAGGCTACAGAACATTCTATTGCAACCAATGAGTTAGAGAACTCTATTGAAGACCTTAATGGTCGTTACAAATTAGGACATACTCTTGTAGGTGACTACATCAAGTTTGGTGTTAACGATGACTTCCCAGTTATTCTTGAGAAGATGTTACGTCAATCACCTGTGCATAGTGGTATCTTAACGAAGAAAGCAAAGATGGTAGTTGGTAACGACATTGACTACACTGATGAGTTTGCTAAAAGCAACAAGGCTAAAGCAGAACTAAAGGCTTTCGTAAACCACTGTGGTGGTAACAACAAGGGATTGTATGAGGTACTAACCCACGCTGCATTCCAATACGAGCATAAGGGTGCATTAGCATTATATGTTAGATGGAACAAAGAGCGCACAAAGATACTTGAGTTTAAGTCTTTAGACCCTAAAGGAGTGCGTGTAGCGGAGCCAAATGATAAAGGTGAGGTAACACACTACATCGTCCGTAGAAGTTTCGGCTATGGCTCTAATTCTGTACAGCACAATGAGCCTCGTAAGATTAAGGCATTTAACAAGTTTGACAAGAGTGGTACTGAAGCGGTCCTTTATGTAGGTAACCCTTATAGTGGCAACCCATACTATGGTGTACCCAGCTACATCTCTGCGTTCCATTACATTGAGTCTGACTTCAGCTTTGGTAAGCACATTAAGAACTCTGCCGAGAACGGCTTTACGCCAAGGGTATTGGCTACCTTCATTGGTAGAAATATGAGTGCCGAGCAGAAGCGTGAGGAGTACAACAAGTTTAAGGAGTCCTTTACAGGAGCTGATGCAGATAACTTTATTGTCTCTTGGGTTAAGAAAGAGGAGGATGCTCCGAAGTTTGAGCCATTAGACGTTTCCAATTTAGACAAGACGGTAGACGTTCTATCAAAACTTAATGATGCTAAAATACTCACAGCCCACAACGTTACTTCTCCTACTCTATTTGGTGTTATGGTTAGTGGTAAATTGGGAGGTACAGGTAACGAACTTGTTACGGCTTACCAAATATTTAGAGCGACTGAAACGCTACCTAATAGAGAAATTCTTTTAGACTCTGTAAACAGAATCTTTGCTACTGTAGGTTATGACCAAATGAATCTATCTGTTGTTGAGGAACCAATCAACTTGGAGAGTATTAAAGGTGCTAACACTGAAGACGTATAATAATGGTTGACGTAATATTCATAGACGATAACTACCTGTACCAAAACTTCCCTTTACCGAAGCGTATGGACAGAGGTGCTTTATTGGCATTAATCCAATTGGAGCAATACACATCAATACAAGACTTGTTAGGTACTTGTCTCTATGAAGATATTGAGGCTAAAGTATTAGCAGAAACATTAAATGTAGCCGAGCAAGGTTTGTTTAAGTTAGTTAAGTATACCTTGGCTATGTACTCTGCGAAAGCAGCTATCTCTATATTACGCACTGCAACTGCAACGACTAAAGCGGAGGAGCAGAAGCAAGACCAATACATCCTTGACACTATATCTACTACTGTTGATAGCAAACTATCTTATATCAACAAACGTATCACTAACTATATCCTTGACAATGCGGCAATTAAAGCTATCGCTACTGCCGATGGTTGCGACAATGACCTATTTGACGAAGAGGATACCTACCAAGGTGATGTGTTCTACCCTCAAGATGGTATCATATATAAGTCCTGCGAAGACGGAGGAGTAAGCTATAACCCGTAATGGATACTACAGATATCAAGGTACTTCTAATCAATTCGTCTACAATGGCACTGTCATTCTCCAACTTGGAGAACACCCTCAAGATATTACTGCTTTTAGCATCCATAGGTTACACTGCACAGAAGTGGTACTTTATGAATAAGCGACAAAAAAAGGGATAGACTAACGCCTACCCCTTCTTGTTGCAAGTACCTTTACAAGTACATTCTATAGGTGCGTTCTCGCACCAACTTACTTTATTTTCTTTGTTCTCTTGTCCACGGTTCTTACTGCGAAGTACCCGCCTATTACCGTTACGCTTACCAGCTCCCATAATCCAATCCATCTCTCGTTAACACTACTAATACCAAAGCCTTCAAAGAAGGTCATAAGCACCAGAAATATCATAACGGTTGCAAGAGTTAATGGTCTAACGTTCTTACTCAACCAAGAATCGGTAAGGCTATCGGCCTGCCAACGCTTGGTGATTTCTTCTTCTATGCTTTGACGCACAGCTTCTTTCTCTTCGGGTGTAGATACGAATCTATCTACCACATTGGCAACTGCTTCCACAGCTTCCTTCGCACCCCCTGTAAATAGTTTGGTTATTGGATTTCCCATAATCAGCTACCACACGCTTCACACTCTGGATTATCAATGGAGCATTGAGCGTTATCGTTTTTTTCGTCATTAGTCATTTCGTCTACGAAGTCAGCGAATGAGTCGCTTACATCAAAATCATTTTTCATTAGTAGGTCCAGATTACATCTTCACTTTTGCTTGGGTCATCATCAACGTGTATAAAGTTCTTTGCTACACCGATGCGATTAAACCCTGCTTGGAGAAGACCGTTAATAATTAGATATTTTTGTGTTGATGTGGGTGCGTAGATATCAGCAGCGTGTCCATTGGTATGACTGCTTCCTTTTACTCCACCTACTTTAGCGTTGTGAGCTGGGCTTCTGTAACCGCTTGTTATCTTAAAACCAACTGCCGCAATCTTTCTTGCTTGTGCTAACTTGTTTAAGAACTCTACGTTCATATGCTCATAGCTTCCCGCTTGGTCGGGGGAATCAAACTCACTATACTCAAAGTATAAGTGAAAGTCACTGTTTAGATTTGTCATTATTTTCTATTTTTTCGTCCCAATAAATAAACACCCACTCGGTCTTAGAATTTACATTATTCATTCACCAGCTTCCGATAAGAAAGCTCTGCAATGAAAGCTGTATAGATTGCGTATAAGGGGTTTTCTCCGAGGTAAGCATACAAGAGTAGGCTTGACCAAAATGAGAGGCACAGAACGCAGTTAAATGGCTTAAACGGAAGTATTCTTTCCATAACAAAACCATAGGGTTCAAAGATAAACAAGAATGCAAACATAAGTCCTACCGAACTTATGAGTAACCAACTGTTATAAATCTCCATCATAATTTTTCGCTTAGATAATCGTCTTTAATATACCGCATTAACTTGGTAACGGATTCACCATCCTCTATTAAGGTGAGGTAACCTTTTATGTTTTGACCATAGACATCGCTGTGATTCAGCGATACTATCTTATTGGTCATTGTTGAGTATATAATACTAATCACAAGATTTGCAGCAGACTTACCTTCGGTATAGTAATGCAAGAACTTCTCGCAGGTACGCATCACAGCAGCATCTATCAATGCTTGCTTCAGCTCGTTGTTACCATCTGTTACAAACGCAGAGGAAGCTATCTCCTTACAACGCTGTAGTATAAAAATACCAAGTTCGTTGGTTAGGCTACCTTGTTCTACAGATAGGATTGCTTCACGCTCAATCAGCGACTTGTCGTACCTCGGCATATTGTTCTTCTACTTTATTAAGTATAGTGATTATAATAGGCAGGTAGTCTGAAAGCTCCTGCGTGTTTATGCCAAGCTCAAATCCCAATCTAACCAATGTGACTGGGTCGTGGTTGTATACCAATACGTCAATGACTCGGTATATATCAAGTATGAGATTTGCTTCTGCATCTGTTAAATCTTCGTAGTATTCTTCAAACAACATCTTAATAGGATGAGCGTAGTCGCTCTCCCTTCTCGGGGTCAAGCTCTACGATTAGTTCAATGTACTCTGCCTCACGCCTATAGGCTTCGGCAACCTCTTCGTGTGTGGAGTCAGTACCTAAGTTCGCGAACAGTACCGCCATCTCGTATAGGTAGAGGTCAATCCTGTTCTTAATTAATTTACACGTTTGATAGTTTCTTTGGTTAATCATAACACTTAATTTTTACTTTGAAAGAATCTTTCGGTAGACTCTTGTCAATGCGGATGTCAAGTCTTTTGTAATACTTGTTGCCATCGTCTTTAACGATACCCTTATTAACGAGAGTATCCGAGAGAAATTTTGAAACAAGAATAACATTGTCAACATCGTGACGAGAGTTGTACCTAATATGAATTTCATAGCTTTCACAGGTAAACGCATCAAATTTTTCAAGTTCTTCTTCACAATATTTAGTATATTCTGTTTTATATTTAACTTTTACAGCCCAGTGCTTTGAATTAAAATAAGCATTTAAGCTTGGTGGTTTAGGTAGGTTAAGGTCTATCTCAAGCATACTCAGTTAGGTCTATAGTTGCTTTATATCCATAGCGAGAAACGAGTAACTCGTGCAGTGGAGGTATCCATCCTTGTGCGTTGTTATCTCCTGTAGCACCATTGCCAACTACCTTGTAGTTAGACATTTGTAGGTGCTGTAAGAACTGAACTCTATCAAACACAAAAGCGATATCCTTGTCACCCGTCTTCAGTATGTAGAAGTAGAAGTCAGCCTTTGACTTTAAGATTCCCGAGTCAGCATCTTTGGTAGTGCTTCTGAACTCAATGTATAGGTTAGGCTGTTCGGGTGTACCTCTACGGGCAGCCCACATATAAGCCTTGCTATCGTACTTAACTTCAACGGTTACAGTCCTGTCGTTCTTAACTCCCTTAACATCCCAATCGTAGAAGAGTTTCTTAGGAGCCTCTTCAACCTCATAGCCCTTGTCTTCAAGGTACTTCATTACGAGGTCTTGACCATAGTCCCCAGAGATACTTGCTCTTACGAATGTGTTCCTGCTCATCGCTTTTGTCTTAGGGCAACCTTCAGTAGTATCAAGTAACCAATTAAATCCTGGACAGTATCTTCAGTTTCATCTGTGATACCACGCATCTTGATTCGCATAAGCTTATCATCAATGCGACAGCATAGGTTATCAACGGCATCACCACCTGCAAATATACCCGCAGGGTTTAGAGCTGAATCACCATACGCTTTGTTCTTAAGAATCAGCAGTTTAGTAACCGCTTCTGATTCCTCAAGTATTAAATCTTTTGTATCCATATTACTAATATACTAACTAATCTAATAGGTCTACCTCAACCTTATATATTTTTCTAACATTGTCCTTCTCAATCACTAACCTACCGCTTGATGGATTAAAGAATATATATCCAAACCCACCCTCAATACCTGTGTAATCAGAGATGTCTACCTTAAATATAACATCATTTATAGATAGACTTCCGTTAGGCATAACCTCCACCTTTTTGGCGGAGGGTACATTGAATCTAAGGAATGCTCTGATTAGTTCTGCGAATGCCTTTCTTCTATCAAGAATTAGGCTGTGGATAGGCGTATTGCTTTTCTCCTCTGCTGTCAAGTTCATAGTATCTGTTTTTCATTTTGTCATAATATAAAGTAACGGTCCCGAGCTTACCTACAATCTTTGGTTTAGCCTTGACCACTGTAATCTCTACTTGGTTAGGCTCGTAGGGTACACCATTACCATCCTCTAATCCGTAGGGGCAACGCCATACATTAACAACCATCATACCTTTACGGGACCATTGCATACCACCTGCGATATCATTCATCGTAGGCTTGTCAACATAAGGTACGCCATTCTTGTACTTTGCTTGTTGGTGTTTAGTGTGTACTGTTACAATAGTGTGGTAGTTCTTTTCTGCTGAGTGCTTACGGACCTTAGTAAGTACCTGTCCAATCGCAATGTCATCACGAACACCTGCGGATACATCTGTTCTAATCTCAGTGAATGGGTCAACCATACAGCCATCAATGGTAATGAAGTTATCTTCTTCAATAGTCTCTACGGCTGTGTAGAATCCCTCAATGCTGAGGTCTTGTAGACCGCTATCAATTAGGTAGAAGTGTGAGTTGATAAACTCAATAGCCTTCTCTGTCTCCTCATCTGTAGCAGTGAGATGGTCATTGATTAGGAATGGCTTACGCAAGTATACCCATAGCAGTTCTGCAAACACCTCTGTAGGTGAGCCTGTCTCGGGTGTGTACACAGCCCATTTCCAACCGCTAAACTCTGATAGGTTCATCATTAGTTCAAACCCGAACTGTGATTTACCTTGATGCGCCCCAGCATAAATGTATGTGGTGCTACCTTTCTTAACTGAATACTTGTCAAACAAGGAATCAAATCCTGTCCAAGCACCTTTCTTAACTCCCTCTTTGCGAAGTGTAGATAGTGAATCTACTACATCTTCTGCTTTGTAAATAATGTTTCTCATTGCTATTGTTTTTTATTCTCCAAATTCCTTACTGTAATCATCCTCTTTGTGTGCAAAAGAACGACTAAGTTCTTCTCTATAAAACTCTTTTACCAAGTGAAAGTCATAAACTTTTTTACCTGTTAAACCAAGTAGCACCATCATCTTAGCTATCATCTCAGGGTTTCTGTTTATAGCATCAATGTCTTTCGCCCTCGTTGTAAAATAGTAAGGTGTTTTTTCGTTGCCTCTATAGTGATTTGTATAACCATTTCCTTTTCTCACTTTCCAAGTAAGGCGTACACCAACGTCATAAATCATTTGTCCTTCGTCACTCATATCACATTTTTATTAGTCTCAACCTTCTCTGATACTTACGGATAAGTAGTGCTGAGTTGGTTAGTTGTTTCTGTATGTCTTCACTCCATCCAAATCTACTGGCGTGTAGTGTTATGTTTACTTGGTCTATCATTAACATCTCCAAGTATTTCTGTATCTCTCTTACGTGCTTCCTCTTTCTTGTCATTGCTCTTCCATTTATAAATTAGATATCCGTTCCAAGCTAATACGAAAAGACATCCTAAAACATCTTCAAGTGTCATTTTAAAATATCCTTAATTGCTGAAATCCTTGATGGCGATAAGTCCATCTCTTTAATCATCCACTGTAAATACTCACGAGGTATTTGAGAAAGCTTCTTGCCTTTGTACTTTCCTATCTTCATTACCCCATCAGTGATTCTAAATGGCTCTAAGTTTTTCCTCTTTGTGATTTGATTGTTGTTGTTTCCCGACCTGTGTGCGTGCATTAACTTTGTTGTTATAAAATTTCTTTTCTTTTCGCTCATTTCTCTTTGGTGTTAAAGGTTTCTACCACTGGAGCAAAACTTTGGGCTACTTCACCCTTCACCCAAACTGAACCATTAAACTCTTGGTGCATTACTTTGGGTTTCCAAAACTGCCACCAGCGAGGTGAGGATTCAACAACAAAGGTTGTTTCTAATCTGTTCCATCCGTTTAAGGATTCTGTTACTTCAAATTTTGTTTTCATTTCTCATTTGGTGTTAAAGGTTTGTGTTTCATCTGACTGTCTTAACAACTTGGCAAAGACA
>ERZ1047472.2166-NODE-2166-length-14208-cov-5.444782_pt1 | contig 14208 bp, 17 predicted proteins | sample MGYA00383095_ERZ1047472 | MGnify/ENA primary metagenome ERZ1047472 (study PRJEB29581, sample SAMEA5548365) | metagenome | biome: marine; feature: coastal; material: water | depth 1 m | study: Short-term variability in the microbial, nano- and picoplankton...
GTCTAGTTGGAACGAATCTTGGTTTAATTATATGCCAACACGACCGTCCCAATACTTATCGTCACGCAGTTTTCCGAGAAGAGCACACGCATCAATATGGATACTACAGATAGCTAAGAAGTTGTAAATAAAAAAATGTCGCCAATCATATGACGCTCGCTATTAGGGAATTATCAAGTTAGTCACGATCACAAAATACTTTGTAGCGCATTCCGAAACACCTCAAAATTCTCGATTTGAGGTGCATGTCCATAGTCGCCCAGCTCTATCACGTTGACATTAGGGCTGTGTTTCTTGATAGCGATACCTAACTGATCGTATCGACCTAGCTCATGATCAACACCCACCTTCTTCCAATGGCGACCTGGCCCGGTTCGGTCCCGCGTACCGATAATTAAATTTGCCGGCATTTCAAAATATTTGAATTCTTCAACCACAGGGCCAGTAAAAATCATGTCGTAAACGCGAGCACTTACCTTAGCCAGCTTATTCCAGTCCGGTCCATTTACCCACCCCAAGAGAGGAGCCGCTAATGCTTCGAACTTCTCATTCCATTCGCCGTCGTAATAGTATGTCTTTTGATAATTTCGGACTCGATCAGCCGTAAGTGTCAACTCCCTTTGATAGAAAAAATCGATATCCTTATACCCAACATACCGAAGATAGTTCTCTAACCCTAAAGGGTTCAACAGCGTAACTTTCTGCGTGAGGTTTGGATACAAAAGGGCAAAACGAGCAGCCAACATGCCACCCATGGAGTGTCCGATAACATGAACTGAATCTATATGAAGATGTTCTAGTAAACCTTTGGTATTCTGCGCCAAAGCCTCAAAACTATATTGATAATCAATAGGCTTCGACGACTTCCCAAAACCTATTTGGTCAGGAATGACTACGCCGAAACCCATCTCATGCAACATGTTAGCGGTCTCTTTCCAGTATGCACCATTGAAGTTTTTGCCATGGAGCAGCACCACTGAACCAACCGCTAACGTCTTAGGAGCGAGATACATATAAGCCATTTCCAAGCTTTCCCCCTGAGAAGAAAACCTATACCTACTCACCTCATATGGGTATTGGTATGCGCTCAGAGACTCGTCAAAAGACAACGCTGAGAGATGTTCGGTGTCGTCTGCTACAGCCGTCTGCACGGTTAAAGCACTTATGATTAACACGCCGAAGATTAAAAAAATGGACAACATCCTAGTCATAAACAGATACCTCTTAAAAAAATGTCATAGAACACACTTCAGTTAACGAATGAACTGGTCCACAAAATCACCTCCTAGACCAATCTCTTCGTAATGCGATCGGCACATATTAATTTTTGTGAACACGTCCTCGTATCCAACAGTCTCACCATCTTCATTCAGGTACAGCATAGCTCCGTTGACGTTGAACATTGTGATCATTTCATCAACGCCCTCATCAACGACTAAGGTATGAACCTCGCCTGGCGGTTCATAAACAAAGCCCCCCTCCTCTGCGATCCAATCGTGCTCCAGATAACGCCAACTGCCTTTTATCACCAATCCGTAAACAGCCATGGCGTGGCGATGCCTCGACAAGACGCCACTTTTTCGCACACGTAATAAATTGAACCACCCTCCCGAAACAGTATTCAACATGAGTGGTCGAAAATGAACTCCTGGAGCCTGAGGAACCCACACTTTGTCATCATCAGGAATTGCTTTTTGAACAATCTCTTTTTGCATGCCTATTACGTTCATTAAATTTGAATCTTGCAAGTTCACTGCTAACCCTTTCAAAAAGTATAAAATCTAAGCCAGTTAAAATTAAAGCGACCATGATATCGAAGAGTCAAGCAACACAAAAGTTCAAATGACAATGATCTGAGCGCGGAACGTGTGACAAGAATCCAACTGCTCATTCGATTCATAACGAAAACATCAGATCCAGTAATGATGTTTGTAGCAAGAATGGTCTAGAAGGAAGGCACGATAAAACGGGACCTGGAACGAGTTATTTAATAAGCACTCGAAAACCTAATCGAAGAAACTTTTCAATTTCCTCAGATGCAGCGCCTGTCTTGCGGAAGCATAAGGCACTCCTAAACTGCGCAGATATGAAGGCCACTAGAGAAGCCGTATCTGCTATTTCCTGAATTTCACCTAAATCCTTAGCTCGATCGACCCAATTGTGTAATTGCTCAAAATATTCCTTATTAAGGTCATCGATTTTTTTTGCAGTGGCAGTTCCAAAATCTAATCTCGAATGAAACATATCGAGATGAAGACAACCCTCTGGGCAATCCCTTAAATGAACATAACGCTTTTCTCTATTAAAAAACTCCAAAACTTCCTCCAACCCATCAATGAAAGGCTGGTCTTTCTTGAGGATTTCAAAGAAAGGAACACAAATAATCTTTCGATAAGCCTCTAACGACGCACTTTTTAACCCGTCTTCACTTTGAAACTCTCGATACAAACCAGGCTTGGATATACCCGCTCGTTTGCAGATATCGTTAATAGAGACTTTCTCGACACCGTCCGCCCAGTAACTGTTAACAGCCGTTTGCAATGTCTTTTCTCGATCGAAGGTCTGTGGACGACCGCGTGGAATTTTATTGGGCGACATCATATAAATATAATTCCCCTGACTGTTATTTTAAAACGCATTGCCATTGGATTACGGTTTCATACCAACTAGTATCTTAATCAAGTATAACACCCTTAACGCTTCATTCCACCGATAATTCCGACGATTATAATGCGGTTAGGAGCACTCCTCGGAGCACACTAGTCCAACGATTCGCACCTCGGATCCCACTGTAGATATTGACAAAATCTCCCGAAAAAAACCGGCCGCTGGGTAGCCGTAAGGACAAAGACTATATTTGCCTAACGAGGAAGCTATGGATAAAAAAACCGCCAATGAGCAGTAATATACCCCCGAAGAAGCTTATCCAGAAACCGAATTCATATTTTTCAGCAAAGAAAAACGGAAGAAAGAAAAGCCAGGAAACAGGCACTCCGACCATGATGCTTTTGGCGAATGTGATGCTGGCAGACGCATCTCGATGCTCGAGGTGAGAAAAAGCTAGCGCCAATATTGACGCCAGTGGGAGCGCAATGATGAACCCAGCCAACTCCGGCTTTCTCCCTGCCAGCCAAGCACTAAAGGCAATTGCAATCGCAGCGACCCCAATCTTAAGCGTAAATAACCACATTATTTTTTATAAGTCACTCACTGAGCAACAATCCTCATGATATTTTAAGCAATGGTCCTAGAGCATTAACTTTTTGCCGCCTGAATTAGCGCGACAAATCTTGCCACTCATCTCTGCCTTCGCTAACAGCGCCACTCAAGAAGCAGGCATTTTCAAGATACTACGACAAACAGGAATAGGCATGAGTTCAAAAATTGGATCGTTATCTTTTAATCGGACTTTGTCGTTTCCACTTTGAATGTATTTGATTTGCAACACGTGCGATTCAAACGATGGGGTGTCTCTCAAAGAGGTCGCGTTCGTGTTTAATTTGTGGATCAACGAACGCCGCTCATCTTAGACTTAAGATGACTATCTATCCAATTTTTTATTTAACCTTGAATATGCCTTGCAACCTTGTTTTTCTTCTAGTTCGCAAGCCATCTCCAAGAACTTTAACGCTTGAATATTGCTTTTCGGTACACCTTCACCATATTCGTACATCGATCCCAACATAAGACAACTGTAGGAGCTACCTCCATCACATGCCTTTTCGTAATATGAGATCGCTTTTGCGTGATCTTGAGGAATACCGTCGCCCCATTGATACAGAGAACCTAATAAACTACAGCTGAATATCACGCCGTCGTTACAAGCCATCTCATGGGATTTAACATCGGATTGGGCAAAGCTTTTAAATGCAAATAAAAGCATTATGAGTGGAAGGAGTCTATTCATTTTTCGCTTATGTGATCTCAAAATTTAGTTTGCACTAAGACCGGGGTTCACCCAGTACGAACTGTTTATCGAACGCAAGATTTTAATATAAAAACCATCGGACCAGGATGACCCAGTAGTACCGATTAAAATAATAACGGTGAACTAATATTTATCAAGCAAAGTCCTCACTTGAAAAACATTCAAAACAACTCATAGTCATCAATAAATGGTTGGGCATTACCAAGATTTCTTTTCCTAAACAGATGGCAACCCGGACAGGGCCATTGCGAGCTCCTCTTCGCTGTAACTCATATCTGTTAACTTACCTGCAAAATAATCAGTATAAGCCTGCATATCGAAATGACCATGTCCACATAAGTTGAAAAGTATCGTTTTAGACTTACCTTCTTTTTTACATTTCATAGCCTCAACTATTGCTCCCTTGACGGCATGATTTGCCTCTGGCGCTGGAATAATACCTTCCGCTCGAGCAAACTGAACTCCAGCTTCGAATATTTCTAATTGAGAATAAGAAACCGCATCAATTAACCCCAGGTCCTTGATATGCGAGACCAACGGAGCCATGCCGTGATAGCGAAGCCCCCCTGCATGAAATGCCGGCGGAATAAACGATGAGCCTAAGGTATGCATCTTCACAAGCGGCGTCATTTGTCCGGTATCACCAAAGTCATACGCGTACTGTCCCTTAGTTAACGAGGGACAGGCTGAGGGTTCGACCGCAACGATTTCTATGTCACTTCCGCCGCGCAGCTTTTGACCTAAAAATGGGAATGCAATCCCCGCGAAATTCGAACCTCCGCCAGTACAACCAACAATAACGTCAGGATAATCCCCAGCCATTTCCATTTGCTTAATAGACTCCAGACCAACAATCGATTGATGCATCAAGACGTGATTAAGAACCGATCCAAGCGCATACTTTGTATCGTCATTCGTCGCAGCTATTTCAACCGCCTCGGAAATCGCGATTCCCAATGAACCAGAACTCTCCGGATTTTTTTCTAGGATCGCTCTACCAGAATTCGTAATCTCAGACGGACTGGCGATACACTTCGCCCCGAAACTCTCCATCAAAGCTTTACGGTAAGGTTTATGCTCAAATGAAACTTTAACCATAAAGACCTGCACATCAATATCAAACAACGCGCCAGCGTAAGCCAAAGACGATCCCCACTGCCCAGCACCGGTTTCTGTGGTGATTTTTTTAACGCCCTCCTGAGCGTTATAAAACGCCTGGGGAACAGCAGTATTTGGCTTGTGCGAACCGGAAGGACTCACGCCCTCGTACTTATAATAAATTTTCGCAGGAGTGTCTAAAAGTTTCTCTAAATTTCTTGCTCGGTATAAGGGTGCGGGCCTCCATTGCTTATAAATACGTCGCACTGGGTCCGGTATCTCTATTTCCCGCTCGGTTGAAACTTCTTGCATGATGATTTCCATCGGGAAAAGTGGCGCTAAATCATCTGGACCTATCGGTTGCTTTGTACCAGGATGAAGCGGCGGCGGAAGTGGCACGGGGAGGTCAGCCACCACGTTATACCAATTTTTGGGAATGTCACTCTCTGGCAGTAAATACTTGATTGTGTCCGACATAAACTCCCCCTAAAAGTATAGATAGGTACGCATTCAACGCACTAGATTTCACTTCATATTAGTGCTCTACTCACCATTGAGCAATACCGAATGACCATTTCATTCATTTTTTCATTATCGAGGAGGCATTAAAAGTGTTGTCACTCATAAGGCTAATGAATTGCTTGTTCTCGATCACGGGGAGATAGAATACACAAGCGCCCAATGCGATTAGCCCTATAGGCCGTGTCATAGTAAATTGGCTTATTACAATAATTCTTGATTTCCAAAACCTATGCAAAAACCATTCTCACCAGCCTGTGAGCGTAACAAGGAAGCGATCCTTCACACAATTTCTCCGAAGCTTAGAGAAACTCGCAAACTGCTGGAAATTGGATCTGGAACGGGACAACACGCTGTGCACTTTGCTAAACATATGCCATGGTTAAATTGGCAATGTAGTGATATTCAGGAGAATTTGTCGGGTATTGCCGCCTGGATTGATGAAGCTCATTTAAATAACTTGCCCACTCCGATAACCTTCAACGTATCGGTCCATCAACTGAAGCACAAATACGACGCGATATATTCCTGTAACACACTGCACATCATGGCTAAAAACGAAGTGGAAGCGCTTTTTAATTCCGCCGTCAAGATTGCAACCGATGACGCCGTTTTATTGATTTATGGCCCTTTTAACTACGGAGGTAGATACACAGCGGATAGTAATGCCAATTTTGACCAGTGGTTAAAAGAACAAAATCCTCATAGCGGGATTCGTGATTTCGAATGGGTCAATACGCTCGCAGAAGAAAAGGGCTTTAGATTAATTTCTGATGAAGCAATGCCTGCGAACAATAACCTCTTACACTGGCGCCGTAGCTAAATATTTCGATCGGCCTAAGCCAGCGCAATGAAAAAAAATTCTCTGGACCATTAGTACCCCGTGATCCGAAATATCAAAGAACTCCAATAAGTTAGAGCTTTAATTTAGTCTTCTCTATCGCCCGACCCCATCCTAATTTCAGTTGAGTTCGAACGTTTGTCTCCATCGTTGATTGAAATTTTGCTTCCAAGCGCCAACTCTTGCCGATATCTCTCAATTCACTAAAAGCACCGTCCGCCAACGCAGCAAGCATGGCCGCCCCGAGAGCTGTGGTTTCAGTCACGGACGGGCGCTCAACAGTCAAGTCCAGTAAATCCGCCAAACGTTGCAAAAACCAATCATTAGCCGTCATTCCTCCGTCAACCCGAACAGTTTTTGGTGTCACCCCGTCACATGCTAGGGCATCGAACAAGTCACAGGTCTGATATGCCACTGAGTCAAGCGCGGCTTTAATAAAATCATCCGGCCCCGTATCGCGGGTAATACCGTATACAGCTCCCCGAGCGTCCGGCACCCACCATGGCGCACCAAGACCTGTAAACGCCGGAACCATATATAACTCGTCATCAACTGAGGTTTGCGCTCGTAACGAGGTCTCAGATGCAGTTTTAATGAGCCCCATACCATCACGCAACCATTGAACAACAGCTCCAGCGACAAAAATTGACCCCTCGAGTGCATAGGAGCGCTCACCACCCACCTGCAATCCGATTGTAGAGACCAGGCGATTAGACGAGCGCACAAGTACCTGACCCGTGTTCAGCATCACGAAGCCACCTGTACCGTATGTGGATTTGATATCCCCTGACTCGAGACAAGCCTGACCCACAGATGCACTTTGCTGGTCTCCGATCGCAGATAGAATTCTTAATTGCTCACCCACCAGTACGGTTGTATCCACATCGATGTTCGTGCAGTCACGCACCTCAGCTAGTATAGATTCAGGCACATCGAAAAGCTCACATAAACCCTTATCCCATTGTCCTGATCTAATGTCGAATAATGAGGTACGCGCCGCGTTTGTCGCGTCAGTTAAATGATACTTACCGCCGGTGAGACGCCAAATTAAAAATGTTTCAACAGTACCAAAGGCCAACTCTCCTCGTTCCGCTTTCTGGCGAGCACCCTTCACATGATTTAATATCCACCTGATCTTACTCGCACTGAAATAGGGATCAATCAATAAGCCTGATCGCTCGGAAACAAAAGCGTCATGACCTGCCAAGGACAACTCTCCACAAAATTTTGAAGTGCGTCTATCCTGCCAAACTATTGCGTTATAGAGGGGTATCCCGGTGCCTCGATCCCAAATGCATGTCGTTTCACGCTGATTTGTAATACCCATTGCCTTAACTTTATAACCTTGTCGACGCGCCTCATCACTCGCGTCAGTAATTACCCCAATGCAGGTTTCCCAAAGTTCCTCTAGATTGTGCTCAACCCAACCATCTCGGGGGAATATCTGTGTAAATTCTTTTTGTGACACACAGATCAAGCGTCCGGAGACGTCAAATACAATCGCGCGGGTGCTCGTGGTGCCTTGATCAAGTGAAAGATAAGCTGATGTCATAAATAAGCGACGAGTTCGTGATGCAGCTAAATTAAAGGTAGTCGACTTAAAGCGCCGTTCATAGCCACCAGACTAACACTCATTGACAACACATCATGCATGACTGGATACTAATCATGGACACTTCACAAGGGGAAAGTGATGCAAACCGTTAGGCAACTCGTTAATTCGAAGGCGCACCGACTTTTATCAATTCAACCCGATAACACAATCTACGATGCATTAAGGAAAATGTCTGAACACGACGTGGGTGCCCTTATCGTATTAAAAGATAAAAAACTTGTGGGCATCTTCTCGGAGCGAGATTACGCTCGAAAAGTCATTCTTGAGGGAAAAACGTCGAAACAAACGCTAATATCTGAAATTATGACCAAACAAGTCATTTGCGTTAGCCCTGATAGAACCGCAGATGAATGCATGGCACTCATGACTGAAAAACGCGTCAGACATCTCCCCGTTATTGAAAATAAATTGGTCGTTGCGCTGATTTCTATTGGGGACGTCGTTCGGGAGATGATCTCAGATCAGAAACAGACTATCGCACAACTCGAACAGTACATCATGAGCTAGAGTCGTTTATTGTGCGGTGTGACCGCTGCGTGCTGCAGATCTAACTCGTATGCCGTGATTTCCACTCGAGCGGGTTGAGGTAAATTATTGAACCATCAACACTGACCATCACATCCGAATCTTGAATATTCACCTGAATCCTCATAGAGCGTTGCGCAAGGCTTCCAATGCCCTTACTCTCCTTTTCGGCGATATGCATAACCTGAAGATTATTAAATCGCGTGGTGCTATTTTTAATTTTATCCCACCACAGCTCTGCAGACTTACCACCATAACAATAGATAATAACTTCGTTAGCTTTTCCACAAGACTGGCGAACGACCTTCTCGCTGGGCAGTCCCATCGCGATCCATAACTCGAGTTCTCCCGCTAGGCTTTTTTGCCAAATATCTGGTTCTTCATCGGTTGAAAGACCTCTGGAGAATTCTAATCGCTCATGGGCATGAAGCGCAAAAGCAAGAATTCGGCACATTAAACGTTCATCGGTCTCTGAAGGATGCTTTGCGATGGTCAAGTGGTGTGTTCCATAATAATGTCGATCCATATCAGAAACAGCAAGTTCAGCTTTATAGATCGTTGCTTTTTGGGCCATGATTACACCTAAGTAAAAAAAACAAACATTATTAATAAAAGGACGCTACTGTTTCTAATTCGCCACCCGCCGTAAACCGAGCCGAGATGTTATCACTAAGGACAAACACAAATAAAAAAATTAATCGTTTTAAAAAAATGAAGTATGCTTTTCAGAAGAAAACTATGACTGGAGGCCCAATCAATTGTTAATTGCAATATTTATCATATTCGCCTTACAGCTATTCGGGGAGGCACTGCAGCAGTTTTTCGGTCTATCCATACCTGGCCCAGTCATCGGCCTCATACTCCTCCTTGCGGCACTGACCTTAACAAAATCTAATAGACAGTCTCCCTTTGTCGCGCTTAGGGGAAAGTTGATTAGCACATCTGAACACATACTTGCATACCTTTCGTTGCTCTTCGTCCCTATCGGAGTTGGCGTGATCATGCATCTTCAACTCCTCGAGACTCAAGCGCTTCGAATTCTTTTAGTCATTCTTCTTGGAACGATCAGCACTATGATTTTTACGGCTCTGGTTTTTTCAAAAATACATAGTAGAAAAGACCATGAGTGATAGTGCGAAACTTTATCAAGTTTGGGTCTACCTCCAAGCAGAGCCCCTATTTTGGTTAACCTTAACGATTGGCGCCTACCTATTGGCAGACAAGATATACAAACTTTGCAATCTATTTCCGATACTGAACCCTGTAGCGGTGAGCATCATGATTGTTAGCACGTGTCTCATTACTTTTGAAGTGGAGTATGAGAGATACTTTGACGGTGCAAAATTTATTCACTTCCTCCTCGGACCAGCTACGGTCGCTTTAGCGATACCGATCTACCTGAACTGGAATGTCGTTACTCGGGCTAGGAAGGCGATAATATTCACGGTCTTGATAGCGGGATTGTTCGCTCTATGCGCCACTTATACGATAGCGCTTCTTGTCGGTCTCGATGTAACGACAATAAAAACACTCCTTCCAAGAAATGTTACCGCGCCAATCGCGATGGGTATATCTGAGGTTATTGGTGGCGTCCCCTCATTAACGGCTATCGTTACGATAATCACTGGGATACTTGGAGCTGCGCTGGGAACGTTCATACTCGATTTATTTAAGATTAAGAACATGGCTGCTCGTGGGTTTGCTTTCGGTTTGGCGAGTCATGGCATTGGAACGGCAAGAGCGATGGCTAGAAATGAAGAGGCAGGCGTTTTTGCTGCGGTTGCAATGGGACTTAGTGGCATTGTTACCGCAGTCATGATTCCTCTTATCTTTCTCGTGATCAGTGATTTAATTTAAACTGCTGATCTGACGATAACCTGCCAGCGTGACAAACCAAACTCTCCGATTAGAATCTGGCCCGTCGAACCCAATATCAAAAGAGATAAAGCAAGGAATATTCTAGTTTTTTCAATTTCTGAACTGTTAATCCAAAGGACTTAAAATGGCGCGTGAAAAACCATCTTTCGAAAAAATGTTGTCAGAAGTGAGTACAGCGAGTCTTAGCGCACAACTTGTTAAACGGGGATTTCGAAATCGCGCGATCTCGAATATTAAAGCAATAAGTTCATCAGCGAATCGATTGTTTGGCCGAGCGTATACTCTTCGATATATTCCAATGAGAGAGGATATCGCCACGGGACCCAAAATGGGACAGTCAAGTAATCCTCAACGTATGGCTATAGAGAGCGCTCCTGAGGGGAGTGTACTGGTAGCAGATACGCATGGTTTAGAAACAAGCGGGTCTTTTGGAGACATTTTAGTCGCAAGACTCATACAACGGGGCGTATCAGGAATAGTGTCGGATGGGCCTATGAGAGATATATCTGAGATCAAACAGATGAAATTACCCGTGTTTGCGAAAGGGAATGCAGCACCCCCGAGCTTCGCCGCCATGATGGCAATTGATTCACAAATACCCATAGGATGTGGCGGCGTCGCCGTTTTCCCTAATGACATAATCGTCGGTGACGAAGATGGAGTGGTGGTTGTGCCGCAGGAAATTTGCGACGAAGTGATCACAGAGGCTCATGAGCAGGACTTATTAGAGGCGTATATTCGCGCCCGGGTTGAACGCGGAGAACCGATCACCGGACTCTACCCACCTAGCGAAAAGACACTGGCTGACTATAATGATTTTAAAAATAAGGAAAACTAATTGCCCGTAAAGGCATTTGCCTTTGACTAACCCCTAACTAGTCAACAACAGCTCAATATAATTAAAAAAGCCGCAGAGCCCGATTCGAACCCTGCCGTTTCTTCGGGAGGTGGATATTCATTTTCGCTATCAATCCGGAAATACCATCGCGTCTTGATTTGCTGCAGCCGGATCTTCAATTTCACCCGCTGCTATTCTGGATCTCTCCGTGGCCCGTAAGTAAGCCACTACGTTAATAATCTCGGCGTTAGTCAGCATGGTATTAAACGCCCCCATCTTGCCGCCCCGACTACCGGTTCTCGGCGTTCCCGAATAAATTGTTTCGAAAATTTCACTGTTGGTGTTGCCGCGAAACATGAATTTGCCACAACTCAGGCATGGCGCTCGTCCAGTTCCTACCGCTTGCCCGCCGTGACAAGCCGCGCATTTCTCGGAGAAAACTTCTCCACCTTGATTCACAGCCGCCTGATCGTTGATCGGCACCGCCAAGTCATCGACGTTCATCCGATGCTCCTCTGCGTAAACTCCGGAGGCCAAAAAGAAGAGTGCTATTGCGAAACCTCTAGCGATAAATTCAAGCATTTTTGTGATCACTTTAATGTTAAAACAGTCGGAGCGATGTAGCGATAGAAAGTTCACTGAAACCGTCGATTCCGTTGCAATAAAATACCTTTACTAATAGCTTACCGGAACTAATTGTCGTGTATTCCGTTCTGATACGCTTTATTTAACGATATTTTGTGATGATCACTGTTTTTTACGATGACAAATGCGGGCTTTGCAAAAAGGAGATTCGCGTTTACCAGAAACAAGACAAAAAAGGCGTTTTTCTTTGGCAGCCTCTCTCCGAACTCAAGTTTGACCCTGAGACCCAGTCGTTCAGCCTGGTTCAAGCTTTGGAGAAGCTTCATGTGAGAGATAACCGAGGAAATCTGAAAATCGGAGTGGATGCTTTCATCGTCATCTGGAAGCATCTGCCATATTGGAAATATCTGGGTTTATGTGCATCCTTCGCTCCAATTAAATGGAGCCTTGACCTTGCTTATAGCCAGTTTGCAAAACGTCGATTTAAACGATTAGATCATTGCCAAATAGCGCTTCGCGAACAGTCAAGAATATTGTAAAACCGATCATGAACAAGGTGAGATTTAACACACCCCATCACGATCATTCAAGTACTTTCCGGATTTCAGTCTCATCAGACCACTCCAGTATTCCAGACTTAATATCCCAAACCTGCAAATTGACTTTGTAGTAAATGTCTCGAACGTCAGAGTTTTGCTTAACGATTGATCGAATATTTCCCTCCAACCGATAAGCGGCCCCCACCATTTCTCCCTTGGGCGCCGAGACTTCCTGATCGTAGTATTCCTCATCCGCTTGCCGCTCTAACTCACTGATTTGCTGCGCCATAGCGTCCTCATCGACTACAAAACGAACAACACCGCTACGCGCCAATTCGGTTCGAATTGAATCTGTGATCCCGCGAGTATCAATGTATTCGCTCGTAAGATTCTGAACATCTTGAACCGTGATTAATGGCCGTTTCCCCTCGACAACTAATTGCGACGTTAAAATAGAACGAGTCATTTGCTCCGCGATTGATTGAAGGTCAGTGGAGCCAAACTCAATCGTCACAGTCTCCACCCCTTTGGGGTCACCATACCTAACCGATTTAGAGCACCCCACGATGACACTTACACCCATCAATAGTGCGACCAGCGGAAAATAAGCAGTTTTCAACATCTCGGTACCTCCTACTCTTTAATCAAAAATTTTGCGTCTGTCGCCAACCAATTAGGTGCAGTACTACGAATTGTTTTAATTTCTTTGGAATAGAAGTACACCGGTTTCCACGCTTCCTCATCACCAAGCAGCAAACCTTCCTCGTTCAACCAATCAAAACGATAAGCTAAAGTTCTCTCGGATTTTTTAGTATTCTCAACCTCAACAAAAATACGTAATATCCCGTCTTTGGAGATACACGACATGTTGATCACTTCGACGTCCTCGATGTCCCCCACGTAGACAACATCTCCCTTAGGACAAGCATTTTTTGCTCCAGAAAACGAACATGACGCTAAAAAGATCAGGCCGCTTAAAAAAACTAACCATCTAATTTGTTTCATCCAAAGGCTCATGTTTCCTCACTAATTGATTAGTTAAACGAGACCTGGTTAACATACCATTGCGACCCCACTTGTCGGACAAAAAGTAACATAAATCGGCCAGTAACGAGCACATCCAAGGAATGGGAACGCGATCCCGACCTGAGTTCCAATGTACGCGTGCCGCGGTTAATCAACTGACGGGCGATTCCGATATTGCGGGGTAACAAGCGCCAGCTGCGGTCATCTGCTAACTCAGTAACAACTCCAGCCAACCCAATCAAACCGCCCATCAGACCGGAATCATCTAATTCATCAGCCGCATTTTGCATGGCAACTTTAACACCACTTCGAAGAATACCGCGCGCAATGATGGTAGGCATCTCATCTTTTAGAGCTCGACGAGACATCACGTCAATGTCAACGACATCTGAACTAAATTGAAGCGATGACTCCCGCATGGTCAGCCCAACGTCCTCCATCACTTGAGGTGCGTTATACGCAGGCGCTGAAAATGGAACATAAGTGCCGTCGCCACCTTGACCAATTAGAAGTGCAATCTCAATGGATTTTTTTACCGGTGCTAAACCATGTTCGAAAATTACAAGCAAGTCTGTCGAGTCATCAACCTTTGCGCGACTCATTCGAGTATTCAGGGTTTTCGCTCCCGGTAACAAATCAAGCGCTTTAGGCCTGAGTTCGGCGGCCTTCCTGTAACCCGGTGCGGCAAGACTCGGCTCGCCCAATTGCTCGTATACAAACCCGGCAAGATAATGGCTCAAAGCATTTTCGTAACTATTCCTAAGATTGCTTATATCCGTGGACTCAAGGGTCTCTGCAGGATAGTCGGGGAAATCT
>ERZ1047472.2168-NODE-2168-length-14194-cov-18.520900_pt1 | contig 14194 bp, 12 predicted proteins | sample MGYA00383095_ERZ1047472 | MGnify/ENA primary metagenome ERZ1047472 (study PRJEB29581, sample SAMEA5548365) | metagenome | biome: marine; feature: coastal; material: water | depth 1 m | study: Short-term variability in the microbial, nano- and picoplankton...
TAAAAAACGACTGTCTTTCACTTTTTTTAGCGGCGGCCCTGGCAAGATGCGCGTACAGGTATTTCCCGCAATCACAACAAATGACTTAACTATTGAAGAGACCTCAGCGCTCAGCGTTAAGGTATATGATTTAATTTCAAATTCTCTAATAGCTGATTCAAAGGCATAAAAAACCCCGATTAATCGGGGTTTTAAATTAAGATTCTTTTAGAACAGTTTTAATTTTTTCTTCTAATTCATCCATTAACTCTGGATTGTCTTTGATCATTTGTTTTACAGCATCTCGGCCTTGGCCAAGTTTAGTTTCTGCATAGCTAAACCATGAGCCGCTCTTTTTAACAATTTCATGTTCCACAGCTACATCTAGAATTTCTCCGACTTTAGAAACACCTTGCCCATACATAATATCAAATTCTGCCAATCGGAAAGGAGGCGCTACTTTATTTTTCACGACTTTAACACGAGTTTTATTCCCTAACACGTTTCCATCACTATCTTTAATTTGGGTAGATCTACGAATGTCTAGACGAACTGAAGCATAAAACTTCAAAGCATTACCCCCTGTGGTAGTTTCAGGATTACCGAACATCACACCAATTTTTTCACGTAGTTGATTTATAAAAATCATTGTACAATTAGTTTTGCTGATTGAACCTGTAAGTTTTCTAAGTGCCTGCGACATTAATCGAGCATGTAGGCCCATTTTAGAATCTCCCATTTCCCCTTCAATTTCACTTTTTGGAGTTAATGCTGCCACTGAATCAATTACGACCATGTCAATTGCACCTGACCTTACTAAATTATCGGCAATCTCTAAGGCTTGTTCACCGTTGTCTGGTTGAGAAATAATAAGGTTATCAATATCCACTCCTAGGTTTTGAGCATAAAAACGATCAAATGCATGTTCAGCATCAATAAATGCCGCAATACCACCTGCTTTTTGCGTTTCAGCTATGGCATGTAGTGTCAAAGTTGTTTTTCCAGAAGATTCAGGGCCATATATTTCTACTACTCGGCCCCTAGGGTAACCCCCAACACCTAGCGCTATATCTAAGCCCAAGGACCCAGAAGGAATCACTTCCACATCAATCACTGGGGCATCACTCATTCTCATTACCGTCCCTTTTCCATAAGCTTTATCTAGTTTGTCTAGCGTTAGCTTTAAGGCTTTTAATTTTGCGTCTTTTTCGCTGCTCATAAGTCTTTTATCTCTAATTTATACTCTTTGCTAAAATAAGATATCTTTTTTAAAGTTTTAAAATTTTAACGACCCTTTTTATTTTATTTTAAAATTGCTATTTATTCAATTTTACAGTGTATGTTACAAAATTTATTACCTTTACCGTCGAATTATTAGTAACTTAAAACAAGTATAGCATGCAACTGTACAATTCCTTAAGCAATACTGAAAGAGCTGCGCTTATTCAAGAAGCGGGCAAGGATCGCCTAACCATCTCTTTCTACAAATATTTTAAAATTTCCAGTCCTGAAACATTTAGGAACCAGTTATTCTTGTTTTGGGATAGCATCGATGTCCTGGGTCGTATTTATGTAGCTCAAGAAGGAATCAATGCGCAAATATCTGTTCCTGCAGATCAATTTGAAATATTTAAAGCACACTTAGACACGATTAATTTTCTTAAAAGTGTTCGCCTTAACATAGCTATTGAACAGAGCCAGTTTTCGTTTCTTAAATTAAAAATTAAGGTTCGAAATAAGATTGTTTCAGACGGGCTAAACGACAACAGTTTTGATTCTTCAGACATAGGAACTCACGTGAACGCATCTGAATTTAATTTACTTATTGATGACGAAAACGCATTGGTTGTTGATATGAGAAATCATTATGAAAGCGAAATAGGTCACTTTAAAAACGCAGTCACTCCCGATGTTGATACTTTCCGAGAATCTTTGGACTTAATTGAACAAGACCTCAAAGATCATAAAGAAACAAAAAAAATTGTAATGTATTGCACTGGTGGAATTCGCTGTGAAAAAGCAAGTGCTTACTACAAGCATAAAGGCTTTGAAAATGTTTATCAATTAGAAGGAGGCATTATTAATTACGCCCGTCAAGTTGCTGCTGAGGGGATTGAAAACAAGTTTATCGGCAAAAACTTTGTTTTTGATCAGCGACGTGCAGAAAAAATATCAGAAGATGTTATTGCTAGTTGCCACCAATGTGGCCAACCAGCTGACATTCATGTCAACTGTGCAAATGACGCTTGTCACTTACTTTTCATTCAATGTGATTCTTGTAAAAAAAGTATGGAAAACTGTTGTTCCTCAACCTGTATGCAAGTAAGTCAGTTGCCAGCGGCAACCCAAAAATCGCTCCGCAAGGGTCAAGGCAACAGTAACGATATTTTCAAAAAAGGACGATCGGCTCATCTCCAGCACAATAAGAACTTGAGAAATACTCGCGATTTACTACCGGAACTCTAAGTAGTTAAAAGGGGGTAAAGAAACAGTAGGCTTTAATTTTAAATCATGTTTACCACATTTTTTAAGTCCTTAAATAATATTATATTTACGTTTTAGAACATAAGATTAATCCGCATTTGTAATGTCATATTGGCATTGACAAATTCAATATACATAGTTTATGGGGTGTACAAGTTGCTCAACAGCTAAAGATGGCCAGCCTAAAGGCTGTAATAACAACGGTACATGCGGTACAGATAGCTGTAATAAACTCACTGTTTTTGACTGGCTTTCAAACATGACACTTCCAAGTGGTGCAACTCCCTTTAACTGGGTAGAGGTTCGTTTCAAAAATGGTCGAAAAGTATATTATAAAAACCTAGAGAATCTTACACTTAACTTAGGAGATGTAGTCGCAACTCAAGCAGCCTCAGGTCATGATATAGGAATTGTAACTCTTAGTGGGGAACTAGTTAAGGTTCAGATGAAGCGTAAAAATATTTCTGAAACTCCAGACGAAGTCTTCAAAATTTACAGAAAAGCATCTCAAAAAGATATTGATGTATGGGCGGATGCTAGAGACAGAGAAGAGCCTATGAAAGTTAAAGCAAGACAATTTGCAATAGACTTAAGGCTCAAAATGAAAATATCTGATATTGAGTTTCAAGGAGATGCTAGTAAAGCAACTTTTTATTATACAGCTGATGAAAGAGTAGATTTCAGAGAGCTAATTAAACTATTTGCTAGGGAGTTTAGAATCCGAATTGAAATGAAACAGGTTGGATTGCGACAAGAGGCTGCAAGACTTGGAGGAATTGGTTCTTGTGGCCGTGAGCTTTGTTGCTCAACTTGGCTTACTGACTTCCGTTCTGTAAGTACATCGGCAGCAAGGTATCAGCAATTATCATTAAATCCACTAAAGTTAGCAGGTCAATGCGGAAAGTTAAAATGTTGTTTAAATTATGAGCTTGACTCATACCTAGACGCTTTAAAGGCCTTCCCAAAAACATCGATAAAATTAAAAACAGACAAGGGCACAGCTGTTTGCCAAAAAACTGATATTTTTAAAGGCTACATGTGGTATGCCTATGAGGGTGAGTGGGCTAATTGGCATATGCTTAAGACTAGTCAGGCCAATGAGATTATTGCTTTGAACGCCAAAAAGGTAAAGGTTGAAAGTTTAGAAGAATATGCTTCTGAATTAGTTGAAGAAGTTAAAGCTGATTTTGAGAATGTAGTGGGCCAAGATAGTCTAACCCGATTTGATAAGCCAAAAAGCAAAAGCAGGCGTAAAAATAACCGACGTAGAAACCCAAATAAAAGTCAAAAACATTCCAAAACAACAAGATCGCTGAACAATAATGCAAAGTAAACTAATCATTTGGATATTTGTTTGTGCTTCGCTAGTATTTTCATGTCAGCAAAACAATCAATTTAGCAGCTATTCATCAATCTTAAACGGCTGGGATAACAAAGAATTAGTCACATATAAATTTGTGGCTCCAGATACAATTAATCCATATAATTTATATGTTAATTTGCGAACAACGAATGACTACAGCTTTAGTAATCTTTTCTTAGTAGTGGAATTAAATTACCCAAATGGAAAGGCAACTAAAGACACACTAGAATATAAGATGGCTAAACCAACTGGAGAACTTTTAGGATCAGGATTCAGTTCAGTAAAAGAACATAAACTTTGGTTTAAAGGGTTTGATAAGACATTTGTTTTTTCAGAAAATGGCCCCTATAAGGTTCATATTCAACAAGCAATGCGTCTTCGCGGGGAAACAAAAGGAATAGCGACACTTGATGGAATTATTGACGTTGGTTTTAGCATTGAGCCTTTTAAAAAATAAGCGATTATAATGGTAAAAATAAAAAAAACATCTAGTAATTTCTCAAAACCAATTCGTTGGTTCTGGATGATGTTTTTAGCACTTATTTTAAGCGGTTCCTCTATTTTTTTATTGGCATCGATAGGACTTTTTGGCGAAATGCCAGACCATACAGCGCTTGAAAATCCACGGACTAATTTAGCGACCGAAATCATTTCCTCAGACGGAAAGACCCTTGGTAAGTTTTACTTTGAAGACAATAGAACACCAGTCGCATTTAGTGATTTACCCAAACACCTTGTAGATGCACTCATAGCAACCGAAGATGTACGTTATTTTAAACATGCAGGAATAGATGTAAGAGGAACTTTTCGTGCTTTTATTAAATTAGGTAAGGGAGGCGGTGCTAGCACAATTTCTCAACAGCTAGCTAAGCAGCTTTTTCATGGAGAAGGGTCGCGAAACACAATGGGGAGGGTGATTCAAAAAATAAAAGAATGGGTAATAGCAACTAGACTAGAACGGCAGTATACAAAAGAAGAAATTATAGCACAATATTTTAATATTTATGATTTCAATAATTTTGCAGACGGTATTCGCTCTGCATCTAGAATTTATTTTGGGAAAGAGCCTAAAGATTTAAGCATTAATGAGTCTGCTATGCTAGTTGGAATGTTTAAAAACTCATCGCTTTATAATCCACGCCCTAAGCGAAATCCAGTAGGCACAAGGAACCGCCGAAATATAGTTTTAGGCCAAATGGCTAAGTATGGATACATTACAGAAGGTCTAAAAGACTCTCTACAAAAGCGTCCTCTTGGGCTTAATTACTCTCCGGAATCTCATCGCCAAGGAATTGCAACCTATTTTAGGTCATATTTGCGAGGGTTTATGAAAGAATGGGTTAACAAGCCATTGAACAGAAAACCAAACGGAGATAAGTACAATATTTACAGAGATGGCTTAAAAATATACACTACTATAGATTCTCGTATGCAAACTTTTGCCGAGACAGCAACAAAGACTCACATGAGAAACTTACAAGCCGAGTTTTTTGTTCAAAATACTCCTATTAGAAATCCTACAACACCTTTTTTGGATCTTGAACCTGAAGAGGTGAATTCTTTGCTAAATTCGAGCATGAGGCGTTCAGAGCGTTGGCGTAAAATGAAGTATGATCTAAAAAAGCCAAACAAGGAGATTATTGCATCTTTTAAAAAACCTGTATCCATGAAAATATTTTCTTGGACAGCAAAAAATAATGAAATAGACACCGTGTTGACCCCTTTAGATTCTATGCGATATTATAAATCTTTCTTAAGAGCTGGAATGATGTCCATGGAACCGCAAACAGGACATGTAAAAGCATGGGTGGGAGGTATTAACTATAAGCACTTCCAGTACGACATGGTAAAACAAGGTAGGCGCCAAGTAGGATCCACTTTCAAACCTTTTGTATATGCAGCGGCGATTGACCAGCTTCATTTATCCCCCTGCGATACATTTCCAAAATCTCAAATTACAATTGAAGCGCTCAAACACGGGAACATGAAGCCTTGGTCGCCAAAGAATTCTGGAGGTAACTATGGAGGTTTTGAAACTTTAAAATCAGCACTAGCTAATTCTAGAAATACAATTACCGCTCGTCTTATGAACGAAATTGGACCACAACCTGTCATTAATTTAGCGAACAGCTTGGGTATTGAGCAACAAATACCGGCGGTACCTTCAATAGCATTAGGGACCCCAGATCTAAGTGTGTATGAAATGGTAGCGGCATATTCCACATTCGCAAACCAAGGAGTATATACAAAACCCGTACTGGTTACACATATTGAAGATAAAAATGGGACTAGATTATTTCAGTATTCACCAGAGTCAAAAGATGTATTGAGCCAAGAAGCTGCATATGTAACAGTTAAGCTAATGGAGGGTGTTACCCAATTTGGCTCAGGTCAACGCTTGCGTCATGGAGCCGCTAAAGATCAACTTGTTTATAGAGAAATTATAACAGGTTACCCATATGAATTTACAAACCCAATTGCAGGAAAGACAGGGACCACTCAAAACCATAGTGATGGTTGGTTCATGGGAATGGTCCCAAATTTAGTCACAGGTGTTTGGGTTGGAGGTGAGGACCGATCTACTCATTTTAAAACAATCACTTATGGCCAAGGAGCTTCTATGGCACTTCCAATATGGGCAAACTATATGCGCAGTTGTTATGAAATTGAGGGATTAAACATTTCTAGAGATGAATTCATAGCTCCTGAAGACCTTTCAATACAAGTTGATTGTGAACCCAAAAATGAAGATGGTGAAATTATACCACAATTGAATACAACCATTACGCCAGATATTGATTTCTAGAAAAATCGGTTCTTGCTAATTTTTCGTAAATTTAATTCTAAATAAAAACAATGATTAATAAACAAGTAGCTAATGTAAAGGAAGCCCTCAAAGGGCTTACTAGCGGAATGACTCTCATGCTTGGTGGTTTTGGACTATGTGGCATTCCTGAGCACGCAATTGCTGAAATGGTTGAGATGGACGTTAAGGAACTCACATGTATTTCTAATAATGCAGGTGTTGATGATTTTGGACTCGGGTTACTACTGCAAAAGCACCAGATAAAAAAAATGGTATCGTCTTATGTTGGTGAAAATGATGAGTTTGAACGACAAATGTTGTCGGGAGAATTACAAGTAGAGTTGATTCCTCAAGGGACTTTAGCTGAGCGCTGCAGAGCTGCTCAAGCTGGTTTTCCAGCAATTTATACACCAGCGGGTTATGGAACAGAAGTAGCCGAAGGTAAAGAAACGCGCGAGTTTGGTGGTAAAATGTATGTTCTGGAAACAGCATTTAAAGCTGATTTCTCATTTGTTAAAGCTTGGAAAGGGGATGCCGCAGGAAATTTGATATTTAAAGCAACCGCTAGAAACTTCAATCCGAATATGTGTGGCGCTGCTAAAATTACAGTTGCTGAGGTAGAAGAATTAGTTCCGTTGGGTTCACTTGATCCAAATCAAATTCATATTCCAGGGATCTTTGTACAACGAATTTTTGAAGGAAAAGGGTATGAAAAGCGCATTGAGAAACGAACTGTTCGACAAAAAACATAATTATGCTAGACAAAATTGGAATTGCAAAGAGAATTGCTAAAGAAGTCAAAAATGGATACTATGTTAATCTAGGAATTGGGATACCAACCTTGGTAGCTAACTATGTTCGCGAAGATATTGAAGTCGAATTTCAAAGTGAGAACGGAGTTCTAGGAATGGGGCCATTTCCATTTGAAGGCGAGGAAGACGCAGACCTTATTAATGCAGGCAAACAGACAATCACCACGCTGAAAGGGGCTAGTTTTTTCGACTCTGCTACTAGCTTTTCAATGATTCGCGGAAAGCATGTAGACCTCACAATCTTAGGTGCTATGGAAGTTTCAGACAATGGAGATATTGCCAACTGGAAAATTCCTGGATATATGGTTAAAGGGATGGGTGGAGCTATGGATCTAGTCGCCAGTGCTGAAAATATTATAGTCGCCATGATGCATACCAATAAAAAAGGAGAGTCTAAACTTCTAAAACGTTGCTCACTTCCTTTAACAGGAGTTGGCTGTGTCAAAAAAGTGGTTACTAATTTAGCGGTTATGGAAGTATCTAATGAAGGTTTTAAGCTTTTAGAGCGCGCACCTGGGGTAACTGTAGAAACCATTCAAAATGCAACTGAAGGCCACCTTGTTGTTGACGGAGAGGTTCCTGAAATGGATATTTAATGATTACCACCTCTTTGGCCTGTTTGGTATTTTAAACTCCTCTAGGGATTGCTTTTATTAATTTTTTGGTATATTCTTTTTGTGGTGATTCATAAATAGTATCAGCCTCTCCGATTTCCTCTATTTTGCCTTTGTTCATGACCATTAATTGATCAGACATAAACTTTACCACGGATAAATCATGGGATATAAAAATATATGTAAACCCAAAATCTTCTTTTAGCGAATTCAGTAAATTAAGTACTTGTGCTTGTACAGAAATGTCTAGGGCAGAGACTGATTCGTCACAGATAATTAATTTTGGCTGAACAGCCACAGTTCTAGCGATGCCTATTCGTTGCCGTTGTCCACCCGAAAACTCATGAGGATAGCGATTAAAATGAGCTGCCTCTAACCCTACTTTTTCTAAAATTTCAATGGTACTTGATTTTCGTTCTTCATCAGAATTAAATAAGCTGTGTACTTTCATTGGCTCCATAATTGCTTTGCCAACCGTGAGGCGAGGATTTAGAGAAGCATAGGGGTCTTGGAAAATAATTTGTATCTCTTTTCGTAAATTTCGTAATGCAGCTTTATTAAGGTTTGTTATGTCATTCCCTTTATATTTTAGCGAACCCGCAGACGCTTTGTCCAGTTGTAAAATAGCTTTTCCGAGCGTAGATTTGCCACAGCCAGACTCACCAACAAGCCCAAGCGTTTCTCCAGAATACACTTTGAAACTAACGTTGTCCACGGCCTTAAGTGTTGTTTTTGTTCCAAAGAAAGAGGCTTTAGAATAATATGTTTTTTCAAGATTGATTACCTCTAGTAATGGGGTGCTGCTATAAATTTTTTTATGTTTTTCTTCTCTAGCAGTCTTAGTAATAAGTGATTTGGGAATTTTACCTAACAAAAAGTCACTAATTGTTGGGAGTTTTTTTAAACGACCATCAAGTTTAGGTCGTGTACCAATAAGCGCTTTTGTGTATTCTTTTTCAGGGTTTTTAAAGACGGATTTTACAGTCCCTTTTTCTACAATATCCCCTTTGCACATTACCAAAACCCGATCTGCTATTTCAGAAACTAAAGCTAAATCATGACTTATAAAAATTACACTCATTTTAAATTCTTTTTGAAGTATTTTTAGTAGTGCAATAATCTCTTTTTGAACAGTGACGTCTAAGGCAGTTGTTGGTTCATCAGCGATTAGAATTTCTGGCTTGCAAGCAATAGCCATTGCAATCATAACCCGCTGTTGTTGCCCCCCTGAAATCTCATGAGGATATTTTTTATATATATTATTAGCGTCCTGGATTTTAACGGTATTAAATAAACGGACTACTTCTTCTCGTGCTTCTTTTGCTGAAATATTAGTATGATGAAGCAAAATTTCTTCAACCTGTTTACCACAGCAAATAGATGGATTTAGAGCGCTCATAGGCTCTTGAAATATCATAGCTATTTTTCTACCGCGAATTTTTTCAAGCCTCTTTTGAGAACAGTTAATTATATTTTCATTGTTGAATAAAACCTTCCCCGCAACAGACGCCCCTTTTGTGAAGGATAATAGACCCATAACCGCTAGTGAAGTGACAGACTTCCCGCTTCCAGATTCACCAACGACTCCAAGGATTTCATTTTGATATAGATTGTATGTTATGCCGTTAACCACTTTGCTTCTGCCACTTATGGATTTAAAAGTGATTCGAAGATTTTTAACACTAAGAATTGGTGAGGATTTCATGGTTTAAATGTAATCATAATATTTTTTTCTCATTACAATCTAAATGATTCGCAATAGTTAATATTATAATTGTAGTAGTGCTTGTAGACGCCATAATTAATGACTTTGTAGCGTGTAATATTTAATTATTGAAAATACAATTGGATCATGGTTGTATTTGTTGCTCACTTAATAAAATCTTATAGGCTTCTTCAATATAGGTGCTGATGTCGCCATTGTAAGGGTCATTTCCATAGGATTCTTTTTCTTGACCGAGCCGAACCACCATTACGTTATCTCTTGGCTCAACCACCACAAATTGTCCTAAATGGCCTTCCATCATAAAAAATGATTTATCCTCTGTTTTTCGTAGCCACCAACCATATCCATATTGGGGGCTTTCCTTAAAACGGGGTTGAGTAGATTTAGCCACAAAAGTTGAGTCTAAAAGTTGTTTGCCGTTCCATTTTCCATTATCCTTATAAAGTTTTCCAAAACGTGCAAAATCTTTTGCATTAGTAGCAATACAACAGTAAGCCTTGACCATATCGTTTTCCTCACTATCTATTTGCCAAAGAGCTTCGTTTTCACTTTCTAAGGGTATCCAAAAACTTTCTGAAAGATATTCATACATTTTTTTACCCGTTGCTTTTTCAATTACCATGGCGAGTAACTGTGTGTCTCCACTTGCGTATTTAAAAGATTCTCCTGGGTTAGTTACGGTTTTAAGCCCAAGTATGGTTTTTTCTAATTCCTTTCCAAAATATGCACGGGTTGTTATTGTAAAAGGAGAGTAATAAGACTCCTCCCAGCTAGACCCAGAAGCCATAGACGCGAGATCACCAACTGTTACTTCAGCAGAGAGCCCTTCTTTATATTTTGGAAAAAAATCACTAACTGGTTGATCTAAACTTTTTATATATCCTTCCATGATTGCCTTCCCCAACAAACCGCTGACGTAGCTTTTTGCCATTGAAAATGAATTGCTTTTTGAATTTTCATTGTATCCGTCATAATACTCCTCAAACAAGATACTATCGTTTTTAATTATTAAAAAAGCAACGGTACCTTGCGTCATGTGTAGTTTAGACAATTTTTTTGTGGAAGAAATCTTGTTGTAATTTTTATGAAGCGGCCAAGCCTTAGACTCACCAGCGCTTACTTCTTTATTGTCAAAGAAGGTGTAGTCATCTATGGATGCTGTTGTGCGCCCCTGTAAATAAATGGTTTGTATAGCTTTTAGTATATACTCTGTGTCTGTAAGGTATAGTGCAGCGACCAAAACAGCCATTACAATAATCAAACGAGAAGTAATTTTCTTCATTTTATATATTTATTTGTTTAAAGGTAGTTAAAAGGATTAAGACGATTAAAGGAAAGTTACTAAATCAACTTAACAATATCCTTGGCGAAATAACTAGCAATAATATCTGCGCCAGCACGCTTGAAAGCAATTGTAGTTTCTAGCATTGTTTGGTCATGGTCTAGCCAACCCTTTTCAGCTGCTGCTTTTATCATGGCATACTCGCCACTAACTTGATAAGCAGCAACAGGCACATCGAATTCATTTTTAATTTCCCTTAGGATGTCTAAATATGACAGCCCCGGCTTAACCATAACAACATCAGCTCCTTCATCGATGTCCATTTCTGTTTCTCTTAGAGCTTCAAATCGGTTGGCATAATCCATTTGATAGGTCTTTTTATCATTTGGGACATTTTTAGAATTAGTAGGCGCAGAGTCTAGCGCATCCCTAAAGGGGCCATAAAACGAAGAGGCATATTTCGCACTGTAACTCATGATTCCTGCATCAACATAGCCATTATCTTCAAACGCCTCTCTAATACTAGCAATACGTCCATCCATCATATCGCTAGGGGCTACAAAATCAGCTCCTGCCTTAATATGAGACAAACTCATAGCGGTTAAAATATCAACAGTGTCATCATTTTTGATGACGCCTTCTGAAATCACACCATCGTGACCGTATATTGAATACGGATCTAATGCTACATCAGTCATAACTAGCATTTCTGGACATACATTTTTTATGGTTTTCACGGCACGTTGCATTAATCCATTAGCATTTAAAGCTTCAGTTCCTTTGTTATCTTTCAAAATATCTGCCACCTTTACAAAAACAAGTACTGATTTTAATCCCAACCCCCATAGCAGTTTAACCTCTGATTCTAGTGTATCAAGGCTAAACCTAAAATAATTAGGCATTGATGGAATTTCATGCCTTACTCCTTTGCCTTCAACGACAAACAATGGCACCAAAAAATCATTTGGCGTGATGACAGTTTCTCTTACTAGACTACGGATTGATTCATTTGAACGTAACCTTCTATTTCGCTTTATTGGATACATATTAAACCCAGTTTTTAGGAGTTTTTAAAACTCGAATTAATTTTTCTTCTTCACTATTAGGGGCTGGTTGGTGATCATAAACCCATTGAACTTTTGGAGGTAAGCTCATTAAGATACTTTCAATCCTTCCATTTGTTTTTAACCCAAAAAGAGTGCCTTTGTCGTGTACTAAATTAAATTCAACATACCGACCCCTTCTTATTTCTTGCCAGTTTTGCTGGTCTTTTGTAAAAGGCAATTGAACTCTTTTTTCCAAAATAGGTACATAGGCTTCTAGGAAGCTATCTCCAACTTCTTTTACAAAGTCATACCACTGCGACATACTCATTTTTACAGAAGATTTACAATAATCAAAAAATAACCCACCAATTCCTCTAGCTTCATCACGATGGCTATTGTGAAAGTACTTATCACAGCGATTTTTATAAGTCGGATAAAAGTCAGGATTGTGCTTATCGCAAGCTACTTTACACACATTATGAAAATGAACTGCATCTTCTTCAAAAAGATAATAAGGAGTCAAGTCTTGACCCCCTCCAAACCACTGGTCTATGACGTCTCCTTTTTTATTGTACATTTCAAAATAACGCCAGTTTGCATGGACAGTAGGTGCCATTGGGTTTTTTGGATGTAATACTAAGCTTAAGCCGCACGCAAAAAAATCAACATTTTTTACATTGAAATAAGACTCCATGGACTTTGGGAGTTTGCCGTGAACTCCAGAAATATTGACCCCTCCTTTTTCAAAGACTGTTCCATTTTCAATAATTCTAGTCCGTCCACCGCCACCTTCTGGTCGTTTCCAAAGATCTTCTTTAAAAACTGAAGAGCCATCAATCGTTTCAAGTTTTGAAGTTATAGTGTCTTGCAGCTCATGGAGATATTTAAAAAACTTGTCTTTCATTGGGTTCGATATTCCTTTACGGCATCAATAAATGCTCTTGCGTTGTCTATTGGAATATTTGGTAAGATTCCGTGTCCTAGGTTTACAATATACTTGTCTTTTCCAAATTCATTAATCATCTGGCGGACCATCTTTTTGATTTCTGCTGGAGGGGACAACAACCTTGAAGGATCAAAGTTTCCTTGAAGCGTTATATTGCCTCCGGTTAAATAGCGGGCGTTTCTTGCCGAACAGGTCCAGTCGACCCCTAATGCTGACGCTCCAGATTTTGCCATATCTCCTAACGCAAACCAGCATCCTTTTCCAAAAGCAATTACGGGCACCTCTACTTTGAGCGCTTCTATGATTTGATTTATGTATTGCCAAGAAAACTCTTTGTAATCATTAGGTGAAAGCATGCCCCCCCATGAATCAAATATTTGAACAGCATTGACTCCTGCTCTGACTTTTTCTTTAAGATAGGCGATTGTAGTATTTGTAATTTTTTGAAGCAATTGGTGCGCAGCTATTGGATTTGTAAAACAGAACTCCTTCGCTTTATCAAAGTTTTTACTGCCTTGTCCTTGAACACAATAACATAATATAGTCCATGGTGATCCTGCAAAACCTATCAATGGAATATCGTCATTTAGCAATTCTTTTGTGGCTTTAATGGCTTGATATACATAATCCAGCTCTGCGATTACGTCTGGGACAATAACATTGTCAACGTCTCTTTGTGTACGCACTGGATTTGGTAAATATGGGCCAAAATTAGGCTTCATTTGAACTTCTATATTCATGGCCTGCGGAATGACTAAAATATCACAGAATAAAATAGCAGCATCCATCCCATATCTTTTTATGGGCTGCACAGTTATTTCACTTGCTAGTTCTGGTGTTCGACAACGTGTAAAAAAATCATATTTTTCTCTGATGGCAATGAATTCTGGCAAATAACGACCAGCTTGACGCATCATCCAAACGGGTGGCCTCTCCACCGTTTCCCCTTTAAGGGCTTTTAAAAATAAGTCATTTTTTATCATAACATTTTTAGATATAATTTTGATTGACAAGTTCTATAACGCTTTCTACAGTTGGTATTTTTGCAACTTGAACTTCTTTGAAGTATTTTCTTGCTTCCTTAGCGGTACTTTCTCCGATACAATAAGCAATACATGTGGGCTTATTTTTTTGTA
>ERZ1047472.2172-NODE-2172-length-14172-cov-6.496635_pt1 | contig 14172 bp, 12 predicted proteins | sample MGYA00383095_ERZ1047472 | MGnify/ENA primary metagenome ERZ1047472 (study PRJEB29581, sample SAMEA5548365) | metagenome | biome: marine; feature: coastal; material: water | depth 1 m | study: Short-term variability in the microbial, nano- and picoplankton...
ACCGATGTCATTCAATTTCATCAAAAAGGAATTAAAAATGTTGTCTCGTCGTCTGGGACTGCTTTAACCCCCGATCAAATTCGATTAATTAATCGACTGACGAAAAATATAACGGTATTATTTGATGGGGATCCTGCGGGAATTAGAGCTGCACTACGAGGGATCGATTTGATATTGGAACAAGGAATGAATGTCAAAATCTGCACCTTCCCAGAGGGAGAAGACCCTGATAGTTTTGCCAAACAGAACACCCTTGAAGAATTAAAAGCCTACCTAAAAGAAAATGCGAAGGATTTTATTGCCTATAAAGCCTCTTTACTCATGGAAGAAGCGCAAAATGATCCCGTCGCTAAGGCAAATTTGATTCGGGATATGGTTACAAGCATATCTAAAGTAACCGATAATATCCAACGCGAAATATATGTGCGTGAATGTTCGCGTATTATGGATATAAGTGAGGAAGTCCTGTTTAGCACACTGGCCCAAATGGGAAAAAAAGCACAGAGTGACGCCAACAAATCCTACAGCCAAAAACAAAAAGCATTTGAGGTTGTTAAATCCACAGCAACTCCAATAAAAGTCGATATTCAGTACGAGTTAGAACAAAAAATCATCGAAATATTATTGCTCTATGGAAGTCGCACCGAAGATTTTGAAGATTTAATTTTAAAAGAGAATGATAAAGGAACGTTAGATTTAGAGCCTGTTATTCATCAAGTTAAAGTCTTTGAGAAAATATTCCTGGACTTACAAGAAGATGAAATGCAGTTTACGAATGAAAATTTCAAAACTCTATTTTATACGATTATAGATAGCTTGAATCAAACAGAAGAATTTGTTATTGAGTCGTTTGTGAATCATTTAGATCCTGTTTTAGCATCCGATGTGACCAATATTTTGATGAATGAAGAACGGTATAATCTTCACAACTGGGAAAAAAACAACATTTTTCCCAAACAAAAAGATGTCAGCATAGCACAATTAGTAAGTGAAACAATTTTGACACTTCGTTGTTATTTAATTGACCGAAAAGTAGATGAAATTAAACAAGACACCCAAGATACTGTTGATCATAGAACTCTTCTTGAAGATGTTTTGAATTACTCAAATTTAAAAATGTTACTTTCAAGAAAATTGAGCAGAGTCCTGTAATATTATTTTTTTTGTCGTCCGTGATCAATCAATTCCACAAGATTTGAAACGTTTAATTTTTTCATTAAACGAATTTTATAGGTGCTCACCGTTTTTTCATTAATGTTTAATTGACTCGCAATTTCATTATTTCTTTTCCCAGACGAAATCAGTTTTAAAACTTCAACTTCACGCGTCGAAAGTTTTTTGTATAGATTCATCGTTCCTAGGCTGTTTTTTTCAAAAGTAAGAGTCTCCGCAAGTTCCTTGCTTACATAAATCCCCCCTTTAAAAACTTTTAAGATTGCCCTTTTTATGGTTGAAGTTTTCACTGTTTTTGATACATACCCAGAAGCACCAGCCTTTATGGCACTGATCGCATAAATATCTTCAGGATGTGTGCTAAACATAATCACACTGACATCGCTAAACTCTTTTTTAATTGTACGTAACACCGTGATTCCGTTGGTGTCAGGTAGATCTATGGACATGAGGACAACGTCTGTATTCGATTTTTTGAGGTAGTCCAAAAGCTGCTTTGCGGAACTGGCAGTATTTACAATTTTTATGTCTGTTGAGTTTTCAAAATACATACGAATCCCATAACTTACAATTGGTTGATGATCTGCTACGAGGACTCGAATCATTAGATTTTAGTGTTTTAAGTTGTCTGGGATTTCACACACTGGAATTGGGTTCATCTTATGTTTATTAGCGGAGTTGTAGCGTTTATAAATTTCAAAAACGACTCGTTCTCTTCCTTCAAAGTCAACTGGTGTTTTCCCTGCTTTAACCGCATCCATAGCCCATTCCAGTTCTGGATAAGAAGCTCCAATTTGGTCTTCATCGCTTCTGGCATCTCCAAATAAGCCATCACTTGGTGCAGCCTTCAAAATGCTTTCTGGAATTTCTAAAGCGTTTCCTAAAGCGTAAACCTCTGATTTCATTAAATCGGCAATTGGGCTGAGGTCCACGCCTCCATCTCCGTATTTTGTATAAAATCCAACGCCAAAATCTTCAACCTTATTTCCCGTTCCAGCCACAAGTCGTCCCAAAAGTCCGGCATAATAATAAAGAGAGGTCATTCGCAAACGCGCTCTCGAATTTGCCAAGGCCATATCGACCGTAGACGTATTGCCTTCAAGAGTTATCTCCGATTTAAAACTTTCAAAAACAGGCGTTAAGTCAACCCGAGTCGATTGAACATTTGAATATTTTTCTTTAAGTTGATCGATGTGTTCTTGAGCTCTTGTGACATGGCTTTCTGCTTGATGAATGGGCATTTCTAAACACATCACCTCTAGTCCAGTCATAGCACAAAGCGTAGAACTAACGGCAGAATCGACCCCACCAGAAACCCCAACTACAAAGCCATTTACTTTAGCATTTTCAGCATATGTTTTTAACCATTCAACAATAAAAGTTATTACTGGTTTTGTTTTCATAGCGTCCGTTTTTAATCGTTTTACAAAAGTAAACTATTCTTAATAATTTATTTTATTCAAGTGAATATAATTTACTTTTCAGACAATTTCACCCTGTAATCTTTATTTGTTGAGCTTAGGTTGAATTCTAGCGATCAGTACAACTTGTGTGATTTAGTGTTCAATTTTTAATATAATCCAGACCCTAAACCAAAATAGATTAATTACTTTTGTCTTTTAAACAAAGTTTAAACTTATCTTTTGAAATTTAGCAGTTCTCATTTCGCACTTTCTTTTTACACAAAAGCCACCATGTTTTTGTTGATTATTTGTGTTTTTTCATGTCAAAACTCATCTACAATTGAGAAAGAAATTGCGAACATTAAACTTGATTTACAGATTGAAAGGTTTGATCAAATATTCGGGTCTTCAAAACCTTCAGATCTTCCAGAATTAAAACAAAATTATCCATTTCTGTTTTCTGAAAAATTCGCAGATTCGGTTTGGATTCGTCGTATGGACGATCCGATTCAACACCTTTTAAACTCAGCAGTTGACAGCGTTTTTGAAGATTTCTCGAGCACCGAAGCTGAAATTACATCTTTTTACCAACATTTTAAATATCATAATAAAGCCTTCAAAGTACCGCGACTTGTGACGGTGCTTTCGGATGTCGATTATCGGAATAAAGTCATCGTTACGGACTCCATTGTGCTTATTGCGTTGGACAACTACCTAGGGGAAGATCATGAGTTTTACGCCAGTTTTTATGATTATATTAAACAAAATTTGGACAAGAGTCAACTTTTGCCAGATCTAGCAACGGCCTATGCAGAGCAACTAATTTTTCAGTCAAAACGTTCGATTTTTTTAGATGAATTAATTTATTTTGGAAAACAATTATATTTAAAGGATCTATGGATTCCGTTTAAAGAAAATCATGAAAAAATTGGATACACGATCGATCAATACCAATGGACAGAAGCCAATGAGTTTTATATTTGGCAGTACTTTGTTGAAAAAGAATTATTGTATGACACCAATAAAAAATTACTATCACGATTTATCACTCCAGCGCCTTTCTCACGATTTAATTTAGAGCTCGACAGTGAATCACCTGGTCGTGTAGGCCAGTATATTGGTTGGCAAATTGTTAAATCATACATGAAAAATAATCCAACTTCTCTGTTCAAAATGCTTCAAATGGAAGCAGTAGAGATTTTTAATAACGCAAAATTTAAACCAAAAAAATAATGGCATATACCCATACTTCAAAAATACAAATGACCGTTGAATTAGATGATAATCGAATTCCAGAAAACCTATTCTGGACTGCTGAAGATGGTGGGGTTGCCAATGAAGAAGCCAAAGCAATGATGCTTTCGGTTTGGGATCAAAAAAAACAGGAAACTCTCCGAATTGATTTGTGGACAAAGGACATGCCTGTTGACGAAATGAAATTATTTTTTCATCAAACATTAGTGACAATGAGTGACACCTATTTGCGCGCTACCCAGGACGAGAAAATGACAGCTACTATGAAAGATTTTTGTGATTATTTCGCAGAAAAATTAGACCTTATAAAAAAGTAGATTACCATTCATTCAAACGGTTTGAATCTAGTTTTAAAAATATAAAGACCAATATTGTAAAAGCCCAAAGCCCGGAGCCTCCGTAGCTAAAAAACGGCAACGGGATTCCAATGGTTGGTATGAGGCCCATGACCATTCCAATATTAATTAAAAAATGTACAAATAAGATACTAGCCACTCCATAGCCATAGACTCTACTAAATTGTGATTTTTGCTGCTCTGCTAGAAATAGAATTCGTAAAATTAATAATACGTACAGAATTACAACCATACTACTTCCAAGAAACCCCCATTCTTCGCCTACTGTGCTAAAGATATAATCGGTGTGTTGTTCAGGCACAAAATTTCCTTTGGTACGCGTACCATCCATAAACCCTTTTCCAAATGTCCCTCCAGAACGAATGGCTTTTTCAGATTCATTTAAGTTGTATGAAATGTTGCGTTTCATAGCTTGTAATTTAGCAGGATCTTTTTCTAAACGAAGCCAAAGTCCAATTCTGTCTTGTTGATGTTTTTGGAGGACGTTATTGTAAGCCCATTGAGCACTTAAACTTAATACAGTACTGAAAATCAATATGGTTAAGACCCCACCAATTTTTTTCTTTTTACGTTTAAAAAAAAGCTGATAAATTAAAAGTAAAACCCCGATTGAAACACACACAATTGTAGTTGAAAATTTTAAAGTAGCAATTCCTAAAACGGCTAGAAATATTCCAAACAATAGGTAATACTGAGGAATTCCTTCTCTATAAAAAATAAAAAACAAACTCCCAAATACTAGCGTACTTCCTGCGTCATTTTGTAATAATATTAAAAACGCTGGAAGACCAACTAAAGTAGCAGCCCTAATTTGATCTTTTAGGTCTCTAATATTCGTTTGCATATCGCTAACATATTTAGCTAAGGCGAGTGTCGTAGCAAATTTAGCAAACTCACTTGGTTGCAGTGTGATCCCTCCAAAGTCATACCAAGATATCGCGCCGTTAATTTGTTTTCCAGCAATAAATAGCCCAGCTAACGATAGTAACGAACCAATGTAAATAATACTCGCAAAACGTTCGTAAAATTTAGCGTCGACAGCTAAAATTAATAAGATTAGTACAATGGAGCTCAAGATGAAAATTAGTTGTTTGCCATAGGGTTTACTAATGTCAAAGTAGGAAGTAAATTCCCCAGCAGCAGACGCGGATAAAATATTAAAATACCCAAAAACAACCAATGCCGTAAAGATAATTACGGCGACCCAATCTAATTGAAAACTATTGGCACGGTTAAGGTTCATTTGTCATTAATTTTAAACGGTTTACCACCATACGGTTTTAAGTATTCATCTTCCAAGCTTTTCTCGACAACTAACCGTTCCATTCTTTTTAAACTAACTGCCCCCTTTATGTATTTTTCAATCATTAGGCTTGCGATACGTCCAGCCCAACGCGCACCATAATAGCCATTTTCCACCAAAATTGCGATGGCAATTTTTGGATCTTCTTTAGGCGCAAAGGCTACAAATATTGAATGATCTGTGAGTTGTTGTCTAACCCCGTCAATTTTAGTAAAATTTTCGGCAGTTCCAGTTTTTCCACAAATTTCTATTCCAGGGACTTTTAAGAAACTCGCTGTTCCTTTTTTATATACATTATGCATGCCTTCGATAACAGGTTCAAAATAGTCTGTATTAATGGACACTTTTTTAGGCGTTGTGAAATTAGGATCCATTTCCTCTCCATCAATAGACTTGATGATGTGAGGCGTGTAGTAATACCCTCTATTAGCAATGGCTGCGGTCATGTTTGCTAGTTGAATAGGGGTTACTAAAATTTCTCCTTGGCCAATCGCATTTGAAATGATGGTGGTAGCACCCCATTTAAATTCTGGATACCATGAATCATAGTAGTTTCCATCTGGGATATTTCCTTTTTTCCCAACGGATAAATCATTTCCTAAAAAGCTTCCTAATCCAAAGCTTTTAATGTGAGAACTCCAACGATCCATAGATTGAGAAGAGTTGTCATATTTTTCAATTGTAGTTCTAAAGGCCATCGCAAAATAAGAATTACAAGAATAGGTGATGCCTAGATTTAAATTACGAAAACCACCACCACAGTGGCACATCATGGTTCGTTTTTTTTTACCATAAATGTATTTTCCAGAACAAATAATGTTTGTTTTAGTGTCGATGACTTGCTCTTGTAAGGCTGTGAGTGCAACTAAGACTTTAAAGGGCGAACCGGGCTCATGCATTCGTATCAATCCCTTGTCTATTAATGGACGATGAATAGAATCTTGGTATAATTTAGTGTAATTTTTGGAGCGTTGTCTCCCTACTAATAAGTTTGGATTATATGAAGGTGCGGAGACCAGACTTAAAATCTCGCCAGTGCTTGGTTCGATGGCTACAATTCCTCCAATTTTATTTTGCATTAACAACTCTCCATAGGCTTGAAGTTCAGAGTCTATGGTGATTTTAATATCTTTTCCTGGAGTTGGAAGTGTGTCAAAGACACCTTCTTTGTAAGCTCCAATATCGCGGTTATAAATATTTTTTTGAATATATTTTATTCCTTTAACACCCCTTAGTGTATTTTCATAAGAAATTTCAACCCCTTGTTTTCCGATCAAATCCCCTAGTTTATAGTAATTGTCGGCTGCAATTTCTTTAGTATTTGCTTCCGCAATGTACCCTAATACATTGGCGCCAATAGAGGTTTGATAATCTCTTACAGATCTTTTTTGAATATAAAACCCTTTGAATTTTCTCAATTTTTCAGAAAGAAACGCGTAATTTTCTTTTGAAAGATGGGATAAGAAAACAGACGGTAATCGTGGGGAATAACGATATGCGCGATTATAAGATTTAAGAAAATTGAGTTTATTAATTTTCAGAAGGCTACAAAATAAAACGGTGTCTAATGGCTCCACTTCTCTTGGGATTACCATTACATCGTAACTTGGTTGGTTAGCAACTAACAGACTGTCATTTCGATCGTATATATAGCCTCTTTTTGGGTAGTGAAATACTTTCCGAATTGCATTGTCATTGTTGATGTCGTAGGCGTCGGAGCTGTAAATTTGTAAATAAAATAAACGTCCAACAAAGCAAATTCCTGTCAGTATAACCAGTCCAAAAAGCAGCACCTTTCTCATGTTTCCTTATTGCTAAATAATGATGAAAGTAGTAAACAAAGAAGCAATGTAAACATACTTGAGTAAAAGGTGTGTTTGAAAATTAACAATAGTTCATTTTGATCAAATACGACTAGACTAAACAAAATAAAATGATGTATAAAAATGAGTATTAAAAAATAAATGAGACGTTGTGTCAAATCAGTCTTACTAAATTTTACAGCGTGATATTCGTAAACAGCGCCAAATGAGAATTTCAAAAAAAGAGGTCGAATGTATGCAATTGTAACGCTTGCAGCGGCATGAGTTCCTCCAGAATCCAAAAACATATCGACTGAGAGTCCTAATAAAAAACTTAGAAAAATAAATAATAATCGATTGTTTGCAACGGGATATAGCAATACAAAAAGCACATAGATATTGGGGTTTATGTAGCCTAAAAAATTGATATTGTTACACACAATGACCTGAAGTAAAACCAACCCTACAAATCGGGAAATATTTATAAAAACAAGGTTATTCATCTGAGATATTTAAGGCTTTTAATTCATTAATATCAGTATTTTTCACAATGTAAACATGCTCCAGATTCGTCATGTCATTAAATAATTTAATATCGATAATATATAAATCTTCGGTATCGTTAAGTCGATAGGATTTAATGCTTCCAACAGGGATATTTGCAGGAAATGTAGAAGAATATCCACTCGTGACAACGGTGTCTCCAACGGCTATTTTTACAAGATCCTGTACATCTTTTAATTGAGTGATTTCTGGCGATTTACCGTCCCAACTCAAGATTCCAAAATGATTTGTTTTTTTTAATTTTACATTAACCCGACTATTGGTGTTTAAAATTGACAACACCCTAGAATAATTTTTAGACGTTTTATCAATGATTCCAACAATCCCTTTAGAAGTAATGACACCGTCTTCCTCTTTGATAAGATCGTTTTGACCTTTATTTAGAGTTAGGTAGTTATTAGGAACAGCAAAACTGTTTTTATAAACTTGACTTGAAAGTAAGTTATAGGTACTTTCTAAAAGAGAGTCTGTTTTCGCTAAATTTTCTCGATTGAAAACCAGTATTTTCAATTGGCTATTTTCTTCTAAAAGTAATTTATTTTCTTTTTTTAAATTAAAATATTGAGTGATCCCATGAAAAGCACCATAAATACTACCCGTTATTTGATTCGAAGAATGAATGAATTTACTTCGGTGATATTCATGCGATCGTATTGTGAGTGAAAGTGCACAAGAGAGCAACAACAGGAACAAGACAAATGTTTTGTTTCTAATGAAAAAATTAAAAAGTTGTTGCATTACTTAAGTTCTATTTTAGTAAGACACTTTTATATTTTGTGATATTTTTCAGAACGATCCCAGTACCTCTAACAACTGCTCTTAAGGGATCTTCGGCAATATAAACAGGTAAGTCTGTTTTTTGAGATAGTCGTTTATCTAAACCTCTTAGCATCGAGCCGCCTCCAGCAAGATAAATCCCCGTATTGTAAATGTCAGCAGCAAGTTCTGGCGGTGTTTGTGAGAGTGTTTCCATCACAGAATCTTCAATTCTAAGAATTGATTTGTCCAATGCTTTCGAAATTTCACGGTGCGTAATTTGAACCTGTTTTGGCTTCCCCGTTAATAAATCCCTTCCTTGAACATTCATTTCATCTGGCGGAACTTCTATATCTTCAGTAGCTGCTCCAATTTGAATTTTTATTTTTTCTGCGGTACGGTCACCAACGTACAAGTTGTGTTGAGTGCGCATGTAGTAAATGATATCATTCGTAAATACATCTCCTGCAACTTTCACGGATTTATCACAAACAATACCTCCTAGAGCGATGACGGCTATTTCGGTGGTTCCACCCCCGATATCAACGATCATATTTCCTTTTGGTTGCATAATATCAACCCCTATTCCAATCGCTGCTGCCATGGGCTCGTGAATCAGGTAAACTTCTTTTCCATTAACGCGTTCTGCAGATTCTTTTACCGCACGCATTTCCACTTCTGTAATTCCCGATGGAATACAAATAACCATTCTTAACGAGGGTGCAAATAATTTATTCTTTAAAGCGGGGATGCTTTTGATAAACATGCTGATCATTTGTTCAGAGGCATCAAAATCTGCAATCACACCATCTTTTAATGGACGGATCGTTTTGATGTTTTCATGCGTTTTACCTTGCATCAAATTAGCTTCTTTTCCAACGGCAATAATTTTTCCAGAGATACGATCTCTAGCCACAATGGATGGACTGTCAATTACAACTTTGTCATTGTGAATTATTAATGTGTTGGCGGTACCTAAATCGATGGCTATTTCTTCAGTTAAGAAGTCAAAAAATCCCATATGCTAAAAAAATTTATTGTGGGGGTGTTAAAGTAAAAATGCTCTTTTGTAAATGTACTAAAATAAATTTTAGTTAGGAAATGCGTTTTACTTAAATAAATTAGTGTTTAAAATGACGTGTTTTGGTGAAGACCATTGCAACATTGTTTGCGTTACAATAGTCAATACTCAATTGATCTTTTATTGAGCCCCCTGGTTGAATTACTGCTGTAACTCCAGCATTTTTAGCGATTTCTACACAGTCCGGGAACGGAAAAAATGCATCACTCGCCATTACTGCACCACTCAAATTAAAATTAAAGGAGTTCGCTTTATGTATTGCTTGGTTCAAGGCGTCTACACGGCTTGTTTGTCCAGTTCCACTCGCAAATAATTGTTTGTTTTTAGCCAAAACGATTGTATTCGACTTCGTGTTTTTACATATTTTTGAGGCAAATAATAAATCTTCTATCTCACTGTCAATAGGCGTGGAGGTCGTTGCATTCTCTAGCATATTTCGGTCATCTGTGATCGAGTCTTTTTGCTGAACCAACACACCGTTCAAGCAACTTCGCACGCTCATTTCCGGTAAGTTGACGGTATTTTGAATCAATAAAATTCTGTTTTTCTTCCCTTTTAAAAGGGCTTCTGCCTCTGCGTTAAATGAAGGCGCGATCACGACCTCACAAAATAAAGTATGAATTTTTTCGGCGGTCGCTAAGTCAATTTCACAGTTTGCAATTAAGACGCCACCAAATGCCGAGACTGGATCTCCTGCTAATGCATCAACATACGCTTGGTGTATGGTATCTCTTTGGGCAACGCCACAAGCATTGTTATGTTTTAAAATAGCAAATGTGGGTGCTTCGTCCTGAAATTCGTTCATTAAGTTAACAGCAGCATCGACATCTAAAAGATTGTTGTAGCTTAATTCTTTGCCATGAAGTTTTGTAAACATCGCTTCAAAATCCCCAAAGAAATAGCCTTTTTGGTGTGGGTTTTCCCCGTAACGAAGTGCAGTGCCTTTAGTTTCACTGATTTTCAAGACAACTTCTTCTTTTTCACTGTTGAAATAATTAAAAATAGCACTATCATAATGCGATGAAACATTAAATGATTTGGTCGCAAAACGTTTACGATCTTCAATAGAAATTAGTCCTTCGTCTTCAGAAATGAGCGTTAAGAATTCTGCATAATCATCCACAGACGACACACATATCACATCTTTGTAGTTTTTGGCGGCTGCACGAATGAGAGAAATTCCACCAATATCAATCTTTTCGATAATGTCTTCATTACTTGCTCCAGAAACAACTGTTTTTTCAAATGGATAAAGATCTACGATCACCGCATCGATTTGCGGGATTGAAAAGGCGTCCATTTCTTCAACATCTTGAGCATTGTCTTGACGATTTAAAATGCCGCCAAATATTTTTGGATGTAATGTTTTGACACGGCCACCAAGAATAGATGGGTAATCCGTTATGTCTTCTGCCGGAATGACTTTAATTCCTAAATCATTAATGAATTTTTGAGTTCCTCCTGTGGAGTATATAGTAACGCCTTGTTCGTTCAGTTTTTTTACGATTGGTTCTAGACCGTCTTTACTAAATACGGAAATTAGGGCGGATTTGATGGTTTTGTTTTGGCTCATGGTGGTGTCTAAATTTTAGCACCAAAAGTAGTCAATTATCCCAGAAACATTGAATTGAATTCCGTCAAAAAAAGAATATCTTTTTAACGAATCAAGTGAGTTATTAACAACTACATAAGTCTGGCAACGGATTGACATACAAATTCTAAGAAACGTTCATCGTTTTCTGTAAATGGATCAATAGCATTTGAATCAATATCAATTTGTCCAACATTTTCTCCGTTGACAAACAATGGAACTACAATTTCGGACTTGACGCTGATACTGCAAGCGATGTAATTGTCCTGAGCTTTTACATTTGGTACTACAAAATTTTGATTACTAACAGCCACTTGTCCACAAATACCTTTTCCAAACGGAATAGTGGTATGGTCGGTTGGAGTACCTGCGTAGGGGCCCAGCTTCAGTTCCTCCTTGTTTCCATTTCTGAAATAAAAACCAACCCAATCATAATGAGGTACCGATGTTTTCAATAATTCACATATCAAATGGAGTGTTTGATCCTGTGTTATTGAGTGGCGTATTAAGTCAGTAATTTTGGATTGTAACGCGTCGAAAATCATTAAAAATATTTTCACAAAAATACTATTTATCTCAAATAAGCATTCAAAAAGGGACTTATTTTATGATAATTTTAGCAACTAGTAGCACTAGTAGTTTGAGTTTTGTTAAATTTGAAGAATGCCAAATAAATTACAATGAAATTTATTTTATACCTTATTTTATTCATTCCATTTTTTATGGTTTCACAATCTGAAATTAATGGAATGGTTATGGACTTAGATATGCAAAATAAAAACATACCACTTTCTGGCGCCAATGTATTTTGGCTTAACACTTCTATCGGAACGATCACTTCAGATGACGGGACTTTTAGGTTGCCTTATCAACCTTCGTATAAAAAAATAGTTATTAGTTACATAGGCTTCAAATCAGATACTTTAACGATCGACTCTCCAAAAATGATTTATCATTTGTTAAAAGCTTCGGAAGACCTTAGTGAAGTAAACGTGTCTGCACGTAAGAAATCTACAACAACCTCTTACCTTTCATCCCAAAATATATCTACAATAAGTAGTAAAGAATTGTTGAAAGCAGCGTGTTGTAATTTGTCCGAAAGTTTTGAAACGAACCCTTCGATAGATGTCAATTTTACGGATGCCATTTCTGGGACAAAGCAAATTAAAATGCTAGGACTCACAAGCCCCTATATTTTAATTGCTACTGAAAACATACCCTCGATTCGGGGCGCCTCTCAAGCATACGGCTTGAGTTTTATTCCAGGAACTTGGGTCGAAAGTATTCAAATCACTAAGGGTGCTGGAAGTGTGGTCAATGGTTTTGAAAGTATTGCGGGACAAATCAATGCAGAACTTGTAAAGCCATCTACTGACAGCCGTGTATTTTTTAATGCCTATGGATCTTTGAATGGACGAACGGAATTAAACACACATCTAAATACAAATATTTCTGAAAAATGGAGTACTGGATTGTACCTCCACGCGAACAATCGATCTAAAAAATTTGACAGAAACAACGACTCCTTTTTAGATATGCCGTTGGCCAAACAAATTAATGTTATGAATCGTTGGCAATATTCCAATCTTGAAAAAGGGCTCATTAGTTTTTTGAGTGTGCGGTATTTGAATGATGAAAAACAATCAGGTCAACTGAGTTTTGATCCTGATAAAAACCAACGATCAAGCACGGTCTGGGGGAGCGAAGTAGCGACGAAGCGCTTTGAAGTGTCTGGTAAATTTGGGTATGTCAACCCGGAGATTCCCTACCAAAGTTTAGGACTTCAACTCGCTTACAGCGATCATAATCAAGAGTCCTACTTTGGGTTAAATCAATATGATATCCGCCATAAAAGTTTGTATACTAATTTCGTTTACAATTCTATTATTAGCGATTCTCGACACAAAATTAAGACCGGTCTAACCGTGATCTATGATCATTACGATGAGGCCGTGAACTCGAAATTTTATGGCAGAAAAGAGCAGTCTGTCGGTGGGTTTTTTGAATATAGTTTCGATAATTTAGAAGCCCTTAATTTAACAGCGGGGATTCGTGTAGATCATCATAATTTGCTGGGAACTTTTATAACCCCACGATTGCATGCGCGTTACACGCCTTGGGGGAAATCAGCGTTAAGATTTTCAGTTGGACGGGGAAAACGAGCGGCTAATATTTTTGCCGAAAATCAAAGACTTTTTGCAACATCAAGAACTATTAATATCGAAAACTCAAGTGGAGAACTCTATGGATTAGAGCCCGAAGTTGCATGGAATTATGGAATGTCTTTTTTACAAGGCTTTAAGTTTTTCGACCGAAAAGCGGAGCTAACCTTGGATTTTTATCGAACTGATTTTCAAAGCCAAGTCGTTGTAGATTTTGAAACCCCCTATGAAGTAAATATCTATAATTTAGACGGGTCTAGTTATGCCAACAGTTTTCAAGTAGAATTTAGTTTGAATATTCTGAAGTATTTAGATTTAAAAACAGCCTACAAGTTTTACGACGTTAAAACACAGTATAAATTTGGAAAACTAAAAAAACCTTTAACCTCCCAGCACCGCATATTTGCAAATTTATCCTACGAAATTCGTAAAACAGAAAATGATGGTTTATGGAAATTTGACACTACATTTAATTGGTTTGGAAAACAGCGGTTTTCATCGACTACTTTAAGTCCTGAGGCCTATCAATTACCAACTTATTCCCCGACTATTTCTACATTGAATGCACAAGTCACCAAGGTTTTTTCAAGCTCTTTTGAGGTTTATCTTGGTGCCGAAAACATGACCAACTCGACTCAAAATAATCCAATAATTAGCTCAGAAAACCCTTTTGGATCAAATTTTGATACTACATTTGTATATGGGCCTATATTTGGGAGTACTTATT
>ERZ1047472.2174-NODE-2174-length-14165-cov-18.143657_pt1 | contig 14165 bp, 12 predicted proteins | sample MGYA00383095_ERZ1047472 | MGnify/ENA primary metagenome ERZ1047472 (study PRJEB29581, sample SAMEA5548365) | metagenome | biome: marine; feature: coastal; material: water | depth 1 m | study: Short-term variability in the microbial, nano- and picoplankton...
GGTCGAATTCTACAGAGCGCGAGTTGGTCGCTATCCATGTGGTTCGCTCTCGCACTGATTGCCCGCCGTGGTGCTTACCGCCCTCACCCGATCGACCATGGTCTGTGGTCACCAGCACCAGCCAATCCTCTTCCCTATGCTCCGCCTGACGCGCCTCAACGGCACTCCAAAGCTGGGCGATACGCGCATCGATCCAACGAACAGCCCGGTCCATCTCAGGGCCATCGCCAAACAGGTGCCCCACATCATCGGTGTGCTGCAGATAAACCCACGACAGGTCAGGGCCTTTATGTGTAATGGTCTCGACGGCGCGCCGAGTGACTTCATGATCAATCGCCTGAATGCGCTCAAGCTCGTTCAAATCGGGTTTAAACGTTGGATCTTTGTCAAAGCCGTCCGCCACGAAGTCGAACTTATCGCCACCGGCTTGAGCGAGGCCATCGCCCAACAGAACCGTTCGGTTGTCGATCCACGTTGAAAATAGACCCGTGGTAACAAGAGTATCCTGATGCTTTGCGACCCTGAAAATATCCCAGTAGTCATAGTCGGGAGCAAGGTCGTAGTTGGCGCGCACGTTGTGCTTGTTTGACCAGGTGCCCGTGAGGAGACTCATATAGCCCACGGCTGAAACGGTGGGGCTCTCGGTCACCTCACCAACCTCCCCCCCGACGTAGGCATGACTGAACTTTCCATGTGAGGTCAGCGCATCGAGCCCCGGGGTCTTGACTCGCTCAATGACGTCGGTGGATATACCGTCCACGATGACAAGCAGCGTTTTGGGAACACTCTCTATACTCACGTTCGCTGAACTGACATTTGAATCCTCAGCCATTGTATTGAGCACCGGCAGCATCCCCATACTCAGTACCACAGCGCTCAGAAGTGCTTGGCAGCCAGGCCGTCGCGATATAGCTCTTCTCCAACACTGCATAGCACCATCCCTCAACAGACACGCAAGATAACGACTTGCGCCAACATCAGTAAGTGCGCTCAACCGGACCCAGATTAGCGTAAATGGTTTTCGTCTGAGTAAAGTGTTCAATGGTCTGCACGCCATTCTCCCGGCCAATACCCGACTCCTTGTAACCTCCAAAGGGAATCTCTGCCGGCGTGATGTTGTACTCGTTGATCCAAACAATACCGGCCTTAAGCGCGTTCGCAACGCGGTGAGCACGTGCAAAGTTCTGGGTGAAGACGGCACCGGCGAGACCAAATCGTGTCTCGTTGGCACGTGCGACTGCATCGTCCTCGTCACTAAACTTGAGGACCGTCATCACGGGACCAAATACCTCCTGAGTGACCACAGGATGATCGTCACTGTGGGCAACGACCACTGCCGGAGAGACGAAATACCCGTCGGTCTTCGAGTCCGTGGCACCACCACAAAGGAGCTCGACCTCCGAGGAGGTTCTCACCTGCTTCACGAAGTCGGCTACTTTGTCTCGCTGTTGTGCCGAAACCAACGGCCCCATTTGTGTCTCAGGATCAAACGGATCGCCCAACACAATGGCACAAGATCGCCGGACGACCTCGTCAACAAACGAATCAAAAATCGCTTCATGAACAAATACGCGAGTGCCGTTGGAACACACTTGACCTGTTGAGTAAAAATTGCCCGCAAGCGCGGCATTCACGGCACTTTCGAAATCACAGTCGTCAAAAATCACAATCGGTGATTTTCCACCCAACTCTAAGGTCACCTTTTTGAGCGTTTGCGCCGCCATTGCCGCAACACGCTTCCCCGTAGCAACCGAGCCCGTTAAAGAGACTTTTGCCACGTTCGGATGCTGGACCAGCGCCGCACCCACGTCGCCAGCACCTAGGACCACGTTAAACACACCCTCGGGGAGTCCCGCTTCTCGATAAATCTGGGCAAGTCTTAAGGCGGTCAGCGGTGTGACCTCCGATGGCTTAAAGACCATGGTATTGCCGCACGCCAGCGCGGGGGCCGACTTCCAGAGCGCAATTTGAATAGGGTAGTTCCACGCGCCAATTGCGGCACAGACACCCAAAGGCTCTCTGCGCATAATGGCGAAGGCTTCCGGCGGCAAATCCACCTGTGATCCCTGCAAGCTTTGAGTCACGCCCGCATAGTACTCAAGCACTTCAACACCGCTGATGACATCGACCGCAGAGGTCTCTTGAATGGCTTTTCCAGTATCCAGGGTTTCAAGTTCCGCCAACTCCTGGTTTCGCTCGCGCAAAAGCTCCGCAGCGCGCCGCAAAATGGCGCCGCGCTCGGCCGCGGGCGTCTGTGACCACGCTGGGAAAGCCTCCTCTGCCGCCTCTACTGCTGCGTTTACCAGCGCGGGGTCTGCAACCTCGACGTCGCAGATGACATGGCCTGTTCCCGGGTGCTGAGTTTGAAAGGTGGCACCTGAGCTCGAGCTCACAAAACGACCGTTCACGAAGCTTCTCTGTCGCTCCAGCGTGGAATGTTGATGGTAAAACTGGGAGGACTCTGTCGTACTCATGGACTCATCTCGTTCTGTGTTGGTGATCAGACCGAGCAATGATTGCACAGATTCGAGCACGCGTCCGAGCCCTTCCTGCACCATTCGTATGTTGACCCATGCGCCAGCAACGTATTAGATGCCTCACGAGAGGCACGTCCATGATCCTCAGCGTGCGCACCGATGCGAATATAATAAGAGAGACGACAATGAGCGACACTTCTGAGCCCAGTCAAGAGCAGAACCAAGAACAAAATATGCGGCGGGTCGCGATGACCTCGCTGGCGGGCACCAGTATCGAGTGGTACGACTTCTTCCTTTACGGCACTGCAGCCGCAGTGATTTTTCCAAAGGCGTTTTTTCCGCAAGACCTTCCCACGATGGTTCTCCTGATTATTAGCTTCAGCACCTTGGCAGTCGGATTTTTAGCGCGACCGTTGGGCGGCATTGTCTTTGGCCATTTCGGAGATCGGATTGGGCGCAAGCGCACATTGGTCGTTGCACTGATGATGATGGGGGTTGCGACCACTCTGATTGGTCTCTTACCAACCTATTCGTCCATCGGTATTGCCGCGCCGCTTATGCTCGTTGCTCTGCGATTCATTCAAGGATTTGCCATTGGTGGGCAGTGGGGTGGTGCCATGCTACTGGTGACCGAGAGCGCACCGGCGGACCAGCGGGGCTGGTATGGCGCCTATGCGCAAGCCGGAGCACCCATCGGCGTCATTCTTGCAAACCTTGCATTTATCGGCGTGAGTAGCTCGATGAGTGATGAGGCCTTCATGGACTGGGGTTGGCGGCTTCCGTTTATTGCCAGCATTGTTCTCATTGGCATCTCCATGTACATCCAACTCAAGATCGAAGATACCGAGGCATTTAGGTCCTTAAGCGATGCGCAAACAGACAGCGACACTGCACCACAAGTGGTAGAACGCTCACCCGTCATCGTGGCGATTCGCAAGTACCCAAAACGGATCATGTTGGCCGCAGGTGCTTTTTTGTCCGTTCAGGTCACCTTTTACATTTTAATCGCGTTCGTCATCGCTTACGGCATGAACTCACCGTCTGTTGAACTTTCCCGCGACACGATGCTCACCGCGGTCCTGATTGCTGCCGCCTTCATGGTGCCCACCCAGTTCTACTTTTCGGGTCTATCCGATCGATTAGGTCGCAAGAGTGTCTATCGCTGGGGTGCAATTCTCACCGGCGTGTGGGGCTTTGCCCTGTTCCCATTGATCGATACTGGCAGCCCTATTCTAATCTGCGTCGCGATTACCATGGGTCTCTTGTTTTTGGGTATGCAATACGGTCCTCAAGCAGCCTATTTCACTGAATTGTTCAGCACCGAGGTCCGCTACTCAGGCGCGTCATTGGGCTACCAAATCGGTGCTATTGTCGGCGGTGCACTCGCGCCAACGATCGCTGTACTCTTGTGGAATAACTTCGGCATCTTCTACGTGTCAGTCTACATCTTGATCGCGGCGTTGATGACTTTGTGGTCACTCGCACAACTCGAAGAAACAAAGGGCAACAGTCTGTAGCGCGTCACAACTCGGGCGGCTCAGCGCAGTGTTGAGTCGCCGCATGCGCTCATCGCCTCAGGGGATCAATGCACAAGACCGTAACCTCGGTAGCTCCTGAGCGGGACATTTATCAACAACTAAATCGAGACCCTGATTTAGCGCGTCAGTCTCGGCCACAAGGTTGCGAACACCCAGCTGCGTCCAAAGGACGGATGCGCCCGCAGCAACGGTTTCACTGACGATAGAAGGTAACGCGGCGCCCTCTCTGAAGACATCGACCATGTCGATGGCCTGCGGTATATCAGACAGCCGTGCAACAACCGTCTGGCCCTGCAGTATTTGTCCTGCCAGACCGGGATTGACAGGCGTCACCTGAAAACCCTCTTCGAGCAGAAATGCCAAGACTTTGTAGCTGGGTCGGTCAGGCTTGTGGCTCGCACCGACCAACGCGATGTGCGCCACACGCTTCAACAGGTTAGCGAGGTCCCTGTCGTGCTCTATCAGCACGTGCTTAGCGCCACTCGGGTGAGCGCTTGTCAAAGAATGCTTTGACGCCCTGCTTTGACTCATCCGACGTCATCGCCTGCACCATGACACGATTTGCGTGCTCAAATGCGTCGTTCAACGGCATTTCGATTTGCGTGTAAAACGCTGTTTTCCCATCACGAATACTTTGAGGGGACCGTGATGCAATTCGCTCAGCTAACTGGCGCGTTTCCTCAACAACATGTTCAGGAGCGACGTGACGATTGATCAGTCCAAAACGCTCGGCATCTTGAGCGCCGAAAAACTCACCGGTCAGGGCCATTTCGAGCGCGTGTTTCCGAGAAAGGTTTCGACCAATACCCACTAACGGCGTGGTGCAAAATGCACCCAGATTGACTCCGGGCGTGCAAAAGGACGCATTTGAGCTCGCAATGGCAAGATCGCATGAAGAGACCAATTGGCAGCCTGCGGCAGTAGCGGTGCCCTCAACGCAGGCAATAACGGCTTTTGGGCCGTGAACAATACGCTGCATCATTGTCGCGCACAGCTCGAGTATGGAGAGCACGCGCACTTGCCAGACCTCTTTGGACTCCTCTGGACGCTTCGCCATTTCGCCAAGGTCGTGCCCCGCCGAAAACACTGGGCCTTTCGCTGCGATCACAATGCAGCGAACCTCTTCGCTGGCGTAAGCCGCCTCAAGTGACGCGGTCACCTCAGTCAGCATGTCGCTCGAAAGTGGATTGCGTTGCTCTTCATTACTGAGCGTGAGCCACAGCACGCCACGTTCCATTCTTTTTTCGATCAACGCCGTCTTCATCGGTCGCCTCCCAACCTTTTAAGACTCTGATTTAACAAAAGATCGCGCTCAGAGGCAAAACTGACGGACTATTAATGGGCTCAGCGACGCTGTTGCCACACAGCGGCGGCGGCCTTATCGCCACCCAATGTCATAATCTGCCCCATTCGGCGTCCCAGCATGGGGTAGCTCGCGCTCTCTCCCGAATCAATCAGCTGTTCCGCATAGGCCTCAGCACTCGCCAGATAACGCTCGGTTGCACTTTTATCGCCCGTCGTCACGCTGTGTCTAATCAAATTGCCGTAAGCACGCAAACTCATTCCGATTTGCTCTGGGTAAGTCCGGGGAATAGACAGCAATAAGTCGGTGGCTTCCTGAATGTTACCCACTTTGAGATGCGCGGTTCCCAGCCAGCCCATGGCCTCAACGATGAATTCTTCGCGTCCACGGGTGTAGTGCAAGGATCGCTCAAGCACCGGAATCACATCGTTCCAACGACCGTCCTGGCTCAACAAGTTCGCTAAGTTGATCTGGCTTTCTCGGTTGTGTGGATAAAGTTCGTTGAGTGCTTCGAGGTGGTAGTACTGCGCCTGCTTGTTCTTCAAATACCGCGCTAAAGCGACCATCTCAAAATGCAATTTCCAATCGCCGGTGCCCTCTGTCAGCACACGCTGTCGTCGTCGAACAACATCTTTGGGCTCCCCCACCTCGCCTTTAACTTTGGATAATTCAACGGCAAGAAAGGCAAGGTAATCCTGATAATTACTCTGCCCAGGAAAGGGTGGTTGATCCGCCATACCTTGAAGATTTTCAATATTCTCGACAGTTTCATGGTTAGGAAAACCAATCCGGGCCGCGACCTCGTCATTACTCAGCGTTGCCCGCGGCGCGCTGGCTGCGAGATGACGCGCTATTGCGCGAGAAAACACCTTGGCGAGCACTGCATTGCCCTCGAAGTCGTAGTGAACGTGCTCGACCAGTAAGTTCCAACCTGGCGAGTATGGCGCGCTCGCTTGATCAAAAGCCTTGAGGCTATGAACAAAACTGACTTGGTCTTGAGGGTAGTCTGCGGCGACGCGCTCAATTGTGGCATTGATGCGTGTATCGGCTCTGAACCTGAGCCCATCAAGGTCGAGTGCGCGCTCATAGTGGACGCGCGCTACTCTGTATTGACCCTGCTTTTCAAGACTGGTCCCCAATTGGAAGTGCGTATCAGCATGCCCATCATCAAGGATCAGTGCCTGCTGCCAAAGGTCTTGAGCGACACGCCAGCGGCCGTTGAGTGCTTGTGCGCGCGCTTGATCACGCAGGGATTCAAACTGCGCTCGATCGCGCTTTGAGAGGTCATTGGCTTCTACGGATAAAAAGGGCGCTGACTGCCGCAAATTGACGGGCACCGTCGATAAAACGACATGCATACCCTTGGCGTTGAGCGTGTCGATAATGTCTCGGAGATTTTCTTCAAAGTGATGGTACACGGCGGCCATCCGCGCATCGCTCTCAGGCACAGCGTTATCGACAAACATCTGCATGCCCTGCCATTCGAGATCGGCCTTCGCGTCCGAGCGCTTAACCTCTTTCAGTGAGCGGTCAAAAAACTGCCAAAGGCGGGTCCGTTTGAGCGCTTGCAGGGTCCTGATACCGGCCATACTCGATAAAAAATTCTGGTTAAATGTGCCCGGCCCATAAGGCCCTACAACCTCATTATTGCCCATCAGCACCACCGCCACGTCAGCCGAACCAGAGGGCAGCGTGTTAGCCACCTCATAGACCACATGGGAATTCACGGAGGTCATGGCTGTATTGACGACCTCCACATCTTTATTGGGAAATACAGCGTTGAGCTGTGTGGCCAAAAGTCGATCAACACCGTGGTTTTTATGGGGAAAACCCATCGCTGCCGAACCACCCAGCACGTAAACGCGAAGACGATTGTCATGATCAGTCTGCTTGAACGTGTTTTGCAGCGGACCCACATTGAGTGACGGTGGGTAAAACTGGTCCGCAAAATCGGGGTTCTCTTGAAAGTAGGTTTGACCATCAATATCGATCGTATTGAAGTACTCGTAATGGGTGCCTACACCTGCAACACGCAGGGCAAATTCGAGCACTATAAAAAATAACAGCGGTATGACCACAACCGTTATGATCGTAAACAACGTATTTCGTACGTTTGACACTGAACATTATCCTTTGACGATGCGTGATACCTTAATCAACACACCTCAGTTTCCCAATAGCGGCGATAGTTAACCTGCAATGACACAATCAATCAATGTGCTTGGTCTCTCAGCCTTTTATCACGACAGTGCAGCGGCACTATTGATCGACGGTAAAATCGTAGCCGCCGCACAAGAAGAGCGTTTCACACGAAAAAAGCATGATGCCGCCTTCCCCGCAAATGCCATCAGCTATTGCCTCGACGAGGCGGGCCTGAGTCTCGACGAGATCGACTACATTACGTTTTATGACAAACCGCTGGTGAAGTTTGAGCGGCTGCTGGAGACCTATCTCGCTTTCGCCCCCAAAGGTTTTCGCTCATTCGTCATGGCCATACCGGTCTGGCTAAAAGAGAAACTCTTTTTAAAAGTGACACTGAAACGTGAACTAGCCTCCTTATCGGGGCTGGAGCAGACAGCCTTACCACCCCTTCTCTTTCACGAACATCATGGGTCACACGCCGCCTCGGCCTTTTTCGCCAGCCCGTTCAAAAAAGCGGCCGTGCTCTGCCTGGACGGGGTAGGCGAGTGGGCGACCAGCTCAGTATGGCTGGGCGATGGCTCGACACTGATACCGCAATGGGAAATACGCTTCCCACACTCCTTAGGGCTGCTGTATTCAGCATTCACCTACTACACCGGCTTCAAGGTCAATTCCGGTGAATACAAACTCATGGGGCTCGCACCCTACGGCGAACCGCAGTACGTCGACCTCATCAAAACCCATCTCATCGATATCAAGCCCGACGGAACCTTTAGACTCGACATGCGCTACTTCGACTACGCGACCGGGCTAACCATGACCAACCGGCGCTTCGATGCCTTGTTTGGTGGTCCACCTCGAAAGCCTGAGGCTGCGCTGACGCAACGTGAAATGGACATCGCCGCATCCATCCAAGTGGTAACCGAAGACATTGTATTAAAGCTCGCGCAGACGATTCATGACGAACTCGATGTCGATCATCTCTGTCTCGCCGGCGGTGTTGCGCTTAACTGCGTGGCCAATGGTCGACTCGAGCGCGAGGGACCCTTTAAAAGCATCTGGATACAACCGGCAGCAGGCGATGCCGGCGGTGCCTTGGGCGCAGCGCTTGCGACCTGGCATGAATACCTCGTCAAACCCCGAGAGGCCAATGATCTCAACGACACAATGCACGGCGCTTACCTTGGAAAATCATTCAGTCAGGACGAAATAGAAGACTACTTAACGGGTGTCGAAGCCCCGTTTCATCGATACGATGACACCGATTTAATGCCGGAGGTTGCCGCCGCGTTGGATCGTGGTGCGGTGGTCGGCTGGTTCAACGGTCGAATGGAGTTTGGCCCCCGCGCGCTTGGCGCGCGCTCTATTATCGGTGATGCGCGTTCACCGACCATGCAGTCGGTCATGAACCTCAAAATCAAAAACCGTGAGTCGTTCCGACCGTTCGCGCCGGCAATTAAGGCGAGCGCGGTGTCTGATTGGTTCAAAACAGATACGACCAGTCCCTACATGCTTAAAGTCGCGACCATTAGGGAGGAGCGCCGCCTTCCCATGTCTGATGAGGACAAGGGATTATTTGGTATTGATCAGCTCAACGTCGCGCGCTCTCAGGTGCCTGCAATTACCCACGTTGACTACTCTGCGCGGCTACAAACCGTTCACGAGGAGACAAACCCACGGTTTCATGGCCTTCTCTCTGCCTTTGAGGCGATCACCGGTTGTCCGGTATTGATCAACACCTCGTTCAACGTTCGCGGTGAACCCATTGTCTGTTCGCCTGAAGATGCATATCGCTGCTTCATGCGAACGGAGATGGACATGCTGGTCTTGGAAAATGCAGTATTACTAAAAACCGAACAACCACAGTGGGATCATGATGAGTCCTGGAAACAAGAATTCCAGCTGGACTGAGCGTAAGCCCTATGAGTAATGCAACAACCACACCGGTAACACCTTCTGAACTGCGTCAATTCGGACTGCTGTTTGGTACGGTTGTCATCCTACTCTTCGGTGTTCTCTTACCTTGGGTATTTGATCAGACTTATCCGCTCTGGCCCTGGATGAGCACTGGAGTTTTGACAATACTCGCCGTTCTCACGCCAACGACACTGCGGCCGTTGTATCAGGCTTGGATGCGCTTTGGACTTATTGCGGGGTTCGTTAACACGCGTATCATCATGTTTTTGCTTTACTACCTCGTGTTTGCGCCTATTGGCGGGCTCATGGCCCTTATCGGCCGAGATGCGCTATCCCGAAAAACAGGGGACACCGCCCACGACAGTTATCGTGTTGTGAGTAGTACGCGGAACCAAGACCACTTTGAGAGACCGTATTAATGTTTGAGCTATTAAAAGACCTTTGGGGCTTCATGCGTGAGCGAAAGAAACTTTGGATGGCTCCTATCATTGGCATCATGCTTCTCCTGGGTGTGCTCGTGGTCATGACTCAGGGATCCGCATTGGCTCCCTTTATCTACACAATTTTCTAACACTGTAGGCAAAGCGCTAGTGCCCCCAATAGAATGGTCACTTCAGTAATCGGAGGTCATCGGCTGTGCCAGATCCCTATCTTTTCTCCGTGAAAAACAATGTGGCTACATTTAGCGTCAACGATGCGCCTTACAACTTGATGCCCGTCGACTACATCGACTGTCTTGAAGAACAGCTACCCGATGTATTGGCTGACCCTGCGATTCGCGCCATGGTCTTCACCGGAGAGGGCCTGGCGAATTTCTCCGCTGGCATGAATCTCAGGCAAATCCCTGAGGGCATCAAGCGCGCGGGCAGTCCAGAAGCATTTTTCGCCCAACGCCACCGTGTTCTCGGCATGATCGAAAACGGTGGGACACCCGCGATCGCCACCTTTTTTGGCTATTGCCTGGGTGCTGGACTGGAGTTACCTCTGGCCTGCCACTTTCGTATTGCAGCGAGCGAAGGCGCAAAAATAGGCCTGCCCGAGATGGATTTGGGCAGTGTTCCTGCCTGGGGCGGATCAGCCCGCCTTCCCCGTGTCGTGGGTCGGTCGCATGCACTCGATATGATTTTGCGCGCCCGTAAAATCGATGGAAACGAAGCACTGCGGATGGGTCTCGTGACGGAGGTGGTTCCGCTTGAGCAGCTCAAAGCGCGGGCACAAGCGCTTGGTGAAGAGCTGGCTGCACAACCTCGCCTAGCGGTGAAAGCGGTGTTAGACACCGTCGTCGGGTTTGAAACCAAAACCCTCGATGAATCCATTGACGATGAGAAACGGGCCGTCGCTGCGACGCTCGGGACGCCTGATTCGCAGGAGGGGATGGCAGCCTTCCTCGAGAAACGAAAACCCGTGTTTAATCAGTCTTAATTGAGCAGGAGTCCGTAATTACCGATATGACCGACGACCAAACTGATACATCACTACTCAGTCGCCGCCGCTTACTCCGTGCCATGGGGGTCTCGACCGCCGGTGTCGCCGCCGCAGGTGCAATTGCTGCCAGTCGAGAAAAGATTGTCGAAGCCAGTGATGCCACCAAAGAAGAGCTCGCCGAACTTAAAAAGCAATTTGACGCACTGGATAAGCGCTCGAAACTGATCCTACGGGTTGTTCTTGTACTCAGCGGTCTCGACTTATTCGTTGCGCTCTAATCTTTAAAGATCACCGCTTTTCGTCAAGTACTTCGCGTGAAACCTCAAATGATCCTCAATAAACGAGGCGATGAAAAAATAACTGTGATCGAAGCCTTCATGCTCTCGATAGGTCACAGGAAACCCAACGTCAGCGCAGGCTGATCGAAGGTGTTCAGGCTTGAGTTGCTCAGCAAGAAACGGATCCGTCGACCCCTGATCAATTAAAAGTGGCACCTGCTGAGCACCTGTTCTGATCAATTCACTCGCATCGTGCTGCTTCCACTGGGCCATATTATCACCCAGATAGGCGCTAAAGGCTTTGTGGCCCCACGGACAGCTGGCCGGCGCGCAAATCGGTGAGAAAGCACTGACCGATCGATACTTTCCAGGGTTTTTTAACGCCAAGGTCATGGCTCCGTGGCCACCCATAGAGTGACCGCAAATACTGATTCTCTGAAGGTCTAAGCCCGCAATTCCAGTAAGCAGATCTGGGAGTTCAGTGGTGATAAATGCGTCCATGCGGTAATGCTCAGACCACGGTTCCTGGGTTGCATTCAAGTAGAAACCTGCTCCCAGCCCAAGGTCATAGGCCCCCTCGGGGTCGCTTGCCACACCGTCACCTCGCGGACTGGTGTCTGGGAAAACAAGGGCTATTCCGAGCTCGCTCGCAATCCGTTGAGCACCCGCCTTCGTCACTGCATTTTCATCGGTACAGGTCAGTCCCGACAGGTAAAATAGTACGGGCACCGGGTTAGAAGCCGCAAAATCTGGTACGTAAATGGACAGGGTCGTCGTACTCGACAACTCGTTTGAGGCAGCCCGGTAACGGTGTTGTTCCCCCGCAAAGCAGCGAATTTTTGAGATCAGCTCGAGCGCCATCAGAAGGTCACTACAGATCGAATGCTCTTACCCTGGTGCATCAAATCAAAGGCGTCATTGATCTGATTCAGAGGCATAGTATGAGTGATCATTTCGTCGATTTGGATTTTCCCTTCCATATACCAATCTACGATCCTGGGAACATCTGTTCGGCCTCGTGCACCACCAAAGGCAGAGCCGCGCCATGAGCGTCCCGTCACCAACTGAAACGGCCGGGTCGATATCTCTTGGCCCGCGCCAGCAACCCCAATAATGCAACTCTGCCCCCACCCCTTGTGACAGCATTCCAATGCCTGACGCATCACATTGACGTTGCCAATGCACTCAAAACTGTAATCAACACCACCTCCCGTCATTTGGACGAGGTGGTCCACGACGTTTTCAACGTCGCTGGGATTCACAAAATCAGTCATTCCAAATTGCCGGGCAAGATCCGCCTTCGCAGGGTTTAGGTCAACACCAATAATTCGTGTGGCGCCCACCATATGAGCGCCCTGGATCACATTGAGGCCAATGCCACCAAGACCGAAAACGGCGACGGTCGAGCCCGCCTCTACCTTCATCGTAAATGCGACCGCACCGATTCCAGTGGTGACGCCACAACCGATGTAGCAAATTTTGTCAAAGGGGGCGTCCTCTCGAACTTTAGCCACCGCTATTTCAGGCAGCACAGTGTAATTAGAAAAAGTCGAACACCCCATGTAATGGAGGATGGGCTCTCCGTCTAAGGTGAACCGACTGGAATAATCAGGCATGAGGCCCTGGCCTTGGGTTTCTCGAATCGCCTGGCATAGATTGGTTTTGGGGTGGACACAAAAATTACACTCCCGGCACTCTGGGGTGTACAGCGGAATCACGTGATCCCCAGGCTTGACCGACTTCACCCCTTCGCCAATTTCGACAACGATACCGGCGCCTTCGTGACCCAAAATAGCGGGGAAAGCGCCTTCCGGATCGTCACCTGAGAGTGTAAACGCGTCCGTATGGCAGACACCTGTCGCTTTAATTTCGACCATGACTTCGCCAGCGCGAGGACCCTGAACGTCCACTTCTGCGATCTCAAGTGGCGCTCCTGCTTTAAAGGCAACTGCTGCTCTACTTTTCATGAAATAACTCCCAAACCAAACAGTGAAATCAACCCAATGGAAAACGGCACGGTCGCAACATCTATGTTAGAGACGACTTGTGCTCCAATATCGCGATGAACAGCAAAAGACACAATACCCCAATGGTAAAATTCATCGCGCGCGATCGCGGATTTTGCCCAAGTATTCACTCAGGGCTGCACCACAGCGCCCTGAGCGAGTGACAGGTTAAGGCTGGCTTGAATTGCTCTTTCGCTGCATCGAATCAAGTAATAACAGCACTCAAATAGTGTCTGGGATCTTCTTTTGAGACTCAAACCACGGGAGCGCCACAATTTCCGCCTCGACACGCTCGCCGCGAATATCCAGCTGCACTTTACTACCGGGCTCTGCAAGTTCGGTTGGGATGTTCACCAGGGCAATGTTGTGCTCGAGTCGTGGTGAGTAGCAGCAGCGGGTAATGTGCCCGACAACCTCGCCGTCGGAGTAGACGTCCCAAAACTTATCGTTGCCACCAATGGCCTCGCCTCCAAAATTGGCCCCGACTAACTTACGCCGCGTGCCTTCTTGCTCAATTCGCTTAAGCGCATCACGGCCAATAAACTCCGACGGTTTGTCGAGGTCCATGAGTCGCTCAAGACCAATGGTGAAGGGCGTATCACAGGGCGTAATGTCCGAGCCGTGCGATAAAATTCCGCCCTCAACACTGCGCATTAATGATGGGCAAGCCGGCAGTATTCCGTACTCTCTTCCGGCCTCCATAATGAGGTCCCAGAGCTCGGCGCCTCGCGTGTGGTCTAGAAGGTAGATCTCATAGCCCAGCTCCCCACTCCAGCCGGTTCGTGTCAGCACAACAGGAATATCATTCAGCTGAAGCTCAACACACTGGTAGTAACCTAAGGTGAGTGCAATCTCGCCAAATAGCTTCTTTGCAACATGAGGCGAGACCGGACCCTGCAGTTGTAATGGCGACACATCAGGCTCACTCACTTCAACATCGTAGCCCTTACCTAGTGCAAGACCTTGTGCCCACAAAATCACATCCCCGTCACCCGGCGACAGCCAAAAACAGTCGTCTGCCATGCGAAACAAAACGGCGTCGTTGATGATGCCACCTTGATCGTTACAAAAAACGACAT
>ERZ1047472.2177-NODE-2177-length-14157-cov-5.113105_pt1 | contig 14157 bp, 12 predicted proteins | sample MGYA00383095_ERZ1047472 | MGnify/ENA primary metagenome ERZ1047472 (study PRJEB29581, sample SAMEA5548365) | metagenome | biome: marine; feature: coastal; material: water | depth 1 m | study: Short-term variability in the microbial, nano- and picoplankton...
TACTGGTTCAGCAACTCTCTCGTATTCAGGGAAAATGTTTAATTGTCGCCGATGAGAATTGGGCAACAGCCTCATGGCACAGTGTCGCCCGTGCCGGCAGTTCAAGCCGCGCGCTTTACAGCAATCGTTACGAAATAGCCGAGAGTGCAAAGCAGGCCGGTATTGAAACCTGTTTTAATGACTTCGATTTTTCAGCACACGCGCCAGCCAGTTTTGACCATATTCTATTTCGCGTCTCCAAGGAGCGACCGGTCAGCCACCATATAATCAACCAGGCATCCGTGCTCCTCAAGCCCGAAGGGCAACTGCTACTTAGCGGCGAAAAAAGCGACGGAGTAAAAACCTACGCAGCGCACGCCTGTAAACTCTTTGGCGATCGCTGCAAGCCGCAGAAAAATGGCAATTATTATCTCGCCATCATCACCAAATACGCTGTCAGCGACAAGCTGCTGGACGATAAAAATTACTTAAAACTGCGGCCCCTTAAAAGCACAGTCGAGCTGCCATTACAAAGTAAGCCGGGCATCTTTGGCTGGAATAAAATTGATCAGGGCAGTGCATTTTTAATCGAGCATTTGCCGACTTTTCTTCAGTCTTTCGCTGCGGGAAAAGCACCACAGTCTGTACTGGATCTGGGCTGCGGCTATGGTTATTTAAGCTGCGCAGCTAGCCTGCATGGCTTTCAACAGATAACTGCAACCGATAATAATGCCGCTGCACTCAGGGCCTGCGCAGAAAATTTTGACCGCTTAAATATTAATGGGAATATTATTGCCGGCGACGCAGGTAGTCAGCTCAATAAAAAGTTTGATGCGATTATCTGCAACCCACCTTTCCATCAGGGCTTTAATATAGATAGCGCACTAACCGAGAAATTTCTCAACGCCAGCAAACGACTACTAGCCCCCTCAGGAAAAGCACTGTTTGTGGTGAATAACTTTATTGCCCTAGAAAAAAAGGCTAAGGATTATTTTTCCGACGTAGAAGAAGTTGCCAGAAGCGGCTCTTTTAAATTGATTAGGGCTTCTCGTTAAGTTGACCGTCATCCCGACACAGCGCAGCGACGAGGGACCTTTTCAAGATTTCTCCCTTTGGTCGAAATGACAGAGGGCTAAAGCCCCATCACCCGCTTAATAATCTCATTCTTAACCGGCTTCAATTTATCAACCTGACTCAGCCCCATATTGCGCAACAACCGCACCGCCAGATTATCTGCCGCAAAAAGCCGCTTAAACCCCTCCATCGCCGCCATCATCGCCAGATTTTCAGGCTTGCGCTGACGCTGGTATTTATTCAAGGTCATCAATGACCCCAGGTCATTGCCTCGCTTGGCCTCGGCAGAGAGCGTCTCCACCAACGCCGCAACATCGGCAAAACCCAGATTGACCCCCTGCCCCGCCAGCGGATGAATGGTATGAGCAGAGTCACCCAGCAAGGCTACCCGCTCAACCACATAATCCGTTGCATGACGCTGACGCAGGGGAATCGAAAAACGTTTATCGGTCGCAATAACCTTGCCCAGACAGTGCTCAGAACCCAGACTTAAAGCCCGGCAAAATTCAGTATCATCCAGGGCCATCAAGCGCTCAGCTTCTTGAGTCTCCTGTGACCAGACCAGCGAGCTGTAATGCCGGTCACCGGCTTTATCCAAGGGCAGCAACGCCAGCGGGCCGGTTGGCATAAACCGCTGCCAGGCAGTCTGCTGATTGACCTGCTCGGTCTGCACCGTGGTAACAATTGCGCTGTGGCCATAGTCCCATTCACGGGTGGGGAAATTAAACTGCTGGCGAATGGTTGAATTGCCGCCATCGGCAGCAACCAGCAGCGGCGCCGACAACCGTCGTCCATCATCTAATTGAATACACACCTGCTGCTCTGAAGCACTGTAATTGGCAACGGTTACCGGACACAGGAATGCGATATTCCCGAGTTGCTGCACCTCAGACAGAAGACTTTCAACCACTAGGGAGTTTTCAACAATATGCCCTAGATTTGGCTGATGGACATCCTGGCAATTAAACTGAATGCGGCCCGTACCCTCGGAATCCCATACATCCATAGCCATGTAAGGGCTTACTCTTTTTTCCAAAATCCGCGACCAAACCCCACAGCATTCCAACAGGCTGCGCGACTTTTCGGTGAGTGCAGCAACCCGGGGATCAAATTTTTCACTGTTGAAACCACCACCCTGATGAGCTTCCAGCAGCGCAATTTTAAGCTGTGGATTAGCTCGGGCAAAAAGGCATGCGAACGCCGCACCGACCATTCCGGCGCCGACAACAATCACATCGTATTGACGATCAGCCATGTCCAGCCTCCCGAGTTGCCAAGCCCATTCCAAAGCGGGCAAAGCGACTGCGCAACCCGGGAATTAAGTCCATTGCCAACAGGCCGGAATTGCGGCCCAGGGCAATAGCAGATGAATTCTGAGAAAAAAGTTTTGGTAAATTATCACTAAATAACAGGGTGTTCTGCTGATCGGCCAGTTGCTGCTGCTGATAGGATTCAAGAATTTCCAGCGCAGCAAATTCAGCACCGGAGGACCTGGCACTGCCGAGCACATCAGCCAATACAGCAACATCGCGCAGGGACAAATTAAACCCCTGCCCGGCAACCGGATGCAGGCTGTGAGCGGCATTGCCAAGCACCACCAAATTGCGTCGCACCTGCTCTGTCGATGTGGTTAATGCCAGCGGATAGGCATAACGCTGACCAACCTGCCCAAGTATTCCCAGGCGATAGCCAAAGCGCTCCTGGAGGGTCTGGAGGAATTCCTGGTCATCGGCTGCCATCAATTGCTCGGCTTTTTTCGCGGGCTCTGTCCACACCAGGGCACAGCGCGGATTGCCCTGGTAGTCGGGGAGCGGCAACATCGCCATGGGCCCCCGATCGGTAAAGCGCTCGTAGGCAACCCCTTCATGGGGTTTATCCAGGGCAATATTGGCAATAATGCCCTGCTGCCCATAGGGCTGCTGATCACTGTGAATGCCAATTTTTTGCGCGGTTTGCGAGTTAGCGCCATCGGCAATTACCACCAGCGAGGACTCAATAGCGTCCTGACTGCCCTCCAGCGTTAGGCGCATACCTTTCTTTATCGGTTTGATCGTCGCCACTCGCGCTGGCGCCATAACTTCCACCGCCGCTGTAGCCAGTTTTTCCAGTAATACCGAACCGATCCAGCGATTTTCAATCACATAACCCAGCGCTTCAACGCCGGCCTCCTGTGCATCGATTCTTGTCAGGCCCATATGACCGCGATCACTCACATGGATTTTTTTGATCTGACTGGCCTGGGACTGCAGTGCCGTCCACAGGCCCGCAGTTTCGAAAATTTTACGGCTGCTCCATGACAACGCTGTCGAGCGGGCATCAAAGCTGGGACGATACTCGGCTTTATTCGACTGGTGGTAAGCCTGCGCTTCCAACAGTAGAATCTTCCACGGATGTTGCTGCTCGGCAAGCAGAAGGGCCAGGCTAATACCCACCATGCCGCCACCGACAATAACAATATCGTAGCTGGCGATGCGCTCTTGGGTTGCCACGGTAGTGCTCACATTTTGCCTGCCATCAATGATTCAATATCGCTGCGATTTTTCGGGACGCCAACGGTTAGCTCTTCGCAGCCGGCTTTGGTCACAGCGACATTATCTTCGATACGCACTGCCAGCCCGCGCCATTTTTCAGCGACTATTTTATTGTCCGGTGCAATGTAGATGCCGGGTTCGACAGTTAGCACCATGCCCGGCTCAAACTCTCGCCACTGACCATCAATTTTGTAGTCGCCAACATCGTGCACATCCATACCCAGCCAGTGGCCAGAACTGTGCATGTAAAATTCCTTACAGGCATGCTGTTCAATGAGTTCACTGAGATCGCCATCGAGAATACCCAGATCACGCAAGCCCTCAGTAATCACGGCAATGGTTGCCCGGTTGGCAACATTATAGGCAGCGCCGGGCACAATAGATGCCATCGCCTGCAACTGTGCTTCCAGGACAATATCGTAAATCGCGGCCTGTTCACGACTGTACTTGCCATTCACCGGAAAAGTGCGCGTGATATCCGCCGCGTAATGCTCATATTCGCAGCCGGCATCGATCAATACCATATCGCCATTGTTAATTTTTTCGCGGTTTTCAATATAGTGCAGAATGCAGCCGTTTTTACCGCCGCCAACAATGCTGGTATAGGCTGGAGCCGTGGCGCCGGAAGCCATAAACTCATGCTCGATTTCTGCCTGTAGCTGATATTCATAGATATCGGGTTTAGCGGCGCCCATGGCGCGGCAGTGGGCGCGGGCGGAAATCTCTCCCGCCTTGCGCATCAGCTTTAATTCGGCAGCAGTTTTAATCAGGCGCATCTCGTTGACAATATGGTCCAGGTCGACAAACTCACCGGGTATCTCTGAACCGCGAATATCATTGACCCAACTCATCAGGTGACGATCAAAATCGGCATCTTTACCGATAGAATAGTAGACCCGCTCTTTTCCCTCTAGAAGGCCGGGCAAGATATCGTCAAGATCGCCAATTGGAAAGGCGTCATCCACGGCAAAACCTTCAACTGCGGCCTCTGGGCCAACTCGGTAGCCATCCCAGGTTTCACGCCGTTTGTTCTTTTCACGGCAAAATAAAATAGATTCACCCTGCTCACGCCCGGGGATTAAAACCAAGACGGATTCCGGTTCGGGGAATCCACAGAGATAACTAAGATTGGTTGCCTGCTTAAAGGGGTAGTGCGTATCTCGAGAACGAATTTTTTCTGCCGCCGCGGCAACTATGGCAATGCTGTTGCCCTGCATAGTCGACATCAGTTCTCTGCGCCTTGCAGTATATTCTCTGGCGGTGATCATATCCTCAATACCCTTACCCTACGCCAACACACTGCGTTGTTTTCGATCAGTAACTTTTCCCGATCGCGCATTGACGCCGGCTGGCCTAATGAAGGGTGGGTTCTGCATTGGAGTCTGAATCCGGGTGGAGATCGGAAAATATTAACTGTACGGCAATGCGGATATACTCGATCAGCTCCGCATAATCGCGCTCGCCGTCTTCCTCATCGGTATCAAAGTCCACCGAGACCTGTCCTATGGCAGCTATATCCTGAAGTGCTTCCTTGGCGTCCTCGGAAACGTCAAATTCACTGCTCATGCCTTCGCCGAGGCCGGAAATATAATTGCTACACCAGGCACCTACAGCAACTAATCGCTCTGGCAGTGGCAGTTCATCGTCAGGCAGGATAGGTTTAAAAAGAAAAGAGATGTCTTCAAGGCTGGTCAGCGATTCCTCATAGAAATCACGAAGAGGATTTTCAGCCGCCTCGCCCTGCTCTTCAGAAAGCCCTAGCCAGTTGGTGGATGTCTCTACCAGTGTTTCCAGAGGCATAGTCCCACAACACAGGCGGCCGCACAAAAAGCCGTGAAATCCGGATGGATCGGCCTTAACCTGTAGGGCAAAAAATAGGTCTTCCAGCTGTTCAAATGTCATTTGGCTATCCCCGAAATTGAGCGCTCATCCTAACATTCTATAAATAGCACTGCACGCCAGTTTATTAATCTTGTAATTGACCAAATCCACCACAATGCCTATAGTTAGCCGGTTGCAAGTGGTAAATACGAAAAGCTCTGTGCTTATGATTGGTTACGAAAATCTAGAACAAAAACTCGATAGCTTGATTGAGCTGTGTCAGCAGCTGAAGCATGAAAACCAGGTATTGCGTGAGCGAGAGTCTGCCCTGTCTGGCGAGCGTGGAAAATTAATGGAGCAAAATGAGATGGCAAGACAAAAAATTGAGACCATGATCAACCGTCTTCGCAACCTCAACGCAGAGTAGCTATGTCATCTATTTCTCTTAAAATTCGCATTCTCGACAAAGAGTATCAGGTCAACTGCAAACCTGAAGAGCGCGAGGCTCTTGAGCTCTCCGCAAAACTGCTCGATGAGAAGATGGAAGAGATCCGTCGCGGTTCGCACCTTATCGGCGTTGAACGTATTGCGGTTATGGCGGCGCTCAATCTTGCCCACGACCTAATTCGCAGTGAACAGAATGTAAAGGCGGATGAACAGACCTCTCACCTGCTGCAATCAATGAATTCAAAGTTAAACTCAGTGCTTGTGGATCTTAACGGCTGACCCCAGCTACAATTTTCCAGCAAATTCTCCACCAGCAGCATATTAACTGCCCCTTTTTTTTCACTCTGCTATAATTCAGGTTCCTGGGGTGTTCGCCAGTCAAGAAGTCCCTGAGCCGATAATTATTATTCGGTTTTTCTCCGTCAATATTGTTGTGCACTTCCGTGCGTCGGAAAGCCTGATATATTGCGAGCGAAACCACCTTGAACTCTTCGGTTCAAGGCCACGTTGACAGCGGCACTCTGGGGTTTACTAAAACATATCCAGCAAAAAAGCACCCTACACTAACGGTTGTCTGCCGATGAATACTGGCGATATACGCAAAACACTTCGCGCCAAGCGCCGGGCATTAACCCTTGCTCAGCAGCAGACTGCCAGCGAGAACCTTGCCGCCCTTATCTCCCAACAACGTTTTTTCCTGCGTACAAAACGTATCGGCATCTATCTTGCCAATGATGGTGAAATTGATCCCGCGCTGTTGATGGGCATAGCACTGAATGCCAATAAGGCGTGCTTTCTACCTATCCTTCACCCACTGCAGTTTAACCGTCTCTATTTCGGCCAGTACCGCGAGGGGGATCCCCTTAAACCCAATCGCTTTGGCATCCTGGAGCCGCAGTTCAGTGCGACATCAATCGCGCCAGCCTGGACATTGGATGTAATCCTGCTGCCGCTGGTAGCATTTGATCGCAGTGGCAGCAGAATCGGTATGGGAGGAGGATTTTATGATCGGACACTGGCAGCCTGCATCAATCACCCAGTTCGGCCAACCCTGATTGGTGTGGCCCACAGCTGCCAGGAAGTGGAAAATATCTCACAGCAGAGCTGGGATATCCCGCTGGATAAAATTATCACTGATCGCGAAATTATTTGCGCCTGAGCGATCCTGTCAATCGATCCTCAGGAGCCGAGAAAAAACTGATAAGCTTCATTATCAGTTTCATTAACATACTGATAACCCAACTTGTCGAGGAAGCCCGAGAGCTTTTTGATATCTTTTTTGGTCGCCTGCACACCCACCAGAACCCGACCAAATGCCGAACCATGGTTACGGTAGTGGAACATCGAAATATTAAACCCACTGCCCAACTGGTTGAGGAAATTCAGCAGCGCACCAGGGCGCTCAGGAAATTCAAACCTGAACACCTGTTCCTCGCCCACCTGCGGTGAACGACCGCCAACCATATGGCGAATATGCAGCTTGGCCACCTCATTATCGGTCATATCAGCGACCTGGTAACCTTTGCCGCGCAAGTCCTCGACCAGCTGATGACGATCCTCATCACCGGTTACCTGGGCACCGACAAAAATATGTGCCTGGCTGACATCGCTATAGCGATAGTTAAATTCCGAGATATTGCGTTTTTGCATGGCCGTGCAGAAGGACTTAAAACTGCCGGGCTTCTCATCGATGGTCACCGCCAGAACTGCTTCGCGCTTTTCACCAATTTCAGTGCGTTCGGAGATATAGCGCAGACGATCAAAATCTATATTGGCGCCACATTGAATAGCCAGCAATGTCTGGTCCTCAACACCCTTCTGCTCAACATATTTTTTCAGGCCGGCCAGCCCCATAGCACCGGATGGCTCACAGATCGCCCGGGTATCGTTGTAGACATCCTTAATCGCCGCACAGATTTCATCAGTACTGACGGTGATGACCTCATCGACCAGCTGCTTCAACAGCCTAAACGTCTCCTTGCCAATCTGCGCTACCGCCGTGCCATCGGCAAAGATACCCACCTCTTTCAGTCGTACCCTGCGGCCGGCCTTGAGCGCGGCATCGAGGCAGGCGCTGTCATTTGCTTCGACAGCGATAATTTTTACATCCGGGCGTACGTACTTTATGTAGGCTGCAACTCCGGCACAGAGCCCACCCCCGCCGACGGCGATAAATACCGCATCGAGATCACCGGGTAACTGACGCAGGATCTCGACACCGATGGTACCCTGACCGGCAATAACATCCGGATCATCAAAGGGGTGTATATAGACCAGACCTTTTTCTTCAACCAGCTTGTTGGCATGAGCCGATGCCGCATCGTAGTTATCTCCTACCAGTACAACCTTCGCCCCGCGTGAGCGCACCGCGTCAACTTTGATCTGCGGTGTCGTCTTGGGCATAACAATGGTCGCTTTGACACCCATCTGTTTTGCCGCCAGGGCCAGACCCTGGGCATGATTTCCCGCCGATGCCGCGATGACGCCGTTGGCTCGCTGTTGACCAGAAAGCTGGCGCAGCTTGTTGTAGGCGCCACGCAATTTAAACGAGAATACCGGCTGCAGATCTTCACGCTTTAACAGCACCTGGTTATTCAGTCGCTGAGAGAGTAACGGTGCCGGATCAATCGGCGTCTCAACGACCAAGTCATAGATGCGTGCGTCGAGAATTTTTTTCACATACTTGGTCGGCATGGATGTTCCTGTTTATTATTTTCTTCGGTGCTTTAGGGAAGCAATGGTAAGTTGATAAGACAATTTACGCTACCCCAAAGCAATGAATCTGTTTTATTGCTGCTATCACCGTATAATCTTCCGCTTCTTCTGGCGGATAATTACCGAGGCAAAGGGTGGATCAGGATCAACTAAAAAAAGCGGTAGCAGCAGCGGCTGTTGAGTACACATTAACCAAGATTAACAGCGATAGCATTGTCGGCATCGGTACTGGATCAACGGCTAACTTTTTTATCGATTTGCTCGCTGAACACAAAAATACATTCCGCGCGACAGTAGCCAGTTCTGAAGCCTCTGCCGAGCGCCTCCGCAGTCATGGCATCGAGGTTATCGAATTAAATTCTGCCCCGGAAATTGCCGTCTATATCGATGGTGCCGATGAAGCCAATCCTCACCTCGAATTAATCAAGGGTGGCGGTGCCGCGCTGACACGGGAAAAGATTGTCACTGCTGTTGCCAGCGAATTCGTCTGCATTGCCGATGAAAGCAAATGGGTCGACTACCTGGGCACCTTTCCACTGCCGGTCGAAGTGATTCCTATGGCGCGCAGCCATGTTGCCCGTGAATTGGTCAAACTCGGAGGCGACCCGGTGTGGCGAGAAAATATCATCACCGACAACGGCAACCAGATTCTTGACGTACACCACCTCTATCCGGTTGCTTCAGCCACTGATCTGGAAGAAAAAATTAACCAGATAACCGGCGTCGTTACCAATGGTTTTTTCGCCTGCAAGCCTGCCGATATATTATTTCTGGCAACTCAGCAGGGTATTGTCACCCACCGTGCTAAAGATTGAAGTTTGATTAAAGACAGGAAGCAACAATGAAAAAGTACCATGTTTATGGTCTTGGTAACGCCTTGGTCGATACCGAAATTGAAGTCACCGATAACAACCTCAACGATCTCGGTATCGAAAAGGGCCTAATGACACTGGTGGATGAGCAGCGCCAGCATTTTCTGCTAAATAGTCTTGCCGACCATATGGTGATGTCCAGACGCGCCTGTGGGGGTTCCGCGGCCAATACCGTGATATCACTGAGCCAGTTTGGCGGCAAAGGCTTCTTTTCCTGCAAAGTGGCCGATGATGACAACGGTCATTTCTATATGCAGGACCTTGTCGACAATGGCGTCGATCACAATGCCCACGCACAGATCTCTGACGGGATAACCGGCAAATGCCTAGTGATGATTACTGATGATGCCGAGCGCACCATGAATACATTTCTCGGCACCAGCACTGAACTGTCGTCCGCTGACCTCGATGGGGACGCGATTGCAGACTCTGAATACCTGTATATTGAAGGCTATCTGGTCACTGGCGACAGCGCTAAACAGGCCGCTGTAGAGGCGGCCATGATAGCGCGACAGGCCGGCACCAAAATTGCGTTAAGCCTCTCCGACCCCGGCATTGTTGAATTTTTTCGCGCTGGCTTACAGGAGATTACCGGGCCGGGCATTGATCTTTTATTTTGCAATGAACAGGAAGCGCTCAACTGGTGTGAAACCGATAATATTGACCAGGCATTAGAGCACCTTCAGGACACAGCCAAACAGTTTGTAGTGACGCGCGGCAGCAACGGTTCAGTGGTCTTTGATGGCAATCAATACCTGACGGCGCCTGCACAGCCAATTACCGCAGTTGATACCAATGGCGCCGGTGATATGTTTGCCGGCGCCTACCTCTACGGTATAACCCAGGGGTATAACAGCCTGTCGGCGGCAGTGTTTGCCAACCGCGCTGCCAGCGCTGTGGTCGGCCAATATGGACCGCGCCTGCACAGTGCCGAATACGACGGATTAAAAGAAGGCCTTACCAATAACGCTTAGGTCACAGCCCTAGGCTGTTATGTTGCTGAGTGGCTGTGGGTGCTGAAAAAGGAAACCCTGCACATAGTCGACGCCAATTTTTTTCAGCAGCTCCAGTTGCTTTTCATTCTCGACACCCTCGGCCACGGTTGGAATATCCATAATATGGCCGAGGTGGTTGATCGTGCTGACCACCGAATAGTCGACATCGCTGTTCTCCATGGTATGAATAAAACTCGAGTCAATTTTCAGGCAGTCGATCGGCAGCTCCTTTAAATAGACAAATGATGATAACCCACTGCCAAAATCATCCAGTGCAATCGACACCCCCACCGACCTCAGTGTCGCGATTAATCTTTTCGCTTCCTGCAAATGCTTTACAGCCGCTGTCTCGGTAATCTCAAACTGAATTTGGCGGGGCGATATGCCACTGTCGCTAAAGCCACTGAGAATATAATCGATCGCATTCTCATCACCCACGGTACTGCCGGATAAATTTACTGAAAGCATGGGCAGCGCAGCACCTTTGGCTTTTAGCATCTGCAAAAATTTTAACGAATGATTAAATACCCATTTATCCAGATCATCAATCAGCGAAAAGTGCTCGGCGACCGGGATAAATTCTGAAGGCTGCAAAATACTGCCATCGCTGTCGCGCATTCTGACCAGCACCTCATAGTATTTGGCGGGTCCATTAGCGCTGTTCATCGGCACGATCGGCTGGGCAAATAACGTGAAGCGGTCTTCATCCAGTGCCGAGACTATTTTCGGCATGCTGGTGGCAAGGTTGCGGCGCCGGGCGACCTCTTCATTAAAAGACTGGAAGTGAATTTTATTTCTGCCCTTGTCGCGGGCGGTGGCACAGGATGAACCTGCGGAGATCATCAGATCAATATCTGATACGGCATTGGCATCAATTAATATGCCGCCAATACTGGCACCAATTTTTAGCACCTCACCCTCCCAGGGAATACTCAGTGCTTTTAATTCATTGAGTATTTGCTCAGCCAGGGCCATGGCTTTGTCATAATTGATGCGGTGCAGTAACAGGGCAAATTCATCATTGCCAATACGCGCCGCGATATCGCTGGGGCCGGCCAGTTTGACCAGGAGATGGGCGAACTGCTTTAGCAACTCGTCCCCGGCATGGTGGCCGCTGGTATCGTTGATCACCGAAAAGTTATACAGATCAATGTACAAGAGGGCATGAATGGCACCCTCGAGTCTGGCAATTTCAATCGCCTTCTGGATGCGCCTAGCCAGCGAGGCGCGATTGGGCAGCCCCGTCAACGGGTCATGCATGGCCTGCCACTTGAGACGACTGGATACTCTTCGCGCCTCGCTCAGGGGCCGAAAAATAACCAAGCACTTGGTTATCCTGCCCATGGAATCACGCAGTGGAAATGCCGAGACAGCAATACTCATGGGAGTGGCACCGCGCACTTTAAGCAATAGCGATTGATTGGACTCGACATTGAGCGCTTTATTTAACGCATCATGAATGGGGGTTACAGTGACACCGGTATCCTCATTGGCCAGCGGCATGGCAACATGAATCTGGGTCGGTTTGGACTTATCCAATTCGAAACCCAGCAGCTGTTCGGCAATTGGATTCATCTCCACCAGAAAGCCCTCGGCATCGACCATCAAAATACCGTCAGCTATATGCCGAGAGGTTAAATCAAACAGCTGACCACGGTTAATAAGATCATCGGCCTGTTGGCTGGCATGTGTCCAGTCGCGGCAGACTATAACAAGCTCATCTTTACTGCCCGCACTGGCAAACAGACATATATCCACATAGCGACTTTCTCCCTGAGAGGTCGCCGCAAGCACATAGCCCTGGATATGTCGGTCTTTCAGGGTGGCAAAATTTTCGCGTAAATCAAGGCTTTCCATCTCATCCAGCCCGGGGAACAGGATGCGTACGGAACTGCCCTTGAGCAGCTCATTACTGTAGGCAAACAAATGCTCTGCCTCAGGGCTTATTCGGGAAACAAAGCCATAGTTATCGCACACAATATAGGCGGAATGGCTGTCGAGAAGCAGAGCATCTCTGCCTGAATGACTGCTCTCAAGAGGGTTTTCAGGACTGTTGGCAACGGCTCCCTGGCTGCCAGCCGGGCCTGGTTGCCGAGGGATATTTTGCAACTTGAGTTGTATCAGGCCATAGATATTCGAGTCATCTTCATAAGCCCTGATCGAAATACCCAGCAGTGCCGAGTGATCCCGGGAAAAGGCCTCGACAAACTGGTCAAGCAGCAGGTTATCGGTGGGGCGTGAGCAGCGCCTGACCCCAAGGGTGCCGGTAACCTGATGCAGGCTGGCGGCAAACGCTGTTCCCAACAGGGCGGGAAAAAGCGCATATAAACGCTTGCCTTGAGATTGACCCGGAGAGACTGCACAGAATTCGGCAGCCTTGCGATCAATCATAACCACTTTTAAGTTGCGGTCTACGACCATCACACCGCCCTTCAAGCGCGCCGCGACCAGGGCCCGACTCAACTCTGACCCGGCTCCACTAACTCCCTTTGTGTGGAAAATACTATTCATCCCTTTTCCCTTGAGAGATACCGCTTACGTTGAGATATCTCGATAGCTGTCCCTGTAAGATTAACCCTGGGAGAGAAGCTCCCGTAAATCAATGATTGCCGCGTTGGCGCGACTGATATAGGAGGCCATAACCAGCGAGTGGTTGGCCAGCAGGCCAAAGCCTTCACCATTGACAATAATCGGCGCATGCACCGGTTGCTGACTCATTTCCAACTCGCGAATAATTTGCTGGAGACTGGCGCGGGCATTCTTTCGCGCCAGCACCTCGGCAAAATCCACTTCGATCGCCCTTAAAAAATGTAGTAGTGCCCAGCTAGTGCCTCGGGCCTCATAGAACACATTATCGATCTGCAGCCAGCTGGTTTTCACCACCACTTCTGCAGCGGCCTGCGTGGACTGACGGCCCGCCGCATCACCGGAGAGATCGGTATTGATGCGTCGCTGGCCAACACTGGCGGAGAGGCGCTGAGAGAGGCTGCCCAGCCGAGTCTCTACAGTACCCAGCCAGTAGCGAAGATTATCGGCGCGGGCAAAAAATTGAGCGTCGTAGGCCTGATCATCCATAAGTCGCTCAAGATAGCGAGCAAGATACTCCTGGCCCTCGGCATATTCCGATTCTGGCCAGGGCACCGCCCAGCTTCTGTGATCAATATGAAAACGCGGTTCGGCTATGGCCAGGTCGGCATCTTCTGTTGATTGGGACTGAGAGCGGCTAAAGGCCTCGCGCATGGCTTTGCTGAGATCACGCATCTGCACCAGAGCACCGAATTCCCAACTGGGGATATTATCCAGCACTACACCGGGTGGCAGAATATCATTGCTCAGATAACCTCCCGGTTTGTGCAGCAAGATCTCCAAGCTGTGAATAAGCGTGGCAGTGGTCGTCGCGCCAATCACTGGGGTGCGCTCGCCAACTATTTTTGCTGTCTGTTCGCGAACATCAAACAGGTCCGGTTCACCGCTCCAGTACCATCCCAGCCCGGTGACTAGCAGCAGTGCTAAGAGTACTGCGGCGAGCCCGTTGCGCAGGCTTCGGGATTTTTGCGGATCGACATAGCCATCGGTTATTTCTTCATTGGAATCGAGAAACGGTTTTCGACCGGCCATTTTGAGTCGACGCCAGAATCTCATTGACTACTGTCCTGCTTGTGATGGTCGCTGTGCATTTTATGCTCGCCATGCATTTTGTGAACATGGCCCCTATGACTTGGT
>ERZ1047472.2185-NODE-2185-length-14105-cov-6.440641_pt1 | contig 14105 bp, 13 predicted proteins | sample MGYA00383095_ERZ1047472 | MGnify/ENA primary metagenome ERZ1047472 (study PRJEB29581, sample SAMEA5548365) | metagenome | biome: marine; feature: coastal; material: water | depth 1 m | study: Short-term variability in the microbial, nano- and picoplankton...
CAATCTTTTTATCCTGATTATAAATTTGAAAATTTCTATGATGAGAATGGAAATCGAACTCTAAGGTTAGATTACGATTGGGACTCAGAATCACAATCTTTTTATCCTGATTATAAATTTGAAAATTTCTATGATGAGAATGGAAATCTAATATTAAATATACAGTATTACTGGGATTCAGAATCTCAATCTTTTGTTCCTAATTAAAAATATGAATCTTCCTATGATGAGAATGGAAATCGAACTCTAAGGTTTGAATACAACTGGGATTCAGAATCTCAATCTTTGGTTCCTGATGATAAAGATGAATATTCCTATGATGAGAATGGAAATCAAACTCTAAGAATAAATTACAATTGGAATGTAGAATCTGAATCTTTTGTTCAAAATTCTAAATATGAAAATTACTATGATAATGATAATAATCAATTATACTTAATAATTTTTTCATGGAATTCAGAACTTGAAATATTTACCCCAACTTCAAAAACATATTTTGAATATGATGAACAAAAAAGACTTGTTTCAGAAAATAGATATTCAATTGATATCTGTTCAGGAAGTAAAATACTACAAGTTAAAGTAGGGTATTTTTATATAGATGGGTCGGATAGTAGAGGTTATATATCTTATCAGGTAGATACAAGTACTGGTGATTTTACTTGGATGTATTCTACTGGTTATTTTTATAACCAAGATGGAAAATTGTTTAAACGAATTCAAGATGTAAATTTAGATTTTTATCCTGATACTTTTAAGTATTATTGGGATATTTCCTATGATGAGAATGGAAATCAAACTTTATATATACGTTACGACTGGGATAGTACAATTCAAGATTATAAATCCTACAAACGTGAATCTTCCTATGATGAGAATAATTTTAAAACTCAAGAAATTGTGTATTCTTGGTATCCAACGTTAGGTGTATATAAACCAAACTTTAAAATGGATATATCAACTTTTTCAGAAACAGATACTAAATTAGTTAGAGAAGGAATTATGTATGAATATGATACTAACTTTAATACTTGGAATGAATTAGAAGGAGAGGAATTTAAATCGTATTGGTATTATACTAAAAATTCATCTCTTTCAACGAATTCAGTAGAACAAAAATCATTTTCAATTTATCCAAATCCAACAAAAGGGTTTTTAAAGATTAATTCATCAGAACCCTTTATAGACCCTACTATTGAGGTATATGATTTAAAAGGAAGTAGAATACTTTCTAAACCTTTTAAAACTGATGATAACATTAATATAAGTGAATTAAAACCTTCTATATACTTTTATAAGATAATAGATGGGAATGAGGTAAAACAAAGTGGTAAGTTGATTAAAGAGTAACATTAACGTGATAGATATAAAAGGGTAAGTTCTATATGGTTCTTACCCTTTTTTGTTTTCTCTTAATTTAAAGTATGACATCAATCAACAAAGAAACTTAAAGAACTTACTTTAAATGATATAAATTTATTTACTCAACACTTATATAAACAACTTTATTATTTAAAATTTTTATATGAGTGATACAATGGTAGTATTTATATATCAAAAACTGAATCTTTGGAAGTTTGGAGATTACAAACAGTATACGTCTTTGAAACTTTTAACGGCTATTTTAGGCATTTCGTCTCCAAAAGATGATATCGATGGCAGTGAAGTTGCAAACGTTTATTACAAGGAAAAAAACCTGCAAAGAATTGTAACTTATTGCGAAAAAGATACCATCGCTGTGGCCCAAATTTTATTGCGATTTAACAATCAAGAATTGTTGAAAGAAAAAGATATTGTAGGTGTAAATTAACCTTCTAATTTCATAGAAAGCTCAAACCAACGTTCCTCTTTTTGTTCTATATTGGAAATTATTTCTTGCAATTCTTGAGATTTTTTTTCAATATCATCAGCTTCAATTTCTACATTTAAAAACTGAGCTTCAATTGTTGCTTTTTTTCTTTGAAGTTTTTCGATATCTGTTTCTAAAGAACCAAATTCTCTTTTTTCATTGTAGCTTAAAGTATTTTTCGGATTCTTTTTCTCAATTTTTTCAATTGTTTTTTCGTTCTTTATTTCTTTTGGAGCAGAAACATCATACGCTCTAAAGTCGGAATAATTTCCAGGAAAATTCTCTACAACTCCTTCCCCTCTAAAAACAAATAAGGCATCTACAATTTTATCCATAAAATAGCGATCGTGCGATACTACCAAAAGATTTCCTGGATAATCTAATAAGAAATTTTCAAGCACATTTAGGGTAACAACATCTAAATCGTTTGTAGGTTCATCTAAAATTAAGAAATTGGGATTCTGAATTAAAACAGCACACAAATACAATCTCTTTTGTTCTCCCCCAGAGAGTTTTTCAACAAAATCATATTGTTTCTTTTTGTCAAATAAAAAGCGTTCTAATAATTGTGATGCAGAGATTTTTCTTCCTTTAGAGAGGGGGATAAATTCCCCAAATTCTTTTACAACTTCAATTACTTTCTGACCTTCTTTGATCTCAATTCCGGCTTGTGTATAGTAGCCATATTTTACAGTTTCACCCAAAATCACTTTACCCCCATCTAAAGGTGCTTTTTGGGTAATAATATTTAAAAATGAAGACTTCCCTGTTCCGTTTTTACCAATAATACCCACACGCTCTCCACGCTTAAAAACATAATCGAAACGCTCTAAGATCTTCTTGTCTCCAAAAGATTTAGATACTTTATGGAGTTCCAAAATTTTACTCCCTAAACGCTCCATATTTATTTCTAATTGAACTTGATGGTCTTTTCTTCGTTGATGTGTTTTTTCTTTAATTTGGTAAAAATCATCGATTCTAGATTTCGATTTTGTAGTTCTCGCTTTTGGTTGCTTTCGCATCCATTCTAATTCTTTTTTAAATAAACTTTTAGCCTTCCCCAAATTTGTTGCTTCTAACGCTAAACGTTCTTCTTTGTTTTGAAGATAGTAAGAATAATTACCTTTGTATTTATAGATTTTGCCTTGGTCTAATTCTAAAATTTCGTTACATACGCGCTCTAAAAAGTAACGATCGTGTGTTACCATAAATAGGGTAATCTTTTCTTTTGCAAAGAAAGCCTCTAACCATTCTATCATTTCTAAATCTAAATGATTGGTTGGTTCATCTAAAATTAATAAATCTGGTTTATTTATTAAAACAATTGCTAAAGACAGCCTTTTTCTTTGACCTCCAGATAGAGCGCCAACTTTTAGTGTTAGGTCTTCTAATTTTAATTTAGATAAAATTTGTCGGTACTGTGTTTCAAAATCCCAGGCATTGTATTGCTCCATTAATTCAAAAGCAGCTTGATATGCGTCTGCATCTTCAGGTTTTTTTAAGGCACTTTCATATTGATTGACAATAGAAAGGATTTTATTGTCTGTGGCGAAAATAGTTTCTTCAATGGTAAGCTTAGGGTCGATCTCATCTTTTTGAGCTAAATATGCTATAGAAATTCCTTTTCGGCAAACAACTTGGCCAGAATCAGGAATGTCTAATCCAGCAATAATATTTAAAATAGATGTTTTACCACTTCCATTTTTAGCCACAAAAGCAACTTTCTGATCTTTGTTAATTCCAAAAGAGATGTCTTCAAATAAGATCCGTTCTCCATAAGATTTAGAAATATTTTCTACAGATAAATAATTCACAAGTTTTGTTTTTTGCAAAGAAACAAAAAACCCAAGTGCTAACTTGGGTTTTTAAGTCATTTAATTTTTGGGAAAATTTTAGTTTGGGGATTAAAGATTAAACGACACTTTTCTCATAGTAAAGTTAAAGCAATTAAAAATATCTGTCAATAACTGAAAACAATGAAATTTTATATCCCCAAAACTAATGAAATATGGGGTTAGAAATTGTAACTATAAAACTGACTTTTACAAAGTTCAATTTCATGAATTTCTTAATTAGTATTATATTGCGTTTTTAAATATTGACAAAAAAAACATGAAGATAATAGTACCCATGGCTGGCATTGGATCTCGTTTAAGACCACACACACTAACAGTCCCTAAACCATTAACGGTCATTGCAGGAAAACCAATTGTACAACGTCTGGTAGAAGATATTACGTCTGTTGTAAATCAAAACATAGAGGAGATCGCTTTTATTATAGGTCCTGTTGCAAAAGGATTTCCTGAAAATACCTCAGAAAAATTAATTAAAATTGCAGAAGAACTTGGAGCGAAGGGTACTGTTTATGTTCAAGAGGAAGCGTTGGGTACTGCACACGCTATATATTGTGCAAAAGAATCTTTAAGCGGCCCTTGTGTTGTTGCTTTTGCAGACACTTTATTCAAAGCAGATTTTAAATTAGATGCAAATGCAGATGGTGCAATTTGGGTAAAGCAAGTTAAAGACCCAAGTGCTTTTGGAGTTGTCAAGTTAAAAGAGGGTTTCATAACTGATTTTGTAGAAAAGCCAAAAGAGTATGTTTCTGATCTGGCAATCATTGGAATTTATTATTTTAAAGATGGAAAAAAAGTACGTGAAGAAATTCAGTATTTAATTGATAACGACTTGAAAGAAAATAATGAATATCAATTAACGAATGTATTGGAGTCTTTAAAACTACAAGGTGCAAAATTTGTACCTGGTACCGTAAATGCTTGGATGGATTGTGGTAAAAAAGACCCAACAGTAGACACGAACAAACAAGTTTTGGGTTTTGAAGACAAAGCTGGTAATAATTTAGTTTCTCATGATGTAGTTTTAGAGAACTCTGAAATTATTCAACCCTGTTTTGTAGGACAAAACGTAGTCCTTAAAAACACAACAATAGGCCCTTATGTTTCTATTGGAGAGAATAGCATTGTAGAAAACTCTAAAATTGTAAACTCTTTAATTCAATCTAATGTTGAGATTTTTAATGCAGATTTAGACAATGCGATGATTGGAAACCATGCAAAATATAATGGCTCGTATACATCTGTTAGCATTGGTGATTATTCCGAATTAATATAAATGACTAAAAGAATAGAGCAAAAAAATTCAATAGAAAAGAGAGGTGTTTACAACAACAAATTAATTCTCTTTTCTTTTTTCTTTTCTTTTATTTCTTTGCACTCATTTTGTCAGGATAGCATTCCTTTGGCTAAAGATTCATTGGAAGAAGAAAACTTGAAATTTCAACAATTTTTTTTCAAAGCATTATCAGAAAAATCAATTGGAAATTATCAAAAAGCGATTGAAAATCTTGAAAGTTGTCATCAAATTTCATTAAATGATGCTACCGTTTTCTTTGAGTTCTCAAAAAATTATTTTGAACTCAATAAAATGCTATTGGCAAAAGAATACATCAATAGAGGGTTACTTAAAGAACCTAAAAATATATGGATGCTTAAACATCTTGTTCAAATTCTTTTAAAGGAAAAGAATACGACAGAAGCAATTATTGTCCAGCAAAAATTAGTTGATATTGATCTAAAAGAAAGAGCATTTCTCTTAAATATTTATTTGCAGAATAAAGATTTTAAGAGTGCTATTTCTCTCATGAACCTAATGGAGCAAGACAATTTGCTTACTTCTAAATATAAAAAATTAAAAAATAAATTAGAAACAACAAAAACTTCTGTAGTTGTTAAAAAAGAATCTACTGTAGACTCACTAAAAGATGAATTTAAAACAAATAAATCATATGCTATTTTAAAGCAAATTTTAGAAGCATATTCAGAGAAGCCTGAAATGCTTCTTCAATATTCTACTGAGGGAATTTCACTTTTTCCTGCTCAACCTTTTGTGTATTTGATGAAAGGGAAAGCATTAAATTATATGAAGAAACATAAAAAAGCGTTATTGTTTTTGAGCAATGGGCTCGATTTCGTGATTGATGATCCTATAGAATTGTATTTTTATAAAGAAATGGCGCTGTCTCACAGAGGCTTGGGAAATAGAAAAGAAGAAGAAAAATTTATTGAAAAGGCAAAAATAAATAAAGGGTAATGATGAAGTTTGTGAAATATTTTGTAGTTTTTGTGACTGTATTTGCTTCTTGTAAAGCAAATAAAAATCTAATGAATACACCCGTTGAAATTAGGGAAATGTCCGCAAGAAAAGTAGCGAGAAAACACATGGCTTCAAATTTTGAAAAGACATCAATTGAAGCAAAGCTGAAAGCAAGTTTTAATAATGGAAAACTAAAACAACGTATTTCAATTAGTTTAAAAATGAAAAAAGATGAGGTAATTTGGCTTAAAGGGACAAAATTTATTACCCTATTTAAAGCTAAAATCACACCCACCTCTGTCCGTTATTATTCATCTTACGCAAAAAATTATTTTGAAGGAGATTTTACAATATTGAAAAAAATATTAGGAACTGAGATTAATTTTAATCAACTTCAAAATTTATTATTGGGGCAATCTTTGACGAATGTTAAAGAGCAAAAACAGCAAGTTTTTATAGAAGATAAATCGTATGTTCTCTCACCCAAGCGTCAAGAAGGCTTATTTGATATTTTCTATTCTGTAAATCCGTCTCATTTTAAATTAGACAAACAGTCTATTGTAAATTCTAAAAAAAATCAGCGCTTGGATATCTCATACCTATCTTATGGCTTATTTGAAGAGCAGATTTTCCCAAAAGTAATTGAAATAAAAGCACTCCAACCAGGGGTATTTACAAATATAGATTTCATTTTAAAAGCAGTTCAATTTGATACAGATTTAGATCTCTCTTTTTCAATTCCTAACGGTTATAAGCAAATAAAACTATAGTGAAAAGTTCCCATTTTTATACATCGATTTTACTCTTTCTTTTCAGTGTTTTCTCTGTTTTTGGACAAACAAGAAAACAATTAGAGGCACAGCGAAAAAAACTAAACAAAGAGATAAAACAGATTAACACCTTACTTTTTAATGAACAGAAGAAAGAAAAAAATGTTCTAGATGATTTAAAAGATATTCATAAAAAAATAGATGTTCGAACTCAATTGATTTTTACCATTAATTCAGAGGCAGCAATTTTATCGAAAGAAATAAGCGTAAATGAAATAGAACTTCAAGATTTAAATAAAAAATTAGTTGCGCTAAAAAAAGACTACTCAGCTATGATTTTTAAATCATACAAAAGTAAATCACAACAAAGTAGAATGATGTTTATACTATCTTCTCAAAGTTTTTATCAAGCATATAAAAGATTAGCGTATTTGAAGCAGTACACTTCTTTCAGAAAAAATCAAGGGAAAGAGATAGAGAATCAGACTAGTGTAGTTCAAAAAATGAACGATTCTTTATTATTTCAAAAGCAATTAAAAGATACTTTGATTTTATCTGAAAAACAGCAGAAACAGCAAATAGAAGTTGATAAAAAGAATCAAGAAAAATTATTAACAGCAATTAAGAAAAAAGGAAGTAAGTACAAGAGAACTTTACAAAATAAAATTAAAGCAGAAAAAAAAGTTACCGCTAAGATCGATAAAAAAATCCGCGAAGAAATTGCAAGAGCAAATAGAATTGCGAGAGAAAAATTAAAAAACAAACCCAAAAAGATTGTTAAAAACGAGTTTATCTTGAGTCCGGAGGCAAAAGCTTTGGCGGTAAAATTTGAGATGAATAAAGGTCAATTACCTTGGCCCGTAGATGAGGGAATTGTGGTTAGGAAGTTTGGTAAACAGCCTCATCCTTCATTTCCAGGGATTTCAGTAAACGGAACAGGTCTTCATATAGTTACTAAACAGGGGAAAGATGCTGAAGTTATTTTTAAGGGTACAGTACTCAATGTTTTAGTAAGTCCTGAGGGTAGAAAAAATGTATTAATACAACACGGAAATTATATTTCATCTTATAATAATCTGGAGAACACCTATGTTGAAAAAGGCGATCGTATTTTAACAGGTCAAAAAATCGGTCAAATTTTTACAGACAAAGTCTCTAAAAAAACGAAATTAATTTTTGTATTGTTTAAAAATACAACACGTTTAAATCCTTCTAGTTGGATCTTAAAAAGATAATTTAATTTTGTTCAGTTTTTTCTTACTGCGATAAGAGGCATTAATATCTATTTTAACACGATTTTTTTATTTACTAACAGCAACGAAAAACTGAGGCTCTAATTTTAGAATTTCAGGATAAAAAAAGTTTAGTTAAAAAGTGCTTTTAAAGCAGTGGCTTTACTTGGCGCTAACTTACCTGCTAAGACTAAACTTAATTGTTTTCGTCTAAGAGCTCCTTCAAAGCGCTCTTTTTCTAACTCGGTTTCTGGAATAATTTGAGGAATTGCTACTGGTTTTCCTGTTTCATCAACAGCAACAAACGTGTAAATGCCTTCATTTACCTTCGTTCTAGATCTAGATTGCCTATCTTCAATCCATACATCTACATAAATTTCCATAGAAGAATTAAAAGCTCGAGAAACTTTTGCTTCTATAGTTACAACACTTCCTACAGGAACAGATTTATTAAAAGCAACATGATTTACAGAGGCAGTAACTACAATTCTTCTTGAATGTCTTCTTGCGGCAATACTGCAGGCTCTATCCATCCTTGCTAATAGTTCACCTCCAAAAAGGTTGTCTAAGTAATTTGTTTCGCCGGGTAAAACTAAGTCAGTAAGAACTGTTAGAGACTCTTTTGAATTTTTTGCTTCCATCGAAATATTTTTTAGTAAAGATAGCAATCACTTTTTTTAAAAAAAAGAAGTTAGAAAAAGAGGAAGAAAATTTGAATTAGTTCCCTTTTTTAATCAACAACCAAGCATCTTTAGAAATAGTCTTTCGAATCTTGTACAGATCGTTAGTTGCTTCGTTTCGGGTAGAATAACTATTGAAAGAGACTTGAGTCAGCCCCCATTTGTTAGTCCCTATTATTTTAGAGTCAAACCCATTCGCTTTTAATTGTTTTACTTTGTTTTTTGCATTTTCTTTAAATTGAAAAGCACCTGCAATAAGATGAAAATGTTTTGCTTCTTCTTTACTAACATTTAAACTAATAGTTGGTAATGGGTTAGAAATTACAAAAGTAGCAGACTGTATTTTCTTTTGAATTGCTTTTTCTTGGTTTGCAAAAACTTCGCTTTGTTGATTGTTTTGATATCTGTTAAAACCTGTAATGCCCATTGTTAATAAAATTGCAGCTGCTGCTGCGTATTTTATAAAAGCAGGAATCTTTTTATGATTCTCTTTTTCTTGAACAGGAATCAAAGGTTTAAGTTGTTCTTTATATCTTATAATTGCAGGAGATTCCATTGTTTTTAAACCAAAAGATTCAGTCAAGTAATTAACCTGGTTATTAGGTTCAAAAATTATTTTTTTATCCTCTGTTAAAGACAAACTACCAAGGTTTTCAATCTTTACAGATTTAGACTGCAACTCATTTTTCCATCTGATAACAGACAAGGAGATTGCTGTAGATGCCTTTTCAAAAGAAATGTTCTCGGAAGAAGCAATATAGTTTGCTAATAAACCATCATTATGTTTGAGAAGATTGTTAAATGTAACTTGTTTTGTTGGTGGACTAAACGTATGTGTAAATTTGTTCACTTTTGCACCAATTCTATTGGTTATAAATCCACCAAAATCTGGCACAATTACACAATCATATCTGTATAATAAATCGTTAATGTAGTTTGCTAAAATCATCCTAACAAAGATAAAAATTTTGATGTTTTATGAAAAAGTTTCTTTTGTTTTTTATCAACAATTATTTTATGCCTTGGTATTCAAATTGTTATGAAATTGGAAGAAGACAAACTATTGGCTATTTTGCGATTGCAAAAATGTAAGTTTATTGGTGATATTTTAGCCAAAAAGCTCATTGGAAGTGTTGGTGATGTTGCCCAAATTTTTAAAGAAAAGTCTCGAGTTTTGTCAAAAATAAACGGAATAGGAACCCATGTTTTAAGCCATCTTTTTGACAAAAAAAATATTGAATTTGCATTACAAGAACTCAAATATATTCAAGAAAATAAGATTTCTTATTCTTATTTTTTAGACGACGATTATCCCAAAAATTTACAACATTCTGTAGACGGTCCAATATTATTTTTTAAAGATGGAAATATAGATTTTTCTAATAACAGGATTATTTCGGTTGTTGGCACTAGAAATATAAGCTCTTATGGACGGGATTTTTGTAATGAATTGATCAAAGATATTTCAGCGTTCAATCCAATAATTGTTAGTGGTTTTGCCTATGGTGTTGATATTTGTGCGCACAAAGCTGCCATAAAAAACAACTTACAAACGATTGCTGTTTTAGCTCACGGCTTTGAACATATATATCCGAAATTTCACAAAAAACACATACATCAAGTAAATGAAAACGGAGGGTTTTTAACGGAATTTTGGCACGATGAAACTCCGTTAAGAGAAAATTTCTTAAAAAGAAACAGAATAGTTGCAGGGATTTCTAAAGCAACTGTTGTTATTGAGTCTGCGGTAAAAGGAGGGTCTTTAGTCACCGCAGATATTGCCAATTCTTATGATAGAGATGTATTTGCCGTTCCTGGTAGAACTTCAGACATTTATAGTAGAGGATGTAATAATCTCATTAAAAATAACAAAGCACATTTATTAAATTCAGCATCAGATATTGTAAAAATGTTGAATTGGGATATTGAAGAGAAACCGAAGTCTATTCAAAAACAATTAGTTATTAATTTGAATGAAAACGAGCAAAAAATATATGATTTTCTTCATCAAAAAGGACCACAATTGTTAGATGTTATTTCATTGGAATGCAATATTGCTATTTTTCAATTATCCTCCATTTTATTGCAAATGGAATTAAAAGGAGTTACAAAACCTTTGCCAGGAAAGCTGTTTGAATCGATTTAATGTATAAATGAATTCTTTTCACCTACTCAAGAAAGTTATTATTCTTTCAAGAAAAGTAACTTGATAAAAAGGTATAGATTCTTTTGATAAAATGAAATTAGAAAGATTCTTTTATTTATGCCTATTTTTGAGGAAAATCAATACAAAAGATGGCAGTAGCAAAAAAATTGATGTCTAAAAAAAAACCAACATTTCCTATTAATGAAATGCTTGAAAAGTATTTGATAAAATACAATAGAAACATAAAAATACCTATTTTTTATGACGATTTACTGCGCTTTCAGGGCTCTGTTATTGTGTATGATAGAAATGATGAGGACACTTTGTGGATAAGAACCTATTATTCTGAATATGATAGAGAAGAGATTGATAGGAGTCTAAAAAAAATATATACAATGCTCCATTCAGACGGGAGTGATGAAACCATTCCGTTTTTAAATGTAGACGCTATTGATTATTGTACGTTTGGTAATTCAAAACCATTCCGTATTAAAATTAGAAATATTCTAAATGATAATTACACTTATTTTTATGTAAAAAAAGCAGATGCTTCTCGTATTTATGGTTTAGAATTAGAGCATATTCTTTCGCCACATAATATGAATTTTTTAGTGCACAAAGAAACCTTAATTGAAGAGCATATTGCAGGAATTCCTGGTGATGATTTTATCAAAGATTTCTTGCCAAAATGCTCAGAATCAGAAAAATCTCAAATAGCAAAAGAATTTGTAAAATTTAAAGAACGTTGTTTAGTTCGATTGCTTGGAGACATGCGTTCTTACAATTATGTAATTATTCCAACCCATGATTTTGATCAAATTATCTATAAAATTAGAGCCATTGATTTCGATCAACAATCTTTTGAAGGAAATTTAAAAGTCTACAACCTACAATTCCTGAGAGAAAATTTTAAAATAATAGAAATGATAGGAAAAAAATTAGACAATACCTCTATTAACCAGTATAAGATAGAAGAGCGTTCTTTTATGGCAAAGAGAATGATTACATTTCCAAGAAGAACAGCTCGTTTAATAAAATGCATGAAAAATGATACAATTTCTTTCCCTAGAAACGTACTTCTCCTAAAAAAACATCTTATAAAATATGTTGGAGATGTTAAGTTTAAAGAGTGTGAAAATATGGGAGAAATTTTAGAAACAATTTTAGCATTTGTAAAGCGGAATTATCTGGACATTAGTGATAAAAAATTGTTTTAAGTATTATTTTTACTTCTAATACTTTCAATTACAACCGTAAGTAAAATTAAACTTCCGCCAATATAAGTATTCAAACTAGGTACCTCACCCACAAAAATATAAGCGATAATCACCCCGAAAATAGGTTGAATACTACTACTAATACTAGCAGTAGAAACAGAAAAGTGTTTTAAAGAATTTAGGATCATTGTATGTCCAATAACTGTTGTTAATAATGCGACTAACAATACTAGTGGAAGTTGACTTTCTAAGTTTGAAAAATCACTAAAAAATAGCACAGGAATTAATAATACAGAAACAATCATCATTTGGTGAAACATTAGCATGCTACCGTTGTATTTTTTGACGTGTTTTTTTATGGTAAGATTTCTCAGGGCACAGCAGAAAGCAGAAAAAATACCACATAGAATTCCTTTTAAATACTTATTTTCCAAAGAAAAATCTGGTACAAGCATATACACTCCAATTAAAACTAAAAATGCAAGAAAAATATGAGTAGAGTTTAGTTTTTGCTTTGAAAAAAAAGGGGCTAATAAGGTAGTAATTGCAGGGAAGGTGAACAGAGACAACATGCCAATTGCCACATTAGAAAGCTTTAGTGCATAAAAATAACTGATCCAATGGCCTGCCATAAAAAAACCACTTATTGCAAATGATATTCCATCTTTTTTTGAATCAATTTTTAATTTTATTTTTTTAAAACGGCAAAATATATAAATAAAAAGAGCAGATAAAAAAGCCCGACATAAGATAATTACTTCAGGTGTTAACGCAATGTATTTTCCTAAAACGCCAGAAGTACTTATAAAAAATGTTGCTAACAGTAAAAATGACAGGTTTTTTACATGTGAATTCTTCATTTTAGTGACTTAAAAAAGAAAGTGTTTAAAAAAATTATCTCCATTCTAAAGTTTCTATTAGATGAAAGATATCCTCTTTAATATAGCTGACTGCAGGTAAAATAGAGTCGTAGTTTGGTTTTGTGTAAAAATACAAAGAGCCTTTTATAAAGTTTTTTGTACTATCAGTGATGTGAAACTGAATTTGAGAAGCAGCATTTCCAGTAATTTCATAAAAACTACCAAAGACTCTTTTCTTCGGATAAACAAAATCTTTTGGGATAATTTGATCAGCTTTTAAAGTGTGTTTAAAAACTAATTTTTCTGCTTCTGTTAGGAGTTCTTTTAAGTTCTTATGAACGGGTCTGTATGTAATATTTATTGATGCGTTTAAGTTTGGATATCTAATTTTTAACCAATCATTAGGTTCATTAATAACAGAGGTATTTTTTAAAACTTCAAAAAAATAAGGTTTTTTTAAGGGGAACTTCTTATAAGATTTTTTAGGGTATATTAAACTTAAATATGCTTTAGGTTTTGGTAAAACATCTTTTTTACAGGAAATAAAAATAAGAGTGAATATGAATAGAAATAGATTACGCATTTTTAGTTACTTTAATTTGTTTAATGCGTTTTTTATCCAGTGCTTCAATGGTAAATGTATACTTATCAAAGTGTATTTTTTCATTTTTTTTTGGAAATTTTCCTGAAATTTCTAGTATAAATCCGGCAATGGTTTCGCTCTCTCCTTTTTCTTCTTCAAAAAATGCTTCATCTTCATCACCTATAACTTTACAGAAATCTTTGATGGTTGTTTTGCCCTCAAAAATATAATTCTTATCATCTATTCTAGAATAGAACAAATCATCATCATCAAATTCATCATTAATATCTCCAACAATTTCTTCAATGACATCTTCTAAGGTCACCAATCCGCTTGTGCCGCCATATTCATCTACTACGATTGCCAAATGATTTTTCTTTTCTTTAAAATCACTTAATAAATCATCTAATTTTTTGTTTTCTGGCACAAAAAAAGGTTTGCGAAGTAATTCTACCCATTTGAAAGATGTCTTATCTAAATGGGCTAGTAAGTCTTTTGCATATAATACACCAATAATAGTATCAATATTATCTTTGTAAACGGGGTTTCTAGAGTACCCGTTTTTTAAAATTTTATCTAATACAGCTTCATAGGTTTCGTCATCAGAAAGTGCAAAAATGTCTATGCGAGGCTTCATAATTTGGACGGTCTCTGTGTT
>ERZ1047472.2187-NODE-2187-length-14098-cov-6.658762_pt1 | contig 14098 bp, 13 predicted proteins | sample MGYA00383095_ERZ1047472 | MGnify/ENA primary metagenome ERZ1047472 (study PRJEB29581, sample SAMEA5548365) | metagenome | biome: marine; feature: coastal; material: water | depth 1 m | study: Short-term variability in the microbial, nano- and picoplankton...
ACAAGCGAGCAGGAGATTCTTATAGAGGTCCGGTATCACCTTCTTATTAATTCTGGCCTTTTTATCATTCATATCGCCTTCTTCTAAAGCGCTTTCCCAAGCTTCAATCGCACTGGTGATTTTCGCCTTCGCCTCATCCGGACGTGAAGTCAACATATTGTACCCTTCTTTGGCATCGAACATGGCATTTTCGAGGTCGTCGAATTCACCTTTCTTATTCTTAACGAAGATGATTTGAACATCGCGCTTTTGCTCAGTTGTACCGAGCTTATCGTTCAACATCCAATTGATAACACCCATGTTTGTTTCAACAATTTTTGGCTGAAGATTTTCTACAAAAGTATTTGCGTTTGTACTCGGATGACTACGTGTTTCATCAGCAGAGGCGTAGAGTTTATAATCTGCAATACTGCTCGGAACCTCATCAAAAATAATGGTTCCATTAGGATGTACTGCACGTAGCGACATGCTATGACGGTAGTTGAATTCCCAATGTGATTTTATGATGGTCTTTTTTGCTTTCGTTTTAGAATCTACCTGAGTGTATTCTTTTTTCTTTACAACAGGGTCATCGTTCTCAAACCCGAAAAGATGCACTTCAATCTGCACACCGTTTGGATCTTGATTAAGTCCTTCGATTCGGCAGTACGTGCTGGCTAATTGGTCCGAGTTAAATATCTTTTGATGCGTTACCTGACGTTTGTAAGGCTTTGAAGGCGGGTAATAGGATCCTGGTGCGCTTGGCTTGCTGTTTTCTAGAACTTGTTTCTCGATAATCTTACCCATCGTGCCTTTGCTGTTCCACTCTTCAAGGGCTTTTTCGTATTCGGAGTAGCGTTGATCATAGGCTGCTTTAGCTGCAGCTTCTTTCTCAGGGTATTCCGCTAACGCCTGTTGGTATTCTTCTTCAGCTTTCGCTAATTCAGCATTGATTTCCTCTTCGTAGTCTAAAATAACCTGGCTGGTATAGCCCATTCCTTCTTCCAGATGAACCATTGGTGGCTGGATGTAGGAAACAGTCATTTTCTCCTTCTTCATATTCTGACTGAAGGAAAGACATGCAGAAAGCAATAAAACTAGAGTAAAAACTTTTTTCATGGGGAGTATTTAAATTTTAAGCAGACTAAATATAACCAATTGAAAGTTATTTTGAAGCGAGCGCTGTACGCTGCTCAGCTATTTTTTTATCCGTGATGAAGTCGTCGTATTCAACGAGTTTATCCAAAACGCCGTGCGGGTAAATCTCTATGATTCTATTTGCAACTGTTTGGTTGATGGTATGGTCATGCGAACTGAAAATTAATGTGCCTTTAAAATCACGCATTCCATTATTCAGCGCCTGAATACTCTCAAGGTCGAGGTGGCTGGTGGGTTCGTCTAGGAAAATGAGATTCGCCTGCTGTAGCATCATTTTACTGAGCATACATCGTACTTTTTCTCCTCCAGATAATACGCGCGCACTTTTAAAGACTTCTTCACCTGAAAAAAGCATTTTACCTAAAAATCCGCGAACGAATACCTCGTCCTTATTCTCCGGTGAATACTCCCGGAGCCAGTCCATTAAATTATCGTCTGTATCAAAATAAGCCGCATTGTCATTCGGTAGAAATGCGGTACTGATGGTTTGCCCAAAAGCAAAAGTTCCCGCATCGGCCTCTCTCTTACCCTCTAGAATTTCATAAAGCGCCGTGAGCGCTCTGTGGTCGTCTGCTAAAAGAGCTACCTTATCACCGCGATTTAATTTAAAGCTGAGGTTTTTAAATAGGACTTCACCAGCCTCATCATGGGCTGTTAATCCGTCGACCTCAATGATTTGGTCGCCTGCTTCGCGCAATTGCTCAAACATAATAGCTGGGTACATGCGCGAGGACGCCTGAATTTCATCCACATTGATTTTATCCAACATCTTCTTTCGTGATGTGGCTTGTTTGCTCTTAGAGGCGTTCGCTGCAAAACGAGAAATAAATTCTTGAAGTTCCTTACGCTTATCTTCTGCTTTTTTATTCTGCGCTTGACGCTGACGAAGAGCTAATTGTGAACTCTCGTACCAGAAGCTATAGTTACCGGTATAGAGTCTGATGCGCTTGAAATCGATATCTGCAATGTGAGTACAAACGGTATCGAGGAAGTGGCGATCGTGACTCACGACAATCACCGTGTTTCTAAAATCGATCAAGAAATCTTCGAGCCAAGAGATGGTTTTTAGATCTAAATCGTTGGTAGGCTCATCCAGTATAAGAATATCGGGATTTCCGAAAAGAGCCTGTGCAAGAAGCACACGAACCTTCATTGAACCTTCTAAATCTTTCATTAAGGTGTAGTGGGCATCCGTACCTATGCCTAAACCACTAAGTAGGTTAGCTGCATCGCTCTCGGCGTTCCAACCGTCCATTTCCTCAAACTTTACCTCTAGATCGGCAGCAACGAGTCCATCTTCTTCATTGAAGTCAGGCTTCATATAGATAGCGTCCTTTTCTTGCATCAAATCCCATAGAGGCTGGTTTCCTTGAATAACGGTGTTTAAGACCGTTTCTTCGTCAAAAGCAAAATGATTCTGAGAAAGTACGGACATGCGCTTTCCGGATTCGAGCGTTACATTTCCACTGTTCGGACTGATTTCATCCGATAAGATTTTTAGAAAGGTGGATTTTCCCGCGCCGTTCGCCCCAATGAGACCATAACAGCGCTCGCCGTGAAATTTAATATTCACGTCTTCAAAAAGGACGCGTTTTCCGAACTGTAGAGTTACGTTGTTGACGTTGAGCATGGTACTTTCTTAATTTGCCGCGAAGGTACGATGCAGCGCTCGATTATAAGAGCCCGAGGCAAATAATCAGTCAAGGCTGCAACTTTGTTGTAATTAATTGGTTATCTTTTAGTTATGTATATACCAATCTTTACACATGCCTCCCGAAAAGCAATAGGGCGCTGGGCACTATACTTGGCTATCTTTAGCTTTATTGTCCATCTTTTGCTGCATTTGTTTCGATCATACATCCCTGGAGGCATGGACGCGGCCTTGTTAAGAGATCCCATTAGCGCAATCTACACTCCATTCTCCATTTTGTTGGTGTACGAAGCCTATCTAATGATATACTACCTGCGAAGGTCTACTACCATTTATATCGCAAAACAGTACGAGGTGATCTCCCTCATACTCATCCGAGGTTTGTTTAAAGATATGGCCGCCTTGGATTTAAAAATAGCTACCTGGAGCAGTCAACACAATCTCGAATTTGCAGCGGATATTATCCTTGTCGTCTTAGCGTTTTATCTAGTGTATTGGTTTTACAGGTTAAGTGGTACATACAAGTATGCCGATTTTGAAGCCATGGAGCAAAAAGAGATTGGACCACGATTAAAGCAGTTCATCCAAGCGAAAAAGTATTTGTCTTTTGTTCTTTTTGTGGTTTTTGTAATCCTAGGTTTTCAAAGCTTTTTTACCTGGATTGTGCCGACCTTTCAGCACATTGAGCAGGCAAATATGGTGGCTGTGAATGCTATTTTCTTTGAGCAGTTCTATAACTTTCTGATCATTTCAGATGTCATCATTCTTCTGCTTTCTTTTTTATATTCTGACAATTTCCCAGTGATCATTCGTAACTCAAGTTTCGTTATTTCAACCATCATGTTGAAACTGTCCTTTACCGCGGAAGGCCTGTTGAGTCAAATATTGATTTTGTTGGGTATTGGCTTTGGTGTCCTCATGTTGCACGTTCATAATAAATACAAAGCGTTAAGTTGAGTTTAGATTTATATTTTAAATACGCCAAAATAATACGCCAAAATGAAAACCATTGAAGTGGTAGCAGCCATGATACAGGTAGAGGATATGATTCTGGTCGTGCAGCGCAAGGAGAATGAAAAATCTTACAAGAGTTTAAAATGGGAATTTCCGGGAGGAAAGGTAGAAGAGGGAGAGCGTCCCGAAGATGCAGTAATCCGGGAGGTAAACGAAGAATTACAATTGGACATTAATCCAGTGGCGTCCATAGGGCGTGTAGTTTACGAATACCCTGACATTAAAGTTGATCTTACGCTTTTTCATTGTGCTCTTGTTGATGGTCTTCCCATAATGAAAGAACATAATGACCTGCGTTGGACGGACAAATCATTATTATACACCTTTGACTGGTCGGCAGCAGATCGGGAGTTACTTCAACTGGCGGGGTGGCTGGACTGATATAAAATGTCCCTAGTCCTCAGGTGCAGTGAAAATGGTTACCCAGCATGGTTTTGTGTATGCTTTTGCTTTTAAGGTATACCCTCGTTTCTTTTTCTCATCATCTCAAAAAAAAAGGATCCGCATCGCGGATCCTTCTGCATACCTGCATGTAATGCTTAACTAATTAGCGCAGAATATGAAACTTTGCCGCTTGCCGCGTACCGTCTTCAAAAATGAGCCCCAACATGTACCATCCCGTTTTTTCAACGGAGAAGGTGGAACCAGAAGAAGAGTGTACCCTACGACCCAGTGCATCGAAGATTTCAAAACTTCGAATAGGCTTATTGGTTTTTAAGGCGATGCGCTGCCCCATTTTAGCTGGGTTGGGATACAAAGTAATGCTTGCAAGTTCCTCTATTTCTGGAACAGCGAGTGTAAAACAGGCATCCGCAGTTACGTATTGACGCATATTCCAAGGTGCCTCGCAATCGTTCATATATCCTTGACCGGAATTCCATGAAGCCAGCATGTTCATCCAGGGCTGGTCGGTGATAATAGGACCGCGCATTTGGCCCCCAGCAATATTGGTTTGAAGCGTATCACCATTACCCATACAGATGCGGCGAGCGATCGGGTCGTTATCCCAAGCTGCAGCCATTAAGCTATGCAGTAACCGGGTTCCTAACCAATAATCCAATGCATCGTGCTTGGTGACGTAGACACTAAATTGGGAAGAGTCATTATCCCAGGAATTTGTTGTAAAGTGCGTAGCCCAATAAATATAGCTGTTGACTGTGTCTCCGCGAATGATCATAAACTCTTTATTGGTATCCGGAACACCCATAAATAGATACATGTCGACTAAGGTTCGCGGGTCCGGGACTTGGTCCCAGTCGGAAAGAGTCATTAAGTACAATACGTCGTCTGGCATGGCTGCAAGACCACTATCGCTTTGTGTAGCGCGGTCGTTAGGCCAATCGTTCATCCAGCCGAAGAAACTTGCGCCTGCATCGGGCCATGCGAATCTTCCGTTTGCTCCCCAGCCATCATTAATAAATTTCTTTAAACTCAACCAGTTGGTTATACCAGCTCCTTGGCTCATACCGTGAATACCAACTCTTGAGGTATCAATAAGATTCGGATATAGTTTAATGACCTCATCAAGCATATAATAGGCGCAGCCGTATTCATTGGTACCATTGTATTGCATGGTTACACTCACGTATCCGTTGCTGGCTACAAATTCTCGATCTAGTTTACTCTCATGCCAGTAAACACTATCTGTAAGGTTCTCATTCGAAGCACCAGGAAACCGAAAAACAGTTGGAAGAATTCCAGTTGCATTCGTAGGGGAGGTGATGATGCAATGTAAAGTATCCTCGCACTCAAAGGTGGAATCTGGAATCAGGTGAAACATGCGACTTTCAAATGGGACACTCCCGAAAGATCCATAGCCTGAGGTTATTTTCGGAATCGGTCCCTCGTAAGCGAACTGAGCCGATACTAGTACCGGTAGAAAAAATAGAACTAAGAGCTTTTTCATAATTACTGTACAATGAAGGTTCCTCGGTGATTCGTCCCCGTCTCAAACTGGATATCCAGTACATAGAGTCCTGGACGATCTAGTGAGAACGCGTCAATCTTAGATTCCATAATGAGTCGACCCAATTCATTGTAGACTCGAATTCGTTCAACCTTCACGTCGGCGCTGATACTGATCTTTTGGCCTACTGCTGCGGGATTCGGGTATATAGTGAAGTCGTCATAGTCGTCCACCTCTGGTAGATTCAGCGTAAAGCATGCATCGGCAGTAACGTATTGACGCATATTCCAGGTTACTTCGCAAGGATTCATATATCCAGCACCTGAGTTCCAGGATTCGAACATGTTCATCCATGGAGTATCTGTGACTATAGGTCCTCGAAGTTGACCGTTAGCATAGGTCGTTTGTAATGTATCACCATCACCAAGGCAAATGCGGCGGGCAAGGGGGTCGTTGTTCCATGCAGTTTCCATAGCGGCGTGTAGCATACGCGTTCCGAACCAGTAGTCTAAAGCGTCATGTTTTGTGATAAATGTGGTGAACTGTGTAGAGTCACGTGCATAGGTACTTTGTGTAAAATGGGTAGCCCAATAGATATAGTTGTTTATGGTATCGCCTTTAATAACGTAGAATTCTTTATTGGAATCAGGAACACCCATGAAATTGTAGATGTCGATACCTGTTCTTGGATCCGCAGTATTGTCTAAATCATGCATGGTCATGAGATATAAGACATCATCAGGCATTGCAGCTAGGCCGCTATCCGTCTGTCTGTAAATATCATCGGGCCAATTGTCATGCCATCCAATAAAGCTGGCGCCTGCATCAGGCCAGACAAAACGTCCATTAGACCCCCAATTTCTATCGTTAAACATCGTAAGTGAAAGCCAATTCGCAATACCGGCTCCTAAACTGTAACCACGCATTCCCATACGAGTTGAATCCACCAGGTTGCTGCGGTTTTTCATTAGTTCAGTCGTCCACAAATAGGCACATCCTTCATCGCTACGAGAGCCACTGTTATATTGTGCCGTAGCGGCCACATAACCGTTGCTGGCGACGAAGGTTTGGTAGAATTCTTGTGACTTAAAGTAATTTGAATCACTGAAGTCAACATAGCTTCCTCCTGGAAAAGTGAGTACTACGGGTAAGGCAGTGTTTGCGCCATACGGGTAGGAAATAATCCCGCGTACGGTATCGTTACATTCGAATAATGAATCGGGATCAACCGTAAAGAATTCGTGAACGACGCTGTCATTCCCGAACGAACCATAGCCGCTCGTGATGGCAGGGATGGGTCCGTCGAATGCATATTGTCCGGAAAGTAGCACAGAGAACAAAAAAGCCCCAAGAGCCGTAAAGCTCTTGAGGACTTTTTTACAGAGTAACTGAATAGTCATCTTGGTTTATTGGTTTTAGGTTTAATGTACGATCACAAATTCTTCCCTTAACATACCTACGCCGAGATCTATCGTGATCCAGTAATTACCGCCGGGTAAGGATGAAACCTCAAATCCTACAGCGTTTGATGCTTCGATGTTAGGATGCACATAGACCTCGTTGCCTATTACATTATAAACTTTGATTCGGCCTATGAATTCTTCTGTAACTACAGCCTTATTGAAGTTTATTTTCAAATAGTCATTTGCAGGATTGGGTGCGATAGACATGGCAGTGAGATCAGATTCATCAATGTCTGTGTAATCTTTAAATACGCGAACATTATGACAGAACGCGAATGTATCGATAGCTGGAAAGCCAAACATAGATCCTTCGACTTGATACCAGCTCGTCCAGAAACCACTTTCAACACCAACACTTGGTATCCAGTAAGTGGTATCTGCCAAAGCAGGCGTACCCGAGAGCTTAACACACGTCTTGTTGGCCGTACCTGGATAGAAAGTAGAATCTTGAGCATCCCATGTCAGCCACGAAGGGATTGCAGTAGTGTACAGAAACGAAGACTGAACCGTAGGAACGAGAAGCCCGCCCGATGGGAAGGTATCGCCAAGCATACCGGTTAAAGTTGCTTCAAAAGGTTGACCTACTACGGCTTCGAGATTCATCATGGGTTGTGTGCTGTCACACGCAAAAGAAGGCGTCTCGCCGTTAACCCACATTCCTGACCATTCCAAAGTAGGATAGCCTATCGATGCCAAAGATGGATTAGCAGTATCAGGAGTACAGGTTTGAGCATTTGTCTGCAAGCCAAAAATGACGCACAGAGAGAGTAGAATTTTCTTCATAATTGAATAATTTATTAGTTGTTTATCAAATATCAAAAACAAAATATTCCTTGTTGTTTCATTTTGTCCAAAATGAAATATCATTTCCGTCTCGCCATACTTGCCTAATCCGCTGTAAATCGGTTATTTAAATTTCGCCGATCATCTCGTTGACAGATTTAGTATATTCACTTAACTGGAAACTTTATTTTGACTCAAACAGCTGCACATACGTCAGAATTCTTTGAAATTCTCAAAAAATTACTGCATCCTGACGATAGGATATTACTCGCTAAATTTTCAAATGAATTAGTGGTAGAAACATTTTCCTTATCTCAGGGTGATAAGCTGTCGGAATTTCCAGTCTTGGATGATCACGTCACTGTCATTAATAATGGCGTGATAGGCGTAAGTCATAGATTGGATGATTTATCAAATTGGTCACATTTTTATACAAAAGGAGATTTAATCTTTAATTTGGAAGTTCACGAAGAGTTAAATGAAATGGATACCACATGGCATGTTTTGGAGGAAACGGAATTGTATTCTATTAATACGAAAGTTTCTGACCAGCATCCATTGAAAAATCTAATGACAGCCTTTAGGGTTCAGCGGTCCCTATTATGCAGCTACCAATACCAGCATTATATAAAGATTCATGGTTTAGATCGCCACGAGTATTCCGTGCATTGGATAGAGGAAAATGCTAGAATTGCTTCGAAATTACCAAGAAAAGAATTGGCCAATTTTTTAGGTATTTCGAATTCGTCACTAAAAATTTACATGAGAGAAGCCATAAAAAATGCCAAGAACGAAGACTGAAGTAATTGCCGCTCGACTAGCAGAGATGACGGGTTTTCCGGAGCGCTTCGAAGATTTCACATCTTTCGGTGCTCAGTTTGATGGTCCGCATCATTTTACGCCCGGTGAACAAATGTGGGGGTCGGGACAAAAGGATGGTTATCTCTGGTTTATACAGGCAGGGTATGGCTTCGATAAGATGTATTTAGAAGATGGAACGACGATGCTGAATGGCATGATAGAGCCTGGGCTTTTTGTGTGTGATGAAAAGCATTTAATGTGGGGGTCGCTAACAGTCAGTAGTGCCATAATGTATACCCATACCACTGCGTATCGAATATCTACTAGGGAGTGGCGCGAGTTCGTCTATACTAATCCACTATTCAGATCATTTTTATACAGGGTAAATGGTTATTTCCTTCAGATGCGAAAATTGCGACTAATCAAAATGAAGCATCAGGATAAGAAAGCCTATTGGGAAGAGACCAAAGCGCGTTTTCCTGGAATAGAATTGTACTGTACTCAAACAGAAATTGCTAGCTATTTTGGTGTTTCAAAGTCTACGATGCACCGCATCATGAAATAGACTTATCTTACTGATCTATGAAATATATCCTTTCGTGGGGACTCATATTTAGTCGGATTCTATCTGCTCCCTTAGTAATTTACCTTGCTACGTTACTCCACTTTTGGGTGGGGCCCGCAGTAGTTGCTATCATTTGGTTCGTACTCATCGGTAATATTCTTGACGGCATTGCCTTCTTCTTGCCCCGGTGGACTCGCGATACCCAAAGCACTTACCATGCTTGGCGCATTCGACAAGGACTGCCCATCAAAAAGCACAAGCTCTTTCATGGAGAGTAAATCGCTATTACTTACAACGAACGTATACAAACATAATCATGCGCTTTCTCAAACTATTCATTGCTTTACCGTTTTTTGTGATCGGTCAAAATCACGAACAGTTCCAGTTCGATGGTCCTGCTATTCTTATTCATGGAGGCGCTGGTGGTATTGAGCGAAAGTATTATACGAATGAGCAGATAGCCTCTTACGATTCCTCCCTCCGTGTTGTCTTAAACGCAGGATATACGCTGCTCGACGAAGGATGTTCTGGTATGGATGTTGTAGTTCATTGTTTAACGCTTTTAGAAAATAATCCCTTATTCAATGCGGGAAAAGGTGCTGTAGTAACTGCCGAAGGCACGGTAGAATTAGATGCTTCGGTAATGAATGGTGCAACTAAAAAAGCAGGCGCTGTGGCCGGATTGAAACGGATTAAAAATCCAGCGAAATTGGCTCGTGATATCATGGAGTATACCCCGCATATTCTTTTGATTGGGGATGGCGCGGAGTCTTTTGCGAAAACGAGGGAGCATGAGTTTGTTGAGAACAGCTATTTTTTGACCGCCAAACGGAAAGGTCAATACCAACGCTGGAAGGAGATGAAGAAGAACGGAACTGTGGGCGTAGTACTTAAGGATGCACATGGGGATTTATATGCTGGAACCTCTACCGGTGGTATGATGGGGAAGCAGTATGGTCGCGTTGGTGATGTGCCACTGATTGGCGCAGGCACATACGCTGATAACCACGGTGCTGCTGTGAGTTGTACCGGCCATGGAGAATATTTTATTCGCGAGAATGTTGCGTTTCAGGTCAATGCACGTATGCAGTTTGAAGGTCTGACGCTCGAGCAGAGTGCAAGTCGTATCATTTTTGGTGTATTGAATGAAGACGCCGGTAATGGAGGTCTCATAGCCATAGATGCAAAAGGAAACGCAACTTGGACCTTCAATTCAAAAGGCATGTTCCGCGGTGCCAAGGGTAAGATGAAAACATCTCAAAAAGTGATGCTTCATACTGATATCTTTGGTGACCCAACCTGGCCAGAAAATTGTGGCTTTTAAAAATACCTCTCTTATGAAGTTTAATGCACTAGTTCTATTGTTTTCCATTAGTATTTCCGCGCAAGCACAAACTGTTGTTCGAAAAGACGGTGCTTCCACTGGTGCAGATTCACAAGTCAATGATTTGAGCATAAGTAGTGGCCTGTATCTAGGTCTAGATGATTGGCGTTTTGGTTTACAGGTTCCTATTATTGCCGTACAAGAAGTCACGGAATCATACGACTATGAGATGTTCATGGCTCTCACGCCACATTTAACCATTGAGCGATTGTCAAGTATACCCGCTTTTAAGTGGAAAGGTGCATTGGGATTGTCACGCGGTGAAGCGTTGGGTGGACTTTCTCAAAACGGTGCATACCTTGCTGGTGGGGTCAGATTAGATTTTGTACCTGTAAATTTCTTTTTTTACGAGCAGTCAAGATCAGTAGAGCTGATGGCAGAGACCATTATAGACGTTGATCCCAAATACATGCTTACTTTAAACGTTTATCAGAGTGTGTTGCTCTTTGAAACCGCCACCCTTGATCTTGTCCTTGGTGCGGGCTACGTATACGTACGCAGCTGGGAGGAGCCCGGAATTCAGCTTCGTTTAGGAGTAGGAATAGGGTTTGGGGGAATTAACTAATCGTTACGGTACCAACACTACTTCATCAATCAACAATTCAAAAGTTTCGTTGCGCTTATTCGCGATGAGGAAGGTGAATTCGTTGATGCTGGACTTATCAAAATTTGGCATATCAAGCTTTTGACCGCGCCATGACGGATACAGGTCAATAAGTGGTATTTCTATAGTTTCCCATTCTCCTGTTGTTGGGGTGGTGGTAATATAGCTTTGGTAATCCCGGGCTTTGTGTTTTACGCGGAATTGGTAATCCTTACCGTCTCCGTTGATGCGAAGCTGAATTTTACTGCCTTCATTCACAGCGATATCCGCCACGGCGCAACGAATGGATGTAAACCCTCCGTAGTTTTCTAACGATACTGTACCGGAGAATCTACCGTGCCCTTCCGTTGTCACTTCCAACTTTCCTTTCGATAGACCGCCCATCACTCCATCGTTAATCACAGCCCAGCGATCCATATTTGCATCGGTTGTAAAATCGAATAAGGTGGTATAAGAGGCGAGCATGGCGATGGTGAGAAATAATGCGTTCATAATTCTTCTTTTCTACTTAACCCATCGCTCGCCAGATGGTTCTAAGGGGCTTAAAATTATCGGAACAAAAAAAAAGCCCGTTCAAACCGGACTTTTTTACTCGCATTACACTTTTTAATATTTCAGTAGAAATTTCTTTTGAGCTACAGGATCTATTTCGCCATCGACAATAAGCCCGTTTTTCATAGCGATTTTTGCCGCTCCTAGACCAGTCATGGTCCCAGTGCGCCTTCCTTGACCTCGACTTTCGATGAAATTCAGGGTATAGTATGTAAGCGTTTCCCCTGTTTTGTAACCGCGACTGTTCGTTTCAGGCTCCTGCGTAAAAACAAAGTAAAGGAGCTCTTTACCGTCAAGATTAGTGATCGTGAAATCTTTGTTGATGCCTAACTGGCCGGGAGCATTTTCCTTGATAAGAATGGCTTGCGGAACTTCATTTACAGAAATGGTGCCCGATTTTTTGTCCACTTTAACTTTCATTTTTTGTGCAAAGCCCGCTGTGCTTGCAAGGATAAGTAGCGCGGTAAATACTAGTTTTTTCATTGAAGTAAGGTACGGGAAAGAGCATGCGTTTACTGCATCTTACCTTGAAACTTTGATTTTACCACTGCTTTGGAAAATACCGTTGACGTGATTTTTGATGCCCGTTCCATGTGGCTTCCAGGATAAGCATAGTGCTACCCGTTGTCGGTAGGTCTGGTATTTTAGTTGCGTCGGCATGCCAGCACGTTTTTCCACTGAGCGTATAAAGAGTTACGGATTGAAGATTGGCGGGCCAGAATCGGCCTAGTTTCTCTATGTCGACGTAAGGATGTGTCATTTCATCAATAGAGAAAGTCACCATAGATTGAACAACTAGGGCCGTAGTGTCAACGCTACCGCAACGGTAGGCGTACTGCGTGATGGTGTAAAGATTGTCTTGACCGTAGGCGTGAATGCCATTAGGTGTCGAACTAGAATTTCCATCACCTAAATCGTAGTACACGGAATCCGCAAAAAGGCTTGTGTCGGTATACGTTAACGTGTCGTTTGACATCGACGCGGTGAAACCTGCTTGTGTATCGTAAGCGCCCACGCCCCATAAGGCCAATGAATCATAGACAATATCTTTTGCGGCTTGTCGAATGGTTGCTGCTACGCTAGGATTTAGGTTTTGATCGTCAGTGATGGAGTTGGGATCCATTCGCGTAATCATCGTGAAGAAAGCACATGCTGCTGCATAAGTTCCAGCGAGGGAGGGGTGGCTGCCGTCAGAAGTGTAGAGGTTAATGGTGGAGTCAGTATCGCGAATGTGCTTCCATACAGAGCCTACCGGGCTGAGGTACGCATCTGTGGTATCCGCCATGAGACTGTAATGACGGTGCAGCATGGAGTCCATTCCTTCGTAGGTACAGAGTGGGGGAAATGCGGCACAATTGAATGGATCGCCGTTTTCACGGCCCCAGGTTCTGAAAAACACAGGTTGAGCACAGGTAGTAATGCTGCGGATGGAGTCCACGAGCTGAATGGCGTAAGGGAGCGTCTGCGATGAGAATTGACTGTAGGGAAAACTAGGCTCCTGGCTTTGCGCTTGAAGTACGACATAGTCCCAACTCTGACTGGAAAGCTTCGAGTATGTAGCGTTGCTTTGGGCATGTTGGTAAAGCGTGGCGCCACCTAAAGTTTGCTGCGAACAGGCTAAATTCTGGTTTGCAGAAGAGGCAAGGGCCGCAACCATCGTTGGTAAGCTGTTTGCGGCAGTATAACTATTACCTATAAAAAGTACACGCTCTTGGGCATTTAGGGTGTAGGTGAGCAGAATGAGCACTGGGAGCAGTTTGCGCATCGTTGAGGTTTTAGGAACTTCTAATTTAATGAAAAGCGGGGAGTAGGTTAGCGATTCTTTAGTAACTTCCCTTTTAACTAAAAACCGTTACGTATGGAGTCTGTAGGGCTTTGGCACATTTTATTAGCGCTGGCCATTTTTTCTTTAATCATTGAAGTTTTTACACTGGGCTTCCTTGCGGGGGCGCTCGGGGTAGGATTGGTATTCAGTAGTGTTGGTGCGTATTTTGAATTGGACACCGAATGGCTAATTGCCTTATTTGCCCTAGGATCCGTAATTGCCTTTTTCACCATTAAGCCCGTGGTAGATCGCTTTTTAAAGGATAAAGTAAAGACGAATGCGGACTCTATCGTTGGGCAAAAAGGTCGTGTCACTGAGGCTATTGATAATGCCACAGGGGCTGGTCGCGCGCTCATAGGAGGTGATGACTGGAAGGTAGAATGCGGCGACGATCTCGCAGTGGGAACACTGGT
>ERZ1047472.2191-NODE-2191-length-14088-cov-7.812015_pt1 | contig 14088 bp, 20 predicted proteins | sample MGYA00383095_ERZ1047472 | MGnify/ENA primary metagenome ERZ1047472 (study PRJEB29581, sample SAMEA5548365) | metagenome | biome: marine; feature: coastal; material: water | depth 1 m | study: Short-term variability in the microbial, nano- and picoplankton...
CGGCTTCCGCTTCATGCACTCTCTGGCCGCGAACATCCACCGTGTTCCGAGCGGTCCTCACCTGGGAGCCACCGGCACCTCGCCGCGCTTTCACATGGACCACAGGTTTTTCAGGCGGTGCAGCTCGGCGGCCATCCAGGCTTTCCACCGACTGCAAATCCACCAAGCTGCGCATCACGCCACAACGGACATTCAGCTGCTGACCATCGTCTGAGACCTCCAGCACCTCGGCCGCTTTGTCGAGGGCAAGCAAACGAATGCGTTCACCCACAGAGGGGCGCCATTCGGGATGAAGGCGTCGCTCTGGAGCGGCGCGATGGTTGGATTCAAGTTTGCGCAGCCGCTGACCGGCGCGGCGAGCCGTTTCACCATCGGCCTTCTGATCCCGCAATCTGCGAATCAGATGGCGTACTTCTTTTTGCCCATCGCGAATCGAGCTCTCCAAACGCTGACGTCCCAACTCCTGCTGCTGAGCAGAGTTTTTGCGTTGCTGCTCCCAGCGCTGAAGGAGCTCCTCATGGAGCAATTCAGTTCGAGCCAACAGTGCCGCCGCATCTTCAGCCGCGGCCTGTTGGCGTTGCCGCTGCTCTTCCAGGCCACGGATCACAGCGTTGACATCGCCATCGCCACTGGGCTTAAGCAATTGCCTGGCTTGTTCGATCACGCCGCTATCAAATCCAAGGCGCGTCGCAATCGCCAACGCATTGCTGCGTCCTGGAATCCCCCAAAGCAGCTGATACGTCGGAGAAAGAGAGTCGCTATCAAAGGCAACGGAGGCGTTTTCAAAGCGTGAATCGCTGTACTTGAGTGCCTTGAGCTCGCCAAAGTGGGTTGTAGCAATGGTGAGTCGGGCGCAATCGGCCAAATTGCGCAGCAGAGCAATCGCCAGAGCTGTGCCTTCACTGGGATCTGTGCCAGCACCCACCTCATCAAGCAGCACCAACGCCGGCGACGGACCAGAGGCGATGGATTGGAGGATGCTTCCGATTCTTTTCACGTGACCACTAAACGTGGACAAACTCTGCTGAAGCGATTGTTCGTCGCCGATGTCGGCAAGAACCTGTGCACACCAAGGGAGTGAGGGACTGCCGTTGCACGGAATCCACATGCCGGCTCTGGCCATCAATGCAGCTAAACCAATGCTCTTCAACGTCACTGTTTTGCCACCGGTATTGGGTCCAGTAATGGCAACAACCCGCAACTGCTCCGACACCTCAACGCTCACGGGCACCACAGGGGCGCCACCCTCCTTGCGCTGCTGCCAAACCAGGAGTGGATGGCGCAGCTCCAAAATGTGAAAAGGGGCATCAGCTTCAGCGTCAAGCCTGGGCGGGACGGCACCAAGCCACTGGCCATAACGCCCCCGAGCCAAGGCCAGATCTAACTTCAACAGCACGGCCATCAAGCGATCGATCACCTCGTTCTGCTCTGCAACGGCAGCACTGAGCTCCGCCAAAACCCTTCTTTCTTCCTCTCTAATCCGGCCATCGAGAGCCGCTAAACGATTGCCAAGACCAATCACCGTCTTCGGCTCAACGAAGACCGTATTTCCTGAAGAAGAACTGTCGTGAACCATTCCCGGACATTGAGAAGCGGCACCGGCTTTCACCGCCAAAACCGGACGACCATGGCGTTCCGCGATCACGGTGTCTTGCAGCAACGTCGCCCAACGGCGCACAACAGCCTGTAAACGATCACGCCGCTCCTGCCTCGCGGCCTGCCATTGGAGACGTAACTCTTCCAATGAGTCACTCGCTCGGTTCGCAACGCGCCCACCCTCTTCCAGGGCAAATTTCAAACGCTGCTCGAGCTCCGGAAGCGTCGCCACATTGTCCAGCAGAGCTGAACAGTCAGGCCTCAAGTCAGGGTCATCGATCTGACGGCGAAGGCGTCGGGCTGCAGCGAGTGTGTGCGCCACAGACAGCAACTCCTCACCTGAAGCTGTCCCGCCTTTGCAACAGCGGAGCACAACCATCTCAAGGTCAGACACCCCTTGAAAACTCAATCCGCCATCCAGGAGACCGTCCAGGCTGGCGAGTTCCATACTTCTGACCTGATAGGTCAGCGTGGTGTCCAAGTCAGCTGGCAGCTGACCCTTCAAGCCGTGCTGGCGCCCCTGCGGGGTGCTCGCAAAGGTTGAAAAGTGCTGACATAGCCGAGGCCACTCCAGCAATTCCAAGGTCTCTTCCAGGATCGAAACCGAAGGAGATGCCGATGTCGTGCGGGGATCGGATGTCATCAGGAGAGCCCCGCCGATGCCTCCATCTGATTGGAAGGGATGCCACCGGGGGGTTCATAGAGCATCTCAAGCCAATTTCCATCTGGATCCCGGAAATAAAAAGAAGCTGTTCCATCTCTGTGGTCATGAACCGCTCCAACGCTGACCCCAGACGCTTTGAGTTGGTCGTGGACCACATCAACTTCAGCGCGATCGTGAAAGTGAAAGGCGAAATGCGGCCCTGCTGCTTTGTAGCTGGGTCCCAGAAGCGCTAACCCATCACGGCTTTCTCCCGCCTCGAGATAACACCAGTCGTCCGCCTTCCAAACCAAGCGCATGCCGAGATCACAGTAAAAAGCGATCGCACGTGACAGATCCTGCACACGGATGGCGACATGGCCAAGGCGCTGTACAGCTGGCATAAAGGCAGTGAAAGAAGACGGCCATTCTGGTGGGTTAATCGCCATCTGTGAGTGACTCCAAGACCAAGACCGTCTGGGGCCCAGACGTGGTCAACGCGTCCGTAGCCACTCAGCAGCATCACAGGCGTGATAGGTGAGGATTAAATCGGCACCTGCCCGCTTGAAGCTCAACAAGGTCTCGAGCACCACCGCACGTTCATCAATCCATCCCCGTTCGGCGGCCGCCTTCACCATGGAGTATTCGCCACTGACGTTGTAGGCCGCAATCGGAAGCTCCGACTCATCCCGTAGGCGGCAGATGATGTCCAGATAGGCCAAACCTGGCTTCACCATCATGATGTCGGCACCTTCTTGCTCATCAAGCTGGGCCTCCGTAATGGCCTCGCGAGCATTGGCTGGATCCATTTGATAGGTGTCTTTGTTTTTAGGGATCACCTTCTCAGTGGTCTCGCGAGGAGCGGAATCCAGCGCTTCGCGAAACGGGCCGTAATAAGCGGAGGAATACTTTGCGGTGTAACTGATGATGCCGACGCTCTCGAAACCAGCGTCATCAAGGGCTTCGCGAATGGCGCCAACGCGACCATCCATCATGTCGCTGGGTCCAATCAAATCTGCCCCAGCCTCCGCCTGCATCACGGCCTGCTTGCAGAGTTGATCAATGGTTTCATCGTTTAAAACGACGCCTTCTTGGCTCACAATCCCGTCGTGGCCATCACAGGAATAAGGGTCAAGGGCAACGTCGGTCATGATCGCCATATCGGGAACATCCCTTTTGAGCTGACGAATCGCTCGTGGGATCAAACCGTTGGGATTGAAGCTTTCTGAACCGTCTTCAGTTTTCAGGCCTTCCGCCACCTTGGGAAAGAGCACCACGCAGCGAATGCCCAAATCCCAGGCTCTCTGAACTTCAGCACTCAAGCGATCGAGGCTCCATCGACTCGCGCCTGGCATGGCACCGATCGGCTCAACCTCAGCACCTTCGTGCACAAACAGAGGATAAATAAAGTCAGCTGGAAGCAATTGGTTTTCGCGCACCATGGCCCTTAAGGCCGGCGAGCGACGCAAACGGCGTGGGCGGTAGGTGATCTCCATTAACGGGGGTCTTACAGCAGATGCTGAAATCGTAAATCCCGCCTCAAAGGCTGGCGTTCTGCATCCACTGTTGACGGAGATCTCCGTTTCGACTGCTCCGCAACTGCTCGAGCAGCTCCCGCTGTTCGTCCGACCACTGCTTAGGCCATTGCAGATCAAGGGTGAGCAATAGATCACCACGTCCAGACTTTCCTGGCCAACCTTTTCCCCGAAGGCGCAGGCTCTTTCCTGGAGCGGTACCAGGAGGAATCGTGACGTCTGCTTCACCATCGGGCGTCATGACCTTGACCATGCCACCCAGGGCAAGTTCGTCGAAAGCAACAGGCAATTCAGCTCGCAACTGATCACCATCCAAGGTCCAGATCGGATGCGATTGAACCTCAATCACGAGATAAAGGTCACCGCGACGGCCCGTGCCTGGTTGAACATTTCCCTTGCCCTTAAGCCGAAGCTTCGAACCACTCTTCACCCCAGGAGGGATCCGAACCTGAACTCGCTCATCGTTCACAGACAAGGTGCGCTCACCCCCTCGAAACGCTTCCGAAAACGTCACCTTGACCGCTGCTTCTGCATCGAGATTGATGGGTGCTCTCGACCCACCGCGGGAGAAGCCTCCTCCAGGGAAACCTCCTCCAGGAAAACCTCCGCCGCCATACCCGGCGGGACCAGCGCCTCCAGCGCCTCCTCCAAAACGGCCAAGGAGGTCGTTGATGAAATCATCAAAATTGCCGTATCGACCAAAGTCAACATCAACACCGGCGGGACCTGAGCCACCTCCAGGCATTCCTGCCTGATTCCAATATTGGCCAAATTGTTCGTAGCGACGACGCTTCTCAGGGTCAGAAAGCACCTCATAGGCCTCGCTCACTTCTTTGAAGCGCGCTTCAGCGTCTTGATCATCCGGATTCACATCGGGGTGATATTGACGAGCCAACTTGCGAAAAGCGCGTTTCACCGTGTCGGCGTCTGCACTGCGTTCCACACCCAGCACTTTGAAGTAATCGCGATAGCCACTACCGGCCATGGAATTCATCAACCCTTAAGGCTGCGCATCAGATCCGGATCACAGTTTCGTCCGTGGATGCGGACCGGAGCAATGGCGGGATGCCCGAACGGCAGACCGTTCTTAGATTTAAGACATGGTTGAAATCAGCAAACTGATGCCTGTGTTGGCATCATTGGCCGCGTTCACGCTGCCATTTCCAGCAGCAGCGTCACCGGAACCAGCAGCACTGGCTGACCATCTGAGTGCAAGCAAGGCGCTTTATTACGGATCCTGGCGTTGTCCTGCCTGCATCACGCAAACCAAATTGTTTGGCGATGCAGCCAACAAACTTCCTTACGTGGAATGCGCGAAACCCAAGGAGCTTCCAATTCAAGCGGCAGCATGTAAAACAGCTGAGATTCGGGCCTATCCCACCTGGATCCTTGAAAACGGCGAGCGACGCGAAGGAGTTCAAACCCTTGAGCAACTGAAGATCTGGACGTCCATGCCGGACCGTCCTTAATTCATGGCGCGCCCAAGACTGGCCTTAATTCATGGCTTCAGCTGGAGGCATTGGAGAGGCGACTTACTAGGCGGCCTGACGGCAGCCGTGGTGGCATTACCCCTAGCCCTCGCGTTTGGCAACGCAGCACTGGGGCCGGGTGGAGCCATCTACGGTCTTTACGGAGCGATTATCACGGGCTTTATGGCCGCTCTTTTTGGCGGTACGCCTGCGCAAGTGTCAGGTCCTACAGGACCGATGAGCGTCACCGTTGCCGGGGTCATTGGAACGCTCGCAGCCGTAGGAATTTCTCGAGAACTTGGAAGCAATGAGCTGCTCCCCCTGGTGATGGGAGCCGTCCTAATCGGGGGGCTTATTCAGATCCTGATGGGCGTTCTGCGGCTGGGTCGGTACATCACCCTGGTTCCTTATTCCGTGGTGTCTGGCTTCATGTCTGGCATTGGAGTGATTATTCTCTGCCTCCAAATTGGACCCTTATTAGGCATCAAGAGCCAGGGCGGAGTCATTACCTCCTTAGGGACAGTTTTTAGTCAATTTACGCCAAATACAGCTGCATTAACGATTGGTGTCTTGACACTAGGCGTGGTTTTTTTAACACCAAAAAAAATTAGCACTTGGGTACCGTCACCACTCATTGCCTTGGTGATCATTACGCCTCTCTCCATGCTGCTGTTTCAAGACAACATCCCCCGAATCGGGAGCATTCCGGAGGGGGGATTGAATTTCAGCTTGCCTAATCTCAAAGATCATTTTCCAGTCTTATTACGCGCTGGTCTTGTACTTGCAGTACTTGGCGCTATTGATTCACTACTCACATCACTTGTAGCCGACAACATCAGCCAAACTCGACACCACTCCAACCGAGAGCTGATCGGTCAAGGTATAGCCAACAGCGTAGCGGGGCTATTCAACGGACTCCCAGGAGCTGGAGCAACCATGCGAACGGTGATTAATATCAAATCAGGAGGGCGCACTCCCCTGTCAGGGATGGCACATTCGGCATTTTTGCTTGTGCTGCTGCTGGGCGCTGGGCCACTTGCCGAGAGCATTCCAGAAGCATTATTGGCGGGGATATTAATCAAAGTTGGCCTAGACATTATCGACTGGGGATTTCTCAGAAGAGCGCATCGACTCTCTATCAAGACCGCGTTGGTGATGTGGGGTGTTCTGCTGATGACGGTGTTCTGGGATCTCATCGGCGCGGTCTTGGTGGGCATGTTCGTTGCCAACCTTCTGACTATTGAATCAATTACAACGCATCAGTTGGAATCGATGAAATCAGAAGACAGTTCTCAGCTCGACAAAGAAGAGCAACTTCTTCTCAATCGTTGCGGAGATGCACTCATGCTGTTTCGTTTGCAAGGGCCACTGAGTTTTGGGGCAGCGAAGGGAATCAGCGAACGCATGACTGAAATCAGACAGTACAAAATACTTTTACTCGATGTGACAGACGTTCCACATCTTGGAATCACAGCCACATTGGCGATCGAGAGAATGGTGGAGGAAGCAGAACACCACGAACGCCAAGTCCTGATTGCTGGTGCCAATGCCAAAGTCAAAGCCAGACTGGAGCAATTCCGCATCCATGAGCTAACCGGGAGCCGCAAAGAAGCCCTGGCTCATGCCGCTCACGCACTCAATCCAAACTAAAGCTATCTAGGCAACAGAGAACAGTATTTATACTCAACAATCAGGCCATGTAGCTATCGGCACGCACCAGAGAGGCTGTACCGGCAGAATGCATATCTGACTAAATCTCCATGGAAATCCTTACCGCACTTGCCATCGCTCCATTCCTAGCAGCACTCGTCCTAGGCGCAAAGGAAGCTGAAGCTGAAGAGCAAAATAATAGCTAGCTGCAGCGATCAGATGTCTATTAAATAATTACTTCTATCACTTAGTTGATCAAAAATAAATATCGCTTTGCTATTGCTTTGATTAAGCTATCGCAAAAGTCAATGCTTTCCTTTCGCTATCTACGGACTTAAACTCTAAACAACCAATATGAATCAAAGCTTTAACTCTTAGATATTAAAGCGCATTATTCAGCCGATGCTTGAGCAATAAAGTATATGAGCTCTCGATGGAGCAATTCTCAAAAGAAAACTTGTCCTGAAAGCCAATGACCGTACGGTCTTGATGAAGCCTCAGAGAATGCCAAAAAGATCGTGGTTCCAATCCCAAGAAGGGTAATTGAGATGCCACTGGTAATGGCAATATCGTAAAAAGCGCGGATCGCAGCAGGGCTACGGCCAGGGAGAGAGGAACGTTGAGCCATTCACCTGAACATCAAGCTACAAATCAGTTATGAAGCAATTGAGTCCATAAAGCATGCTTCATTGACGAAGCTCATCAATTCGTTTCATGGCGCAACATAGCCTGGTTCATCTCACTGAAAAAGAAAGCAACGTTGAGAAAAACCAGAATTGGATGATGTTGATTTCAAAGGCTGGTGAGCTTAAGAACGAATCCCTGGCATACAACCATTAGAAAAAACGAGAACAACGCTTTCCCTAACGGACCGGCGGATAGCAACGCTGCCAACCTGCCTCTCGCATGGTGTCCCAAGTATCAACGGCCTGATGACGCAGCATCCGACGACGCGAAAGGGGTACTGGTGGATATGGCGGCTTCCATTGAAACGTCCTTAACGCGATTAATTCGCCATCGGCAGAATTGCCAGCAGACTGAAAATGGACCAGTTGTTGCTGGAGCTCATTGGAGAGCCAACCCTCTCCGCCAGGGATGTCTGGCAGGCGCTTTGAATCAGGACGTAGACGTGGCATTAATTAATTATGACAGCCTTAAGCGAAAACGGCTGCATTAGTAATGAACAACAGATATTTGTACTGAATTTGGAACCGCCAAACCATGGAACAGGAAGAAGTAACTCAACAAAAGCGAGCTAAGTCAAAAGACTCCTCAGCGAATTACAACAGGCGTGCCTACCTCAACCTGATTAAAAACCTCAATGACATCACTATTCAGCATTCTGATACAACCCAAACTTGCAGCCGCACGAAGGTGAACCCACCTTGGCCAGGCCGTTCCATGAACGGCATAAACCTTTCCATCTGCTGAGGACTTCAAGTAAGGCATAAATCGAACACCAACTGGATCATTCGGTCCAGCAGGGAAAACCTTATGGTGGGATTTTGAATAATACGTAGGGTCTTTCACTTTCTCTAATATGCTATAGACACCAGGAATCGTTGGCGATTCTGGCGCGCCAATTGCAATTGGATATCTCTTGACAACCCTTCCTGAATCTTTAATCCAAAGGTAGCGCTCCTTAAGGCTCACCTCAATCTCAATCTCAGCCTTTACCTCTAACAAAGCTCCAAAAGTTAAAGCAAAACAGCTCACAAATACTGCCGTGAACATATTTAAAACATTTTTTTGCGCAAGCATCAAATCGATTTAATTTTTTTGCATCCTACATCAATTCATTGTTAATAGAAGCTAAAAACAGGCTTCCAAACGATTGCAACGCATGAATCAAGATTCAGTAGCTTCATCTCCCTCAGCAAGCCGCTTGGAATCCTCAAATTCTTTGATAATTCTTTTATAGATACTCGCTATCACGACACCATCTGCATTACGCAAAACAACCGAGTCGATCCCTACAGAGCTTTTGGACAAATCAACCTCGTTCTCATGCTTTATTTTGTCTTGGGAGATTGCAAATTCAATTGCTGGCTGAAACGAGAACGAACTAGACATCAACCTGATGCATCTCCAACCAAGCTGACAGGCGAGAACAACACTGCCAGCAAATGCAGTTTTACTTAAGGCAGAAACAGACAGGGCTGCAAGACGAAAAAGCCAAGCATTGATCAGAGATGGCAACGACAGGGCACAGAATTTGTTGAAGTGCAGACTCAAATCCGGCCCTCGACCGGAGTAATAGGGGCTAAACAACCTGCAGCGCAGTTGAGGAGTTAAAAATGGGCAGATATGCCTATCGCCGTAGGGATACTCGGCTCTTTAGAACGATTAGGTGATATTTCTCTGCAATGAAGCTTGATAGTGCCAACGCCCATCCAATGGGAAGCCTGATCCACGACGGAATCCATACACCCTTCCACGCTTTGGCTTGCCCTTTGAATCCGCGCATGGTCCGGATTGGTAAAAAAAGATAAGCGAACAACAGCGCAGGGCGACCTCTCATTCACGGCAACTGAATACATCGCATCAGCGAGGCTGGGGCTTTTGAGTGCAATGCAGACGTCAAGCTCTATGAATAGGTCAAAAAAAACCCCGCTCCAGGCGGGGTGGATCTCAGAGGCGATGGAAACTTAGCTTGCGACTGAGGCCAGCTTCGTTGGAGAAAGATGCGCAGAGGTGTAATCAATGCCCTCTGAATGGGCAGCAAAACAACGCTGAGCGTCATGAAGACGTTGTGCCTTCAGCTCTTTTTCTTTGATCAGGAGGAGGGTGTTCATGGGAACGACCGACAGCGCCTCAAACCCCGTTGCTTGTTTGAGATCGAACTGCGTCCCTTGCTAGGGACCAACGTTCCACAAATATAGGGGACTTCAGGCGAAGAAGAAAGTCATCAACCGTACGTTCGATGGCGTGACAACCGATCCATTGGCGCCCCCACACAGCTCAAAGCCATGGCGTCCAACAGCCTTAAGCTTTTGCAGATCAAAGGGCTGAACCGCAGGCAAACACAATCTGTGAAACTTGCAACGAGCCCTGAGATACTTGGAAAGGAAGGCAGCAGTCCCTCTAATGGCAGGAAAGTCTGGCTTCACGCAAAGAGAATTTGAAGAGATCAAGCGACTCTATGTTGAGGAAGGAAGAACCTTTTCTCAGATCGCCAAAGTCATCGGGAAAGGGAGCGAAAATTCAGTACGGAATTGTCTGATAAAGGCACGGATCAATCGATCTTCTGTAGAAGGTAAAAAACTCGAAAGATTTGGCTCAGGGCAAAAATACGGGAAAATAACTTTGCTCACAAGACTTACAAAGTCAAAGAAACTCAGGTACCACGTGGCTTGTGATTGTGGCTATGAATTTGATGTAGACCCATATTTTCTGACACTTCCTGATGGTCACAAAAACAATGTTTCCGAATGCCCTCGATGCAGAGAAGAGAAAAAATAGATTTAGGAGAATAGTTGTAGCCACAATGAGGCAACATCTTTTGCCACCCTGGCATCACATTAGATGGAGGCGGAATGTTGCCCGATCAACCTGACGAATGTTGGCCTCAATTGTTGTCCAACCCAGACGCTTATGCGCTGTATATCGATGACAGCCATTAAATCCATAGAACTTACCCTCAAACTCAATGAGATCGATCGGCACTTGAAGACCCACCTCGCTGATACTTCTCATTAACTCAGCCACTTTATTTTCATCGATCACGCTCTCATGTGGACGATTAATCGCAGCAATCGGCACAACAACTCGGTTTTTCATCGTTCAAAACCTTGGGGCAATCACAGAACTCACGCTGCCATCTTTTAGTTCGATGAGCACCAAGATCAAACCAATCCAAATAAATGACGGACTTGTTTCAACAATTTCTCAAGAAAGCTGCGCTGATGGGGCCTCATGGGGCGTTGCAAGACAATGGACTCGAGAACCGGTCCTGACGACCTAAAACCATCAAAGGCGCTAAGGGCTTCTCCAACACCATCCAAGTCTTGTTGAAGAATTCGCTGCGTGAGCTGAGGGCTTACATGCGACTGCGAGCGGTTACGAGCGGTAGACATTCCCTACTCCTGAACTGACTCCTTTCTGCCCTAACGACAAAGGAACGGCAAGCAGAACGTGACGCTTCTTTAGAACGCATGCATTCTCCGGTCGGAGGAGTTAGGGATTTAAGAGAGTAAAAACGTTTAAGGATGATGTGGGATAGCACTCATCAACGCTATAAAGCGACAAGATTGACAAGCCAAAGACTTAGACCCAAAGCATAACAACAGAGAAATACAGTCGACTTCATACAACGTGTCAGAGTCATACCAAGTGAACCTTGTTAACACTTCTAGAAAGAAAATGAACATCGGCTACATCAAGATGATTCAAATCATGTTATGAGACATGATCTAATCCACATTGCCTGAAAGTTGATGTTTATGAGGGTTTTTGGGTTTGCAGCTGCGTCTGCTCTCCTTCTTGCAAACAATGCCCTGGCTAAGCCCAAGCCAGTGGTCGAAGAGCTATTCAAGGCAAACCGGACACTCAGCGGAAGAGTTGTTGCATACCCCGATGGAACACCAGAGATGCGGGTCTATCGCATCACTCTTCCTGTTGGGGCAAAGATTCCTCTGCATATCCATCCTTCACCGGTGGTGGTGCTCGTTGAACAAGGAAAACTCACCAATGTGCGGGTTATTGATGATGCAGAGGAAACCAACATGATTGAAGCGGGGGAGGGCTTCCTTGAGGGCCACCCCATGGAGCCTCACTATGTGGTCAACGAAGGACCAGAAACAGCAGTAAGTCTCGTCACCTTTGCCAGTGTTGAGGACATGCCAAACATGCTCCTTATTGAATAAACAGACTCAGCACCAATGGTTTAATAGAAAATCGTTAAACGAATTAGATGGAAACAACAATCTGGACCTTCAAACTGAGCGTTCCTTTTGAAAAGTGGGCTGAAATTTACGACAGTGATGGCGTAACCAAGATGCATGAGTCAATTGGTTTAAAAACACTCTTTCGTGGAGTGAGCAAAGACGATCCAGCGAAAGTCTGCACCGTTCAGCAAGCACCAATTGGTGTCGCCCAGAAGATCTTTGAAGACAATAAAGAGATGATTCGCGGTGCTGGACACATCATTGAAAGCACAGTGATCAGCACTTATTCAGATCAGTAAGTCATTCACAATGGAGTCTTAGATTTTTGACGATAACTAAAGGTCAGAAGGGCGCTAGACAACGAGAATCCAATCAGAGCATTCAACACCTTAAGGATATGACTCCACACAAACTCTTGAGTGATTAATTACTTGCTCCTACTAATCCTGAGATGCGATCCTACGAAAGAGGTGTGAGAAAGGCAGTAGGCGTGACCCCACCCACCAAAACAAGCAACCACGCCTGTAGTGGTCTCCTTCTCACATGATAATCATAGGCATAAAAGGGCTTTTCGCCCTTATTCAACTTCGGTTCTCCGTACCAGAACTGCTGTTGTAATGAAGAACGAAATACCCTGTTCAAGACAGCGAACGTCGTTGCGCACCTGCTTTAGCCTCAATTATATGAAAAATGGTAGAGCAGTTAGCGTTCTCCAAAAACAAGCTCAAATTAAGATCTAATAGATAGCAACAACTTATTTTGTGAAATAGTCAGGGCACGTAGCTTGAAGCTCTGGCTTGCCCGCCTTTATACTTATATCCATAGCATTACCGATTAGCATGAGCAACATATTGCGATTAGACGTTATTCTTTCTCCAAGCAGCCTATGAGAAGCAAGGAACTCACTACATCCATTCACTTTAATAAGTTGCTCAAGACTATTGTTTAGCCTTTCCGTTGCTTCAAGAGCTATAACTAAATCTCGTGAGATTGCCTGCTGATGCTCAGCGACTGGAGTAGCGATTGGAGTGAGAGGAACGGAAGACTTATAGCCTTCTAAAGCTGTCAGATGGAATGACTTGCGAGATCTTGGCGTTGTCGACATTGAGTTTTAGACTATATATAAAATTTTATTGGAAACCAGTGCTCGGCAAAGGTAATTACTAATACCAAACAGGGCATCACTTTATGCGGAATCAGCCTACAGACCAATAAAAACTCCGCAGGAAACGGGAATAGGAAATATTTTATCGGGTTATCGATAATAACAAGCAAATATACTCTGCTTTTCCCTGGAGAGCTTTGTATGACTTTCAACCTCACTTATTTATAGCCTTGAGGCCTCTAGTTACACTTTTTTGATTTTTACCATTCTGCTTTATGCAATACTTTATACATATTAAAGGTGAGTTGGTTGTCTAAGCCGCTTACTGCTAAGGATGTTGTTCCAAGTTTCTGATCGCACTCAATTTCTACTGTTAATGATTCATCATTATGATACCCCGTTATCTCTGAGACTCGATCTTCTAAATACTGGTCTTCATCAAAGTTTCCAAAACCATTTTGTTGCAATACAGTTTTCGCCTGGGCTATGCACTTTTGATGAGTGTTTCCATGACTATACGAATCCATATAAATGTATGGCCTAGCATTGACTTTTCCTGCTGACAGAAGTGTTGTGCCAGTGATTGCTATTGCTGCAAAAAAGAGTTTCACGGTAAAATCTGTGTAGAGGCCAGCCATCCTGGTCCCTCCACTATATCTGAAACAGACCGAATCCGAATCCCTCATCCGAGTGCTCTTCTCTTCCGACCGGTTACGCATACGAGCTAAAGGATCACGCCCAGCTGCCTAGCCATCAGCATGCCTCCTTCCTTCAACTAGGTTCAACGATGCTGATCCTTCTTTGATTTCCTCATAGTGACTCGTTAATGCTTCAAAGACAAAGTCAAAGCATTCTATAAACATTTCATCATCGCCTCCATAGACGACATCATAAGCTTATGCATCAATCAATAACTATCCACTCTCGTTGAGCATCGATAATCTCGTAGTCATCGATAACTTCATCATCCTTATAAAGAACCAACTCCATGTCAATCTTACTGAACTTATCCTGTTCGTTCTTCTCTTCCTCCCAATATTTCATGATCTCATCGTATGATTCAGATGTACATTCGGTTTGAGATCCTCCCGTTGTTTGATGAAGGATGATTTTGTAGGTAGACATTGTGAGAACTCCGCAACCTTATAAAGAATATAGAAGAGTAAGGCATAACCACAAAGTGCCATCAGCAGCTCCTGCAGCAGAG
>ERZ1047472.2194-NODE-2194-length-14087-cov-4.782426_pt1 | contig 14087 bp, 14 predicted proteins | sample MGYA00383095_ERZ1047472 | MGnify/ENA primary metagenome ERZ1047472 (study PRJEB29581, sample SAMEA5548365) | metagenome | biome: marine; feature: coastal; material: water | depth 1 m | study: Short-term variability in the microbial, nano- and picoplankton...
TGTTAAATGAGCTTTTATACACCTTAGCATCCAGCATATTCAGACTTTTCTGTATATCCATTTGTACTTTAGGTGTAGCTGTCGCAGTAAGAGCGACCATAGGTACGTCGTCTATAGCTTTTACTATTTGCTTTATTCTACGATATTCTGGTCTAAAATCATGTCCCCACTCTGATATACAATGGGCTTCATCCACAGCAACAAAACTGACTTGGACAGATCTTAGGAAATCAATCGTCTCATCCTTTTTTAATGTCTCTGGAGCTACATACAACATTTTTGTACTTCCTTCTGCTACATCTTTTTTTACCTTTTCAGATTGTGTTTTAGTAAGTGATGAGTTTAGAAAGTGTGCGATACTATCACTTTCACCAAATCCTCTGATTGCGTCTACTTGATTTTTCATCAAAGCTATAAGTGGCGATATGATAATAGCAGTTCCTGGGCTGATGAGTGCTGGCAGCTGGTAACATAAAGATTTCCCGGCTCCTGTTGGCATAATTACAAAGCAATCATCTCCACTCATTATAGTAGATATTACCTCTTCCTGCATCCCCTTGAAAGAATCAAAGCCAAAAAACTCTTTCAAACTCTTCTTTAAATCTACAACTTCAGCAGACATTTTATTCTCTATATTATGATTGTATTTCGTTTTGCGAGACTAATATAACACAACTTGGGTTACTTGAAGAAATAATTTTTTAATTTGCAGCCATAAATGACCGTAGAATCCTCAGAGATTAGGCAGATAGGAATTGATACAATCTTGCTAGAAAGCGAAAGCCTAAAAACACTAAGCACTCTGATAGATGACCAGTTTTCAGAAGTCGTTAAAAAAATACTAAAGTCTGAAGGAAGGGTAGTTGTAACAGGAATAGGGAAAAGTGCAATCGTGGGTCAAAAAATGGTTGCCACCTTTAATAGTACAGGAACACCTTCCTTATTTATGCATGCTGCAGACGCTATCCACGGTGATTTAGGTATGATTCAGCGAGACGATGTTGTTATTTGTATATCAAAAAGTGGAAATAGCCCTGAGATAAAAGCCCTTGTCCCACTTATATTAAAGGGTGGAAATGCCTTGGTCGGGGTAGTTGGGAATGTTTCTTCATTTTTAGCTGAGCATTCAGATTTCACTTTAAATAGTACTATAGAACAAGAGGCGTGTCCAAATAACTTAGCTCCAACTACAAGCACAGTAGCTCAGATGGCAATGGGTGATGCACTAGCAGTAGCTCTTATAAAATGTAGAGACTTCAAATCTGATGATTTTGCAAAATATCATCCTGGAGGTGCTTTAGGTAAAAAGTTATATCTCACATTAGAGGATATAGTTTCGAATAATAATTTACCGATAGTCAATAAAGAAGACACCCTAGCTGATTGTATTATGGAAATCACTAGAGGTAGGTTAGGGGCCGTTGTAGTAGTAGATGCGAATAGGGTGTTAGGAATCATTACAGATGGTGACTTACGCAGGATGTTTGCAAAGATTTCAAGCATAGATTCGATAACAGCGATAGATATCATGACTGTTAACCCCAAAACCATTGCACATAATACATTGGCTATCGAAGGAGTGTCATTTATTAAAGAACATAATATTAACCACTTGATTCTAACCAATGAAAACAAGTTAGTTGGGTTGATAAACATTCAAGACTTAATTCAAGAAGGACTTATATGAAGAAGTTAAAAGATGCTTACGCATTTATACTTGCAGGAGGCATAGGTAGTAGATTTTGGCCTATGAGTAGGGAGAATCATCCAAAACAGTTTTTGGATATTCTAGGTACAGGTAATACACTTATTCAAGATGCATACAACCGATATGCTAAAGTGGTGAACAGCGAAAATATCTATGTGATTGCAAATTCAAGATATACCGATCTGATTAAAGAGCAACTTCCAGACATTTCCGACAATCAGATATTAAAGGAACCAATAGGTAAAAACACAGCTGCGTGTGTAGCTTATGCTGCAAATAAGGTACAAGACGTAAATGAAAATGCTATTATTATTATAGCTCCAAGTGATCATTTGATTATGGATCAGACTAGTTTTATTAATCAGATTCATACAGCGTACAGATACGCTAGTTCTACAGATGCTTTGGTAACTCTAGGCATTAAACCAAATCGTCCTGATACGGGATATGGTTATATTCAGTTTGATCCAAAAGAATCTTCAAAAGGGGTAAACAAGGTGATAACTTTTACTGAAAAACCTCCGTTAGAGATGGCCAAGAAGTTTTTAGATAGTGGAGATTTTCTCTGGAATAGTGGAATGTTTATTTGGAGTGTAAAAAGTATTTTAAAAGCATTAGAGGACTTTTTACCTGAAATGCATATCTCCTTCGCAGAGGGAAAAGGAGCATATAATACTAAAATTGAAAGCGAACATATCGAGCGTATCTATACTGAAATAGCAAGTATTTCGGTGGACAATGGGATACTTGAAAAAGCACGCAATGTTTATGTTCTGCCATCAGATTTTGGATGGAGTGATTTAGGAACTTGGAAAAGTGTGCACGAGAGAATAACAACAGATTCGCCCAATGCTGCTTTAAATGTAGATATAGAAGCTCTAAATTCAACTGGAAATTTAGTGATAAGCGACAGTAATAAAGTGGTAGTCTTAAAAGATTTAGATAACTACTTTGTAATTGATACTCAAGATGCATTGCTTATTTGTCCTAGTGATCAGGAGCAAGAAGTGAAGAAAATTTCATCAGAGTTGCGAAAAAGATTTAAAGGTAAATATACGTAACAGCAATAACATCTCATGAGGTATGGATTGATAATATTGACACTGATAGTCAGTTCTTTCTGTCATCCAAATGAGGTAGTCCTAGGCGAAAATGATGTTTTTAATTCGTCCGCATTAGCTCCGTTTCTAAAAAAGCTTGCTAAGCTAGACTCTACCAAATCAGGTAAGGTTTCTGTAGTTCACATTGGTGATTCACATATACAAGCAGATTTTTTTAGTGGTCAAACTAGGAAAAGGTTACAAACCCGATTTGGCAACGCTGGAAGAGGGCTTGTATTCCCTTATTCATTGGCAGGCACATCAGGAGCAATCGATGTAAAGTTCAAGTCAGATGGGGTATGGAATCATTGTGATATAATGAAGGGATTTTTGAACTGTAACTTAGGCGTTTCTGGTTATAGTGTGTCTTGTAAATCTGAGACCCGGTTTGTCTTGGACGTTAAGTCAAAAGCGGATACAGATGCAAGCTTCAATAAATTAAGCCTATTTAGTGAAGATAGGTTTGTAATTGATAGTGAAACCATCGGGGCTTACAGAGACAGTTCTGATGGCAAAGAAGTGACTATTTTGTTTGATGAATTGCAAGATAGCCTAACACTTTTAGCTCTTACTTCTGATAATATAGGTCAGGTGGAACTTCAAGGTGTAGTGATGGAAAACCAACTGCCTGGCATTCTTTATAATGCCGTCGGAGTAAATGGTAGCAGTACTAGGCAATACTTAAGGTCTCAAGTTTTCAGCGAACAAATTGCAAGTCTAGATGCAAGCTTGGTGATTATAAGTTTTGGAACAAATGATTGCTATATGTCTTCAAGCAAGTTTTGCATTGATTGTGTAAAGGAAGGAATAAGGAATTTGATAGTAAGAATTAGAAAAGAAAACCCTTCTTCAGCGATACTTCTTACCTCTCCACCAGATTCTTATATCTATCGGAAATACGCCAATAGTAACATTCCTAAATTACAACAAGCTATGAAAGAATTGTGCTTCGAACAAAACGTAGCGTTATGGGATTTTTATGGACTAATGGGTGGAAAAAACTCCATCAAACAATGGCAGAATAACGGACTTGCTCGAAGAGATTATATTCATTTGACAAAAACGGGATACGAATTACAAGGAAACCTCCTTTACGAAGCACTTATAAAGGCGTATGATGATCTAGACGATGTTTAGTCTAGAAAACATATTGTCTTATTCAGCGGAAAGACCATTATTATTCAATCAATATGTTTTTCTTTTCCTTTTTTCACTAATGGTTGGAGGCTACTCCTTGGTTTACAAACACCTAAGGCTGCGAAATCTTTATCTCTTACTATTTAGTCTTTTTTTCTATTACAAGTGCAGTGGGCTGTATTTCTTTCTTTTAATTTTCAGTACCATAGTAGATTATGGTTGCGGGAAAGCTATTTACTATTTCACAACGAAATGGAAACGAAAGGCTTTTTTAATCATAAGTATTTTAGCAAATCTTGGTCTGTTGGCGTTCTTTAAATATTCCTATTTTTTCGTCGATAGTTTTAACTCCATTTTTGAGACTGATTTGGTTGCAGTTAATTTTTTATCTGTTTTAGCAAATGATTGGTTTTCAGGGTCATTTGATATTCACCATATCATACTACCAGTTGGTATTTCATTTTATACTTTCCAAACTCTAAGCTATAGTATAGACATCTATAGAAAGAAATTAGAGCCTTGCGGTAATATCTTCGATTTTGCATTTTTCGTCTCATTTTTCCCTCAATTAGTTGCTGGACCTATAGTTCGAGCAACTGATTTTATTCCTCAGATTAAAAAACCATTTTTTTTAACCAGAATAGGGTTTGGAGCTGCTGTGTTCCTAATTTTAGGAGGTTTAGTAAAAAAGGTAGTCATCAGTGATTATATAAGCGTGAACTTTGTCGATCGTGTTTTTGACGCCCCGGCTATGTATAGTGGCTTTTTGAATCTAATGGCGGTTTACGGGTACTCGATTCAGATATATTGTGATTTTTCTGGATATTCAGACATGGCAATAGGTTTAGCTGCGTTACTTGGTTTTAGGCTTCCTACAAACTTTAATAGTCCTTACAAGGCAGCTAGCATTACAGATTTTTGGAGGAGATGGCACATATCATTGTCAAGTTGGCTGAGAGACTATCTATATATATCATTGGGTGGAAATAGGAAAGGCAAAGTCAGAACCTATTTGAATCTCATGATAACTATGCTTTTAGGCGGACTCTGGCATGGGGCAGCCCTTAAGTTTATTATATGGGGAGGACTTCACGGATTCGCTCTAGGGATTCATAGAATCTGGTCAAACTTGATAAAAATAAAACCAAGTAAATTTGGAAGGATTGTAAGTATTATTCTGACTTTCCACTTCGTTGCATTTTGTTGGATATATTTTAGAGCTGATAATTTAAACATAGTTGTATTAATGTTAGAGAGAATAATTACTTCTTTTCAGCCAGAGGGCGTGATAGAGAGAGTCATAGGTTATAGGAAGGTGTTTGGTATAATGGCTTTTGGCTTTATACTGCATCTGATGCCCAGTACTATAAAATTACAGATTAAAAGAGGATTTGTTTCTTTACCTCTAATTTTTCAGATACTGCTAATCGTGATTACCATTTTCATTACATATCAGGCTACAACTGCTGGAATTCAGCCTTTTATTTATTTTCAATTTTAATCTGAAAGCTTCTTGTTACTACTGAATTGTATTCTAAACCAAACTTTTTGAAAGACTCGGTCCCACAGAGCCTTGGATATAGATACATGATAAGGCAAGTCTGTACTAATCTTTTTGGTATTTACATCAACTCGGTATAGAAGGTTTTGGATATTGCTAGAGGAGTTTATGCCTTGAATAAATGTAGCTAGTTCTTGAACTAACACATCTGCTGAATGCCCTCTAAAAAGTAAATAATCCCCTGACATTTCTATTTCTTTTTCCATTTGTGTTCTGACCTTTTCTAGTAAGTCATTCTCACAACTATACAGAGTAGGTATTTCGCTGTTGGACATCTTCCAAAGATATTCTGAAATGTAATATTTTGGCTAGATGGTTGGTGGATGATTCTTCAACTTTCGTAATTCCTAAAAAAAATGACAATCAGTTTTTATTGAAAATTTAAATTCTCAAATAGATTCGTAATTCGATAGATAAAAATTAATAAGGTGAAAGTAAAAATCAAAGGCTTAGGGCTTTGAGCGTTCGATTTCAATCAATTTAATTTTTGAGTTTTGTCAAATTAATGTAATATTGCTTGCAATTTAAGTTTTACGACACCAATTAGAATTATGAATAAAAATATACTCACATTACTGTTATCTCTTTTTATATTTAGCTTTATGGCTGAGGCTCAGTCTTATAATAAGAAATTCGGATTAGAGGTGAATGGTGGTATCAGAGAATATCATGGAGATCACGGATCGGCTATTTATCTACAAAGAAGCCCTGACTATCAGACTGTGGGAGGTTCTTTTGGTATTTATCTTAACCCATCTTTTGATTTACACCTATATGGTTCAGTAGGAGATTTAGGATTTTATAAAACTTCAACAGACTACGACTGTGACAATTGTGGTACAGGCTATACTTATAGACAAGGATTTACTGCAAGAATTACAGATGCGATGTTAGGTATTACTTACAAATTTGCTAATGGATATATTCTCGCAGAAGATGCTCGTGTTAGACCATTTTTGAAAGCTGGCTGGGGAGCGATGCAGTCTGTATCAAACATTAGCCACATACGTCATTTCACAGAAGAATGGCCAAAAAGTAGAACTTGGATTGCATCACATTGGAATGCAGGGCTTGGATTTAAAATAGGCCTAACAGAAACTTTCGACCTTGTAATAAACGAGCAGGTGAATTATACTTTTGATGACAATTATGATGGTTCTCCTTACGCTATAGCTGGAGCTAAGCTTAACTCAGGGGAAGAAGGGAATAAACCACTTCACGATATTTATTTGGCACATACGATAGGGATAGTTGCTAACTTCGGCGATAATGGGAATAGTGGCTATAAGGTTAAAGATAAAGATGGTGATGGTGTAGGCGATAAGTATGACTTGTGTCCTAAAACACCAGAAGGATATGAAGTTGATAGCGTAGGTTGTCCATTTGATGATGATAAAGATGGAGTTTGGAATGAAGATGATAAATGTCCTAATACTCCAGGTACAGTTGAAAATCAAGGTTGTCCAGAAAATGGAGCAGATGTATTAAACGAGATTAATCTTGCAGCTAAGGGTATTTACTTTGAAACTGCTAAGTCAATTATTAAGAAAGAGTCTTATGGAAACTTAAATAGACTTGCACTTATCTTAAGTGTATATCCAGATGCTAAGGTGTCTGTTGAGGGTCATACGGATAATCAAGGTGATGATGATTCGAATATTAAGTTATCTGAAGAAAGAGCAACTGCGGTTATGGAGTACTTAACTACAAAAGGAGTTGACAAATCAAGAATGACTGCAAAAGGTCTAGGTGAGGCTGATCCAGTTGCAGATAACTCTACTTCAGAAGGCAGAGTACTTAATAGAAGAGTTGATTTCAAATTAACTTTTTAATAAAATACACAGCAAAAACTAAAAGCTAAGTTTAGAGAAGGGAGCGGAAACGCTCCCTTTTTTATTGTATACTTGGTTATAATGGACTTTACGGTTATTCTAAGTGTTTTACTCGGACTCGGCTTAAGCTCAGCCGTAGGGTTTAGAATTTTTGTACCAGCTCTAGTTACCTCTATCGCAAACCACCTAGGTTACATCAATCTAGCAGAAGGAATGCAATGGATGGCTTCTTTTCCTGCCATGGTTACTTTTGGTGTAGCCACTTTATTAGAAATTTTCGGGTATTATATTCCATTTGTAGACAATATATTAGATACTGTAGCTGCACCTGCAGCTGCAATCTGTTGAACTCTATTGATGGGATCTACAATATTGGAAATGGATCCAATGATTAAATAGCCGATTTCAGTAATAGCTGGTGGCGGATTAGCCACAACTATTCACGGAGGAACTAGTCTAATCAGAGCAAAAAGTAGTGGATTTACGACTGGTTTAGGAAACCCAATTATTAGCACGATGGAGGGAATAGTATCGGGAATAATTAGTGTTACAAGTATCGTTTTACCGGTGTTGTCGGTTGTTATTATACTATGGATTCTTTACATCATTTTAGGACCATCACGATTAGAATAGAGGAGTGATTCAACTGTTGGTCACGGCGTCTAAATTCTAGTCATTAAACAAAACTTACCTGCTTACAAAGCTGTTTCATTACAGTATATCATTCTCCTTATATTCTAGCTGATTTAGTGAGCTAGGTAGTAGAATTGAAAACATAAATTGTTTATTAGAATTGTTCTAAATAAAAATAGCTTTGCACTGAAATGAGATCTGTTTGGAATAAATGGAAGGAGAAATGGAGCATAGAGTCTGATAAAAGAATGCTGTGGATATTTGTTATTTTCGGAATAACTGGGACTTCGGTAACTTTTGTAAGAAAGCCTGCAACAGAATATTTGTTTCAAAAAAGCACCTACGGAGAACTGAATTGGTATGAATGGATAATAACCCTAGTTATAGTTTACATCATATATCAGTTTATTCTTTTTGTAGTAGGTTCACTATTAGGCGAACACAAATTTGTAAAGTGGTTTCTATGGAAAATGAATAAAAGGATATTGCCATTTAAGTCAAAGTAATTTATGATTACAAACGAAAAAGTTCTTAAAGCACTTAGTTATGTAGATGACCCTGATTTGGGTAAAGACTTAGTTAGTCTCAATATGATACGGAATCTTGATATTAAAGATTTCGAAGTATCATTTGACCTTGTACTAACTACTCCCGCCTGTCCAATGAAAGATAGTATAGCTAATGCATGCAAAACTGCGATACATACGATGGTGTCTTCAGATGCTCAGGTGAAAATGAACATTAAATCCGATGTACAAAATAGTAGGGACACAAATAAGGTACTAGGATCGGTGAAGAATATCATAGCTGTGGCTTCTGGAAAAGGAGGTGTAGGGAAAAGCACTGTATCTATCAATTTAGCCAAAACACTTAATGCTGCTGGTGCTAAAGTAGGACTTCTTGATGCCGATATTCATGGGCCTTCTATTCCTGTATTACTTGGTACTGAAGGAGTAAAACCTGAAATGAAAGGTGATCTTATGCTTCCAATTGAGGTAGACGGAATTTTGACTATGAGTATTGGTTATTTAGTTGAAAACAAACAGGCCCTTGTTTGGCGTGGTCCAATGTTGAGTAAAGCGATCTCTCAGTTTTGTACTGATGTGAAATGGGGAGATTTAGATTATTTGATTGTTGATTTACCACCAGGGACTGGTGATGCACACCTTAGTATTATTCAACATATACCTCTAAGTGGAGTTGTAATAGTTACTACTCCTGAAGAAGTAGCAGTAGCTGATACTAGAAAAGCGATAGATATGTTCACAAACCCACATCTAAAACAAGAAATACTTGGTGTAGTAGAAAACATGAGTTTTTTCCAACCCGAAGAAATGGGTAAGAAATACTACCTTTTTGGCCAACAAGGTGGAGCAAAACTATGCGAAGAGTGGGGATTAAATTTACTAGGTCAAATTCCTATAAAAGAAGACAAGTCTTTTAAATCATTAAGTGAGAGTTATATTCCAGTTATAGGTAAGATTGTACAAAAACTATCCATACTAGCCGCCAATAGGTAATTTTAAATACATTTGAAACAAGCATGTCAGCTAACGAAACCATAATTGAGGAAGCTTTAGAGAGTATGAGACCATTTTTAAGAAAGGATGGAGGAGACGTAGAGTTGGTTTCGTATGAAGATCATATAGTAAAACTTAAGCTGCTCGGTGCATGCAGTACCTGTAATATTAGTCACCTTACGATGAAAGCAGGTTTGGAAGAAAGTATTAAAAAACTCCTTCCAGAAGTAGAAAAGGTAGTAGCTGTGGAGTAACCACTTTGAAGATTTGCTATGCAGACTTCATCTTTATCTACTCGTATTTTACATTTTGTTAATACATACAGTATCTGGGTAGCCCTTGGTTCATTGATTACTTTCTCGTTTGTTTCTGTGCAATTTACCAAGACAATTGATTGGGTAGTTGCAATTGGATTCGCTATTGGAATCTGGTTTATATACACCTTTGATCATTTACTAGACGGAGTAAAACAGGGGGATAAAGCTGTTAGTGTCAGACATAGAAAGCATTTTAGTCAAAAGAAAACAATTCTTACACTCTTAGTAATTGCTTTTACAATCGAACTTGCACTAAGTTTTTACGTGGGTTTAGAATATTATCGAGTTATTTTTCTATTGGTAGTATTGACCGTCATTCATTTTATTGTTAATCATTGGTCCTCGAATAAGTTTAAAAAACGCTTCTTTTTAAAAGAAGTATTCATAGCTTTTGTAGTTACAGTTGGGTTTGTTGTTGTTCCAAGTATTAAAGGATTGCCTAGCTATGACAAGATAGTTGTACTTTTTGCTCCACTCTTCTTTATTAATTTAAGCAACTTACTACTCTTCACTCTATATGACAAGGAAATAGATCTGGCGACAAATACCCTTTCAGCAGCTAGCTTTTATACCGACAAACAACTTGGGAATGTCATTACTTCAGCTCTGATTTTAGGGTTATTATTTGTCGCTATTGCTGTTTATACCAATTTTCTTGGGATACCAAGTATGCTACTTTTTTTAAGTATGATAGTCAGTCTTTTCGTGATTAATAAAAATAAAGAATACTTTGGGTTGAATGATAGATATAGATTTTTTGGAGATCTAATTTATGTTTATCCTGTAGTTATACTTCCATTCCTTTAAGAAAACAAGCCCTACATCTAGGTTCATATTGATCCTTTTCCCCCAATTGTACTTGCCCTCCTTTTTTAGAATATCTAAACGAGTATTGAGCAACAGAACCGCACTGCACACAAATGGCATGAACTTTTGTAACATATTCTGCCATAGCCAGTAGTTGAGGCATACTGCCAAAAGGATTCCCGAGATAGTCCATATCTAGTCCAGCCAAAATCACTCTTTTGCCTTTATTTGCTAGTATATCACATACCTCAGGTAGTTTTTCATCAAAAAACTGTGCTTCATCTATACCCACAACCTCAATATTTTCTACCCATTTCAATATTTCGTGCGAACTATCCACTGGAAAAGAGTCGATGAAATTGTCATCGTGCGATACTACTTTCACTTGATCGTATCTGGTCTCCATTTTGGGTTTAAATATTCTGACGTGCTGTTTTGCTATTTGAGCTCGTTTTATTCTGCGGATCAGCTCTTCGGTTTTACCTGAAAACATAGAACCACACACTACTTCTATCCAACCTTTGCTATTTTTTGGTTCTATAAACATACCCTGTTAATATCGGTTGTCGAAAGTAATATTATTTGATTTTATTCGTAGCAATAATATGAGCAGAGAACAGATTCACGAGAATATAGATGAGCTTTTGGGATTGATGGGTGTACAAAATGACCGACTAAGCTTGCGTACAGAAAAAATATCTCAGCTTGATATAGATGTATTGAGAAAGCAGTGTATCGAACTTTATGACGAAGTGAATAAGCTTGCTTTGATGGGTAAACTTAAGACCACCATGAGCCCTCCAGTGTCTGAAAAACCTCAACGTAAAAGTGCTGAACCCATTCCCAAGTTTACTCCTGAAATAGAGACTCAAATCGAAGATGTAGATGCTGAGAGTTTAATTACTACCAATCAAACTGAAGATAGAAGTACTAAAAAAAGTAAAGTCAAAAATCCGGTTAAAACCAAACCTTCAAATGACACTCCTGAAGACGAGATGCTCTCATTATTTGAAAAGTTTAATAGCAAACCTATCACAAGTGTTCCTAGAGCAATATCGGTAGCTAAACGCTTTGAGTTTCAATCTGAGTTTTTTGATGGAGATGCTTCTAGTTATAAAGAGTTTATGTCCCAATTGGATAATGCTGAAGGTAGAGAAGCAGCATTTGCAATTTATCACGAGGCCAAAGATCGCTTGTCTTGGGAAAATGAAGACCTAAAAGACGAACTAAAGGTTTTGATGTACAGAAAACATAAAGAATAGAAGGTGTATGCTTGGCGGCATATCCCAATAGTCAGGATTCTTATACCTTTCATTGCCGGAATTATTAGTTCTGGATATTTACAAGTCCCGATTCTATATATCGCATTAGGACTTGTCTCCGCTCTCATTATTCTCATTTCTGTTCATCATTATTTAAGGTTGAATATCAACCTGAAGGTACAAAGAGGGTTATCTGTACTTATTTTATTTTCATACTTTTTGTCAGGGTTAATTATTACTAGTTTTCATAATGAAGAGAACTATGCCTCACATTATTCCAATTTTCAAGATAAAGAAGGGGAATTGGTGGTCAGAGTAATTAACCAACCAGAGCAAAAACAGAAATCCATAGGTTGTACAGTGGAGCTTTGCCAATTACAAGGAGTATCTGACACGGTTTTAGTAAAGGGGAAAGCACAGTTGTATTTTGCTAAGAGTAGTTTGAGTAATAGAATCAAGTACGGTGATTATTTGGTGCTTGGGAAATTCATATCGTCCATCAATGAGCCAAAAAACCCATATCAGTTTGATTTTAAGCAGTACTATGCTAATCAAAATATTTATCATCAGGAGTTTGTAGATTCTACTTCTTGGGTATTTCTAGGTTCTAACCAGACATCTCTCATCTGGCAATTTAGCTATGAGATTCGCGACTATTTAAAAACAGCGATTTAATGCTCTTTTCCCAAACCAGGATATACGTGGTGTTGCCAAAGCACTAGTATTTGGATATAAGGAGGATCTAAATAAAGAATGGTTAAAAGCATTTTCACATACTGGTACTGTTCACGTCTTGGCAGTTTCAGGACTGCACGTGGGGATTATCTTTTTACTTTTAAACTTAATTCTTGGGGTAAGCAAAAGCACTGGTCGGTTATTGATTTTTAAATCTATAATTATCATTTTATGCCTGTTTTTCTATTGTTTGCTAACAGGCTTTGCTCCTTCGGTTAGCAGAGCTACTATTATGTTCAGCACAGTTGTAGCTGCAAAGGCCTTTAACAGACAGTCAAATATTTATAACACATTAGCCTTGTCGGCATTTGTGTTGTTGGTCCTTGATCCTTATAATTTGTTCCAGGTGGGGTTTCAGTTTTCCTACTTAGCTGTTTTAGGTATTGTTTACTACAAAGACATCTTTCGTTCTTGGGTGCCAGCTAAATCTTGGTTACAAGATAAAGTAGCTTCTCTGCTTGCTGTAAGTGTTGCCGCACAGATTACTACTTTTCCATTGGGCTTATATTACTTTCATCAGTATCCAAATCTATTTTTCATTTCTAATCTTATTGTTATTCCCTGCATTACTGTAATACTTTACTGCTCACTTTTAGCTATAGGTGTAAGTATTTTTTCAGATATTTTGTCAGAAGCATTTTCGACTTTAGCAAGCATTTATATCGAGTTTGTTTCTCGGGTAGTGTGCGTTATTCAAGATATACCTTATGCTTTTTTTGATGGAGTTCATATTTCATTTGTTCAGATGATTTTGCTTTACTGTTTTGTCGTTACCATCACGATTACGCTCAAGTTTCAGGTGGTCCGAGGTTGGTGGTTTGTGGTCGGAACTGTGTTTCTATTCTTGATTTATTATTTGAGGTATGAGAACAAACTGAATAAAGATGAAGTCGTCGTTTTTCATGTCTGAAATCAAACCTTAGTTGGGTTAAAAAGACAGGAAAAGTTGACAGTTTTGGTAAGCTCTTCAAGTTACAAGCAATCCAATACGCATGATTTTATTTTGGAACCATATGCTTTAAATGCCAGAATAGATAAAGAGTTTAAGATGATTCCATTGGGATTATCTAAAAGCAAGCAATTAATATGAGACGTTCAATTTGAAGGAAACGGAGTCTTATGGCACAGATCTAAGAGTTATTTATTCCTAGACTATGTTCAAGAGTATGTTTCTGATACACTTTCGGTGGATGTGCTTCTAGTAGGAGGTAAGAAGAGTAAAAATTACTGCCATTAATTAAAAGTGAGAAAACTATCTTTCTGGATCATTGGAAAAATGATGATTTCAACAGCAAAACGGATAGCACAGAAGTTGTGCAAAGTCGATATATTATCATTACAAGTGATATTTAGCAATTATTTAACATTGAGGTATTGCTGTTTCGGTTTTTTATATAATTTTGATGCACTTAAATTTAAGAAACGTAAAACAATCTTTAGCGTATGAAAAAAAATTACAAACGAAATTGGCTTTT
>ERZ1047472.2200-NODE-2200-length-14051-cov-6.638182_pt1 | contig 14051 bp, 7 predicted proteins | sample MGYA00383095_ERZ1047472 | MGnify/ENA primary metagenome ERZ1047472 (study PRJEB29581, sample SAMEA5548365) | metagenome | biome: marine; feature: coastal; material: water | depth 1 m | study: Short-term variability in the microbial, nano- and picoplankton...
CCTCTGTTTATAGCAGCGTTGGCCAAATATGCATGATATTCATATCTAGCGTTAAGGTCAGGTCCACCATCTGCATATCCATTGCCATTGGGCGAGTTGTTTGCCGTTACTTTATGTAGGTCTCCTGTTTGATAACTATAACCATATGCATTGTCAGCACTAAACTCACCTAAATAAACAGCCACAGGGGGGGTAAATCCATTTGCCCAATTTAGCACTATATCAAAATCATTATCAACCGTGTTTTTGTCTTCGTTGGAACCCCAACTGTTAGTATTAAAATCGTAATGGCTTGACTTGGTAAATTGAAAAGGGCGATAATAGTGATAGGTAGCTATTAAATAATCGTCGTTGTTTATGATTTGACTACCAATTGTGGTAATGGCTTCATAACTGTTCTTGGTACCACCAGTGATGATTATTTTGCGTGTGGCATTATTACCGCCCGAAGCTCTAACAATTGAGATAACTTCACTGTTAATTTCATTCATTTCAGCTTCAGAAATATGAAAATAAGGTTCGTTAATCACTTCAAAAACCAAATCGTCGCTGTAATTTTTAAATTTATCTGCAATTTGTTCCCAAATGGAATAGAATTTTGCTAAATCTGCAGCGCGCTTAGCGGAAGTTGGGTGCGTGTATGACGGTCCGCCAGGGGGGTCAAAAGTATATATAAACTCAGATTTTAAAGTAGCGCCATGAAAATCTAAAACAATTACTAAGTCTTGATTAAGCCCCCATTGAATGACTTGTTGAATTCGGTTTAGATAAGTGGAACTCACTGTATAATCGGATCGTGATCCTGTAAAGCTTGTACTAGCATCTACGCTATATCCAGCGTTACTGCCTGAGGTTCTTGTGCCGAAAAAATCCATAGGAATGCGGACATTTTTAAAGCCAGCGTTTGCCACATCAATAAAGTATTGTTCGGTTGCTGCACCCGACCAGTTTCCTTCAACTGGAGCACTAAGCACATTCCCTAAATTAAGTCCACGGCCCATCTTTGTCACAAGCTGTTGAGGAGTCTGCTGGGCACTTAAAAAACCTGCTACCAATAAAAGTAGCAGGTTTTTGAAATTGGTTATGGTGTAATTTATGGTGCTATTTTTTTTCGGCATTTTTTCTAGCCTCATTACTTAATTTCAAAATTTTCCAAGAATCTTTACCAAATTCTGATTTGAGTTTTTCTTGAGCAATTTTAGTCTGAGCCGCATAAACAACTTGTTTGTCTTTTTGCATGGTTAAATTCTTAGACTTAATTTCTGCATTAGAATTGTACATTCTGTCTAGTAAAACTTGATAGACAATTTGTTTTTGTTCTTCGTTCATGCTCATTTGTTCAGCAACATAATCGGAATACATTTTAGCACGATTGAGTTGGAACTTGTTATAATTTTGCGCGTTTGCTGCAAAACAAAAACAAAGAAAAAATATTGACAAAATTATTTTTTTCATTTTATGAATATTAAAAAAAGGGGGCGATAAAATTTACCCTCCCCCCTTTTTTTGAGTTAAAATTTATCTTTTTATGATTTTGATTGCTTCTTGCTGATTAGAGCGTGCAAAATATACACCCGTTTTTAGTTCACTGATATCCATTTGTTGGATTTCAGACTCAACATTGAAAGATTTTACTTTCTTTCCAACTACATCAAATAAATCTACTTTGTCACCAACTTTAGCATTTTGTAAAACAATATAATTGTCAGCAGGGTTTGGATAAATATTAAAAGAATTATCATCTGCAAAATCAGCAACAGAAAGGGTGTTTATATAGTTGCCTTGATGAACTTTAACTTGATCTACAATTATATAATCTTCAGTACCAATTGTTCCTACTGCGGTTGCAGTACCGCCTGCAGGTCTTCTCCAAGCAAATGAAATATGGTCAGCAATTGGTGGGGATGTTGCAACTGATGCTGTATTAGTAGTAGTTCCAAAAGTTCCTGTGATTCCGGTATATTCATAATCAAATCCGTCTGTATTTCCAGGGCTGCCTGTCCAAAATGCCCAAGAGTTACTTTCATAATCAATTGTTATTCCGATGTTAATTGGAGTTGTAGAGGCACCACTTCCTGTTCCAAAATGACCAGCAGATTTTTGTATACCACTAGTATCGTTATTCCATATATTACCAACAATTCTCAATTGGTCTGATACGTAATCGTTATCTGCATTTTTGGCTTGCTCAAGCTTAATCGTGGCAATCATTTTGTTGTCAGCCGTTTTCAAGTTAAACTGAAAGTTGTTACCAGAGTTGTCTGTAATTTGCCATCCTTTAAATGCAACTGAATAGTGCACCTTACTAGCAAGACTAACATTCAAACCAGGATATCCAGGACCACTGGATGCAATTGGCTTTGTATTTGGAAATCTTACCGAAAAGTAACTTGTTTTTCCTAGATTATTCCCTGAATTTGGATTAGGTAGTGAAGAGTTACCTGTTGACTTTGGGCATTTTACAGCTCCGGGATTACTAGGGTCTGCATCACCAAAAATACCTACGTATCCAGCTTGTAGTTTGGTACCGGTATATGAAGTTTCATTTGGCTCATATGCAGTTATAAAACCCCCGCCAGTCTTAGTGTCAAAATTATATGTTAACACTGATCCAGTGGACTGTGAATAAACGCCAAATGATAGCATTAGTATTAGTAAAAAGTATAATTGTTTCATGTTTGTATTATTTAGTTGTTAAATATTTAGGATTTACTTATTATTTAATAAGTTTAATATTCTTCAGCGGTAAAAGCGGTAGATCCTTCAACCTTTAAGTTTCGAAGCAACCATTGACCACCGGCATGTTTTAAGGTGAGGTCTCTTTTTAACCTTATAAAGAATGACACATTTTTTGTTGATGAGCTAACTTCAATGGTTTCCGATATTTTATTGTAGGTATTAACATCTGCCTTAATATTACCCCACAAGCTTGAGCCTGACCAAGAAGCATCTATAGCTGTCCATGTACTGTCATCCAATGAGGAGGTATCATCAAGGCTTTCATTGTATGATAATGTTCTTTTATATCTGTTTGCCCACCAGTTTTCGTAACCAAAGGCCTCATAAAAACTAATTCTGAGTTTTTTTAGTAAAGTTCCGGCTACAGGAATTTTAAGTTCTGTAGCGCCATCTGTGTTAGCACCTCCAAAAATTCCGAATCTTAATACAGGATTATTTCCTGCTTTTGGATGATTCATTAATTTAAAGATGTTTGTAGTACCCGTCATATTGTGAAAAGTAATTTGACTCCCTTGCGCACTAAAATCATTTTCATAAACAGGTGTGGTTTCCCATCTTTCCTCAACTTCAATTGAAAGTGCGTTTTCAAAAGTAAAGTCATTTGCAGTGGCGTTTGTCGCTTTTAGACTTATGGTGTGCATTCCAAGAGGAAGTCCTGCGTCTGCAGCAATGGAGACTTTTCCTGACGGATTTTCAATAGAAAATGCACTGGAAAAATCGATCGCTACTTCACCAGCAGTAACATCTGGACTGTCGTTTACTAATGTTTTTGGCAAAATAAGTTCCCATGCTGTTGGTACCATTCTATCTACAACAGGAGCTGCAGTTGTATATGCTGTGAATGGTGAAACAATGGCTTTCATTAGTGTAGTGGTATCATCTTGTTGTACCATTTGCAGCGTTGGTGGTGGTCCAACATTGACAACAACAATATTTTCAACGTTCACAATCCCTACATTAGTTGTTACACTTACTGTCAATGGGTTTGCTCCCGATACAGCGCCATTTACTTTTGAAATTGCACCAGTTGTAGCATTAATTTCAAAGCCAGCAGGCGCGTTTACAAGTGCATATGATACTGATGTAATGTCTTGAGTAGCTGAAGTATCAGTGTAAGATACTGTAGCCATTACACCCTGCTCAAAAATACCAGCATCAACTTGAGCAGCATCAATATCTACCTGAATAGGAACATCTAGTATTGTTAATTGGTATGCTCCTTCATGAATGGCCATTCCATTTGTGTTGGTAATTCCTACATCTACCACATAAACACCTGGTGTAATACTCCTTTCTGGTGGACCAATTGTATTTTTATTAATCTGACGAAAATTGTTGTAAAACAAAGCGCCTGAATCCACGTCTATGCCAAAGGAAGCTTTAACAAAGCTACTTCCTGTAGTTGATGCAACATTTAACAAGCGATAGCGATTCGGACTGTCAAAATCACCCGTTGGAGCACTACTTGTAATCGCACCAATAATGGGGTAGCTCGTTAAATTGGTGTAAGTTAACGGATTCCCACTTGTGGTTAAAACCTCTTGCTCGTATCTTTGAATATCTTCGCTTTCATCACATCCAATGAAAAGCATCATGGATAATGTGAATATTGGTAATAAGTATTTTGAAAGGTTCATTTTTTTAATCTATTAAGTTATTATTGTTTATTTCAAGAAGCGGCATGTCAAGGTACATGACTTCAGATTCAACATCATTAAGCAATACGTCTACAGAAGCTTTAAAGTTTGGATTGTTGTTGTGTCTATTAATCGTATTTTCCAAGAAATAGGCATAACCTCTTCTTCTGTTGTTATATGAATCAAGACCCTCTCCAAGTAATTCAAAGCGATACTCATCCATGATGGCGTCTCTAAAGCTTGCTTGGTCACCTGTATATCCAGCGTGTGGCGTTTGTCCAGCACGTGCCAATACTTCAGTAACATAACCAAGTGCTTCTCCATTTTGTAATTCATTAGATATTTCAGACAACATTAAAATTAAGTCAGCATATCTGTATATGATCAGGTTTTGACTGTTACATTGATTCGTGTGACTTTTATCTTTTTCAGCATGCTTAAATAAATACGGATGTGCATTTGAAAAAGCGCCACGCGACGCGTTAGACGGATATACCCTAACTGTTCCGCCAGTATCAGCGCGCGTATATTCATTTAAATATGTAGCATCTAACCTTAGGTCATCAGGATAATGTGCAACGTGGTAATCATATACATCTGCAGAAACTGAAAACCATCCAAAGGCTTGTCCTGCTTTATACTTCCAAGGTGTGTAGTTACGACCCATTTGAGAATTACATGCATCTTGAGCAAGTTGTAACTCAAAAATGGATTCTGTTGAGTTTTCATTACTTCCGTCAAATAAAGTAGCATACTCAGAAACAAGTGAATAATCTCCTGAATCGTAAACTGCTTTTGCTTGTTGATAAGCCATATTCCAATAATCCATTTCAGACATGCCATCTGCCTGTAGGCTTGGGTTAGTTGCTAATAGCATATAAACTTTTGCAAGCATCATACGTGAAGCATGAGCTTTTGGAAAGCCAATACCTGCAGAGCCATTGAGAAGAGCTATAGCTTGAATAGCGTCGTCAATTACTTGCTGATACACTTCTTTTGAAGAAGTTTTTGCTCTGTGAACATCACTCTCATTAGCTACTGTCAACCAAACTGGAATGTCAGCCCATAAACGTGTAAGCGAAAAATGCGCCCACGCACGCGTAAAATAGGCATGACCTACAACATCGTTGATTCTAATTTGATCAGCATCTGTCGATGAAGCGTCATATAAGGAATTTGAAATGACCGCATTTGATCTTGAGATCAAACGATATAAACCAATCCAAGTGTTTTGGGTGTCTACATTTTCGTTAGGATTTAGTTTCATAACATTATTCATCCATACCGATGTTAGTTTGTTACCACCTCTTCTTGTAACCATTAACCCCGAAAACCCATTTTCAACAAACATGCGTTGTTCCTGAGCGTTGTAATGCGTTAAAGCTGCGTATATTCCATCTCGGGCTGCTTCAGCTTCTTGTGGTTTGTTATATAACGATACATCCAAGAATGGCGGATCCTCCTCTAGGTTACATGAAACCAATAGTAGGGTTGAAGTAAACAAAAGACATACTAACATTACAATATGCTTAAGTTGAAATTTTCTTCGCGTAATTAAAGTTGAATTTATTCGCATGATATTAAAAATTTAAATTTAATCCGATTAAAATGTTTCTTGAGTTTGGAGGGCCGTTCCAGTCAACACCATTTATAAGGCCTGTCCACATAAAACTGGTTATTTCAGGATCATAACCGCTGTAATTTGTAAGGGTTAAAAGGTTTTGACCTGTAACATAAATGTTGGCACCTTTAATGGTGTTGTTTTCCTTTATAGGAAGATCATACCCAAGTGTGATGTTGTTTAAACGCAAATAACTTCCATCTTCGACATATCGATCAGAAATAGCTAGAAATTCTGGGCCATCATTTCCTAAATAACCAATGCGTGGATAACTATTAGAAGGCTTTTCAGGACGCCAAGCCCCGTGATAAGCATCGCTTAAGATGTTTCTAAACAATCCTTCAGCATTCCCCATTTGTATTAAGTTCCCATTAATAATATCATTTCCATAAACACCATTAACAAGTGCACTCAATGAGAATGCTTTGTACCGAACAGAAAGGTTAATACCAAATGTGTAGTCTGGGTTTGGGTTCCCTATAATTGTTCTGTCCGATAAATTAATGACGTTATCACCGTTTTGATCGATAATACGCACATCACCAGCTTGTGCATTTCCAATCGTGGTATCTCCCGTTTGGTAAATACCATCCGTCTCAAAGCCGTAAAACAGTGCTGTTTCTTCGCCTTCAATAAAAATATTAGCAGGATACTTAAAGTAGTTACCTCTACTAATCGTATTTCCTAAATAAAAACGCCTGTTAGCATAGCTACCATCAATTAATATAGGAGAAAGAGGCTGTGAAGATAGTCCTTCAATTCTCGTTTCGTTAAACGCAATATTAGCTCCAAAACTAATATCTAAGTCGTCTGTGCTAATAGGATTAACTTGAAGTGCAATTTCCAATCCTTTGTTTGATAATTCACCTCTATTAACCAGTAAGTTGCTAAAACCAGTTGAAGGAGCAATGTTAGAGCTAACCAATAAGTCTTTGGTTGTTTTGTCATATGCATCAACAGTACCTGTAACAAAACCATCAGCTAAAGAGAAGTCAACACCAATATTAGATTGCTCCGTAGTTTCCCAAGTCAATGTGGGATTGGCAATATTATTTAAAATCAACGGCACACTAGTTCCGTTAGTCGGCGTTCCATACAATACACTTGAATTAATTCCATAATTTGACAATGTTCCATAAGCACCAATTCCGTGGTTACCAATTTGACCCCAACCCACACGTAATTTTAACTGGTCAATGGCGTCAATATTTTGGATAAATCCTTCACGGTCAAGGTTCCAAGCAAGTGCAACAGAAGGGAAAAACCCGTATCTATCTTCTTCCAAAAATTTGGAAACACCATCTCTTCGGAAGCTAGCTGTTAGAATATATTTATTGTTAAAAGCATAATTCACACGTCCCAAAATAGAAAACAGCTTGGTTTCTCGGTCAAGGTTTGCTAGTGGACTTGAAATAACCTGTCCTAAGAAAGGTTGTTCGGTTGTTTTTTCTAAGGTCACAAAATCTTGAACCACATAAGTCATGTTTTTGGTTGTACGCTGATCGTATGTAAGACCCAAAACCGCATTGATACGGTGTTTTCTATTAAATGTTCGGTTAAAACGCAATGTGTTTACAACCTGAAATGAAGACGCGTTCATACTTGATAACTGAAGCTGTCCATTTGCATTTAATCCAACAAAAGTTGTCAAGCCGTAGAATCTTCTTCTTTCCTTAGTTCTAATATTACCCCCAGCTCTGAGCTGATAACTTAAGCCTTTTAGACCCAAATCAAATGTTGCTGTTAAAGACCCAAAAAATCTGTTTTCATTAGACTTATCTTCAAAGTCCTCAATAAAGGAGTATGGACTTGAAATGCCTAAATCGTCAATGTTTTCCGCATCCTCTAAACCGTCAGGAAGTATTGGACGGAAAGAAAGCAAGTTTCGGATGAAACTCTGGTTTGCACTACCTATTAAGTCACCACCTTCTGCAAAATCAGTTGAACTAAAGAATCCACTAAGGCGTGCATTAATTTTAATTTTAGGACTTAATGTTTGGTTTAAGTTTAAACGAATATCACCGCTTTTAAAGCTTGAGTTTTTCGCCAAACCTTTCTGGTCGTTAAAACCAGCGGATAAATAATAGTTTCCATTATCACTACCACCAGACACGGAACCACCAACACTTAAACTAGTTGACAAATTAAGTAGCTCGTCTTGCCAGTCAACCGTAGTTACTGGAGTATCAGAAATAGATACATTTCCATCATTATTTACAATTTGATATAACTGATTGTTTTCTATATGAAAGGCAGGAAACCCAGTAGCTGTTGTTCTTAAGTTTGACTCGTTTCTGTAACGCGCATAATCAAATGCATCTAGTACATCATATGTTTTAGTAACACTTCTCATAGAAGTATTTACAAAGAAATTTGTTTTGACTTGGTTAGGCGTACCCTTCTTGGTGGTGATAAGTATCACCCCATTTGCACCCCTAGAGCCATAAATGGCAGTTGCCGAGGCATCCTTTAATATTTGAATGTCTTCGATATCTCTAGGATTAATTCCATTAAGTCCATTTTGTTGTTCTTGTCCTGTATTATTACCACCTGTGGCAACAACATCTTCACTTGCAGAGGAAATAATAATGCCATCTACAACATAAAGCGGTTCGTTATTTCCGCGTAAACTACTTGTACCACGAATACGAACACTAATACCGGAACCCGGATTTGCAGCGTTTTGTGTAACCTGAACACCAGCAGCTCGTCCTTGAAGCAGTTGATCTACCGTAGTGGATTGACGTGAAATTGTCTCACTAACTTTAACGGACGCTACCGAACCTGTTAAATCCTTTTTAAGCACCGTACCATATCCAATAACAACTACTTCTTCTAGCTCGGAAACATCTTGTTCTAGAGATACTGAAATATTGTTTTGTTCTTCTACATCAACTTCTTGACTGACAAAACCAACATAGGAAATAATGATCTTGGTTTCTCCATTTCTCAAGGCTATGGTGAATTTTCCGTCAAAATCCGTTATAGAGCCGATGGATTCAGAGCCCTTGACCTGTACAGTCGCTCCAGGTAGTGGACCACCCATGTCGTCATTCACCACGCCACTGACAATTTTACCTTGTGAAAAGGCAAAAAATGGCAATAGTAATAATGTAAAAAATAGTTTTTTCATTGGTTGTAATTTTGAAGTATAAAAATATTCAAATATTGAATATCTATTTTAGAACTTTTGAATTATTCATTAAAACATTTAAGTCATTACTAAAATATTTAATTCTTTTATGTCAAATTGACAATCATATTATATCTGATACCTAATTTATCTTAGTTTTTAGTTTAAATCTTATACTATGAAGTACCCGCTTATTATACTTTAGCTTATTGGGGTATATATTCTCAAAACCACAAACACTAATGATATCTATATGAAATTTAGAAACCGTTATTTCCTTTTGAGTCTAGCGCTAATGTTATTTGCTGCATTTAAGCTTTCGGCACAAGATTATTATGTTTCCGAATTGTCGGGAAACGACACAAATAGCGGGTCAAAAGATGCGCCATTTGCAACCATCAATAAGGGGATTGCTGCAGTAAGTGCGGGTGGTACCGTGTATGTTATGAACGGTGAATACAAAAACCAGCGTTATGGAACAGCCTCAGCACATCCCTCAAACGGTGAATTGAGTGTAAATATGAGTAATCCTCCAGCTGTAACCATCAATAAATCTGGAACTGAAGAAAATTACATTACTATTCGTAACTATCCTAACCATAGTCCTAAAATCATTTTTGATGGTAAAGGTGGTATTCTTATAAGTGGGCCCCAAAGCTATGTGATAATTGAAGGTTTCGAAGTACAAGGCCCAGCAGCTGACATAACATATGACATGGCTGTAACAGAGAGGAACTGGAAAGTTAAATGTGACCAAGATGGACTGAATTATACGCATAATTATTTTTCAGGTTTTGGTATTTGGAGTGGTTTTAGTCAGAACTTTCTCCATCATCATATTATTGTTCGAAACAATATTGTACATGACACAACCGGTTCCGGTATTCGCTTTAACGACAGTGACCACATAACCATTGAGAACAATACCGTATACAATACTACATGGTGGACCTCGAATGCCTCCAGTGCCATTGTTTTTGCCGAAACCAAATCGCAATCCTCTTCAGACAATGGAGTTAATATCAAAATGATAATACGTGGTAATACGGTATACAATAACTGGAATCGGATTCCTTTTTACATGACTCAAGGTGTTGTTCCCCCTAATGGAAATCCACCAAGTGGGAAATATGGAAATGCGAGTTATTCAACAATTTTAGATGGCCAAGGGCTATATGTAACGCGTAGTGACAGTGATTATTATGGTACGTTTTTGTTCGAAAACAATTTATGTGTGAATAATGGAAAAAACGGAATAAACTTTGATAGATCTGAGGGAAGTTCGGCTTTGATTAGAAACAACACCATTTACTTTAATGGAGTACATGAAATTATTCAGAATATTTCTGTGAGTGAAGGTAATCCTAGGCACGGGGGGCAAAAAGTAGCAGGAATTATTGCTAATTATGTCCATAACATTACAGTGGTGAACAACATAGTAGTCACGCGCTATACCAATTATTCTGCGCTGAAGTTAAATAACGTTGACGACCCTTTTACTGTTGATGACCCCAACACTATTGAAATAGTAGAAAATGCCAACGATGGAACCAAAATTGCAACAAATAATATTTTTTTAAATGGCAGTGTTGCTTATCCAGGAAATCAAGAGCCGGCAAATCAAATTAATGTTGATCCATTATTTGTGGATACTCCTACTTTGAACGATGATGCTAGTACTATCGCAGGGTGGGCAGGTTATCTTGACAATACCGATTTTTCTTTACAGCAAAACTCACCAGCTATTAATGCAGGTAGCTCGGACTATTCACCCGCGCTTGACATCAATAAAAATCCAAGACCAGTTATCCCGGAAAATGTAATCTCCTCAACTAGTTTTGAGTTAGATAATGGTGGCTGGGCAAATTTTGGGTCTTCCGTTTCAAACTCGTCAGAAACTGCAAAGACGGGTAGCAAAAGCCTAAAAACCATTTCACGCACCAAGAACTTTCACAGCCCAAGAATTTTTTTAAATAATTTACTTACTGTTGGCGAAACCTATACGTTTTTTGTTTGGGTCAAGCTGGCCGAAGGAAGTGGCACAGTTCAACTTACAGTGAAGTCAACTGTCAATGGAGCAACTGCACCAGAAAACGAAGATATGTATACAAACTTAGCTAGTGCAACCGCATCAGCCAATGACTGGGTGCTGCTGACAGATAATTTTACACATACTCAAAACGATCAAAGTTTTTTATATGTAAACGGGCCTGACGTAGTCGAAGATATAGGAGTTGATTATTACATCGATAATTTTTCGTTGGTCACCATAGGGGAAAATGAAGTGGATTTCACAACTGTTGGAGATGTCGTTGATATTGGAGCCTATGAGTATCAACCTCAACCACTTTCACTGTCAGACCATCCTTCGCAAGCAACGGCTGTTTACGCCTATCCAAATCCAACCAAAGACATGCTGACACTTATAAACCTTACAGATGAAGAAGGTGTTGAAGTTTACGACGTATTGGGCAGAAAACAAAGCGTTCAACAACAAAGAAATACGAATCTATTAAAGCTTAACGTATCAATGCTCGATACAGGGATCTATTTTATACATGTCTCCAATACGATGGGCAAAACAAAATCCATACGATTCATCAAGAAGTAAGCAATAAACAACCACCATTTCAACATATTGAAATGGTGGTTGTTACTTTAAAGCCTTGTAGCTATACGATGTGTCTTAGGCTTATTTCTTTTTCCATAGATTATTCATTTCTTCTAGTGTCTTGCCCTTTGTTTCAGGTACGTATTTGAGAACAAATACAGCAGCCAATACAGACATGATTCCGTATATCCAATAAGCAAAGCCATTATTGAATGTGTCAACCAGATATGAATTTTCATTCATTACTGGGAAAGTTGCGGATACCAGCCAATTGGAAAGCCACTGGGCTGCTACTGCAATAGGCATGGCCTTGTTGCGAATATCGTTTGGAAAAATTTCGGCGAGTAGTACCCACGTAACCGGCCCCCAACTCAACGCAAATGCGGCTACATAAACCATCATACAAATAAGCGCAGCGTATCCGCCTATCTTAGCATAGAAAGCAAATCCTAATGCAATCATGGCAACAGCCATACCTACCGCACCAATGAACATCAACGGCTTTCGTCCGTAATTATCTACCGTTTTAACGGCTATAATGGTAAAGAGGAAGTTTACAATTCCCACAATAATGGTTTGTAGAAGCGCAGCGTCTGTGCCCAAATCTAAGGTTTTAAAAATCTCAGGTGCGTAGTACAACACAACATTAATCCCGACAAACTGCTGAAATACAGAGAGCAAAATACCGATGATGATAAGACCCCATCCGTATGAGAGTGCGCTATTGGTTTTAACAACAAGCGTATTCTTGATATCGCTCAAAATGCTTTGTGCTTCGCTCTCACTGTTTACCTTCTTTAGAATTTCTAATGCCTCCGCTTCTTTGCTGTGAGACACCAAAGATCTCGGTGTATCTGGCACAAAATATAAGAGTGCCAAGAAAATACTAACGGGAACCAGCTCAGAGGCAAACATGTAGCGCCATCCAATCTCATTAAGCCATAAATCGTCGCCACTCAAGGCAATGAAATAGTTTACAAAATAGACAACCATAAAACCACCTACAATTGCCAATTGGTTATAGGATACTAATTTTCCCCTATCCTTGGCTGGTGCAATTTCAGCAATATAGACAGGAGACAACATGGATGCTATACCAACACCAATTCCTCCAATTAGTCTATAAATCATAAAAACAGTAGATAGCGTGTGATCGCCTTGACCAAGTGGTTGAATAAACATTTCTGGAAGTGCTGAACCAAGTGCCGAAATAAAGAACAAAACACCAGCGATTACCAGTCCTTTTTTTCTTCCGAATTTCTTACCAACGACTCCTGCAACAGCACCTCCGATGATACATCCAATAAGTGCAATGGAAACAAGCCATCCTTTTAAGGAACTTGCAGCTAACTCGTCTAATCCTTTGGGTTCAATAAAAAAAGCGTCTAGAGAACCTACCGTTCCCGCAATTACGCCGGTATCATAGCCGAAGAGTAGGCCTCCTAATGTAGCTACTAAAGTTAATCTCAATAAATATGATTTGTTTCCCATGATTGGTTGTTTATATGTGGTTGTTTAAAATATTCTCTAGATACTCTTGCTTGCCGCTTTTCGAGCTGATGGCATCCGTATTGCTGGTCGCCACATCAAATAAGTCGCTTAGTGATAATTTTCCCTGCTCAAACGCAGACCCATTTCCACTATCAAAAGAAGCATAACGCCCATTAACTATAGCCGAAAAGGCAGGGTCGTTGAGTACTTTGTCTGCTACAAGAAGCCCACGTGCAAAGGTGTCTGCACCGCCAATATGTGCGTGGAACAGATCTTCCAAATCTGTAGAGTTTCTTCTGATTTTAGCGTCAAAATTAACCCCTCCACCTTGTAAACCTCCTGCTTTGAGAAAAACCATCATGGCTCTAGCCGTTTCCTCAATGTTGTTAGGGAACTGATCGGTATCCCATCCATTTTGGTAATCGCCCCTATTGGCATCAATGCTACCCAACATATTGTCATTGGCAGCAACCGTGAGTTCGTGCTCAAACGTATGCTGTGCCAAGGTTGCATGGTTTACTTCAATGTTTAGTTTAAAGTCGTCTTGAAGACCATATTTATGCAAGAACCCAATGGACGTTGCCGCATCAAAGTCGTATTGGTGTTTGCTCGGCTCCATAGGCTTTGGCTCAATAAAGAATGTTCCTGTAAACCCTTGTGAACGTGCATAGTCTTTGGCCATGGTTAAAAACCGTGCCATGTGATCTTGCTCGCGTCCCATATCTGTGTTTAGCAATGAAATATATCCTTCACGACCACCCCAGAACACATAGTTTTCACCATTGAGGTTTATGGTAGCATCCAATGCCATTTTTACTT
>ERZ1047472.2206-NODE-2206-length-14031-cov-8.160132_pt1 | contig 14031 bp, 12 predicted proteins | sample MGYA00383095_ERZ1047472 | MGnify/ENA primary metagenome ERZ1047472 (study PRJEB29581, sample SAMEA5548365) | metagenome | biome: marine; feature: coastal; material: water | depth 1 m | study: Short-term variability in the microbial, nano- and picoplankton...
GCAGCGGGTAAGGTTTAAACTTAATGTAAGGAAAAGTTACCCCAAAATAAGACTAAGCTTTGGTAATGCTTGCTTTGGCTCTACTGGGTTTTATAGAGTAGGACTTGGTAAGTGATAATAGCTCTTATCGCGTTTTAAAGATTAGTTTTCGGAGTTTCTGGAGTCTATAAAAGAGAAACAAAATTCTTAAGTAAATTTTCGAAGTAAATCAGACGATTAACATCAAATTAAAGGTCTAAATTTGACGAACAAAACAAAAATTACGGTTGTGGGTTCTGGCTATGTGGGCATGTCTCTTGCAGTGCTACTTGCCCAGCATAATGATGTAGTGGTTCTTGATGTAGACCCTGCACGTGTTGAAAAGGTCAATAACAAACAGTCCACTGTGGCTGATGCAGAGATTGAGGCCTTTTTAGCCCAAAAAGAGCTTAGCCTCACAGCGACATTAGATAAGCAAACCGCCTATAAGGGTGCCAGCTTTGTCGTGGTAGCAACACCCACCAATTATGACCCTGATACCAACCGCTTTGATACAAGCTCAGTAGATATTGTGGTTGGTGACGCTTTAGAGCTAAATGCAGATGCACTTGTGGTGATTAAGTCCACCATTCCAGTGGGGCATACCAAATCACTGCAAGAAAAATATGCAACAGACCGCGTTATCTTCTCGCCCGAGTTTTTGCGAGAGGGTCAGGCGCTCAAAGATAACCTCTATCCATCACGCATTATTGTGGGTAGCCAGCTAGAGGCGAGTAAATCGTTTGCTGACCTCTTAGTGGAGGGTGCTGAGAAAAGCGAAATAGAAACATTGTTTATCCGCTCGACAGAGGCTGAGGCAGTCAAGTTATTCGCCAACACCTACCTTGCAATGCGCGTATCATTCTTTAACGAGCTTGATTCCTATGCACTGGCTCATGACTTAGATACTGAGAGCATTATCAATGGCGTGTGTTTAGACGAGCGAATAGGTGTAGGGTACAACAACCCATCCTTTGGGTATGGTGGTTATTGTCTCCCCAAGGATACAAAACAACTTCTTGCTAACTATGATCAGGTGCCGCAAACGCTTATTCAGGCGATTGTGTCGTCAAATACGACCCGAAAAGATTTTATTGCAAAAGAAATACTAAAGCTGAAGCCAAAAACAGTTGGGTTTTATCGTCTTGTGATGAAAGAGGGTAGCGATAACTTTAGATCCTCTGCCATTCAAGGGATTATGAAGAGGATAAAGGCAAAGGGCATAGAGGTTATTGTTTATGAGCCAGGGCTTGAAGGAAACGAGTTTTTTGGGTCACAAGTCATATCAGACTTAGATGGTTTTAAAAAGACATGCGATGTAATTATTGCAAACCGCAAGGCTGATTGTTTGAGAGATGTGGATTCAAAATGCTTTTCTAGAGACGTTTTCGGTGATAATTGAAACCTGAATTTGTTGTAATAAGGCTATTATGATAATAGTCATGATTGTATATTTAGAGTATTTAAAGTTATGGGAATAAGCAAAAAAATTGCAATAGTTGGTCTTGGTTATGTCGGGCTTCCATTGGCGGTTGAATTTGGAAAAAAACGGTCTATTCTTGGGTTTGATATTGATAAGTTACGTATAGAGGAGCTGAGATCTGGAATTGATAGCACTCTTGAGGTAGCCAAAACTGAACTAGAGAAGGCCAATTTTTTAAAATTTAGTTGTGAAAGTGACGACTTGCATGATTGTAAAATTTTTATTGTCACAGTACCTACCCCGATTGATGATGTAAATCGCCCTGATTTAACGCCAATTATCAAGGCAAGTGAAACGGTGGCTAAATCACTCAAGGTGGGTGATATTGTGATATATGAGTCAACAGTCTTCCCTGGTTGTACAGAAGAGGTTTGTGTTCCTATCCTCGAAAGAGTATCCGGCCTTGTTTTTAATCAAGATTTCTTTTGTGGCTATAGTCCCGAGAGAATCAATCCGGGCGATAAAGTAAATACGTTAACTAAGATTAAAAAAATCACAAGCGGGTCTACACCTGACAAAGCTGAAGAAATAGATGCTCTTTATAAAAGCATCATTACGGCAGGCACTTTTCCAGCCTCGAGCATAAAAGTAGCTGAGGCTGCTAAAGTGATTGAGAATACGCAGCGAGATTTGAATATTGCTCTGGTAAATGAACTTTCTGTTATTTTTGGAAGATTAGATATTGATACTCTGGATGTACTCGAAGCCGCTGGTAGTAAATGGAATTTCTTACCATTTAGACCAGGTCTTGTTGGTGGGCATTGTATTGGTGTTGATCCCTATTATTTGACGCATAAGGCTGAACAAGTGGGTTATCACCCTCAAGTGATTTTAGCTGGACGAAAAATTAATGATGGTATGGCCCAGTACATGGTTAAAAAAGTTGTTCAGAAAATGCTCGTCAATGGAATTGATGTGACTAACTGCACTGTGGGGGTTTTAGGTATAACCTTTAAGGAGAATTGCCCTGATGTTCGTAACAGCAAAATCACTGATGTAGTGTCCGAGCTAAAAAATTGGGGTGTAAATGTAGTCGTTGCTGATCCTTGGGCAGATCCAATAGAGGTTGAACGAACTTACGGTATCAGTTTAGGTAAAGTCGATAGTAATCATCAAGTAGATTCGTTAATTGTTGCTGTGGGTCATGATGAGTACCGTGATTTGGATCCAGAGTCGCTTAGGGCATATTGTTCTGGGTCCACACCAGTTTTGGCTGATGTTAAATCTCTATACGATAGAAACACCCTCAGTGAACAGGGTTTTTCTGTGTTTAGGCTCTAAACTTTTAATTTTATTGTTTCTATTTAAGGGCTTGTATGAAAAAGAATATTGCAGTTATAGGATGTGGCCATTGGGGCAAGAACTTGGTCCGAAATTTTTCTGAGTTAGGTGCTTTAGCAGCAGTTTGCGACCCTAATGACCAATTGGCTCAATTTTATGCTGAACAATACAACGTTGGTAATTTGTCTTTTACAGCAATCTTAGGCAATCCTGCTATCGAGGGTGTTGTGCTTTCGGTTCCTGCCTCCCTACATGCGTCAATGGCAATAGAGGCGATGAATTCTGGGAAGCATGTATACGTTGAAAAGCCGCTTGCTATGAATAGGATTGAAGCAGAGGCTATGATAGCGTCCTCAAAGGAAAATGGTGTTCTGCTAATGGTTGGGCATCTGCTTCAATACCACCCTGTTTTCACGGCAGTCCGTAAGCTTGTTGAGTCGGGGGAGCTTGGGTCTTTGAGTTATGTTTACTCGAATCGCTTAAGTTTCGGTAAGGTGCGTTCAGAAGAAGATGTGATCTGGAGTTTTGCTCCACATGATATCTCAATGATTTTGTCTTTAACTGGTCAAGAGCCTGAAGCGGTGAGAACAGAATCTTCTTGTATACTTCAGCCTGATATCGCAGATACCGCGACAATACATATGGAATTTAAGTCGGCCCTAAAGGCGCACGTTTCAGTTTCTTGGTTACATCCATTTAAAGAGCAAAAATTGGTTGTGGTTGGTCAAGGTAGTATGGCTGTTTTTGATGATACTAAACCGTGGGGTGAGAAACTCGCTCTATATCGTCACATTGTGCAGGCTAATAGTGTCCTGCCGAGCCTTGAAAAAGCGGAAGTAGAGTATCTCAAGATCCCGCAATCTGAACCTTTAAGGAACGAGTGCCAGCACTTTATAGATGTTGTGAGCAAGGATGTTGTTCCCTTAACTGATGGTTATGAAGGTCTAAGCGTACTCAAGGTGCTGTCTGCTGCTTCTATATCAGAAGTCAAAAAAGACGTGGTGAGGCTTACAACACTATGAGTAAAATACATAAAGAAGCCTATGTTCATGAATCGTCATATGTGGATGAAAATGTATCTATAGGTTCTGGGACTAAGGTATGGCATTTCAGCCATATCTTGTCTAATTGTGATATAGGTGCAGACTGCTCTCTCGGTCAAAACGTTGTAATTGGGCCTAATGTGGTAGTTGGTAGTCGAGTCAAAATACAGAACAATGTGAGCGTCTACGAGGGGGTTACACTTGAAGATGGTGTTTTTTGTGGACCGTCTTGTGTTTTTACTAATGTGAATAATCCGCGCTCTGAAATCGTTCGCAAAAATGAATACCGAAACACAATAGTCAGACGTGGCGCTTCAATTGGTGCTAATGCCACTATTATTTGTGGCCATGATTTGGGTGAATACTCCTTTATTGCGGCGGGTGCGGTAATCACCAAAGAAGTTCCGGCTTATGCTCTTATGGTGGGTGCGCCAGCAAAGAGGGTAGGTTGGATGAGTAAAGCAGGTGGGCGCCTCGGAGATGATCTAATCTGTCCAATCGATGGGACTGCCTACCAGCTTACTAACCCTGACAAACTTGAGGAAATTGTTTAATGAGTGAATATTCAGCACCAACCCAATTTATAGATTTGGCGGCCCAACAAAAAATAATTAGACCGCAAATTGATGCGGCTATCCAAAAGGTTCTTGATCACGGTCAGTACATTATGGGTCCTGAGGTGAAAGAGTTTGAGAGCCAGCTTAGTAATTTTACCGGAGCTAAACATGTACATACCTGCGCTAATGGCACAGATGCGCTGACACTTGTTTTGATGGCTTGGGGAGTAGGTTATGGCGATGCAGTTTTTGTTCCATCATTCACCTATGTTGCCACTGCAGAGGCTCCTGCGCAGTTGGGTGCTACACCGTTCTTTGTGGATGTGCACAAAGATACATTTAATATTGACCCTGATAGTTTTAAGCAAGCTATTGTCGATTGCCGAAAATTTGGATTAAAACCTTCGGTGGTTATACCCGTTGATCTTTTTGGTCAGCCCGCTAATGTAGACGCTATTACTCAAATTGCTCATGAAGAAAAAATAAAAGTTCTTGTTGATGGGGCGCAAAGCTGTGGAGCTAAATCAAAAGGTCGCTCTGTAGGAACAATGGGTGATGCCACTACTCTAAGTTTTTTTCCGGCCAAACCTTTGGGTTGTTACGGAGATGGAGGAGCTGTTCTTACTAATGACGAAGATACTGCGGCACTTGTAAGTTCTCTTAGGCTTCATGGTAAGGGAGCTGAAAAATATGATAATGTTCGTGTTGGTATCAATTCACGATTGGATACAATCCAAGCCGCTATTCTCCTTGAAAAATTAAAAATATTTCCGAAAGAATTAGACATGAGAGATAAAATTGCGCGCAGATATTCAGAGTCTCTGGGTAATTATTGTGATATTCCGACTTTAGGCGAAGATCTATTAAGTGCGTGGGCGCAATATACACTTGTAGTCGATAACAGAGATCAAGTACAAGAGAGATTAAAGTCACAAAGTATTCCTTCAGTAATCTATTACCCGAAGCCATTAACCATACAATCGGGGTATTCACATTATCCCAGAGTTATCTCGGGAGCTGTAGTATCGGAATCTTTATCTTTAGATGTTTTGAGCCTCCCTATGCATCCTTATCTTTCGCGATTAAATCAAGATAAGATAATAAGTTGCGTAATAGAAAGCTTAAAAGTCTAGCCCATTGGATGTCTATTAAGCGGTTTTGGGTTGCTTTTGTTATATTTCACTAGAAATCAAAAAAACCTTATGGTAAAGATATGGTAAAAATATTAACTGTAGTAGGTGCTCGTCCTCAGTTCATTAAGGCAGCCACAATTAGCCGGCTTCTTAAAAAATTACCAGATGTAACTGAGATTATTGTCCACACTGGACAGCATTTTGATAATAATATGAGCGAGATCTTCTTTTCTGAAATGGATATACCTTTCCCAGATTATAATTTAAATATATCTTCGCTCTCTCACGGAGCAATGACAGGCAGAATGCTAGAGGGTATTGAAAATATAATTTCAAATGAAAAGCCTGACTGGATATTAATATACGGAGACACCAATTCGACTCTTGCAGCTGCGATTGCCGGCTCAAAGCTTGGCGTGAAGATCGCACATGTTGAGGCGGGTCTACGCAGCTACAACATGTCTATGCCGGAAGAGCAAAATAGAATAATTACAGATAGGCTAAGTACGCTTTTATTTTGTCCCACAGCCCAGTCAGTTGATAATCTAGTCCGAGAAGGCTACCGTGAATTCAGTTGTGAAATAATTCAAAGTGGGGACGTGATGTATGATGCAGCAATTTTCTATCAAGAACGCTCAAGTCAACCAAAATGGTTTCATGCTTTTAAGGATATAAGTGAGTTTCATGTTGCGACGATTCATAGGGAAGAAAATACCGAAGATCCTAATCGGCTAGCGCAAATAGTTTTAGCGCTTAATGAAATTCATAAAACAACTCCAGTAATCCTTCCTTTGCATCCACGAACAAAAAAAATGCTTGAGACTATGAATTTAAAGCTCGATTTTCATGTTGTTGAGCCGGTTGGATACTTGGATATGGTGTATCTCCTAAAAAATTGTAAGTTTGTGTTTTCTGATAGTGGCGGTGTGCAAAAAGAGTCATATTTTTTTAAAAAGCAATGTTTCGTGTTGCGAGATGATACTGAGTGGGTTGAGTTGATTAATCATGGGATTAACAAACTAGTTGGGGCGGACTTTCATGAAATTGTTTCTGCGGTCGGAGATTCATCTACGGATATTGACTTTGACAAACAATTTTATGGTGATGGGAATTCTGCAAAGTTAATAGTTTCTACTTTGCTAGGCCATAAATCTAATATTTAAAGGCGGAATTTATATGAAGTATTTAGTTACTGGAGTTGCAGGTTTTATAGGTAGTAATGTTGCTAAAAGCCTTTTAAAGTCTGGTCATGAAGTTGTTGGTGTAGATAACATGAACAATTATTATGATGTTGCATTAAAGAGATACAGGCTGGAGTGTCTTAATAGCGAAATTAACTTTATGTTTTTAGAATTAAATATTTCAGATCGCCATACGGTTGATAAATTATTTGCCTCTGGAAATTTTGATATCGTAGTTCACCTCGCAGCGCAGGCTGGAGTTAGGCATTCACTGAAAGCTCCATTTGATTATGTTGATAGTAATCTAGTAGGAATGATGACGATCCTTGAGGGGTGTCGGCAAAGCAATGTAAAGCATCTAGTATACGCTTCATCCAGTTCGGTATACGGGGCCAATGAAAAAATACCTTTCAGTGAGACTGATCGAGTGGATAGTCCAGTATCTTTATATGCTGCTTCAAAAAAATGCAATGAACTTATGGCATACTCATACTCCAGTTTATATGGCATCAAAGCTACAGGTCTCCGTTTTTTTACTGTATATGGGCCTGCGGGGCGTCCTGATATGGCACCATGGTTATTTACTTCAGCAATACTTAAAGGTGAAACCATCACAGTGTTTAATGAGGGGAAAATGATCCGTGACTTCACCTACATTGATGACATAGTTGAAGGAGTTGTCCGAGTTTGTGATGTCACTCCAAAGGAAAAAGTTCCGCATGCAATTTATAACATAGGTAATAATGCCCCAATCGAGCTGTCCAGATTCATAAAAGCTATAGAGACATCCTGTGGTATCAAAGCTGTTAAAAAATTTGTTGGTATGCAAAAAGGAGATGTGCCGGCTACCTATGCAGATATTGATGCCTTGGAGTCTGCGGTAGGATACAGGCCGAGGATTGAAATCGAGGAAGGAATAGATAAATTCGTTAACTGGTACAAGACCGAATGGCTTTAACTGACATAGAATTTATTAACCTTTGAATTTAGTCTTTAAATCATTTTGTCTATGAGTAGTTATTCTTCATTTGTTGCTAGTATCTCAAAGTTGCTGTTGGGTTCGGGTATGGCCCAAGCTATAACAATAATGGCAATGGTTGTGTCTGCAAGATTCTATTCTCCTGAAAATTTTTCTAATTATGGAGTTTTTGTAGCGACAACATCAATTCTCTTGACCTTTTCTACTGGAAGGCTTGATCTCGCATTAATTCAGGTGAGTAGTTTGCTTGAGTACAAAAAAATCTTAAGCACAACAATGGCTATACTCTTTGTGGCTGCACTTTTTTTTGTCATATTTACATCACAAGTCTATGACTTCGGACTTGGTGGTCGAACATTACAGCTTGTTTTTTTTGGGCTAATTGCAAATGGTGTTACCCAAATATACTCAAACCTATATTCCTCACAGGAGAGATACGGTGAGATAGGACTATTTAGGATATTTGCAGCATTATTATTTGCCATTTTCTCAATTGGTTTTGCCTATTTCAGTGTTTGTGTTTCGGAGGGTTTGATACTCGCGTCCTTAGCTAGTCAAGTATTTACTGCCTTCATTTTTATCGCGCGAAGCAAAGTCCAGTTGACATTGCTAAGAACAAAAGGATTCATGTCTGTGATGGATGAGTATCGTGACTATTGGACAATGGATACTATAAGTTCACTCTTAAATACAATTGGAAGGCAACTGCCCATAATAGTTTTCCCGACAATGTTTGGGCCAGTGATTGCCGGCTATTATTTTTTTAGTCAACGTATTGTTGCTGCCCCTGTAAATTTGATTGCTAATTCTGTTGGAAATGTCTTTAGGAAGGGTGCAACTATAGAATACAACGACCGCGGTGATTTTCGTAGCATTTTCATTTTTTCTTTTTGTAGGCTCTTCTTAATTGCAATGATTGGAACTATATCAGCACTTTTGGTTATTGATGAAAATATTGTCGATTTGATTTTTGGAGAACAGTGGATCGGCGTTACAAATATATTGAGTATGATAATAGTTTTTTATGCGTTTAAGTTCGTAGTTTCTCCATTAACTTACTCACTTTATGTGGTTCGAAAACTTCATTGGAATTTATATGGCCAGTTTTTTTATCTTGCCTGTTTATTTTTACCTGTAGTTTTTGGTTGGTATATGGGGCTTGACGCCCAATTGATCATCGCTTTACATGTTTTTGGAGCATGCATATCATATACTTTTTATTTAGTAGCTTCATATTATTGTGCCAAAAAAGGTAGAGGTCTATGACGACTATTCCAATGGATATAGAATGGCGCAGAACTTCACGTAACACTGAAATAGCAGTCGCAGAAATTCACCCCTATGGCGAGATCTTCTTAAAGCGAAGCTTTCTTATAAAATCTTGTGAGTTAAATGAGCACATTGACTCATTTAATCTACTACAAGAAATAACTAGAAATATTGAAGGTGCAACTTCTCCTGCCATTATTGAGCCATTATGTGTTGGTAATGTAATTGCATTGGAGCTCATTTCTCATAAATCCTTTCATGAGCTTTGGTTAGATGAAAACTATCCCCAAGAGCAAGTATTATTGGATATCATGTGTTTGTATGGCTGGCTAGCGAAATTTCACAACGCAACTGTTAATAGTATTGATCAAGTGCCGCTTTGCTATGTTGATTTTGGTCCAAAAAATCTAATTCCTTTGGACGATGATTGTGTCACTTTCATTGACCCCCCTCTTAAATTCACACGGAGAGATGTCTTTTATGATTTTGGTACCTTAGTATTTGAGATAGAGCGTTCTCTTATTCAGGCTGCACGCCCATGTTTAATTTGGAAAAGTAGGGAGCTAGCTCGAACTTGGGTGGTATCCAAGAAAATTGTCCATCCTTACCAGCTATATAAAAAGGGTATTCAAAGACATGTATTCACAGTTGTTGCGAGATATGTAAATTTTTACAGAAAACCACGTCCAATCATCGAATTTTTAAGAGGTATGGTTATCGTTCCGTGCTTAATTTTCTATCATATACTGCTCAGCGTTTATGATTTAATTCTTCAGTTTAAGGTGAAGTGATGTCGCAACAGATCAAGTCAATTATTTTTCAGCTGGGTAATGATCAATTGACACCTAAAGCTACATATTATCCTAATGAACTGAAGAAATTTAATTTTTCTACTTTTTACTTTAGTGAGGATCGCTCTGGTCAAAGTGCCGATACCATCGAGAAAGAGAATTTAGATGCTGTTATTGCACCAAAAAATTTAATAAATAGGTGGTATAAACTTTTTGTGTATTTCATACAAAAACGACCAGTGAGCGTAGAGCTTTACCTAAGCCAGCGTCCATGGCATTTATTTTATTATTATTTGCTAGCTCGAATTTTTGATGCCAATATTGTAATTTGGTGTCGAGGAGAGTTACGGAACTATAATATTCATCATCCACTTAGAAGGTTTGTAAATAGATTTTTGCTAAAGTATGCGGATAAGATACTCCTAAGAGAGCTGTATATGAAGGATATACTCCTTGAAGAAAAAATTTACAGACCAGAACATACCCTATTTTTTCCTAATGCAATCCCAATAAGTGACATCTCCATTAAGTCGAAAAATAGACCTAAAAAAGTCTTATTCTTAAACTCGTTTAAAGGCTTTAGAAATATAGAGCTTATCATTGAAGCTGCAGAAGTTTTGCATAAAAGATATCCTGATCTTAGATACGACTTGGTAGGTAGTACGCTAGATAATCAAGGATACAGTCCTTCAAAAAAAGACTATGAATTAATGCTGAGAAATATGGTTTCTGATAGAAACTTAGATTCTGTTGTCCGATTTTACCCGTTTAGTTCAGATCGATTTAAATACTTTGAAGATGCATTAGCTTTTATTTTACCTGCAGATATCGTTTTTTGTAACTACACATTGCTGGAGGCAATGAGCCAGAAAATCCCCGCTATTGTTGCAAATACTGAGGGTGCCAATTTGATAGTTGATGATGGATTAACAGGTTTCATTGTTGAGCGTGATGCCTCGAGTATCGCTGATGCTATAGAAAGGCTTTATCTGAACGAATCATTGAGAGAAAAAATGGGATGCAAGAGTAGGGAGAAGATAATCAAAGATTATAATGTTTCTTCTAGAGCACAAATACTGGCCCAGATTTATAGAGACGCTTAATGATTGAGCTAACCGCTGGAAGGCGCGCTTCAATCCTTTCGTTTGCTTGTGTCTACTTGTTTGGTGCGCTGATTGCCTTTCTTTTTTTTGAGAACCCCCTAATAAGCTTATCGGTATGGCTGTTTATAGGTACTATGGGTTTCAGTTTAGCGCTTTTATCGGGTCGCTATGCACTCCTTAATCCTGTGTTCATGTTTTGTCTCTTACAGCTGACCCTTTTCAGTCTTAATTGGTTGCCTTTTCTATTCGAGCCCACTTTGATTAATGATACCTACGGCACGGTAGGTTTAGATTCGAATAGAGTTGAGAGGGCAATTATCGTTCTTAAGCTGCTTACATCTTTATGGTTGGTTTTCGCCCTTATGGGCAATTTTTTATGGAAGTTCAAAATAACTTGGCGTGCGGCCGACATAGGATTCAATTTCAGGAATATAGCGCTAATAATCATAGCTTTTTCGATAATGTCTTTTTTTGTTTTAGTCGATAAGACAGGGTCATTTTTTGAGCTTATGATCCAACGGGAAATTACAAGAGAAGATAGGGTTGCTGCGACTATTGGTCGGCATTGGTTTGCTTTTGCGCAAATGGGGATTTTAGGGGTTGCTTTATGGGCTTTTTCTGATAAACGTATATTTAAATCATGGTATTTCCTGCCCGTCGTTGCAACAGTGCTTGTGACTGGTTTCATTGTAAGTGGAAACCGTACGTCAATTGTTATGTCATTTATCCTCATCTATGCTGCTTGGGCGTTTAGTTCAAAAAAACTTGCTTCGCCCGCCGTAATCGCTATGGCAGTAGGTCTTTTAATTGCTCTCGGCATAGCTTCTTTGGTGAGAGAGGAAGGGTTTTCGAAATTACAAAGTTCTGGCTATGATGCTGGGGCTAGAGAGAACGGATTTTTGGAAAAACTGTTACGAGTTAGGTCAGAACGGGCAATTGAAGGGAGTGCCAGTCTTGGTGTTTTGATGGCTCTTGATGACGGTATGCCGTTTCTTTTTGGTGAGTCATACAAATCGATAGCCTACATTCCTTTTCCTAGTAATTTGCTTGATGGTGGAAAACCGCCTGCAGCAGGACGATTAGCCTCGAAAGAACTCGCTGGCCGAACTGACACAGCCTGGCCTATATCTCCAGTGGTTGAAGCATATTGGAACTTTGGCGTCTTTGGGGTGGTAGTCTCTGGACTAATTTATGGTCTTTTTTCAGGCTTTATCTATCGTGTAATGCTGAATAATTTTGATAGTACCATTCTTTTAGTTGGTTACTTTAGTTATGTGACAACATTCTCACTAGGTTCTGATGGATTTTATAAGTTTTTTGGAGTAGCTATTCCGCTCATCGTGTTTTATCTTTTGGTAAAGGCTTTAATTTGGATAAGACGCAGAGTTACATCGGTTAATTACAGTGGATATTGAAAAAGGACGAAGTAATTTAAATCGGGAACCCCGTATTGTATTTGCTAGTCAGAGGCAGTATGAGGTAAATGATGGATATTTATTGACTGTAGGCCCGATTGGCGCTGAAACCGGTGAGAATTATCGAGAGCTCTTCCCAACAATGACGGTAATTGGCAGAAAAGCAATTACATCCAACGCAACAGTTAAGGTTCCACATCAAGATTTTCATTTAGTTAAACTTGATCTAAAGTCTCCGTCTTTATTAGTAGATTTTATTTCTGCTGTGACTGGGCTCTTTAAACTCGTTGGGTCTTGTGACGGAGTGATTGTAAGAGCCGGTGGTTTAGGAAGTTTGGTGGCAATAATTGGATTTATGCGAAGAAAACCTGTTGGTATCGAGGTAGGTGGCTGCGTTTTCAATTCTCTTTGGCACTATGGTAATTTTTTAGGAAAGTTAGCTGCCCCTGTGTCCTACGTTTTGCGGTGTGGCTTGCTAAGAATGGCTGATAGAGTGCAAATGGTGACTCAAGATTACCTTCAAAATCGATATTTTGTTAGCCCCAAAAGTACTAAGTGTGTCGGTATTTCAAATGTTTCCATTAACAGGTATGGAGTCTGCGTCTTAAATGATAGGAAAGCTCGAGTGTTAAAAGGGCGAGAAGTTATTTTGGGAAGTATAGGATCTTTTAATGGGACCTTTAAAGCGCATGATCAGGCGATTAAAGCATGCGACTACCTAAATAAGAATGGCTATAGAGTTAAATTGTGGATTATTGGTGCTGGTGATAAGAAGCCCTTGAATAATCTTTTGAAGAGTTTAGGGCTGGAAGACAAAGTAAAGCTTTTTGATCCAGTAAAGCCGGGAAAGGAGATTGAAAAGTGGCTTTCGAATATAGATATATACTGTCAATTTAGCCGCAGAGAGGGAATTTCTAGGGCCCTAATCGAAGCGATGAATTTAGGTATACCAGTAGTTGCCTCAAATGCAGGCGGCACGTATGAACTAGTTGATATTCGCTCATTATTCGAGATAGACGACGTAACGGTTGCTGCCCGAAATATAGAAAAATTGATAAATGACAATGATTTTTACTCTGAGATGTGCAGTTATTCTTACTATAGAACACTCCAATTTGAAAAAGAGTCATTAATTAGCCAGCGCAGAGAATTTTGGGCTGACTTCGGAATTATAAAAAATGAGGGTTAATATGAATCTTAATAACGAGTTATCTGACTGGCTTAGTCAGCAAGATGTGGACACCAATGATCTTACTAGTATCATTGTGAACGAGGTAGCGGCGACAATTTCAGATAGCGGTAAAGTGACCGCTTCTTTAGAAGCCTATAAAAAAACAGCGGACTATGTCGAGAGATTGGCGCAAGAAAATAATTTTGAATATAGCTGTATCAAAGCGCTAAGAGTATATACTCATTTTAATACCGATCTGAATATAGCCGTTCGGCCAGAAAAATTTGATAAGATCATAACCTTATTGGAAGCACGGGGATGGTCTAGACGTTCTTGGTGGTCGCAATTCAAAGAGGATATTGCGGAGAGAGGTAAAAGGAAATTAGTCTGTGACCCTAATCAAGGTTTAAGTGAAATCCACTTGTATCCCGGTCTTTCCTGGCATGGGTTTGAGTATACGTCTCCGCAAGATGTGCTAGATAATAAAATATCAGTTCTGTTTGGGGAGCTAGAAACCTATAACACTAACCATAGCTTGGATATGGTTTCTAATATCGGTCATGCTCTTTTTGAACGGTATAAGTTTACCGCTGGCGAAGTGTTCCAT
>ERZ1047472.2207-NODE-2207-length-14031-cov-3.933028_pt1 | contig 14031 bp, 10 predicted proteins | sample MGYA00383095_ERZ1047472 | MGnify/ENA primary metagenome ERZ1047472 (study PRJEB29581, sample SAMEA5548365) | metagenome | biome: marine; feature: coastal; material: water | depth 1 m | study: Short-term variability in the microbial, nano- and picoplankton...
GTTTAGCATACCATTCTTCTCCAAATTTCCTCTGTAAGGCACTTTTAGCAAACTCATATACCTTTATCTCGTCTTCTTTACCCTTTGCACAGGCGTCTACACAGATACTCCATCTATGATAATTTAATGCATAAAATTCGCTGTACTCATCTATTCGTATTGGATATAGATGACAGCTAATGGGTTTAGGAAAACCAAAATCGTTTTTCTTATTGGCTATTTCTATAGCACAATTCAAAATACCATCTTTTTTGACTACGAAAACACATTCTTTGTTTGGTTTACAGGTCGTTACATCCATCATATCGAATGGGTCTTTCTCAGAAAAACCATCTTTCTCTAATAGAGCCAGACCTGTATCGTCCATTTCAGTTTTAATGCTCTCGATATTTCTGGCTATTTGATCAATTTCTTCTGCTTCTAGCGGAGCACCAGCATCCCCTTCTATGCAACAGACACCTTTACAAGCTAGCACGTCGCATGCAAACGCTTTTTCTACAATATCTTCTGATATTAAGCAGTTGTCTACCTTTATCACTTCTTGTTTCTAAGGTAATTAGCATACCCCTGTTGTTCTAAGTTTTTGGCTGTTTTTAAAATAGTATTTTCCATATTCGCTACGAATGAAATTACTCTTTTTTGAATTTCACCGTTATGAGCTCCTATCATTCTAGCTGCAAGTATTCCTGCATTTTTAGCCCCATTTATAGCCATAGTAGCTACGGGAATACCGGGAGGCATTTGTACTATAGAATATAAAGAGTCCATACCACTCATGTTACTTGATTTCACTGGAACACCTATGACGGGTAATGGAGTAAGAGAAGCTACCATACCTGGCAAGTGTGCCGCACCACCGGCACCTGCTATAATAGATTTATAGCCCTCACTATGTGCTTTTTTAGCAAATTCATACATTCTGTCTGGTGTACGATGAGCAGAGACCACCGTTAGGTCATAGGATATACCTATCTCATCTAACACCTTTGCAGACTCAGCCATTACTGGTAAATCCGAATCTGAACCCATTATTATTAAAATATCCGCCATTATTGGTTCAAATTTACTTGCTTTTTATTGATAGTAGTTGTTTCACCATTTCCATTTTAGTGATGACATCTTCTCTGTTTTTACCTAAAACTGTAAAATGACCCAACTTCCGATTTGGAGAAGTAGATGTCTTACCGTACATGTGAATGTAAACTCCTGAGGTTAAAAGTATATCATTCAAATTGTCAATGTAATATTCTCCAGAAACATTTTCTGGGCCTACTATATTGCAAGTAGCGGCAGGTGTTATTGCACTTGTGTCTCCTAAAGGTTGATTTAGTAGAATTCTGTTTAGTTGCTCGTATTGTGAAGTGACTGCAGATTCTATAGTATGATGTCCACTATTATGAGGCCTGGGAGCTATCTCATTTACAAATATTCCACCTTCTTTTTCTACAAATAATTCGACGGCAAAAAGTCCGGGACTCTTAAACTGAACAACAGCACTTTCGGCTATTTTGACGCACTCTTTATTTATAGAATCGCTAAGTGAACTTGGAGCTATAAGATAATCCATTAAGTTTGATTTTGGATTAAATACCATTTCGCAAGGTTCGTAACTTCTGGTGGTCCCGTCTTGGCCTACAGAGACTATGACCGAAATTTCAATAGCGTCTTTTGCAAGTTTTTCTATTACATACCCAGAATCAGAAAGGAGCCCTTGGTCATTGTTTTCTTTTAGTTTATTAAACTCAGTTTTATCTAACAGTTGTACTCCTTTACCATCATATCCTCCCTTTCTGTGCTTTAAAACGAAATTTTCATCTGCCCACGCTTCAATGTTCTCAGCTAAAGATGAGGAAGTACTATTTTTAAACCTAAGTGTGGGTACGTTGTTATCCTGATAATACAGTTTTTGAAGTCCTTTATCTTGAATAATAGATAGTACACTTGGTCTTGGAATAACTTGTTTTCCTTCCGACTCTAGTTTTTTCAATGCCCCAACATTGACATGCTCTATCTCAAAAGTTAGAACGTCAGATTTTTCAGATAACTCCTTTATTTTGTTATCGTCTTGAAGCGACCCTACTATTTGATTATTACATATTAAGGATGCAGGACAGCTCTTTGAACTTTCTAGAAACACATACTTGGTATTCATTGGAGAACCTGCTTCAAAAAGCATTTTTCCTAGCTGCCCACCACCCAATACGCCTATAGTCTTGTCATTATTAATTTTCAAACCATGCAAATGTTAATAATAAATTGGACTACCTTATTAATCTTTCTAATTTTGTTAGAAACAAATGGCAAACGCTAGTTGTATAATCTTTAACTTAAAAACCATGAAATCAATTTTTTCTCTCCTCAGTTTCTTCCTAGTGTCTACATTGACATCTGCACAATGCTCTATAGAAGCGTGGTCCATGAAAAAACGGGTTGACCTTAGTTCGGTAATAGTTGAAGGAAAAGTAATTAGTCAATCCGGAACCTGGGATGCGGGGCACGGAAGAATATATACTATAAACACCGTTGAGGTTTACAAGTCTTTTAAGGGGAATATATCTAGCAGCCAAATAAAAATAGCAACTGATGGAGGAAGAGTTGGATTAGATATCTTACAAGTTTCCCCTTCACTCGAGTTGCAAAACGGAGAAACAGGGATATTTTTATTAAAAAACAGTGATGTGACTTTTACTCAACAAAGCCCTATTTATAAACCTACAGCGTCTGTGCAATCATTTGTGAAATATGATGTAAATGTTCTAAGGGCCTTTGACTACCGCAAAACCTATACGTCAATAAATTTAGAACTGTATTCCGAAATACAGAATTTAGTTGGGGAAGATTATACCATCATAAAGAATTTTAACGCTGAGAGCCGTCGCAACATAATTAAGCCGCTATCGCCTCCTGTTATTACCTCTTTTTCTTCGAGTTCACTCACTTCAGGCACAAGCACCGAACTAACTATAACTGGTAGTAACTTTGGGTTTGCTAGAGGTTCTGGAAAAGTTGGTTTTAAGGATGCTAACTACGGAGACGGAAGGTACTATTATTCTCCTACTAGTTGGTCTTACGTGTCTTGGAGCAATTCTCAGATAAAGGTTATTGTTCCCTCTCGTGCAGGTACAGGGAAAGTTCAAGTTTTTAATGCTTCAGGTGAGTCTTCGGAGTCTTCTACGGACCTTACTGTAGATTGGTCGCACCTCAATATAAACTACCCGTTATCGGCTTCTGACACTCCTTTCTTTGAGTTGCAGCATGTCAATACAGACACCAAAGGGGGCTATACGTGGCAGATGAATACAAATTTTGCTGGCAAGACTGCTCCAGTTGCATCATTTTTAAGATCACTGGAAGAATGGAGATGCGAGACTCAAATGAATTGGTCTGTCGGAAACAACACAACAGTAGACACGGTTCTTTCGGACAATGTGAATGTAGTCCGATTTACGAATTTTGGGGATAGTAAGCTTGGTGTGTGTTATAGCTGGTATAGTGGTTGTTTTGCAGGATCATCTGATATGAACTGGTATGTGAAAGAGCTAGACATTGAGTTTGATAGCACCTATTCCTGGTATTATGGTACAGGTACCCCGTCAACATTTCAATATGATTTTCAAAGTGTGACGACCCACGAGCTCGGCCACGGACATCAACTGGGTCATGTGAGAAACGATAGCAAGGTGATGCATTATAGTCTTTCAAATGGGCAACGAAAAGCCAATTTGGTTGCCTCTGACATTTCTGCAGGAGTATTTATTAAAAATAAAGGAATAGCTGCAGGCGTATGTAGTAAAGGTGCCATGACTGCTATCCCAACAAATGCTTGTAATATCTCTGCTCCAAACCCCAACTTTACAATAAGTGATGCGTCCGTGTGTCCAGGTGAAAACATACAAATTGCTAATACTACAGAAGGTAGCGTTCAGGTATATACATGGATGTTTGGAGAGGGAGCTTCCCCAGCTTCAGCATCTACTGAAGGCCCACATACCATTAGCTACAACACGTCAGGATCAAAGACTATTAAACTTATAACCTCTAATAACATCGGAGAGGATAGTATATCAAAGATTATTGTGGTTAAGGCAAACGAGTTAGATACACCTTCAGTGTTTTCTTTCCAAGATACCTTATGCCAAGGTGAAATTACTTATAGCATAGATGCCATTACGAATGCTGAAGATTATACATGGTCAGTAGGTTCTGGGGGTGCATTAAAGGCTGATAACATAAATTCTATCAAAGTAGATTGGCAAGACACTGGTTTTTCTACAGTCTCTGTATTCGCATTAAACGAATGTGTCAATGGGCCATTACAATCAGCAGATATTTATGTTTTATCAGAACCAACAGCTGCTTTTTCTGAGAATAAGGATGGTATAGAGGTGACATTTACAAATGAGTCTACCTATGCTGAATCCTATCTATGGACGTTTGGAGACGGAGGCACGAGTAGTCAAAAGAGCCCAACATATAAGTATACAGACAAGGGGGATTATATTACTAAATTAGAAGCAACAAACCGTTGCAATACTGCTGAGAGCACAAAGACGATAAGCTTAAACTATAACCTTGGGCTGGTAGATATTGAGAGAATGCCAACCATCTATCCTAATCCTGTGAAAAATGGCTCTAAAATTTCGGTTAACTGTGAAGTGTTTAACACATACACACTCTTCAGTGTTCAAGGTAAAGTTGTGAAAACAGGAAACGTGCTAAACAATAAGGTATTATTAGATGTTCTTGTACCCGAGCTATACGTTTTGTTTTTGGAAAACGGAGATATGATTGCCCGATATAGAATACAAATAACGGAGTAAAAAATGGCAAGAGTAGTAGTAGGATTATCAGGCGGGGTCGATTCTTCCGTAGCGGCACATTTACTGATAGAGCAGGGGCATGAAGTCATAGGGATATTTATGAAAAATTGGCACGACACCAATTTTACGATAAGTGAGGAGTGTCCATGGGAAGAGGATAGTAAGGATGCCCTCTTAGTGGCAGATAAGCTTGGTATTCCATTTCATACCATCGATTTCAGTGAAGAATACTATGAGCGTATCATTTCGTATATGTTTAAGGAATATGAAAGCGGTCGCACTCCAAATCCAGACGTTTTATGTAATAGGGAAATAAAGTTTGATTCGTTTCTGAAGCATGCTGAGAATCTTGGAGCTGACTATGTGGCCACCGGACATTATTGTAGAAAAAGGAAAAGCGATACGGGTTTTGAACTCTTAGCGGGAAAAGATTCAAATAAAGACCAAAGCTATTTTTTATGTCAGATAAGTCAAAACCAACTTGCTAAGGCATTATTTCCTATAGGAGAGCTAGAGAAAAGTGAGGTTCGAAGAATTGCTAAGGAACAAGATTTAGTTACAGCAGAAAAGCGTGATAGCCAAGGACTGTGTTTCATTGGCAAGGTAAAGTTACCTGATTTTTTGAAGCAACAACTGAAAGAAAAGACAGGCAATGTTGTTGAGATTTCTCAAGATTGGGGTGGGTTTACTCGAGATTTGGAGCCTGTAGAAGAGTATTTATTTACAGAGGCAGACGGCAAAGTAATCGGGGAGCATAACGGTGCACATTTTTACACTATTGGTCAGCGTAGAGGGCTGAACATAGGAGGATACGTAAACCCACTCTTTATCATCCAGATTAATACAACTACAAATACAGTTTATGTAGGAGAGGGAGATGACCATAAAGGGCTTAGTCGTCCTGGCTTGCTGATACTCGCTAGCAATATTCACTGGTTAAAAGCTGTAGATGAGCTTGAAATAGGTGAATCCAAACATTTTCAAATTAGAATAAGATATCGTCAACCTCTTTTTGGAGCTACGTTGAATAGAACTGAAAAAGGTTTAGAAATAGTCTTTGACGGACCGGCTAATGCTGTGGCTAAAGGCCAATTTGCTGCTTGGTATGAAGGTGATGTACTAGTAGGTAGCGGAGTTATAAGCTAAAAAAAGGACTGGATTTTTTGAAAAACTTCAAAAAATGATAGGATTTGGCTCCTCCACGTCACGAAGTGAGGTCATTACCGACAAGGCTGGAATTGAGGCCTGTTCTTATACGTCTTGGTTAAGCCGGAAAAGTAATCGGTGTAAATTTTTCAATTAATAACCAGTCCCTTACTTCAAAGGAACGAATCTTTTCTCAATTTAGTTTCATAAACTTGCGTCAAAATCACGCCATTTTGATAAGCATATTAATGCCAGTAAAGAATGCTGGCCTATATCTAAAACCTTGCCTTGAATCAATCATAGCTCAAAGCCTTTCAGATTGGGAATTGATAGCTATAAATGATGGCAGTACTGATGGGTCTAAAGCCATCTTACAAGAATATGCTGACAAGTATGAGAGTATCTACACAAGGGATAGCAGAGGTAACGGTATTTTAGAAGCTCTAAGAACGGCATACAAGCTGTCTAGTGGTGATTTGATACACAGAATGGACGCAGACGACCTAATGCCTTTAAACAAGCTAGAATGGATGTCTGCGGCCCTAAAGAAAGGTTCCTTAGTCACAGGGATGGTAAGTTATTTTTGTGATGAACGTGAGTTAGGAGAAGGTTTTAAGAAGTATACTAAGTGGTTAAATGGATTAATGGAAGGTGGTGATTTTTGGAGAGATGTATATCGTGAATGCCCTGTACCTTCTTCTGCATGGATGATGTATCGTAAAGATTTTGAGCGAATAGGAGGATTTAGCTCGGAACTAATGCCCGAGGACTATGACTTGGCTTTTCGAATGATGAAACACAACTTGGAGGTAATAAGACTAGACGAAGTGGTCCATCACTGGAGAGATAGTGAGACAAGAGTTTCTAGAAATGAAGAGCAGTACTTTCCTATTGCTTACTTACCACTTAAGGTGCACTATTTCTTGGAGCTACATAGAGAGGAAAGTAAAGAGCTTATTCTCTGGGGTGCTGGCAAAAAGGGGAAATTGGTAGCTAAAGAGCTGATAGCTAGCGGTGTTTTTTTTAAGTGGATTACAAATAACCCAAATAAGATAGGTAAAGAGATATATGGCGTCATAGTTGAAGATGATAAAATGAATGAGTTAAGCATAAAGCAATTAATCATAGCAATATCATCGCCTAAAGATAGTGAGGCTCTTAAAGAAATCTTAATCCAGGTAAGAGAAGATGACAGGACTTCGAATTACTGGTGGTTTTGTTAAATCGATGTGAAGGGCTAGCTTTGGAGTATGAGATTACTTTTTTCCATCTTTATTCTGGTAGCAATTGTTTTTTCAGGTTGTAAGTCTGATGAAGTAGAAGAGAATATAGAAGAAGTATTTTCCTTGAAAAAAGGCTATGCATATGTAGGAGAAATTTATGCAGTGAATTTGGTTCCGTCACAAACAGGAAATAAGTATCAAGGAGTTTTGGGAGAAAGTGCTCTGAGTTGAAAGTACTCAAATAACACAATACTCTTTATTGTACCTGAAATGGAGGCAGGTCAAAGATTGGTGAGGATAGAACTTGATAACCAGTCGATAGAGTTTAACTTGGATATCCGCAGTAATACAAAAATTCAAGACCCTAAAGGTTACTTGGACAATTGGATTCTTAGGAACGAATCATATATAGCAACAATAAGTGCAGCAAGACTTGAACAACAGCTTGATAGTTCAACCGTTGATTTTGATAAAATTGAACAAGATGCTTCTATTTGGTCTAAAGTGAACGCTGATTCTAAGGATGATATATTGAGCATGAATGATGATCAGCAAAGACAATTGGCAAATGTGCTTGAGGCCAATGGTGAGTGGATAGCCAATATGGATAACTACATATTAGGAGAATACATAAAGAATAAACGCTCAAAATCTGAATGTAAAGCATTAGTAAATGAAGGCAAAGAAGAACTAAAGAATGGAAATGTGTTTTCGGCATTTGGTACGTCGATTGAGTCGTATTGGTGTGCAGTGAGCTTGAAGAATCTATCAGATGCGGAGGAGGATTCTGAGAAAGCCTTGATGTTATTTGAGGAAACAGATGACATTTGGGCATTGAATACATTAACTAATTTTATTGGACGAAAAGTTGATGAGTTGACTAAGGAGGTTAGTGATTTGGGACAAAAAGAGTATATCGCTACGGATATTGAAGAAGCAGAGAAATACAAGAAAGGAAGCAAGATTTCCTTTGGAAATGGTGACCCGACTGCTTTACGAGTGAAAATGAAATTTGCAAATATTCATTCTTTTACAACAGGTGATGACATCAATACTATTACCGATTTCAAAGAGAAGACGGCTACTTTCTCTCGGATATACGAAGAGCTCCTAACGGTATCCAAGCTTCCATTTGTGTGGAAACCCACTAGTTTGGCTAATAGCAAAACAAGACTAAACAATAGATTGTTGTCCGTAGATACTAGCTCCATAAGCAACAAGGATATTGTCTTGGTAAATACACAGTATAATAACGATGAGTGGGAAGTAGTATTCGGTAATGATGGTGCCGAATTAGAGCCAGAGTTTTATTTTGACATTGTCTATAACGATGGAGTAGTAGAACTGCGTGAGCGAGTAAGTGGCAAAATCAAGAAAGCATGTGCCAATAAGGCAACCTATAGTTTAGTAACCGATACTAGGGATGGAAATAAGTACAAAACTGTTGTGATTGGAGATCAGACATGGTTTGCCGAAAATCTAAGGTATGAAGGGGCTAGTCATTCACCATATCCTATATGGCCAACAAGTCCAAAAAAGGAGATATATGGGCTACTATATAATGGTAATGACGTTTATGAAAGGGCTGAAGATAATGTATGTCCCGCGGGGTGGCATGTACCTAGCGATGGTGAGTGGAATCAGCTTGAAAAGCATATTGGGGTAACACAAAAAGAAATAGACGATATGGAGGCGGCCAGAGGTGAGGAGATAAATGCTGGCGAACTTTTAAAAGATTGTGATTTATGGAATGGCACGAATAATTTTGGCTTGACTCTATTGCCTACAGGTTACAGCTATCGAGAAGTTACCGACATATCTAGGGAAGAGAGTGAAGGTTATTATTGGACCTCCACAAAAACTTGGGGTAAGTCTGATGTATACCCTACTCGTATTTATAGACGAATAGTAAGTGGATTTAGGTACATCGAAAGAGGTGAGCATATGCACAGTTATTATAGTGCAGTAAGATGTGTTAAGGACTAGTCAATCTCCTCATAATCAACATATTCACCACCTTTGCTGTGGTCAATATTCGACTTATTATTAGATTCAGTAGGTCGTGCTTTACTGTCTTGAGGCGGTTGTCCATCACGTTTTACCGCATCTACAACCCTAAAAACCCGCTTATAAATCCAATAGCCAACTAAAACAAGCAGTAAATATTTAAACCACATAGTTTTTTACCTACTCAAGAACATTGATTTTTGATTGTACAGTTCTCTAAAGACTGGGTCCTTAGTGTCCTTTACAAACAGAATTTCTTCTCCAGTTGACTTCATTTCAGGTCCAAGTTCTTTATTTACGTTAGGGAACTTATTGAATGAAAATACAGGCTTCTTAATGGCATATCCTTCTACTACTGGATTGATATCAAAGTCTTTAAGTTTCTTGTCTCCAAGCATTACTTTAGTGGCAATATTTACATAAGGCACTTTGTACGCTTTACAAATAAACGGTACTGTTCTACTTGCTCTAGGATTAGCTTCTATTACATATACCTCCTCATCTTTTACAGCAAATTGTATGTTGAGTAAACCTCTTACGTCCATAGCTCTTGCTATTTTCTTAGTGTACTCTTCCATCTTGTTTTTTACATTTTCAGACAAACTAAATGGAGGAAGTACTGCAGATGAATCACCCGAGTGAATTCCTGCTGGCTCAATGTGTTCCATCATTCCTACCATTACTACATCTTCTCCGTCACATATACTGTCACTTTCGGTCTCTTCTGCTCTGTCTAAGAAATGGTCAATCAACACTTTGTTACCAGGTAAATCTCCAAGTAAATCGATTACGGCTTTTTGAAGATCCTCATCATTGATAACAATCTTCATTCCTTGACCACCAAGCACATAGCTAGGTCTTACCAATACAGGGTAACCTACTTCGTGGGCTACCTCTATGGCTTCATATGCATTTTCTGCTACCCCAAACTTGGGGTATGGTATGCCTAAGCCTTTCAGTAACGTAGAGAATGAACCTCTATCTTCAGCTAGGTCCATATTTTCAAATGATGTTCCTATGATTTTAACACCGTGATCTCTCATACGTTCACTAAGCTTAAGAGCTGTTTGTCCACCCAGCTGAACGATTACACCTTCTGGTTTTTCCAGTTGGATGATTTCCCAAAGGTGTTCCCAGAAAACTGGCTCAAAGTATAATTTGTCCGCAGTATTGAAATCTGTGCTCACCGTCTCAGGGTTGCAATTGATCATAATTGCTTCGTAACCCAACTCTTGTGCAGCTTTGATTCCGTGTACGCAGCTGTAGTCAAATTCTATACCTTGTCCTATTCTATTAGGCCCAGAACCTATTACTATAACTTTCTTTTTATCAGTAGGTTTACTCTCATTATCTCCATCAAAGGTTGAATAGAAATAGTTGGTAGGAGAGGTAAACTCTGCAGAGCAAGTATCAACCATTTTGTAGATTCTATTGATGCCAAGAGATGTACGTTTATCATAGACATCCATATCAGTAATATCTCCACCTAGTAGATGAGCTATCTGAGAGTCTGCAAATCCTTTGGTTTTTGCAAGTTTCAGTATGTCTGCATCTATATTGTCTAGGGTAAACTTCTTGATTTCTTTGTCCATCTTTACGAGTTCGTAAATCTGCTCCAGGAACCATCGGTCTATCTTGGTGATTTTCTGAATTGAAGTAATCGGCACGCCGAGTGCCATTGCATCACGTATGTGGAATACTCTATCCCAACTTGGATTTTCTAAACTATGAATGATTTGTTCTAAGTGTTTAAGCTCATACCCGTCAGAACCAAGACCTAATCTTTTGATTTCTAGTGATTGACAAGCTTTTTGAAGTGCCTCTTGGAAACTTCTTCCGATACTCATGACCTCACCTACAGATTTCATCTGTAATCCAAGTGTGGTATCTGCTCCTTTGAATTTTTTGAAATCCCATCTAGGAATTTTAACAATGGTATAGTCTATACTTGGTTCAAAGAATGCGGAAGTAGTTTTGGTAACTGGGTTTTTAAGCTCGTCTAAGTGATAGCCTAATGCAAGCTTGGCAGCAATATTGGCTATTGGATAACCTGTAGCTTTAGATGCCAATGCAGAACTACGTGATACTCTAGGGTTTATTTCTATTGCTATGATTTTTTCGTCTTCTGGGTTTACAGAGAACTGTACGTTACATCCACCGGCAAAAGTTCCAAGATTACGCATCATATCAAATGCCATATTTCGCATTTCTTGAAAGCACGTGTCGCTTAGTGTCATAGCAGGTGCTACTGTGATACTCTCACCTGTATGTATTCCCATAGGGTCAAAGTTCTCGATGGTACAGATTACAGCAATGTTATCATTAGCGTCTCTTAAAAGCTCTAGTTCGTACTCTTTCCAACCTATTACTGCTTGTTCTACTAAAACTTCGTGTGTTGGAGAAGCTTCTAAACCGCGTTTTACAGCTTCATCAAATTCTTCTTTCTTGTGCACGAAACCACCTCCGTAGCCACCCATAGTGAACGATGGACGAATTACTAGAGGAAATCCTATGTGTTGAGCTGCTTCCTTGGCCTCTAGGTAAGAGTTAGCAACCTTAGAAGTAGCTATAGGTATCCCAAGTTCTATCATAAAAGATCTAAAAAGATCTCTATTCTCTGTTTTTTCTATAGCGGCAATGTCAACACCTATTATTTTAACACCATGTTGCTCCCATAGGCCCATTTCTTCAGCTTCTATAGCAAGATTGAGTGCAGTTTGTCCTCCCATAGTTGGTAGGACGTGAGTGATAGATGGCTGCTCTTTTAGTATTTGCTCTATACTAGCCATATTCATTGGGAGTAAGTAGATGTTTTCTGCCATACTCGGATCTGTCATTATTGTGGCAGGATTAGAGTTTATAAGAGAAACTTCTATTCCTTCTTCTCTTAAACTTTGAGCTGCTTGACTACCGGAGTAGTCAAATTCGCAAGCTTGTCCGATAATAATAGGTCCACTACCTATTATAAGTACGTGTTTTATACTGGAATCTTTAGGCATATGTTCTTAAAATTGGGCAAAGTTATTTCATAAAAATAAGCCTACAAGTGATGTGGAAAAGGTGGGAAAAGGGAAGTGATATTTATATCAACTCCTCCTCTTCAAAGTAATTAATGATGTGGTGACGTAAGTACATTTCCTGTTCTAGCATGTCTTGGTTGGGTAGCTTGTCTTTTAATTCCCAAACTGGCCAGCCTTTACTATCGACTCCTTTCAAAGAATAATGACCCGACGTACTTAGGACTCTGCACGTACCTATGTGCATCAGTTTTACTTTTTCTTCTTTCTTAAACTCCGTCTGTGTGGTGCCCAATTCTCTCATTCCAACGATGTATAATATAGCACTTAGGTCTGGAGATTTGCCAAACACTTTTACGATTAATTCCCTTATTTTAAACCACTTATCTTTTGTCGATTCTTCTTTTGTTTCACTCATTATCCCTTTTTTATATCAAATTAATTTCATTGTAGACTATACCTTGTAACTACTCCGAGAGCACATTTCAAAAAGATTTTTTGTCTTTTGAATTTGGTGATTAAGTTTATACTTGTATTTGAACAAGGGTTTACCTTGTTTTGTCTTATGCCAACATTGCTGCAAAGATTACTCACTGAGGCTAAAAACCGTGGTGTTTTCTTAAAAGTTAATATAGAACAGGGGGAAGCCATACAGCAAAAGACACTTAACAGGCTTGTCGACAAGGCACAAGACACTGCGTTTGGCAAACGGTTTCACTTTAATGAAATTGTTGATTCTGACAATTTATTGTTTGATTATCAGAAAGCTGTAGAAATGGGAGACTACCTGAATATGCTTCCTTGGTGGACCCGTGCACGCATGGGCGAAGACAATGTTTCTTGGCCTGAACCTATAAAAAATTATGCTGTGAGTTCTGGAACATCAGACGGGAGTAGTAAGTATATACCCGTTAGTGATCAGATGCTAAAACATATCAAGCGTGCAAGTATGAGGCAGGTACTGAGTATAATTCAAACGGATGTACCCAAAGATCATATTGCCAAGAAATGGCTTATGATTGGAGGAAGTACGGAACTTGAGTACAATGGGATGTATTATTCTGGTGATTTGAGTGGTATTACAACTGGATCCGTACCTATATTGTTTCAAAGACTTTCAAAACCAGGCATTCAAATTAGAAAAGAAAAAAATTGGACTGAGAAAATTGAGAAAATAACTAAAGAGGCCAAAGATTGGGACGTAGGTTTGGTAGCAGGAGTACCTGCTTGGATTAAGTTGCTGATGGAGAGCATTACAGATAACTATGGTCTTGAGAATATTCATGATATTTGGCCAAATTTTGAAGCATATATTCACGGTGGAGTAGCTCTGTCCCCATACAAAAAGGCCTTAGATGCTCTTATGGGAAGACCCATAAAATATTTCGAAACCTATTTGGCTTCCGAAGGGTTTATTGCATACCAAACAAGACTTGATAACGAAGGGGGAATGCGTTTATTGATTCGAAATGGCATCTATTATGAGTTTGTCCCCTTTGATAAAAATAATTTTTCAGAAAGTGGTGAGCTGCTATCGCATGCTAAAGCTTTGACGCTGTCGCAGGTTAACGATAAAGAAGAATACGCACTCCTTATTTCTACTTGTAGTGGAACTTGGCGTTATTTAATAGGAGACACGATACGCTTTACAAACTTGGATAGGTGCGAAATAAAAATAACAGGACGTACCAAACATTTTTTATCTCTTTGTGGGGAGCACCTGTCGGTTGATAATATGACCAACGCACTTGACCTAGTAGCAAATGATTACGATGTTAGTTTTGAGGAGTTTACGGTATGTGGTATTCCATATGAAGG